>ERZ809426.524-NODE-524-length-29062-cov-47.929534_pt1 | contig 29062 bp, 25 predicted proteins | sample MGYA00520791_ERZ809426 | MGnify/ENA primary metagenome ERZ809426 (study PRJEB31576, sample SAMEA3212668) | Homo sapiens | biome: human-gut; feature: human gut; material: fecal | place: Sweden | collected 2012 ... | reverse complement strand
TGAACAGACTGCGCTACGTGCTGCCCCCGCAGGCAGAAGAAATATTCCGGCAGGCAGGAGAAACCCGTTCCGGAAGTGATAAAGGGATAGCAGACTACGCATATGCACCCTGCACAACGGAAACATCAGCAGCATCAGTTGGAAGGCAGGAGAGGAACAGATCACAAGAGGTTACAGGTTTACCTACGACGGACTGGACCGCATGAAAAAGGCGGAATACGGAGAAGGAGAACGGCTTGCATCACTGGCGGACTCGAGTTCCAGAACGGGTCAGATAGCGAAACGGAATATACCTGCGATGAAAATTACAATGATTTTATTTCGAAGTAAATAATGTTTTATATTAGATGAAAAATCAGATGATAAAAGCGTTATACTCTTCACTGAACGAATGCGAGCCGTTTTCGTGTGTGAAGTCGGTTCCGAGAAAATGATCGGATAACGTACAGAGAGCGTGTTTGCAGTCACTCTGCCGGATGGCTATCGATACGCAATGATTGTCATTCCCGTACGAAATCATCAGGATAGGTATGTCGTGCAGCAATTCGATGATACGGCTGCTTGCATCCGAATCTCCCCAGTTCAGTTTTCCAAGTATGCTGATAGTGGCAATATTGTTTTCCGTGATTAATTCGGCAAATCCTGACAGCTCACGGCGGAGCAGGCCGAGGGTTTCGGTATCTGTTTCTATCGCCATCGAAATGTTGGTGCTGGATGATGTCATCAGATAAATGGATACCTTGTACTTCGCAAAGACAGTAAGTGTTTTCTCCAGAAAGCGGAAGGAAGAAACACTTCCCGATGAATGCAGGCGGATGTAGGTTATGTGTTTCCGGGCTGTGATGGCTTTTACGGTATGCGTTTCTTCTTGTATCTCACTGACGAGGCGGATGATGCGGCCTTGTCCGTTTATCAGCCGGATACTAATCTGATATTGATGGGCAAGCGAGAGGCTGCGGGACGATACCAGACGAACGCCGGCATTGATGAGGCTCTCGGCTTCTTCGAAGGAGAACATCGTGTCGTTGCTTTCTTCCGGCTTTTGATTGTCGTTCGGGATGTATATTTCTTTTGCCTGTATCCGTTGTACGAGTTCTTGAGCACGGAAAGCGATGGCCAGATACATGGCATAAGCGCAACTGTCACCTTTGGCGATATATTCTACTTCACCGTAAGCATTCTGGCATACAAGCGACTGGGTGACATAGACTGCGGCTTGTGCTGTTTGCGCAAAAGCTTGTGCCTGCTGGCAGATTGTTTCTAAATCAGGTTTTCCGTCAGCATCCAGGTGCATCAGTGTGGCAGCATCTGCTACAGTGGCATCAATGTGTCGGCTTTTTAAATAGGCGGCTACCAGTGCCGAAGAAATGTATTCTCCCGAAATGAGTAATCTGCGTTCGTCGGACTGGCTGAACGTGCTGTTTGCCAGTTGCCGGATATGCTGAAAATTGGATGTGATCTGTGTTTGGGCAAACTCAAAGGCAGAACCATGATCGGGCAGGAATCCGGAAACAGTTTCCATGCAGTGCTTTTCCAGATGCAGGATGGCTTGTGAAGCCTTTTCCTGTTCGGCACGGAACAAATGAATGGAAATTTCTTGGAGACTGCGTTTGATTCGGTCGAAAGCAGGAACGATTATAAGTAAGGGAGCTTCTGTACAGATGTAATCAGACATCTGCATGATGTCTTCAAGATGGGTTACTGTTCCTAAATTACAAACTTTCATTTTTCTCTTTTTGAGTTAAGTGTCTGGTTATTATGCCGTTTTGTTAGCCTTTTTATCTTGCTTTTTAAGAAAGCCTTTTTTACAAAGTGTAAAGATACATATTTTTATGAAACCGTATTCTTTTATGAAACTTTTGTGATGAAAGATAATTAAAATAAGAAAAACGGTTTGAAGAAGGCTTAAAAATGTCCTGTCGCAATGAGTTTATCCGATTTTTTAAGCCGGCTTTCGGTTTTTTCTCTATATTTGCAGCCATCTGAATAAAACCATATGCACGAAAACACATTACATAACCAGAGAAAATCGATCCGTTTCCGCCGTTGGAGTCGGAAAAATTATGCTGTGTTCGGAAGTCTGCACCGGCATGTGACGATTGGAAGGGTGTGTAAGGGTATTGCCGATTCATCGTTGGATAAGGCAAGACATATCGTGTCGGTAGAAGGTAACGGGCAGTGTGTATATGCTATGGACGGCATCAGGGAACAGGATGCTTCACCGTACGATATAGGGATTCCGTTGGGATGTGTCATGCTGCTTTTGATGGGACTGCCTGTGGCTGTTGAACCGGCGGGCAGTGAGGTTGCTTGTATTAGAAAAACTCAGAATAATTGTCATTTACCGAAACGGAATGGCGAAAGGATTCGTGTGGCATCTTGTTGTAGGTGTGCACGGGTACTTTCGCCATTCCGCTTTTTTATGCCTATAAATATATATGATAGAAACATTAGAAAAAAAAGTTGACGACGGTCTTGAACTGACGCCGGAAGAGGCGCTTTGGCTGGCGGAGGAGGCTCCTCTGGAGGAATTGTGTGAAGCGGCTCATCGCATTACGCTGAAGTATGCTTCGCATAAGTTTGATATGTGTTCCATTATCAATGCCAAGTCGGGACGGTGTTCCGAAGATTGCAAATGGTGTGCTCAGTCGGCACATTATGCAACGGGTGTTGAGGTGTACGGACTGGTTTCGCAGGAGGAATGTCTGCGCCATGCAAAGGCGAACGAAGAACAGGGAGTTTCTCGCTTCTCGCTGGTGACGAGTGGACGGAAACCTTCCAATAAGGAGGTAGAGACTTTGTGCCGGCATTTTGCATATTTGAAAGAGCACTCAGATATACAGCTTTGCGCTTCGCTGGGGCTGGCTACTGAGGAACAGCTCGCCTTGCTTCATGAAGCAGGAGTAGTCCGCTATCATTGTAACCTGGAAACGGCGCCTTCTCATTTCGCCAATCTCTGTTCTACTCATACGCAGGAAGAGAAACTGGCTACCATACAGGCTGCCCGTCGTACGGGAATGGATGTGTGTTGCGGAGGAATTATCGGAATGGGGGAAACCATGCGGCAGCGTGTGGAGTTTGCCTTTACTTTAAAATCACTGGATATTCAGTCTATTCCGCTCAACTTGTTGCAGCCGATCAAGGGTACTCCGCTTGAAACGGATCCTGCGCTCTCGGAAGAAGAGGTCTTGCGTACAGTGGCTATGTTCCGTTTTGTCAATCCTTCGGCTTATCTTCGTTTTGCGGGAGGACGTTCGCAACTGAGTGACGAGGCGGTACGTAAGGCGATGTATATCGGTGTGAACTCGGCTATCGTGGGAGATTTGCTGACGACGCTGGGTTCGAAAGTGGCAGAAGATAAAAAACGAATAAAGGAGGTGGGTTATGACTTATGAACAATGTGTTGATAACTTCGACAGGGAGCATTTGTGGCATCCCTATACGTCGACCATTAACCCGTTGCCTACGTATAAGGTGAAACGGGCAAAAGGGTGTATTATTACGCTGGAAGACGGTACGGAACTGGTAGACGGTATGTCGTCGTGGTGGTGTGCTGTACATGGATATAATCATCCGGTATTGAATCGGGCGATTGAAGAGCAGTTGAAAAACATGTCGCATGTGATGTTTGGAGGACTTACGCACGAGCCTGCCATCGCATTGGGTAAATTGCTTTTGAAGATTGTTCCACCTTCCATGCAGAAGATTTTTTATGCCGACAGTGGTTCGGTGGCTGTGGAGGTCGCACTGAAGATGGCGGTACAGTATCAGTTTGCTGCGGGAAAGCCTGAAAAGAACAATTTTGTGACGATCCGTTCCGGCTATCATGGAGATACATGGAATGCGATGTCGGTATGCGATCCGGTGACGGGCATGCATAGTTTGTTTGGTTCGGCGCTTCCGGTACGTTATTTTGTGCCTGCGCCTCAGTGCCGTTTCGATGCCGAATGGGACGAGAAGGATATTCTTCCACTGAAGGAAACAATCGAAAAGCATCATCAGACGCTTGCCGGACTGATACTGGAGCCGATAGTTCAGGGAGCCGGTGGTATGCGTTTTTATCATCCGCAGTATCTGCGTGAGGCGGCCAGGTTGTGCCGTGAATATGGTTTGCTGCTTATCTTCGACGAGATTGCTACGGGCTTCGGACGTACCGGAAAACTGTTTGCCTGGGAACATGCCGGAGTGGAACCCGATATCATGTGTATCGGTAAGGCGCTGACCGGAGGGTATATGACTTTCTCGGCTGTGCTGACTTCCGATAAGGTGGCGGACTGTATTTCTTCACACGAGCCGCATGCTTTTATGCACGGACCTACTTTTATGGGAAATCCGCTTGCCTGTGCGGTGGCTTGCGCTTCTGTCAACCTGCTCTTGTCTAGTGGATGGGACGAGAAGGTGAAGCGCATAGAGGCACAGTTGCGGGAGGAACTGCTACCGGCTGCCGGATTGCCTCAGGTGGCAGATGTACGTGTACTGGGGGCTATCGGAGTCATCGAAATGAAGAATCCGGTGGATATGGCATGGATGCAGCGCCGGTTTGTGGAAGAAGGTATCTGGGTACGTCCGTTCGGACGACTGGTATATATCATGCCTCCGTTTATTATCAGCAAGGAGGAACTGACAAAGCTGACTTCCGGCTTGCTGAAGATTGTAAGAGAAATAACTTGTTAAAGAAAGAAAGGAATGGAAACGATGGTTTCATCGGATAATTTATATAGCCGGACGCTCGATGCGCTGGATGAGGCTGGCAATCTGCGTACACTGTCGCAGGCGGAACATCAGGGAAAATGGATCTGGAAGGAGGGCAAGCGTATGCTGAATCTTTCTTCGAATGACTATCTGGGACTGGCTGCCGACACTGCGCTGCGTGACGAGTTTATGCGCACGCTTTCGGAACGTGATTTTCTGTTCTCGTCGTCGTCGTCGCGCCTGTTGACCGGTAACTTTACCGTATACGATGAGTTGGAACGGATGCTTACCGAGCTATTCGGAGCAAGCGGTGCACTGGTCTTTTCGAGCGGTTATCACATGAATACAGGAATACTTCCAGCCGTGGCTGATGCGCATACGCTGATTCTGGTAGACAAGCTGGTACATGCCAGTCTGATTGACGGAATCCGGTTGTCGGCTGCACGGTGCATCCGTTATCGTCATCAGGATTACGGGCAACTGGAGGCTTTGCTTGCCAAGAGTTATAAAGACTACGAACGGATCATTATCGTGACGGAGAGTATTTTCAGTATGGATGGAGATGTGGCTCCTCTCGACCGGTTGGTGGACTTGAAAAAGCGTTATCCCGGTGTGATGCTGTATGTGGATGAGGCCCATGGTATCGGTGTACGTGGCAAAAACGGACTGGGTGTGGCCGAGGAACAAGGATGTATGAAGGATATCGACTTTCTGTGCGGTACGTTCGGTAAGGCGTTGGCTTCGGTCGGAGCGTATGTGGTGTGCAGTGAGGTAATGCGCTCGTTTCTGGTTAACCGGATGCGGACATTTATCTTTACGACAGCACTTCCTCCGCTGAATGTGGCATGGACAAAGTTTATCCTGTCGCGTCTGGGAGGCTGGAACGACCGTCGGGAACGGCTGGCTGAGGCGGCTCTTCGGGTGCAGGCAGCTGTCCGGGGGGCAGGTTGTGAGTGCCCTTCCTCAAGTCATATTGTTCCTTTTATTGTGGGTGAGAGCAATCAGACCATCCTGAAAGCGGAAGACATGCAGCGGAAAGGATTTTATGTGCTGCCGGTTCGTCCGCCTACGGTTCCCGAAGGAACTTCCCGATTGCGTATCTCGCTGACGGCAGCTGTCACAGAAGAGGAAGTGGACAGTTTATGCCGTGAGTTGTAAAGATTATGAACGTTTAAAAAACACCGGTACGAATGCATGAAAAAACTTCAGCATGTTTTAAGAAAAACATCAGCATATTTTTCCGAAAACATCAGCATATTTTTTTTAAATATCAGCATGTTTTTTTGCATGTCTGCCGAATGACTGAAAATGAAGCAATTATTTATAAAAAAAGAAAATAGTCCACGCCTGCTTCTCTTCTTTGCAGGATGGGGAAGCGACGAGAATCTGTTCCGCCGTACGGTGGCGGAAGGGTACGACTGTCTGCTCTGCTTCGATTACCGTACGCTGGAGTTCGATTATTCTTTGTTGGATGGTTATCGTGAAATCAGACTACTTGCCTGGTCGATGGGAGTATGGGTAGCCGGACAGATTCTTTCGGAGCATACTTATCCCTGGGAGATGAAACTGGCTGTCAACGGTACGCCTTTCCCGATAGATGACCGGCGGGGAATAGCGGAAGCGGTTTTTCACGGTACACTGGAGAATTTTTCGGATGCTGCGCTGGCGCGTTTTCGCCGGAGAATATGTGGCGGTGCGGGACAGGTGAAGGAGTTTCTTTCGCATCAGCCTTACCGTACGACGGAAGAGCTGGGAGCGGAACTGGCTGCTTTGGAGCATGAGGTCGGGAAGGTTCAGCCTGCGGCTTTTGTGTGGGACAAGGCAATCATCGGTTTGTGTGACAAGATTTTTATTCCGGCAAATCAGCGTGCCGCATGGACTGGCACAGAGGTGATGGAGGTGGAAGCAGAACATTATGATACTGTGTTGTTCGACCGCCTGCTGGAAGGAAAGGGGGAAGAATGGACAAGACGTTGATTCGCCGCCGTTTTGCCAAGGCTGTGGGCAGTTATTCCATACGGGCGGATGTACAGCGGCAGATTGCTTATCACATGGCTGATGCGATAGGCAAGTATATCCCATCGGGGGGACGGCGTAACGTGCTGGAGATTGGTTGTGGAACAGGCATGTTTACTCGTGCTTTTCTGCATCGTGCCACTCCCGAACGGTTGTTGCTGAACGACTTGTGTCCCGAAGTGGAACCGTATCTTACCGATTTGCTTGCCAATAAGAGGATTCATTTTGCTGCATCCGATGCAGAGGCGCTGAATTTCCCGTCGGGGCAGAATCTGATTGTGTCGTGCTCTGCCATTCAGTGGTTCGACCAGCCGGAGAAGTTTCTGGCAGGTTGTCGCAAGCTCCTGACGGCCGATGGTTATCTGGCTTTCAGTACGTTTGGTCCTCAGAATGTAAAAGAGGTGGTATCGCTTACTTCGGATACGCTTCCTTACCGTTCGCTGAAGGAGTTGACAGATGTATTGTCGGCCGAATATCAGATTGTATATAGCCGGGAGGAAAAATTGAAGTTGTCGTTCGCTTCGCCGCTGGAGGTACTGAAGCATCTGAAGGAAACGGGAGTGACGGGCATACGTCGCCAGAGCTGGACGAGGGGAGAACTGGATGATTTCTGCCGCCGCTATAAGGAACAGTACACGGCTCCCGACGGAACCGTTCCGCTGACTTATCATCCTATTTATATGATTTGTAAAAAATAAAATGTAATAATATGAAAGACAATGTTTTTTTTGTGAGCGGCATTGATACCAATGTCGGAAAGAGTTATGCAACCGGTTATCTGGCAAAGACATGGAACGAACAAGGTGTGCGTACCATTACGCAGAAGTTTATTCAGACGGGAAATGTTGGTATGTCGGAAGATATCGAACTGCACCGTAAGGTTATGGGAACCGGTTTGCTGCCGGAAGATGAAAGCGGACTGACCATGCCCGAGATATTTACTTATCCCTGCTCGCCTCACTTGGCTGCCGAAATAGATCATCGTCCGATTGATTTTGACAAGATAGAAAAGGCTACCCGTCAGTTGAGTGAAACCTATGATGCGGTCTTGTTGGAAGGAGCAGGTGGTCTGATGGTTCCGCTTACCCGAGATTTACTGACAATTGATTATGTGGCGCAGAAAAACTATCCGTTGATTTTTGTGACTTCGGGAAAATTGGGAAGCATCAACCATACTTTGCTGAGTCTGGAGGCTGTGACCCGTCGGGGTATTCGCCTGCATACCGTGGCTTATAATCTTTTCCCGGAAGAAGATGATGATATTATCCGTCGGGATACAGAAGCTTATATCCGTGACTTGCTGGCAAAGGAATATCCGGAAACTCATTTTGTGATTGTTCCGAAACTATAAGAATAAAGGCTTAAAATGAGAAAATCTCCTGTCTTAGCCGCATCGTTGGGATGAAGCAGGACAGGAGATTATTTTATTATATAACTTACAGATATAAGTAAGGCTGTTTCATTTTTCGGTTTGAAACAGCCTTTCTCATATTTCCTGGGTGGACCTGGAGGGAATCGAACCCTCGTCCAAACAAGGAAGCCATATGCTTTCTACATGCTTATCTCTGCCTTCGGTTTTCGTGCATAAGCAAGACCAGAGCCACCCACTTATACCTTAGTTCCTAAAATTTCATTTCAGCCTCGGAACCCGACTGAAACTATTCCCGATTTTGCTGTGCCGCTTAGCCAAACGCTTCGGAACAAGAGCTTTTGAGCGACATCTCGTTTCCATCACTGTGACGGAAATAAAGCTAATCTACTGTACTTCGATTAAGCAGCGAGAGCATAGTTTTCGTTGCCAGATAATTGTTCAGTAACTGAGATTATAGTGCAAATCACTGACGCACTGCATGCTTACATACCACATCTCTCGCTGTCAAATCCAGTCAAGCCCAAGTCTGTGATATTTATCGGTTGCAAAGATATGAAATATTTGTGATTCTGCCAAAATATGACTGATTTTACGTATTTTTGACGTCCTTAATGAATTGATTAAACACAGGAATATGAAGACATTGATAGGTGTATGTATGGCTGCTATGGCTTTAGTAGGAAACGGTTGCATGGGAAATGCGAAACACGCGGAGTCAGTTTCCGGAGGAACAACAGACTCGTTGTATCTGCTGGTGGGTAGTTACGCCCGGGCGCAGGAGGAAGGCATCCGTGTGTATGTATTCAATCAGGAAACAGGGAAAGGGACGTTCCGGAGTGGGTTGTCCGGCATTTCGAATCCTTCTTTTCTTACTCCGTCGGCCGATGGTAGCCGGGTGTATGCGGTAGGAGAGGATGAAGGGATTTCTTCTACGGCCAATGCGCTGAGCTTTGACCGTGAGAAAGGGATGCTTTCTTTCATTAACTCTCAACCAACTCATGGGGGAGCTCCTTGTAATATTACGTTGAGTCCGAAGGAGGATTATGTGCTGACTGCCAACTATATGGGTGGAAATGTTACTGTATTTCCTTTAGGAAGTCGCGGGGAACTGCTGGAAGGTGATACGCTCGTCTTTACGGGAAGCGGACCGGATAAGGAACGGCAGAGCCAGCCGCATTTGCATTGTGTGCTTTTTACACCGGATGGTCGTTTGCTGCTTGCCAATGATCTGGGTACTGACCGTATTCATGCATTTCCGGTCAGCGAAAAGAAAGGCGAGGGGTTGTTGGACCGCGCGGCATCTTATGATGTACAACTGGCTCCGGGAGTCGGACCACGACATACATGCTTTGCGCCAGACGGGAAACATGCTTACCTCATTACGGAACTTTCGGGTGATGTTATCGTGCTTTCGTACGATGAAATGAAGCTGGATACCATTCAGACTATCAAGGCTGATACGCTCGATGCGCGTGGCAGTGCGGATATTCATATTTCGCCGGACGGTAACTTTGTTTATGCTTCCAATCGCTTGAAAGGGGATGGCATTGCTATTTTCTCAGTCAACTCGGAGGACGGTACGCTGGAAAAGGCAGGCTATCAGCCTACGGGAATTCATCCGCGTAACTTTGCCATTACGCCTAATGGGAAATATTTGCTGGTGGCTTGCCGGGATACGAATGAAATTCAGATATTTGCGCGTGATGCGGAAACCGGATTGTTGCAGGATACCGGTGAGAAAATTGAAATGTCGAAGCCGGTTTGTCTGAAGTTTGTTCCGATGGACTGAGAGTAATCTAAAATTTGTTTTTTACGACATAAAAGAGGCTTGTCATTTTTCCGAAACGGAGTTTGACAAGCCTCTCTTTTATCATATCGGGTTTTACATCCCGTTGCTTATTTATTTCTTGTCTGTCATCTGGTAAACCAGTGTACCACCTTTCACGATGTCAGCGTGCGAAATGAAGTTCTTGGTGTACGGTTCACCGTTCAGGGTAATGCTCTTTACATACTTATTGGCTTCAGAAAGTCCTTCTGCTTTAATGGTAAAGGTCTTTCCGTCTGCCAGGTGAAGTACGAATTCCGGCAACTGAGGTGCGCCAAACACATATTCGCCGCTTACCGGATTGACAGGATAGAATCCCATGGCAGAGAACATATACCAGGCTGACATTTGTCCGCAGTCGTCGTTTCCGCATAATCCGTTTGGTTTGGGTGAATATTGGGTATCGAAGATTTCACGTATCAGTTCCTGTGTACGTTCAGGACGTCCGGCAAGGGCATACAGATAAGTCACATGATGGCTTGGTTCATTTCCGTGTGCGTATTGTCCGATCAGTCCGGTTACATCAGCCTGAGTAGTTTCCAGTTTCAGTGTGAACAGTGAATCTAGTTTGTTGAGGAAAGGTTCTTCTCCACCGAACAAGGCTATTAATCCCGGAACATCGTGCTGTACATGCCAGGTGTATTGCCATGCATTTCCTTCCGTATAGTCACCGCCTACGCTTTCGGCATGTCCGATTTGGCTAGGGTTGAATGGACTTTTCCATGTGCCGTCCGATTTTTTAGGACGCATGAACTGTGTGCTGCTGTCGAACAGGTTCTTGTAGAAGTCGGCACGTCGTGCGAAGTATGCGGCATCTTCTGTCTTTCCCATGCGTTTAGCCATGTCGGCAGCTGCATAGTCGTCGTACACACTTTCCAGTGTAGATGAAACAGATTCAGCTTCGGTCAGGTCGGTCGGGAAATAACCATATTTCATGTAGTTCTCCCAGTTAGACTTTAACGGGTGTGATACGGTCTGAGTCTGTTTGATGGCGTTGAACGCACGTTCTGCATCGAATCCGCGGAACCCTTTGGCATAGGCTTCTGCAACGACAGAAACTCCATGATTGGCTACCATACAGAAGTTCTCCTTGCCCCACAGTCCCCATATCGGAAGATATCCCTGTACTTCGGCCTGGTCTACCAGTGAGTTGATAAATCCGTCTACACGCTCAGGAACCATCAGGGTATAGAACGGATGAGCGGCGCGGTAAGTGTCCCACAAGGAGAAGGTAGAATAGAATTTACCTCCTGTAGCGTTTACTACAGAGTCGGCAGCATTACGATAGCGTCCGTCAACGTCTGATATTTCGTTGGGCTGGATCAGCGCATGATAGAAGCTGGTGTAGAAGTTTGTCTTTTCTTCGTCTGTACCTTCTACTTCGATGCGGCTCAAGTAGCTGTTCCAGTCGGCTTTGGCGGCAGTCCGTATTCCTTCGAAATCCCATCCCGGAACTTCGGCTGCCATATTGGCCTTAGCTCCTTCTACTCCGGTGGTGGAGAGAGCAACTTTCATCAGTACTTCTTCACCCGGCTGGATATTGAAACTTGCTACAAGGCGTTTGCCTTTTTCTGTTTCTGCCATAGGAAGTTCAAAATGGTCGATGACCGGACGGCTGAACTGCATGACGAAATAATAATCCTGGTCAACCCATACTTTGTTGTTGACATGTCCGGTAAGCGTGCTGTCGTTTTCCCAGTTTACCTCGCAGCTGTTTACCTGCGAATGATATTGTTTTTCGTTCCATGCCGGTCCGTGCTGCAAGTCGATCAGGATAGAAGCAGAGTCGGCCTGTTCGTAAGTGTATCGGTGCAATGCCGCATGGGTAGTGGCTGTCAGTTCTGCTTTTACCTTTGCCTGGTCGAGTGTGACAGTATAATATCCCGGAGTGGCATTTTCGGAGGTCTTACTGAAACTGCTACGGTAAGCATCCCATGTGCGGTGGCGTTCACCAGTGAAAGGCATCACGAGGATATCTCCCAAATCCATACATCCGGTTCCATTCAGATGAGTTTGTGTGAACCCCCAGATAATGGAGTCGGCATACATGTATTCGGAGCAATATCTCCATCCCACAGCTCCTGTTACAGGACTGGTCTGTATCATACCGAAAGGACGGCAGGCTCCCGGAAAGGTATGTCCGTTGTCGGCTGCTCCGATGAAAGGATCAACGTATTGTGTATAATCTGTCTGTGGAGTATCTTGCTTGGCTGTACTGCAACTGTAAAACGCGCTTCCCAGTGCAAGAGTATAGAGAAATACAGAAAGTTTTTTCATGAATCAGGTTAATAAAGTGTGGATAACAGAATGAATTACCATAGAGCTTGCAGCATATGTGGACGACTTCCTTTCTGCAATCCCTATGGTAATCGTTGTTTAATTATAGTGCCGTAAGCGGCATGTTATACGTAAGTTTCGAGGAATTTTACATGTCCTTCCGGAACTACATCCAATGTTTTGGTTGTAGCTGGGAACAATACAGATTCTCCAGCCTGCAAGCTTACTGTATTGCCTTCATCGTCGGTTACGGTACAAGCGCCTTCCATGCATATATAGATAACGAATGAATCCAGCTCTGTATAGTCCATGCTCATTTTTTCAGTCAAGTCGTATACTGAAGTTGTGAAATAAGGACATGAAACCAGTTCTACCGGTTCGTTCTGCTTAGGAGTGTAATGTGTACGGTAATCTTCCGATACAGTATAATCGATTGCATCTTTTGACAGTTCGGTATGCAGTTCGCGGGTATTTCCGTTCTTGTCTTTACGGTTGAAGTCATAGATACGGTACGTGATGTTCGAAGTCTGCTGGATTTCTGCGATGAAACAGCCTGCTCCGATACTGTGAATACGTCCTGCCGGCAAGAAGAATACATCGCCCGGTTGTACGGCATAGTCTGAAAGGGCATCACAGATTGTGTTGTCGGCTATCATTGCCGCATACTGGTCGGGAGTGATTTGCTGGCTCAGACCAGAGCGCAAGTGAGCTTTTCCGCCATCGTTTCCTATCACATACCACATTTCTGTTTTTCCCATTGAATTGTGGCGTTTCATAGCCAGCTCGTCATCAGGATGAACCTGAATAGACAGATCCTGCTGTGCATCAATAAATTTGATTAACAGAGGGAATTTTCCGTTGAAGCGTTTGTAATTGCTTTCACCTACCAGTGCACCTTTGTATTCGCTTACCATTTGTGTAAGGTTCTTACCTGCATCGGCTCCATCGGCAACAACTGATTCGTCGCCCGGTACATCTGATATTTCCCAACTTTCACCTACTTGTGCCTGCTGGCAGTCTAAGTGTTTGAACGGGATAATTTTTTCTCCTCCCCAAATAGTGGATTTTAAGATCGGTTTAAATTTTAAAGGGTACATAAGTGTTATAATTAGGTTTGTTTACAAAAGTAATTATTTTAGCCGAAAAAGTAGGTGAAGCGGGTAAAAAAAGAGGAAATATAGGAAGATAAAACAAAACAGACTGAACATATATTGTCTGTATGTTCAGTCTATTTTTGTTTTTGATAACCTGATCAGATTTTTTTACCGAAGGTAACGTTGAATCCTACACTGACATTTGTATTCAGCTTGCCTACCGGTATGTATTGTGGAGTTACTTTTGTCATCAGGTGGTCCATTCCGACAAAGAAATTGAAACCACATGGGTGGAAGTTCAAGATCCATCCGAATGAGGAACCGAAGGATGATATTCCATAATTGACACCTGCGTCAAACCATTTGACCGGAGTTACATTGGCTGAGATGCGTCCTTCACTCCAACTGTATTTGCCATTGATGCGTGTGGAAGACAGGAAACCGAAATGCAATTTGTCGTATAGCGGGAATACGTAGTCAGCACCTATATTCAATGTTGCTCCTAAGGCTCTTGTAGAGCTGCTTCCGGTTTCCGTACGATGGAAACTTGCATAGTTTTCGATATCATTGCCCAGATCCTCCAGTTGGTCTTCCAGTGGTTTGTCTCCGTCTGCATCATCAGAGCCCATTGCTATATTCTGGAATCCGTTGAATTCCCAGGGAGTGTTACTTGTCTTTGCTTTGATGGTATTGCTCCATGAAATAAATCCCAAATCAAGAATTGCGGCAGACAATGTTAAATCTTCGCGAAGCTTATAAGTGGCTCCCAAGTCGACAGCCATACCGAATCCGGAAAGACCGGGACTGTTCAGATCGATGTTATCCCAGTCAACCAGATCTCTTTCTGATGGATTTTTTATTTCTTTTCCACTTTCTTCTTTGGTCGGAATGGTCAAGCCTTTTACAGAAGTATTCATTTCTCCGTTTGCCTGAACCATCCACTTGTCTTCTGCCATCTGGACTTTCATATCCGTCATCTTGATGTTGACATTTCCTACTCCAAGCAAGAATTTTAATTTACCGCCGACGTTTAGTTTATCATTGATTTGACGAGAGTGTCCCAGGGCTATTTCAGCGTAGTTATTCGATGAAATGCCTAAATCATCCATTTCGTATACAGAATTGCTGCTGTTCATTCCCAGTTTCATGAACTCAAATAATCCGCGCGGTAAGTTGAGGCTGGTGGTAGAACGCATGTTTACATCAATTGTATTGAATCCGCCCCAAGCACGAAATCCGGCAGAAAGCAATGTCATGTTCAGATTTACGTTGATACGGTTATTGTCTTTCAATTTACCCAAAAAATCGTCGTTGCTGATGCTGCTGTTCATGAAGGTTGTGAGCTTATCATTTCCGTATGGATAGATGAAAGTATTTAAACCTACATTCGACTGAGCACCAACGTTGATATTTCCTATACCCGGAACAGCTATGTAATTTCGCTCGGGTGAAAAAGCTGGGTTCATCAGGTGACGGTATGTGTATCCTTCGAGAAAATAGCCAGAACGTAAGGATTGTGCAGAAGAAACTGTACAAAGACATACAAAGGCAATAGTAACAAGAATGTGGTATATGTTATTTCTTTTCATATAATTCAATAATTGTTGGTAAGGGATTGATTAATTCATATCGACAGTAACACCGCCTTTTATTTTTATAGTCATGTTTTCAAGACGCAAGGACTGATTCTTGTTTAATACTTTGCCGCTTGTTTCAGCTGATGGAGTAGCCGAGACTTCGTATTTCAGACCGTTCAGTTCCTTGAATGCATTGGCATCTGTCGATTTCAATGTTATTTGGAGTGCTGTAACTTTTGCATTTTCCATGGTTCCTGCTGCTATCTGGCTGGAAACTTCTGTTGAAATGTTATTCAGTACAGCTCCATTCTTGTCTATTGCCTTTACGTCCATGTTCATAGTCAATGGGATAGTATTCTTTGCGTCCATTGTAACTACCAGTTCTTTTACAAACAGATCTTTCACATCTTTATTCCAATCGTCTATAACGTCGCTGTAAACGATGTTGGTTCCTTCATTGAACTGCAATGGCGCATTAATCTCGTAATCAGCCTTGACATTGTATGTTGTTCCTAAAATAATCGAACATTCACGGTCGGACGCTTTTGCTTCTATGCTTTCCATACGGATTTCGTCTGGAATGGTTTCGATTAAAGCGTTCAGGTTCTCAACAGTAACGCTGGCATCAGCTCCTTCTACTTGACTGTCGAGTCTGTGCAGGCAGATTATATAATCATTTGCATGATTGCCGGGAATGGTAATCAGGTTGGGTGACTGTCCGACAGGAACAGATGCAATAACCTTTCCATCTTTGTATGATTTCAGTGTACCGCTGAAATTAACTTCGATAGGAGAGGTGTTGCTGACCGTCAGATATATTTTAGGATCGGTCATATCTATTCTTACCTGTTCGTCTTGAAGGAAGTCCGGCAAGTTGTTTATCGCAATAGGGTCGATAGATACATTGATTTCCGGATTAACCTTGGCAGTAACTTGAGTCAGCTGGATTTCATCGATTCTAAATTCCGTATCCATAATCATCTGGATGGCGCTGCCTCCTTCTGTTGTACTGGTTCCGCTTATCTTTATATCATCTGCGATGACCAGATGTCCGGGAGCAACAAGACCTTTACCATCTCCCATTGCTTCAAAATCAATATGTGTAATATTGATTGGAATATAAAGAGGTGATGTACTGGATACGTTTATATCTTGTTTAAAAATCAAATTACTTCCTTCTATATCAACTCGCTGGTCTGTTGTACTGATTGTCATGTACTCAGGAAAATCTAGTTGGAATCCTTTCTTAAGTGTCAGCGAATTGTTTCCTTCTATATTCATGCGCAGTGAGGCAGGCATGATGACATCCGAACTGTACAGTGCGGTAACATCGGTTGTTATATTTTTCTTGTCAATGCTGAAAGACGTTTTATCGCTTACTGTGGCTGTCAATGTTCCATCTAAAGATACTTCATAGTTTAATTCTGTCCGGGCAGACTGAAGTGCTATTTCGTTGGAGTTAATTGTAATGTCTTCGATAGTAACCTGAGTGTTGGAGCCTTCACCTGACTGTATAAGGGCATAGTTGCCTGCTGCATCAGTTTTTACTGTGCTCTCTTCATCTAAGTCGAAAATCTTGTCTAATGTAATGTCTTTTGTATTGCTGGCTGGAATAGTTAAGTTATCACCTCCCACTGTTATTGTCATGTCGAGATCCTTACTTAAATCGTAATCACTATCTACGCATGATAGCATACAACTGGAAAGTAGTACAAGTGCGCAAGAAAATGTTTTGTTTGTCAGTTGCTTTTTCATGAAATAATTATAAAATTAATAAATAACAAAATAATTGCTTTCCGGTGTAAAAAGTTCAGCAATATACCTGTTTGCAGATTATTACTGATGATGCTTATGTGAAAAGGGCGACCCCTCTTGCTTTATTAAATTTAATGATAGAAACGTAAAAATGCTTACTATTGTTCATTCTTGCGTTAAAATAAATTTTGCAGCTGGCTATAAGGAAAGTTTTGTTGTGGACAAGAATATAAAAATATTGCTGTCCGATAGACTTTTAAAGTGGCAGAGGTCGTGAAACTGACTTATTCAAGCGAGATCCAATCCTCTGTCTGGTAAAGTCTTATCGGACAGCAATACTAAAAGATAGAAACTTATATTCTTAAGTATCTGTTTTTTGTTTGGTTAAATAGCTCTCTTTATTGTTTATAGAGCAGCAACTTCTGTAAAGATTTGATATACAGAACTGCATACTCCTAATAAAATAATTCCCATGAGGCAGATAAAAAGACAGGCACGAGTGGTCGCACTGCTTTTGAATGTGGCAAGTGGGGTTTCATTAGGAACAATATACATGGCCTTTACAACGAGCAAGTAATAGTATAGCGAAATGATTGTATTTACCAACGCCAGGAATACTACCAGCCAGTGGCCTGCATGGAAAGCAGATGCAAAGACGAAGAATTTTGAGAAAAATCCTGCAAACGGCGGGATACCTGCCAGTGAAAATAAGGCAATGGTCATAACAAAACTCAATTTAGGATTGGTTTTATAAAAACCATTATAGGCATCGCGGTCGACTGTTCCTCCATTATGTTGTTCTACTGTTCCTATTACACCGAATACTGCCAGGTTGGCTACAATATAAACTACTACATAATATACTAAAGATGCCATGCCTTGAGCTGAGGCTCCTAATACAGCAAGCATAATATATCCGGCTTGTGAGATACTACTGTATGCCATGAAGCGTTTCAGGTCTTTCTGCAAGATTGCAAAAATATTGGCTATTGTAATAGTCAGTACGATTACAACAGAGAGTAACAGACTCCAGTCGGCAACCATCGGGCCAAATACTTTCAGCAGGATACTCATCAAGGCAAAAGCTGCAGCTCCTTTTGAGATAACAGAAAGATAGGCACTGACTGTTGTCGGAGCTCCCTGATAGGTATCGGGTGTCCACATGTGGAAAGGTACCAGACTCAGTTTGAAGCCTAATCCGGCAAAGAACAATACCATGGCAAGGATTTGAAGCGGGCTTCCGGTTATCATGGTACTGATATCATTGAAATACATTGTTCCACAAGTTCCGTATACTAATGATAAACCGTAAAGCATCAAACCTGACGAGAACATGGCATTCAGAATGAATTTGGCTCCAGCTTCTGCACTGTGGTGACGATATTTGTCGAATGCAATAAGGCAAGCCATCGGGATGCTGGCAAGTTCCAGTCCTACATAGAAGAGCAGGAAGCTACCTGCACTGACCATGTAAAACATACCCAGTAAGGTAGAAAGAGTCAATAAATAAAACTCTCCAGCTTTATGACGTGTGTCTTCGCGTTCCAGCCATGTGTCTGCCTGCATGAATACCAGTATTGTTCCTAATGTGAGGACTGTTTTTACTACAGATGTCATGGGAGTATTGATATACATGCTTCCGAAAGCTTCTCCACTGGCAGAATTGAATACGTTGTTGAGTAGCAGAATAACAAGCAATGCGCATGAAAGCCGTTGCATGTTTTTCGGAGAAGGAACCTTCTGGAATAAATCGGCAAGTAACACAATTATCAGAATAATTGCCAAACCGATTTCTGCCTGCATGGTATGTAAAGTTGTTATTATATCCATAATGCGTTATAATTGACAAAGTTGTGAAATAATAGGTTCTACACTGCCACTGATAACATGGCTTATCCAATAAGGAGCCAGACCTAATCCGGCAACAGCCACAATAAGGCAGATTACGGCAAAACGCTCATCCCAGGTTGCATCGGTCAGCTTCAGATGTTCCGGATTAGTACAAGTTCCGTATAGTATTTTACCGACAACGCGTAAGATATATACGGCTGTAATAACGATACTCATCGTTGCAATGATTGTACATATGCGATGGAATGAGTCTGCATGCTGGAATGATCCGACAAATACAGTCATTTCGGCAACGAAACCGCTTAAGCCCGGAAGACCGAGGTTGGCAAGTCCGGCGATTACATAACCAACAGAAAGGAAAGGCATGATTTTCATCAGTCCGCTTAACTGACGGATATCACGGGTATGTGTACGTCCGTAAATCATACCAATCAGGGCGAAGAATAAAGCTGTCATCAAACCATGGCTCAGCATCTGGAGAATGGCACCTGTAGCACTTACTTTAGTCATCATCAACAAAGCAAACAGTACCAGTCCGCAGTGACTTACAGAAGAATAGGCATTGATGTATTTCAAATCGGTCTGTACCACAGCACTGAAGGCACCGTATACAACTGAAATGGTAGTCAATACCAGGAAGAAATCACCCCAGATGGCAGCTCCGGTAGGCATCAGATACATGGCTACACGGAAACATCCGTAACCTCCCAGTTTCATCAGAACACCTGCATGAAGCATAGATACGGCTGTCGGTGCTGAGGCGTGACCGTCGGGACTCCATGTATGGAATGGGAATAATGCACCCAGCACACCAAATCCGAGAAATATCATCGGGAAGAAGATACGTTGCATTTCGGTTGGTATCTGAAGTTTGACTATTTCCAGAATATTCATGGTTTCACCTCCGGCACCATAGAAGATTCCTAAAATACCGATAAGCAGGAAAGCAGATCCTCCCATCAGCATCAGGGTCAGCTTCATGGCTGCAGATTCTTTTTTACCGCTGCCCCATACGCCGATAAGCAGATACATCGGAATCAAGGCAACTTCGTAGAACATAAACATGGTAAACAGGTCGGTAGAGATAAAGAAACCGAAAACTCCGGTACTTAACAGCGTAAACCAAAGGAAATATTCTTTAGTCAGCGGTTTGAGCTTCCACGATGCAAACGTTCCTGTAAATACAATGATAGAACTCAGAAGAAGCATGACTACAGAGATTCCGTCTACTCCTACCGAGTAAGCTATATGTAATGGGGCATACCAAACAATGCTGTCTGTATACAGCATTTTGTCTGTAGCTCCTCCGTTTCGCAGTCCTATATAAGATACTGTCAGGTAGGCAGCAAGAATTAACAACAATGTAGAGCCGGCTACCATTACTCCTCTTACCTGATTCACATTGCGGGCAATCCACAATCCCAGCAACATGAGTAAAGGAATTAAAACAAAAAGACTTAATATATTCATAATACTAATAACATGATAGTTAATACTATAACTCCTCCCAAGAACCACATGGTGTAGCTTTGAACTTTACCACTTTGCAGAGGTTGTACGCTTTCGCCTGCTGCATTGGCACTCCAGGCCATGAAGTTCATGAACTGGTCGATAACGTGACGGTCGAACCAGGCAAGTGGGGTAGATATACAGCGGAAGATAATCTTCTTTGTGACAAACAACCAGATTTCGTCCATATAGAAGCGCTTGTAAGCTGCACGGTGCAATGTACTGAAACGTGCTGCCAGCATGTCGGCAACGGGTTGTTTTTCGCGTGCATACATCCAGGTAGCGAGAAGAATAGCTATTACAGCAACGATAATACTTGTTGCGGCTACTTGTGCATTAAGGTGAATATCGTATGCTTCGCCATTAGCAGATACAAAGTGTCCAAAAGGCAATATCCAGCCACATACAATAGTTATGGCTGCTAGAAACATTAACGGGAAAGTCATTGTCAAAGGACTTTCGTGCGGAGTATGTGCTGCATGAAGTTCCTTATTTTCAGTTCCCCAGAAGATACCATAATACAAGCGGAACATGTAGAATGCTGTCATTCCGGCAATAATTGTCATTATCCATCCCATAACTGGACTGAACTGGAAGCAGGCTGTCAGAATTTCGTCTTTCGAGAAGAAACCAGAGAATGGAGGTATACCTGCAATGGCCAGACATGCGATGAGGAATGTAATGTGAGTGATAGGCATATACTTGCGAAGTCCCCCCATTGTCGACATTTCATTGCTGTGCACGGCGTGGATAATACATCCGGCTCCCAAGAACAACAAGGCTTTAAACATGGCATGAGTAAACAGGTGGAACATTCCTGCCATATATCCCAAGCCTCCTTCATGAGGGTTATTGGCTGTACATACACCCAGAGCAACCATCATGAAACCGATTTGTGAAATGGTAGAAAAAGCAAGGACTCGCTTGATGTCACTTTGTGCACAAGCTACAGATGCAGCGTAGAATGCAGTGAATGCTCCCACGTAGGCAACCATATGCAGTGTGTGTGGAGCAAAACCGATAAACAGCGGGAACATGCGGGCTACCAGATAAACTCCGGCAACGACCATGGTGGCCGCATGAATCAATGCACTGACTGGAGTTGGGCCTTCCATTGCATCGGGTAACCAGATGTGCAGTGGGAACATGGCACTTTTACCTGCTCCACCTACAAACATCAGTCCGAGTGCCCAAGGAAGTACCATGCCAGCCTTCATCAGCTGTTCTTCACCGGGTGTGAAAGTGAATGTCTGCATGTAGTAGCCATAAATCAAAATACCGATGAGGAAACCTAAATCGGCAAATCTTGTCACAATGAATGCCTTCTTGCTGGCTGCAATGGCTTCCGGTTTTGTATAATAAAAGCCGATGAGCAAATAAGAAGATACACCAACCAGCTCCCAGAATACATACATCTGGAATATGTTGGTAGCAAGTACAAGTCCCAGCATAGAGAAAGTAAAGAGTGACAGGAAAGCATAGTAGCGCTGGAATCCTTTTTCACCTTTCATGTATCCGAATGAGTAGATATGTACCATCAGACTGACTGTCGAGATGACAACCAACATCATAACGGAAATGGGATCCAGTAAAATACCCATATCAATGTGGAGAGATTCCGTAAAAGGAAGCCACTGGATATTCCATGGAGTCAGTGTCGGGAATACTCCTTTGGCAGTGCGCGGAGCTGTAAAGTAATTGATAGCGGTGAGATAGCTTAATATAGTAACACCTGCCAGTGACAGTGTGCCTATCAAGCCCGCTATGCGATGCTTCATGTACATACCCGTCAGAGCCAGAATAAGAAAACTGAGTATGGGCAATGCGAGTATCAGAATTGTATATTCCATAATCAAAATATTTTTAGTTATCCTTTCATGTCAGTAATATCGTCAGTCAAAACCTGTTTGATATTGCGATATACATTAATAATAATAGCAATAGCAACAGCTGTTTCTGCCGCAGCGATAGCAATTCCGAACAAGCTGAAAAAATGACCTTCCAGATGATCCGGGAAAAGATAACGATTGAATACTGCAAAATTGATGTTTGTTGCGTTCAGCATAAGCTCTACCGAGATGAGCAAGGCAAGCAGGTTCTTGCGGGTAAAGAATCCGTAGATTCCGCAGAACATCATAATGGTACTGATGACCAGATAGTGTATTACGTGTACATCTAATTCCATAGTCGTAATTTTTATTTTTGTTTTCTTGCTATCAGAATGGCACCAATCATACATGCCAGCAATAAGATGCTGACTACTTCAAACGGTAGAACAAACTGATATTTTTCTGTTCCGATTAACGCCAGACCAATTTCACGGGCGGGTAATTCTACCCCTTGTGGAATAATGTTAAGGGCGAAACCGTTTGTAAAGATTAAAAATAATACCAGAGCGGCGCCGATAAGCGTTGTCAGCAGTACACTGATAAGCTTGCCACGGTTTATCGGATATTTCATATTCTTGTCCGACTGAGTCAGCAAGATAGAGAATACATATAATACAACAATACCTCCGGCATATACCATTAACTGTACAGCCCCTAAGAAGGTATATCCCAATACACCGTAAATAGCTCCTGTACCAAAAAGGACGAAAAGCAGGTAGGTAGCGGCGCGTAAAATTTTTCCTGTTGTTACAGCCAGTACGGAAAATACTGCAATTGCTGCTGCAACGACATAGAATACGATTTCTTGAAGTGTTATTTCCATATTCTCTCCTTTTTATTTAGCAAGTGTTGAACCTTCATGGTTTAGTGTGAGCAGGAGCTTTTCTTTTTCGAATACAGCATTTTCGAAATCGTTGCTGAACTTGATGGCTCCATGCGGACATGCGTTTACACATAACTCGCAAAACATGCACGATCCTAGGTTGTATTCATATTTCACTAAAACCTTTTTCTTTTTTCCTTCCTCATCTTCACGCATTTCTGAAATGACTTTAATTGTGCCATTTGGGCAGGCCATCTGGCAGAGTCCACAGGCAATGCAGTGATGATGATTCTCATCGTCGTGTGGCATAACAAGCTGAGCACGATGACGTTCGGGAATGTGCAACGTCGTATGACGGTTTTCCGGATATTGCTCAGTTACTTTAGGCTGACAGAATACTTTCATAGAGGTACGCATACCTATCAGCAAGCTTTTTACTCCTGAAGCAAAACCTTTTATATATTCACTAAAACTTTCCATAATATCTTATTGATAGCTATCTACCTTAAAATGTTAATCCAAAAACTTTACACAATGCCATCAGCAGCAATACTACCAGTGAAAGCGGCATCAGGTATTTCCATTCCAGTGTAAGAACCTGGTCTATTCGCAGACGTGGGAATGTCCAGCGAATCCACATTAACAGAAATACGATAAAGAAAGTTTTTCCAACAAACCATATTACTCCGGGAATGTAATCCATTACGGCATTGAAACCGTCCAGACCAGCTATATGCAATGGCATCCAGCCACCCAGGAATAGGGTTGTAGCAATACCGGCGGTAATGAACAGGTTCAGATATTCTGCCAGATAGAAGAAGCCGAAATGCATTCCGGAATATTCGGTATGATAACCGGCAGTAAGTTCCTGTTCTGCTTCGGCCAAGTCGAACGGACCACGGTTGGCTTCTGCATTACCGGCAATCAGATAAATAACGAATGCAGCGATTGCCGGAATATGTCCTTTGAAGATATTCCATCCGTCTGCCTGTCCGCTTACTATCTGCTGGATATCCATTGTACCACTCAGCATAACCATAGTCAATACGGTCAGACCGATAGACAGTTCGTAGCTGATAATCATAGCTCCGCTTCGTACGGCTCCGATGATGGTATATTTACTGTTACTGCTCCATCCGGCAAGCAGGATACCCAAAACTCCGATAGATGATGCGGCCAGAACAAAGAATATACCGATGTTCATATGAAGAATCTCTCCACCTTTATTCCATGGCAAACATGAAAATGTCAGAATAGATGCTAGAATAACGAGAAACGGAGCCAGATTATAAAGGAAATGGTCTGAATTCTTCAGGCTGATAATTTCCTTTGTCAATATTTTGATAACATCGGCTGGAACTTGTAGCAAACCTCCTTTACCACCTACGCGGTTCGGACCGATACGGCATTGGAAAGCTGCACAAACCTTACGCTCCATATAAATCAATATGATAGCAAGTACGGCGTAAAGAACCAGAATCACTACGCCTACTACCAGCCCTTCCAGAAAGATTGCCAGCCCCTCAGGCATTACGCTGCATAGTGCAGAATGTATTGCCATGAAAAGCGGTTGAAGATTATAATAATCTAAAAACATATACTTTTTAAATTAAGAATGATAAATAAAGATATTATCTGTCTATATCCGGAATTACATAGTCTAATGTTCCTCCGATAGCAATCAGGTCGGCTATTTTATTGCCTTTGCAAACAGTGTCGAGCGCATGTACCAGCGGCAATCCGGTAGAACGGTAATGCAGACGGTAAGGGCTCTTGTCTCCATGGCTTTCCAGCATTACGCCAAACTCTCCACGGCTGCTTTCTACTGCTGCTGAGTAATTACCTTCCGGCAGTTTGATGATTGCTTTTGTCTTGACGCGATATTCTCCTTCTGGAATATTGTCTATCAGCTGTTCGATGATGTGGCAAGATTCCATGATTTCGTCCATACGTACCATGTAGCGTGCAAATGAATCGCCTTCTGTATAAGTGATTTCCTTGAAGTCAACTTTATCGTACATGGCATACGGATGATGTTTACGCACGTCGTTTGCCCAACCGGACGCACGGCCTGAACCTCCTGTTACTCCTAAAGAAATAGCATCTTCGCGACTCAATACTCCGATGCCTTTCAGACGGGTAGTTGCAATCACATTGCCGGTAAATATATCGTGATAGTCTTTGATGACACTACGCAGATGTTTGATAAATTCCTTAACCTTGCGCTGGAAGTCCGGATGCAGGTCGGCTTGCACACCACCGATCATGTTATAGTTTTGTATTAAACGTCCTCCGGTTGTTTCTTCGAAGATGTCAAGAATCATTTCACGTTCGCGGAAACCGTAAAAGAAAGGAGTTAATCCTCCCATATCCATAACCAGACAAGAGTAGAACAACAAGTGAGAGTCGATACGCTGAAGTTCGTCCATGATGGTACGGATATACTGTGCGCGTTCTGAAATCTCGATGCCTGCGGCTTTTTCAATACACATACACAATGCGTGACGGTTCTGATGTGCGCTCAGGTAATCCAGGCGGTCGGTCAAAGCCAGTGTCTGCGGATATGTCAGGCTTTCGTTCATTTTTTCTATTCCACGGTGTATATAACCACAGATAGGGTCTACCTTACTGATTGTTTCACCGTTCAGTGAAGTACGCAGACGAAGTACACCGTGAGTAGACGGGTGCTGAGGACCAATGTTAACCACAAAATCCTGTTGTCCGAAAACAATATTTTTCTTATCAGCTATTGTTCCGTCTGGATTCAGGTAATATTCATCGGTGATATCTGCATTCTCTTCATTCTCCATATTCAGGGGATTGGAGTTCATGTCGTAGTCCTTACGTAATGGATAACCTTTCCAGTCCTCACGCAGGAATAAACGTCGCATGTCCGGGTTATTCAGAAAGCGGATACCGAAGAAGTCGAATACTTCACGTTCTTTGATTTCTGCAGTTTTCCACAGGTCACATACTGACGGCAAATAAGGATTCTCACGATCGGTCGTTGAAGTCTTAAGAACTATACGATTATAAGTCTTACTTGATTCCAGATAATAAAGTGCTCCCAGACCACCTTCTTGCCAGTCCATTCCTACGATATCACGCAGGAAATCCATCGGTTCATCCTGATCATTACGCAGGGTTTCGGCTATTTGATGAAACGATTCAGCCGGAATACTTATCACCTGATCACCCTGCTCGGTAATAGTGATTCCCGGAACTAATCGGGATATTTTTTCAGTTATATTCATAAATTGCTGTTTTCCTGTCGTTAATTATTTTCCATTCTCTTTCTGTGAATCAGGATTCTTTTCCTGTCTGTTCACACCTCCAAGGAATTTTTCTACTTTTATTTTGCGCTGAAGCTGCATCATACCATAATAGAAAGCTTCTGGACGGGGAGGACATCCCGGAATATATACATCGACCGGAATAATTTTGTCTATACCGTTGACTACATGATATGATTTAATGAACGGTCCTCCGGAAATAGTACATCCGCCGACTGCTACGACATATTTGGGTTCTGCCATCTGGTCGTACAGACGTTTCAGTACCGGAGCCATCTTGTAGGTAATAGTTCCTAAAACCATAATCATGTCTGCTTGTCGCGGAGAGTTACGTGTTACCTCAAATCCGAAGCGTGCCATATCGTAACGTGCAGCTCCCAATGCCATAAATTCGATGGCACAACAACTTGTTCCGAATGTCAGTGACCAGAGTGAATTGCTTCTTCCCCATTCGATGAGTTGGTCTACTGTTCCTATGACTACTCCGGCACCGTCACGGTTCAGTTCATCTACCATGCGTTGCAGGTAATCATTGTTTTTGAACTCATCGTATTTCATTGAACGGATTGCTGGTTTTTTTACTTCCATTCCAATGCTCCTTTCCGCCATGCATATGCCAGGCCTAATATTAATACTAATAAGAAAAATGCCACACACACCAAGGCATAAGTACCGACTTCGTTGACTACTACTGCCCACGGAAACAAAAATACTGTTTCGATATCAAACATCAGGAACAGAATGGCAAACAGGTAATATCCTACCTTAAACTGTACCCATGATTGCCCTCGTGTCGGGATTCCACATTCATAAGGCTCTCCCTTCTGTGGATTGAACGACCGCGGTGCGATAAGCTTTGCGATTGTCATTGCGGCTACTACTAAGGCTATGGCCGTCAGAATGACAACAATTAAAAATGTGAAAAACATAAATAGAATTTTATATTTGTAAATCGTATATATATATACACTCTCTATATGGTAAAACGCCCTTTACCATATATAAAGAATAAAATCTAGCCTGATCTCTATCGTTATAGAGAGGCTAAATCAATATTTTTTCTAACGTATAAATGTAATAGGAAATTGTTTTGTTTATCGGGGGGTGATTGAAACAGGCAAAACTTCGATATACGGTGATATTATAATATACCGCTAAACATATAACATTACGTAATACCGATTTGAAATCGTAAGTATTGATGTTTTGTATAATAATTGCCTTATTGGGGAGATCTGTATGATTTTGAGAAAATAGGTGTTGGATGGTTTTTTCCATGGGCGACTGAGGTTCCTGTATCTCACTGTAAGTTGTTGTGCAGGATACGGAAGCTGTATTGTCGGTATATTGTGCGGGCACACAAACGACATTCCCTATAATGACCATTATAAGGAAAGCAAAGAAAAATATTGTTGCCTTTCTCACCTGTTTACCCATCATATACCTATCTGAAAACGGGTGCAAAGATAGTGATTTATTTTTAGTCTTTTTAATAGGATTGTATAAAAAAACAAAATGCAAATAGCTTGTAATTCTGAAAATCCGGTCGTATTATAAGATTTCGAACATGAAGAACATTTAGTGAAAAATAAGTGATTCTTATAGTTCTCTTTTTATTGTTTTTCTAAACAAGTATTGTAGAAGAATTGCTATTATGAAAATTGTCAGATACCATTATAGTTTCTTTTCTCCTTATACTTAGGTTTGATGCTGAATGAGCAAATGTTTGATTGTCAGTTGTAAAAAAGCCTTGCTTTATTTCGTTGTGTAAAGCAAGGCTTTCGTATAGAATGACTATGTAAATACGCTTTGTAAAGAGTAAATAACTGGGCTTAGAATTTAGTTGAAGAATTTTTCCAGCTTCTTGATCATCATTCCCAGACAGAACACTACTACGTGGTCGTTTTCCATGATGGTGGTGTTACCTGTAACCAGGATACCTTCTCCGTTTCTGATGAGTCCTCCGATAGTAGCTCCTTTAGGAAGGCCCACATCTTTTACCTGAGAGCGAGTGATGCGTGAGCCTGCTTTTACTGTAAATTCTGCTACATCGGCGTTGGCAAATGTCAGACACTTGACATTTGATACATCGGCATCCAGCATCATTTGGTAGATATGGCTGGCGGCAATGAATTTTTTATTGATAACAGTACCTATATCCAGACTCTCTGCCATACTGATATAGTCTATGTTTTCGACTTCGGCTACGGTTTTGCTTATACCTAAACGTTTAGCTGCCAGGCAGGCAAGAATATTTGTTTCTGAATTTCCGGTCAAAGCAACAAATGCTTCTGTATTTTTGATTCCTTCTTCCAGAAGCAGTTCCATATCTCGTCCGTCTCCGTTGATAATCATTACCTTATCATCTACCAGTTCGGTAAGTCGGTTGCATCGGTTAAAGTCACTCTCAATGATTTTAGTACGCATGTATTCGGGCATATATTGTACGGTACGTACGGCTATACGACTTCCACCCATAATCATCACGTTGCGGATATCAGCTTCATTCTCTTTTCCAGCAATTTTCCGGATATAAGGAATATATTTTTTGGTTGTTGTAAAATATACGATGTCATTCAAAATAATAGTATCATCACCTCGGGGAATGATTGTTTCGCTACCACGTTTGATTGCAACAATATGGAAAGGGATATTTCTTCCTCCCAACTCATGCAGAGGTACATTCAGAATTTCTGCTGTTTCTTTCATCTTGGTTCCGAGTAAAACTAATGCTCCTCCAGCGAACTCCCACCATTGACGAATCCAGCTCATCTTTACGGCATCTACAATTTCTTTCGCTGCCAGCATTTCCGGATAAATTAGGGAGTCGACTCCCAGTTTGGCAAAAAACTCTTTATGCTTAGGAAGCAGATACTCGTAATTATTGATTCGTGCAACTGTCTTTTTGGCTCCCAGGCTAGTAGCCAGCATACATGCGGTCATATTCCTGCTTTCATCCGGAGTTACAGCGATAAACAAGTCTGCACCTGCTACTCCCGCTTCTTTCAATCCTGAAATCGAAGTAGGGGATATGTTGACGGCGAGCAGATCGAAGTTGCTACCTAGTCTTCCCAGTCTTTCTTCGTCGT
>ERZ809426.413-NODE-413-length-33489-cov-19.585751_pt1 | contig 33489 bp, 28 predicted proteins | sample MGYA00520791_ERZ809426 | MGnify/ENA primary metagenome ERZ809426 (study PRJEB31576, sample SAMEA3212668) | Homo sapiens | biome: human-gut; feature: human gut; material: fecal | place: Sweden | collected 2012 ... | reverse complement strand
TAGCTTTCTCTCCAGAAAATTTCACTTATCTCCTTACTTAGTGTTTTGGTTTCTACTGACATAATCTGTTTTCTCTAAATTGTTACTTAATGGTTACCCGTGAATAAGCGGGTTTGTCTATAGTGCAAAAATCCTTGTCCAAAAACTTATAATATCCCGTAATGGCAATCATGGCCGCATTGTCGGTAGTATACCCGAACTTCGGTATGAAAATGTTCCAGCCATATTTTTTCGCATGTTCACGGAAAGCGTTTCGCAGACCGTTGTTTGCCGATACTCCTCCAGCTACGGCCACTTCCTTGATGCCTGTATCCTTTACTACCTTACGTAATTTATCCATCAGAATGTCTACAATCGTTTTTTCCAACGAAGCAGCCAAATCCGTCTTATGATGTTCTACGAAATCGGGATCTTCTTTCATCCAGTCTCTGAGCGAGTACAGGAAAGAGGTTTTCAGTCCGCTAAAGCTATAGTCATAGCCCGGGATATGCGGTTTGCTGAATTTAAAGGCTTCCGGATTACCCTGACGCGCCAGCTTGTCGATAATCGGACCACCTGGATACCCCAGCCCCATCACCTTGGAACACTTGTCGATAGCCTCTCCTGCCGCATCGTCGATAGTCTGTCCCAGCACTTCCATATCATTATACGCATTCACACGGATAATTTGAGAGTTTCCTCCTGAAACCAGCAGGCAGATAAAAGGATATTTAGGCTGTACGTTTTCACCGTCGGGCTCCTGAATAAAGTGCGCCAGCACATGGCCCTGCAAATGGTTCACCTCTACCATCGGAATATCCAGCGAGCGGGCAAGCCCTTTGGCAAAAGACACTCCTACCAGCAAAGAACCCATCAGGCCCGGTCCGCGAGTAAAGGCAATGGCACTCAAATCTTCCTTTGCCACTCCGGCACGTTTCAATGCTTCGTGCACCACCGGAACAATATTCTGCTGATGTGCACGTGAGGCCAGTTCCGGAACCACTCCTCCGTAAGCTTCGTGCACCGCCTGGCTGGCAATCACGCTCGACAGCAATACGCCATCCTTTATCACTGCCGCAGAAGTATCATCACAAGAAGATTCTATTCCTAATATTATTGTACTCATAACGTTCTTCTATTATTAATAGGTCAATATTTCAAGTCCCTGTTCCGTCATCACGAAAGTGTGTTCCCACTGTGCGGAAGGAAGCTCATCCTCCGTCACCACGGTCCATCCGTCTTCTTCGTCAATGAAGACTTCCCAGGTTCCCATATTAATCATCGGTTCGATGGTAAACACCATGCCCGGCACAAGCAACATGCCTGTACCCTTCTTGCCAAAGTGTTCTACATCCGGTTCTTCGTGGAATTCCACTCCCACACCGTGACCGCACAAATCACGAACCACTGAGAATCCGTTCTTCTTCGCGTGTTTCTCTACGGCATGGCCAATATCTCCCACAAAGCCGAAAGGACGTGCTGCTTCCATACCGACTTCCAGACATTCTTTTGCCACACGCACCAGTTTTTCTTTCTGCGGAGTGGTTTTTCCGATAATGAACATACGTGAAGCGTCGGCATAATAACCGTCCAGAATCGTCGTACAGTCCACATTAATAATGTCGCCTTCTTCCAGAATTTCCTCTTCGCTCGGAATTCCATGGCAAACCACCTCATTGATGGAAGTACAACAGCTCTTCGGAAATCCCTCATAGCCCAGGCATGCCGGAATGGCTCCGTGGTCCCGGGTATACTCATACACCAGCTTGTCTATTTCGGCCGTACTCATTCCAGCATGGATTTCCTTTTCCACCAGGTCGAGCACTCCCGTATTGATTACGCCGCTACGACGAATTCCTTCAATCTGTTCCGGAGTCTTAATCAACTGGCGAGTCGGAACCAAATGCCCTTTATCCTGATAAAACAGCACTTTCTTGTCCAATTCCGTCAGTTCCGCCCCTTTGGGCACCCTCCAGTTTATCTTATGTCTCTTCATAATCGTCTTTTTTACTTATGTGCAAAGGTATAAGAAAAAAATGGAATAGCGTACGGGAAGCGATATAAAAAACGCTGGCAATTTGCAGGCACATTGTCACATTTCTGTAATATTATCATTAAAACAATTAAGAGAAAAGAAAAACACGCCATTCCAATATTATTTTGTTAGCATAAGATTTGTTACAACAACAAATTTTTATATCTTCGCTCAGCTACTACATTACAATAACTACATTATTTTTGGAATTATGATGAACAAAAACCAAATCGGAACAAATGCGGGTATCGTATGGAAACTCCTTTCCGACAATGCCCACTGGGAGTACGACAAGCTTAAACACGCATCCGGCCTGTCAGACAGAGACCTGAATGCGGCTATCGGATGGCTGGCCCGTGAAGACAAAATAGATTTTGACATTGACGAGCAGCACGACCGCTTGTTTTTACATGTCAATGTCTATATCGGCTAACACAAAATACCATCAGAGAAAAGGCTCTGGTGGTATTTTGGTTTTATATCAGACAATCCGGTTCACCGTCACATCGGGAAACTCATGAAGCATCATCAAGAGCAATCCTTCCTCATTCACTCTTTTTGCCCTGATTACCATTGTAATGCGATAAGCTTCGTGGTTGTTCTCATATACTTTGTTCATCTCGTAGGAGGTAATCTGAAAATTCTCGGAACTGAACTTACCGGAAAGGGCTTTCAAGGCCTCGGAATTCTCTGCCGTAAGCTCAATAATCATGCTTCGCATTCCTATACTTTTAAAACAATAGCTAAGAACTTCCAGTCCAGCTAACACCAGGAAAGTGGCCAGAATACCTATCATGTACATCCCCGACCCTACCGCCAGTCCGATTCCGGCCGTAGTCCACACACCAGCCGCCGTAGTCAGTCCGCGCACCACCTGCTTCTGCAACAGGATAATGGTACCCGCCCCAATAAAACCGATACCACTGACTACCTGAGCGGCCAGACGACTCGGATCCAGGCGAACCAAATCCTTCTCCAGCACATCCATAAAGCCGTATTGCGACACTATCATCAGCAACGCACTGCCCAGTGCCACTAGGAAATGCGTACGATAACCCGCCTCTTTCGCCCGGTACTCCCGCTCAAGCCCGATAAGCACCCCCATCAGGCCGGCCACAAACAACCTTAAAGAAAAATCTACGTAAATATTCATATACTTTCAGCTAAAAGTTCTTTCCGAAAGATACGAAAAAACATCTGAAAACCCAAGCACACGGACAAGAATACGTATTTGTTTATTCTATGTTTTGCAAAGCGGAGACATACGTTTTCCAACACAGAAACGTACGTTTCCCGTCCGGAAAACATACAGTTTCGCCCTGAGAAACATAGAATACGGACAAACAACTCCCTCACACTCCCCTGACATTTTCTCTATTACAGAATATCCAAGCGGTTTCAGGTCAAATTCTTCCGCTTCTTTTCACCACACCTTTCTTTTCTTACATTTCCGTAGTTTCGTTTTTTTCCGTAATTTTACGCTCGATTTTACAGCATAACTTTATGAAATATAAATTATTAGTATTAGACCTCGACGGAACGCTTACCAACAAGCAGAAAAAAATTACCCCTCACACCAAAGAAACACTGCTCAAGATTCAGGAGCAAGGAGTGAAAATTGTACTGGCCTCGGGAAGACCCACGTACGGCATTGCCCCGCTGGCCGAGCAACTGGAACTGCAAAAATATGAAGGCTACATTCTGGCTTACAACGGCGGAGAAATCATCGACTGGAAAACGAAGGAGCTGATGTACAAGAACCTGCTCGACCACGATGTGCTTCCCTACCTTTACGAATGCGCCAAGAAGAACGACTTTGCCATTGTGACTTACGACGGGGAATACGTACTGACCGAGAAACCGGACGATGAGTATGTGCTCAAAGAGGCGTTGCTCAATGTCATGAAAATAAAGAAGGTAGACAATTTCCTGGATGCCGTGAAACATCCGATTGCCAAATGCCTGATTGTGGGCGAACCGACCCGACTGGCCGAGCTGGAGAAAGAGATGTACGAACATCTGAAAGACCGCATGGGGGTTTTCCGCTCAGAGCCTTACTTCCTGGAACTGGTTCCTAAAGGTATCGACAAGGCCCAGTCACTGGCCGTTCTCCTGAAGGAAATCGGACTTACCCGTGAAGAAATGATTGCCATCGGCGACGGATTCAACGACCTATCCATGATTCAATACGCCGGGCTGGGTATCGCCATGGCCAATGCGCAGGAGGTGGTAAAAGAAAACGCCGACTTCATCACCTTGTCCAATGAAGAAGACGGCGTGGCCTACGCGGCTGAAAAATTTATTCTGTCTTAGGCTTCCGGTCGAAGAACGGATTTTTGGATGATGCACTCACGGGTATGGCGTACACCTGGGTGCATCCATCCAGCCAGTCCAGTTGCTGGGCCGCCAGACCGGCCGAAAACATCACACGCGTATCTACCCGATGGTCGGCCGCTACCGAACAAGCCGAACCGATGGCAATTCCTACATCCACACTATTGATGGCACAGGGTACTCCCTTTTTGCGGTCTCCGCAATGTTCATATCCGCAATGTCCGCAATCCAGCCCCTGCGGAAGCGAGCGCGTACCTATCAGCACCACACACTCTGCCTGGAGAATGTTATCCGCATCGCGCAGGAAAAACTTAAAACCATTGTCTTCGTACATCTGCTTCATCGTATCAGAAAGGATACGGATGTTGCTTTCCGTCACCATGGCCACTTCAATAATGTCTACCCCCTTTCCTTTGGGAGCTGTACGTGCCGCCGTCATCATTTGTTGCGCCACCTGCAACACTTGTTCATGGCGGCTGTCTCTTTCATTCAGTATCATATTCCATTAAAGTTAAAAACATACATACAAAAAGGGTTATATCCGAGCTTTTGCCATAAGGCATCAGACGCTCTAAATATAACCCTTTCTCGATAAATCCGCTACGGATTTATTTCTTTTTTCCTTTTTTCAGGTCATTTTCATGAATGGCCTCTTCTACTTGATAAGCCGGAGCATGTTTTTTATGCATACCCTTCGGTTTTTTATTACCGGCAGCTCCCATAGTAAATACCTCCTTTCAATTCCTTAAAAAGGTCAATGTAAAAATGTGATTATTTAAGTATATCCAATTGTTTGAAACACTTAATCAATTTTTCAATAGCGAAGTCCACCTGTTCTTTGGTGTGAGTAGCCATCAATGCAAAACGCACCAGTGTATCCTGAGGAGCACAAGCTGGAGGAATTACCGGATTGATGAACACTCCTTCGTCGAAGGCCAGCTTGGTTACTTCGAAAGTCTTGTCCGTGTCGCGTACGTACAGAGGGATAATCGGACTTTCTGTTTCACCGATTTCAAAGCCTGACTCACGGAAACGTTTCAGAGAGTAGTTGGTGATTTCCCACAAACGCTGCTGACGTTCCGGTTCTGTCTTGAAAATGTGGATGGCTTCTCTAGCCGCAGCCGTAGCAGCCGGCGTGTTACTTGCCTGGAATATATAAGAGCGGGCATTGTGGCGCAACCAGTTGATTACGTCCTTGTCACCTGCCACAAAACCACCGATAGAAGCGAGTGATTTACTGAATGTACCCATAATCAGGTCGATGTCTTCCGTTACACCGAAATGGTCGCACACGCCTCGTCCCTGTCTTCCGAATACACCCAGACCATGTGCTTCGTCCACGTAGATGCTGGCATTGTATTTCTTCTTCAGGCGAACGATTTCCGGCAAGTTAGCCAAATCACCTTCCATAGAGAACACGCTATCCACCACAATCAGTTTGATGGCATCCGGTTCACACTTCTGGAGCTCTTTTTCCAGGGCATCCATGTCGTTGTGTTTATACTTCAGCTGGGTAGCAAAAGAAAGACGACGTCCGTCCACGATAGAAGCATGGTCACGGTCATCACAAATGATGTAATCGCCACGTCCGGCCAACTGAGGAATCACACCTTCATTAACCGTAAATCCGGTAGAGAAACACAATGCTTCATCTTTACCGACGAACTCTGCAAGTTCTTTTTCAAGTTCCACATGAATATCCAGCGTTCCATTCAACAGACGAGAACCCGCGCATCCTGTACCATATTTGCGAGTAGCAGCAATAGCTGCGTCAATGATTCTCTGATCATGAGTCAGACCCATATAGGAATTTGAGCCGAACATCAATACTTTCTTTCCGTCCATCATTACCTCTGTATCCTGGGCACTGTCTATTTCACGAAAGTACGGATAGACACCTCTTTCCATATACATCTGAGGTACTCTGAATTTACTTAATTTTTCTTGTAATAATCCCATATTCTAATATCTGGTAAGCATCCCAGCTTACATTAAACTTCATTACTTTTGCAACCGTTTCGTTACATCATTTTCATTAAGAACGTGCAAAGATACAAAAAACTCAAAATTCCGACACGAATCCCTGAAAAAAAATAACAAGAGTATCAATTATAGGGGCAATTTGCCCTAAACTATGAAAGATAATATTATTTTTGTACTCCCAAATTTTAAGGAAACAGGTTTATGGAGACAAAAAAGCGAATCACCTTTGTGGTAAACCCCATATCCGGTACTCACGGAAAGGAATTCATCCTACGACTTATTGAAAAAGAACTGAATCATTCTATATATGATTATTCTATCCGGAAAACGGAATATGCAGGTCACGCTTCCGAGATAGCCGCACAAGCCGCCGCCGAACATACGGACATCGTAGTGGCCATCGGCGGAGACGGTACCATCAATGAGATAGGACGGGCGCTTATCCATACCAATACTGCGATGGGAATTATTCCATGTGGTTCGGGAAACGGACTTGCACGCCATCTGCATATACCTATGGAACCGAAAGGGGCCATCAATGTGCTCAATGCTGGAAATGTGAAGACGATAGACTACGGTATCATTGACAACCACCCCTTCTTCTGTACATGCGGAGTGGGATTCGATGCCTTCGTGAGCCTGAAATTTGCCGATTCCGGGAAAAGAGGTCTGCTGACCTACCTGGAAAACACCCTGCACGAAAGCCTGACGTATGAGCCGGAGACGTACGAAATAGAAAACTCTACGGGCACCGTACGCTACAAGGCATTCCTGATAGCCTGTGCCAATGCATCGCAATATGGCAACAATGCCTACATCGCCCCGCAAGCCTCGCTGACCGACGGCATGATGGACATCACGGTGCTGGAGCCGTTTACCGTGCTGGATGTACCTTCTCTTTCATTCCAGTTGTTCAACCGGACACTCGACCAGAACAGTCGTATCAAAACGATGAAGGACAAGAGCATCATCATACACCGTGCGCAGGAGGGAGTGTTCCATTTTGACGGAGACCCGATGATGGGCGGAAAAGACCTGAAGGTGGAAATCATTCACCAGGGGCTGCACGTTATCGCGCCGATACGTCCCAAACAGATGCCTTCTCCCCCGCTGAACATTCTCCAGCACTTTACCGACTTTATCGGACGACGTCCCATCACTTCGGCCATTGCCCAGAAGCACAAGCAACTCCTGATGCTGAATCATCACATTCTGAGACGCTTGTCGAAGAAATAATCATTTCATCTCACAAGGCCAGATAGAAATCTTTAGCCAGCTCACTAAACTCCGGTGTATAGACATGACGCTCCGTCTCGATGGGAAGGTGCGTGATTTCCGTCTGCGCACAAGGATGCTTCACGAACGCCATCAGCACACGCTTGGCGGGCAATTCCTGGCGGGGATGCACCCAGGTCTGCCGCAAAAGATGCAAACCTTTCCCGAGGGCTAAAGCCACAAAATCGGCCGATGCCGTAGCCGGAAGTACCACCGAAAAACTACCTTTTTCGGACAACAAAACCGAGACTTTCGATAACAAAGCGTCAAAGTCCAGTTCATCGGTATGCCGGGCCGTATTTCTCTGTGCCTGAGGGCATTTCACGGACTCCACAAAATACGGAGGATTCGACACGATGGCATCAAAACACCCGTTCCATTCTTCCGGTGCCTTCCGTATATCAAGCCGCTCTACCTCCATCCGGTCAGACCAGGGCGTACGAGTCACATTTTCACGGGCCTGCTCCACGGCCGCTTCGTCAATATCGACGGCGGTGACAAAGGCATCCGGATTCCGCTGGGCCAGCATCAGAGCAATCAATCCGCTTCCGGTACCAATGTCAAGTACCCTCTGTGCCCCGTCCACTTGCGCCCATGCGCCGACCAGCACGCCGTCGGTACCTACCTTCATGGCACACTTATCATGAAAAACTACAAATTGCTTGAATTGAAAATATGGATTTGGCATAACTTATGTCTAAAAATTTACGCCAAAAATAGTGAAATCCCCATAGAAAATGCTTCAACCTGCCATTATTTTACATAATAAAAGAGGTATTTGACACAAATAGTTTCCAAATTACATGCGGAATGATTAACTTTGTGCCGTTTTTGAATAATAAAAAAGCTTCTTAATTCAGAAGAGAAAACAAGTATGGTAAAAAAGACAAAAAACAACGAGATTCTGGTAAGTGCAGAAGGTAATGACATTCCGATGATGGCAGAAATTGAAACGCTTCCGGTGGACAATGCAACGGATGACCTCACGGGAGAACTGCCCGTCATGCCCCTGCGCAACCTTATGATATTTCCCTCTATTGTCATGCCCGTCAGCGTAGGCCGGCAACCCACATTGAAATTAGTCAATCAGGCACTTCAGAGCAAAGAGCCTATCATCATTACCACGCAGAAAGTGAGTGAGGTAGACTCGCCCAAACAGAAAGATTTGTTCCCCATTGCGGTAATCGGTAAGGTGCTCCGGGTGTTCGAAATGCCGGGAGGAACCATTACGGCCATCCTTCAGGCTACGGGTCCGAAGGTACAACTGGAAGAAATCACTTCCACCCGTCCCTTCCTGAAGGGTAAGGTTTCGGTGATTGAGGAGGACATGAAGGACGAGAAATCCGATGAGTTCAAGACACTGATTGACACTTGCAAGGAGTTGAGTGCCAAGGTAATTGAATTATCCGATGAAATTTCACCCGACACTTCTTTCGCTTTGAAGAACCTGGACAACAACGAGGTGCTGGTCAACTTCATTTCCGGCAATTTCCCCTTCCCTATCAATGAGAAGTACGAATTGCTTCAAACGAACAACTTGAAAGACCGGTTGTACCGCCTTATCCAGTTGCTGAACAAATACATCCAGCTGGCCACCCTGAAACAGAGTATCCAGATGCGTACGCGCGAGGAACTCGACCGCCAGCAACGTGAGTACTTCCTCCAGCAACAAATCAAGAACATTCAGGATGAGTTGGGCAACGGACAGGATGACGAAATTGACGAACTTCGCAAGAAGGGAGAAAAGAAACACTGGAAACCGGAAGTGAAAGAGACTTTCGAGCGTGAGCTGTCCAAACTGGAACGTATCAACCCGCAATCGCCCGACTATAACGTGCAACTGACTTATCTTCAGACATTGCTCTCACTTCCGTGGGGCGTGTATACACAGGATGTCATCGACATTCCGAATGCCAAGAAGATACTCGATAAGGAACACTACGGACTGGAGAAGGTGAAAGAACGTATTCTGGAGCACCTGGCCGTGCTGAAACTGAAAGGTGACCTGAAGTCGCCGATTATCTGCCTCTACGGTCCTCCGGGAGTAGGAAAAACTTCTCTGGGACGTTCCATCGCCACCGCCCTGAAACGGAAATACGTGCGAATGTCACTGGGTGGCGTGCACGATGAAGCCGAAATCCGCGGTCACCGCAAGACGTACATCGGTGCCATGCCGGGACGTATCATCAAGAGCCTGATCAAAGCGGAAACATCGAATCCGGTCATCATTCTGGATGAGATTGATAAGTTGAGCAGCGATAGCCACGGCGACCCGAGCTCGGCCATGCTGGAAGTGCTCGACCCGGAACAGAACAACACGTTCCACGACAATTACGTTGACATTGACTACGACTTGTCGAATATCATGTTCATCGCTACGGCCAACAACCTGGGCACCATCCCATCGCCGTTGCTCGACCGTATGGAGCTGATTGAAGTGAGCGGTTACATCACCGAAGAGAAGATTGAAATCGCCCGCCGTCATCTCATTCCGAAAGAGATGGAGAAGAACGGCCTGAAGAAGGAACACGTGAAGTTCAGCAAGGCGGCCATTGAATACATCATCGAGAACTATACCCGTGAAAGCGGTGTGCGTGAACTGGAAAAGAAAATCAGCAAGGTGATGCGTAAAATCGCACTGGAAATTGCCAGCGATGAGTTTACCGGCACACATGAGCTGAAGCCGAAAGACATCGAGAAGTTCCTCGGCGCACAGGAATATTCCCGCGACAAATACCAGGGCAACGAATATGCCGGCGTAGTGACAGGACTGGCCTGGACGGCCGTAGGCGGTGAAATTCTGTTCGTAGAAACCAGCCTGAGCCGTGGAAAAGGACAGCTGACCCTGACCGGTAACCTGGGCTCGGTAATGAAGGAATCGGCCATGCTGGCACTGGAGTACCTGAAAGCACATAGCCACCTGCTCGATTTGCCTGAAGGTATCTTCGACAACTGGAACATCCATATCCACGTACCGGAAGGAGCTATTCCGAAAGACGGACCTTCTGCCGGTATCACCATGGTTACTTCATTGGCTTCTGCGCTTACCCAGCGCAAGGTGAAAGCCAACCTGGCCATGACGGGCGAGATCACCCTTCGCGGAAAAGTACTTCCCGTAGGCGGTATCCGGGAGAAAATCCTGGCGGCCAAACGTGCCGGCATCAAGGACATCATCCTGTGCGAGGAAAACCGCAAGGACATCAATGAAATCCAGCCGATGTACCTCACCGGAATGACTTTCCACTACGTGAAGGACATCAAGGAGGTGCTCCGCCTGGCACTGACCGACGAGAAGGTGGCCGATGCCATCGACTTTACCATCAAAGAAGATAAAAACAAAGAAAACCCTGCACAATGAAATTTGAATTACAATATACGGACCCCAAATCGAATGCCCGCGCTGGTCTGATTACAACAGACCACGGGCAGATTGAGACCCCTATCTTCATGCCGGTGGGCACACTGGGTACGGTGAAAGGCGTGCATCTTCACGAACTGAAGAATGACATCAAGGCTCAGATTATCCTGGGAAACACGTACCACCTCTACCTGCGCCCCGGACTGGATATCATCGAGGGGGCTGGCGGACTCCATAAGTTCAACGGATTCGACCGTCCGATGCTGACCGATAGCGGCGGCTTCCAGGTATTCTCTCTTTCCGGCATCCGCAAGTTGCGCGAAGAGGGCGTGGAGTTCCGCTCGCACATTGACGGCTCGAAGCACTTGTTCACTCCCGAACGGGTGATGGATATCGAGCGTACCATCGGTGCCGACATCATGATGGCTTTCGACGAGTGCGCCCCCGGAACTTCCGACTACAACTATGCCAAGAAGTCCATGGAACTGACTCACCGCTGGCTGGACAGATGTTGTGCCCGCTTCAACGAAACGGAGCCCAAGTACGGCTACAACCAGTCACTCTTCCCCATCGTGCAGGGATGCGTATATCCCGACTTGCGCCGCCAATCGGCCGAATACATCGCCTCAAAGAATGCCGACGGTAACGCCATCGGCGGACTGGCCGTGGGTGAGCCTACCGAGAAGATGTACGAGATGATTGAGGTGGTCAACGAGATTCTGCCTAAAGACAAGCCCCGCTACCTGATGGGTGTAGGTACTCCGGTCAACATTCTGGAAGGCATCGAACGCGGTGTGGATATGTTCGACTGCGTGATGCCGACCCGTAACGGACGAAACGGCATGCTCTTTACCAAAGACGGTATCATGAACATGCGCAACAAGAAATGGGAGAACGACTATTCGCCCATCGAAGCTGACGGAGCATCTTATGTAGACACGATGTACAGCCGTGCCTACCTGCGCCACCTGTTCCACGCACAGGAACTGCTGGCCATGCAGATTGCCTCCATCCACAACCTGGCTTTCTACCTCTGGCTCGTAGGCGAAGCCCGCAAGCACATCATCGCCGGCGATTTCTCTACCTGGAAACCGGCCATGGTGAAACGTTTATCTACCCGATTGTAATTGTAGTTTACGACGATAAATATGAAACACAATGTGTTCCAGTTGTTCCGTTCCTACCTGCAAGCCGGAAAGGAACAACTGAAAAATTTAAAAGGAAACCCGTTCAAGAAGAAATGGTTGAAACGGCTGGACAGGTACATCATCGTGAAGTTCCTGGGCACCTACTTTTTTGCCATCGCCCTGATTATCTCCATCGCCGTGGTGTTCGACATCAATGAAAACATTGATGACTTCATCAACAACAAGGCGCCTATCAGTGCCATCATCTTCGACTATTACCTGAACTTCATTCCTTATTACACGAACCTCTTCAGTCCGTTGTTCGTATTCATTGCCGTGATTTTCTTCACGTCGAAGCTGGCAGAGAACTCCGAGATTATTGCCATGTTCTCTACCGGAATGAGCTTCAAGCGCCTGATGGTGCCCTACATGATTTCGGCCGCCATCATCGCACTGGTCACCTACGTGCTGAGTACCGAGGTGATTCCTACCGGTAGCGTCACCCGACTGAAGTTTGAGCAAGTGTACAAGAACAAGAAGCGGGCAGACTATGTGCGCAACATCCAACTGGAGGTAGATACGGGTGTCATTGCCTACATGGAGCGCTACGAGGACTACAACAAGACGGCTTACCGCTTCTCGCTCGACAAGTTTGAAGACCACAAGCTGGTATCGCACCTCACGGCCCGCCGTATTACGTACGACACCACCACCGTGCACCGCTGGATTATCAAGGACTACATGATCCGTGAGATGAAGGGCATGCGTGAAACCATCACCCGGGGCGACCGTCTGGACTCCATCATCAACATGGAGCCGCAGGACTTCCTCATCACGCGCGGCCAGCAGGAAACGATGACCAGTCCCCAGCTACGGGAGTACATCGACAAGCAGAAGCAACGAGGCTTCGCCAACATCAAGGTGTTCGAAGTGGAATACTACCGGCGCATCGCCACCTCGTTTGCGGCCTTTATCCTGACGGTCATCGGGCTCTCGCTTTCGTCACAAAAACGGAAAGGAGGTATGGGACTTCACCTGGGAATCGGTATCGCACTGAGCTTCTCCTACATCCTGTTCCAGACCATCTCGTCCACCTTCGCCATCAACGGAAACGCGCATCCGAACCTGGCCGTGTGGATTCCGAACATCCTGTATCTGTTCATTGCGATTTATCTCTACCGCAAGGCACCGAAATAAAAAGAAAATCTCCTCACAAATCACCACGATTCATGGATTTGTGAGGAGATTCTGTATTATAACGATTCAATCGCTTCTATTGAATGAAATTATTTACCTGACTCTGCGGATTAAGAGGAGTCTGATCCGATAAGACCAACGTTTTAATCATGTGCTTTGTTCCTTGTTTATATTTCTGAAAATGCTCCAACGCAATATGTGATTTATAAGCCTGCTCACTTGCATAGGTTTCAAGAATCGTAACCTTACACGGATTTTCCTTTTCGGCAACGGCATACATGGTCAATACCCCCGGTTCAGTACGTAATGAAATCTCACCCACTTCCACCGCATATTGCATATATTCCTTTATAAACTCCGGATACACTTCTATTTTCGATAACCTCACAATACCATCGGGCGACATCGGAAGTTTGGCACACATGCCAGGCTTTTTGTCTAAGTTCAAACACTTGCCGATTATTTCTCCCGTAGCAAGATACGAGTACGTCGGAAACTCAAACAACACAGGTTTCAATCGGGTATAATCCAGTTTCCCATCTTGACCGAGCACTTCTGGAGCTGCATAGGTATTAGCTATGGAACAAATAAAATTGTCAAATCCCTCGGTTTCATAAATATCCACCACATCACATTCCATGGTTAATGGTGATTTGTCAATAACCGGAGTACCATTCTCTCCAAAATGATAGTCAAACACCGTCGATTTATCCACCGAATTTCCACTTACACTTCCCACATAATCAGCCGCAGGCAACATTTCACGGCTCACAAGGTTTACAGACAATTTCTTTGACCTCCTTATTCCCTGATTGGTATAATGATGTTTACTCATACTCAGAAGAATACGGTCATGCCCAATAATTCCAGTATGTCCCACTACAAGCCAGTTTACTTTTTCATTGACTACCGCCCCAACCACCGTCATCGGTTTGGGATAAAGCGCCAGTACCGAACCTAAATTTTTCTTTTCCATATCCGTTTCATTTTGCAATATCACACTTTCTTCATTCCTCGTGCTACAGGAGCACACAAGGAACAACAAACATACATACTGAATAAATTTTAGCATAGCATTCTTATTATTTCTGTTACTTATCAATCTGACTCTCGGTAAACGGATCGGCACGATGCCCCATAAGGTCTATTTGTGAATATTCCCTGTCAAATTCCTCCATCTCGTAAGCCGTAAGCCGCACATGAGCTGCTCCCAAGAAATCATCGAGGTGGTTCGGATTCGTTGTGCCTGGGATGGGAGCAATCCATGACTTACGCGAAAGCATCCACACCAAGGCAAACTGGGCAGGAGTAATGTTCTTTCGCTCTGCCCATTTACGCACAAGTGACACAAGCGGCATATTATGTTTCAAGGCTTCAGGAGTGAATTGTGGCAATGTGGCCCGCCGGTCGGGTTTCTCAAAACGGCTTTTCTCATGAATCACTCCCGTAAGAAAGGCCCGCCCCAACGGACAATATGGAACAAAACCAATGCCCAGTTCTTCCAGCGTAGGGAATATTTTGGTCTCCGGTTCGCGCCACCAGATGGCATACTCGCTCTGTACGGCCGAAAGCGGACAAACGGCATGTGCCCGACGAATAGAACGCGCACTGGCTTCCGATAATCCCCAGTGCAAGACTTTTCCTTCCTGCATAAGTTTCTTTACCGTGTCTGCTACCTCCTCCATCGGCACCTTCGGGTCCACACGGTGCTGATAAAGCAAGTCTATGTGATCCGTACGCAAGCGTCGCAATGAACCTTCCACTGCCCGGCAAATATGGTCAGGCCGGCTATTCAAGGCTGTGGGTTGCTTCTCTTCCACCCCGAAACCAAACTTCGTACCGATTTTTACTTTGTCACGAAAAGGAGCAAGTGCCTCGCCTACCCACTCTTCACTGGTGTAAGGGCCGTACACCTCTGCCGTATCGAAAAAAGTAACTCCCTGATCATAAGCCCGACGAATCAAGGCAATCATATCCTTCTTTTCATACCGTCCACCATAGTAGCCCACCATGGGAAGACAGCCCAGCCCGATAGCCGATACATCCAGTCCGCCCAGATTGCGATGTTCCATATCTCCACGTACAGACTGCCCCTTACCATCCGATGACTGGGAGAAAACCTTCGATACACCGGTCCATGCACATACCGCGGAAAAGGCGGCTACAGACGACATCTTCAAAAAATCTCTTCTATCCATAATCTGAATCTTTTTTACGAGCCACTACGGCTCAACAACTCTCGTAAAATTTCCATTTCGTTATCCGTCAGGCGGAAAGGGAGGCTTTCCTTTTCAGGCACGGGAATCCCGGTTTCCTGCACTAAAAAACATTGCATCACTCTTTCCGTAGTCGTGCGATAACGGTCGGCCATGAAGCAGACCACTTCATCCTCATATAAATTGGCGGGAATGTCTATTGGTTTATCCATCTTTCTTGTTTTCTTGATACGGCAAAATTACCCCGACACGGGCAGAAGGGCGTAACAATACCACGGAAGGTCGTACCGTTTTTACGGATTTTGCCTGCTCACGTGCGGCCAATTGGCTGAGATAATGTATTTTTGTGAAGGGACATCCCGACGAAAACAAAAGAATGGTTATGAGCAAGATTTTGAAAATAAGGAACGTAGGCGACTATAGCCAGTGGGTGGGACACACGGACACGCATCCGCTGGTCAGCGTCATCGACTATGCAGAAGTGTCTCCCGTGCGCCATTGCCTGAACAACTATAGCGTGTATGGCATCTTCTTTCACGACGAGGCAAACATCGACCTGGCCTATGGTTGCGGCAAATACGACTACAAGGAAGGAACCGTCATTTGTGTGGCTCCCGGACAGATAGGAGGAAAGGAAGACAACGGCGAACTGGTCAACCTGACGGGATGGGCCTTGCTCTTCCACCCCGATTTGTTGGAGGGCACGGCACAGGAGAAGCACATCAGGGAGTATTCATTTTTTGACTACCGCGTGAACGAAGCCCTGCACATGACCAACGAGGAGCACGACATCCTCGTGTCGCTGATGCGCCAGATAAAAGATGAGCTACAGAAAAAGCACGATGCACTTCAGGATGCCATCCTCGTGGGCTACATCGAACTGATGCTGAACTTCTGCCAGCGTTTCTACAACCGCCAGTTCATCACCCGCAAGCTGGTCAATTCGGACATGCTCATGAAGTTCGACCAGCTCCTGCGCGATTACTACGAAGAGAAAATCCAGCTTACCTCGGGCATGCCCACCGTGCAATACTGTGCCGACAAGCTATGCATGTCGGCCAACTATTTCGGCGACCTTATCAAGAAGATGACCGGAGACACGGCCAGCAACTACATCCGCCAGAACCTCATCCAGCGGGTGAAGAACGAACTCGCCAGCGGAGCAAACATCTCGCAAGTGGCCTACGAATTAGGCTTCGAATACCCCCAACACCTGAGCCGCATGTTCAAGAAGTTCTGCGGATATACCCCGACCGACTACCTCAGACAGATACAGAAAAAGCCCGGCTGCTGATTGTTTCGGCAACCGGGCTTTCCCGTCTTTGTGCGATACCGCACCGCGCATCACTTGGTACGTCTGGAAGAAGTGCGTAATCTTGTCAAAAGGAATCACATCCAGCCGGTCGTACAGGTCGACGTGATTGGCTCCCGGAATAATCAACAACTCCTTGTTGTCACCCTTCAGCTTCTTGAAGGCATCTTCACTGAAATAGCGCGAATGAGCTTTCTCTCCGTGAATCATGAGCACGGCACTACGTATCTCGTCGCTATACGACAGGATGGGCATGTTCATGAACGACAAGGAGGAAGTCTTATTCCACCCGTTGTTGGAGTTCAGCGAACGCTTGTGATAGCCGCGCGGTGTCTTGTAATATCCGTAATAGTCTTTCACAAACTGGGGAGCATCGTCGGGAAGCGGGTCTACCACCCCTCCTGCCAGCGCATACGTGCCCTTGCGGTAGTCTTCCGTACGCTGGGCGTTGAGCTGCTTACGAAGCTCATAGCGCGCATCAGCATCCATGGCATCGAAATAACCGTTGGCATTCACCCGGCTCATGTCGTACATCGTAGCGGTGACGGTAGCCTTGATGCGCGTATCGATGGCCGCCGCATTCAGTGCCATGCCTCCCCATCCGCAGATGCCCAGTATCCCGATACGGTCGGCATCCACCTGCTCGCAAGTGGAAAGAAAGTCCACCGCCGCACAGAAGTCCTCCGTGTTGATGTCCGGAGAAGCCACATAACGGGGTTCACCCCCACTCTCACCGGTGTACGAGGGGTCGAAGGCAATGGTCAGGAATCCACGTTCGGCCAGTGTCATGGCATACAGACCCGACGATTGTTCTTTTACCGCTCCGAAGGGTCCGCTCACGGCAATGGCCGGAAGTTTTCCCTCGGCCTGCTTAGGCACGTACATGTCGGCCGCCAGTGTAATGCCATAGCGATTGGTAAAAGTCACTTTCCGGTGGTTCACCTTGTTGCTCAACGGGAACACCTTGTCCCATTCATGTGTCAAATTCAAACTCTTTTCCATCTTCATCTCCGATTTTAAACCGTCCGTTGTGGCAAGCAGGCTACCCGTAGTCAGAAGCCAGGCCGCCGATGCCGCGCACAACGTCTTCCACAATATATCCATATAGTTATCACTCTATTATTCTACGAAGGCAAAAATAACACAAAAGCCCCACAGAGACATTTCCGTGAGGCTCAAATATCGTTTCTGAAAAGTTCAAATGCACGAGGGAGCGGCCAGTGCCGTGGGCGGGATACCGTAGCGTTTCTTGAAGGCCGTAGAGAAGTGCGAGGGGTTCTTGAAGCCCACCTCCGCATAGACATCGACCACCTTCCGCCGTTCTTCCTTCAGCAGGTGATAGGCCACTTCCAGGCGCTTACGAATCAGCCATTTCTCGGGTGTCAGCTCGCTCACCTTCTTGAAGTCGCGCTTGAAGGTGGCCAGGCTACGCCCCGTGTAATGCGCCAGCTCCTCCAGGGTGAACTCGTACATGTAGTTCTCGTTCATGAAGTCAAGAATGTCCATCTTCCACGGTGTGCTGAAGTCGAACAACGCGGTCATGAAACGCTTGTCGGTATGAAGCAGGGCCAGCAATCCTTCCTGCAACTTCAGGTGCATCACGTCGTCCTGCGGTTTCACTTCCGGATTGAAGTAAGGAGTCATCGAAGCAAACAGGCTCTCAATCTCGGCCGAAGGTGGGAGCTTCATCACGCCGGGCACGAACTTCTCCACGGGCTCTACCGTGTCCGTGTGGCGGGCATACTTTCCGTACATCTCCCGAAGGAAGGAGCGGGTGAAGCACATGTAAATTCCGCAATACTGCTCCCCGCCCGAGGCTTTCTTGTACATGGTCACACGATGGTCGCGCGGAATGAACACGCACTCTCCTTTTCCCACGTGTATCTGCCGGTGCCCGTCGTCGAGCACCATCTCGCCCGACAAGACATAGTTCATGGCGTATTCTCTGGAACGGTGCACGCACGCATCGGCATCGTCATAGAAAAAGCTGAAAAACACATTCTGGTAATTGAATATGACTTTCATGGGGTTATGGCGTGAGGTTGTAGGTTCTGTTGTCATCTCTCTTCTCGTTTTTTGTGAATGGGGTATGCACAAAGATACAAATAAAAACGTCGCGTTTATCATCACGGCGGAGCAAAACAAAAACTCCTTTGAGGGCATCGTTCTAGCCACGCAAAGGAGTTTCTTTCTTCAGGGTTCCCCAAGGTCTGCAAACCACTCGCCTCAGGCGGGCGGTCCGTATACCTTATTATATATTAGTAACCCAGTTCTTTTTCAAGAGCGTTGTATTTTTCCTTATCAAGCTTCCAGTAGATGTTCAACAAGTACTGGCCCCACAACTGACGGTTGTCTGGTTTAGCTTCTTTTGCTTTTTCGTAGAAAGGAAGTGCTTTTTCGTACAGTTCCTTAATCTTAGCTTCGTTGGTAGCATACTTCGGATCGTCCATAGAAAGCTTAGAGTTTTCTTCTACGATTTCCTGAGCCGGGAAGAATGAGCAGTCACCAATCTTAGAATAAGCTTCAGCTACGAAATCCTTACCTTCTGCAATAATCTGGTTGAATGTAGCGATGGCACCTTCGTAGTCTTTCTTTTCATACTGAAGCACACCCTTCACGTACATGAAGTACGGAGTAGAGTTCTTAGCCAGTACGGCATCCATCTGAGCCAGACCTTCGTCAATCTTACCTTTCTGGATGTAGTAGTCCATCAGGTTACCGATGAAGTATTCCTGTGACGGGAATTTTTCTACACCTTCCTGGATAGTAGTCAACCATTTTGCTGAGTCAGGAGTTTCACCTTTTCCGTAAGCTTCTGCCAGGCACATCAATGAACGGTAACCTTCTTCTTTGTGTTCCTTACCGATAGTAGCGTATTTGATTACGGCTGCATTGTCTTTCAATGAATTAGCGGCAAGAGCGGCATAGTTGGCAATCAACGGAGTCAATGTGTCGTTCTTTACGGCATCTTCATCGGCGAACAACGGGTTCTGCGGAGCGTCTACATACAAACCGAAGAACTTCAAAGCGTTGGCATAGTTACCTGCATTGTAAGCGTCAGAACCGGCGTTAGTCAACTGAGGACGTACGGTAGCCAATGTCTTAGCCAGTTTCTTTCTCAATTTCGGTTTCTTCAATTCGCCGCTCTGTACCTTAGCCTGTTCTACTTCGTCACACTTTGTGTAGTATTCGAACATTTTAGCCAAGCTGTTATACAATTTAGCGGTATCAGCCTGACCACCCGGCAAATACAATTTCATGTTTTCGTCGTCATAGATAAACTTCTGGAAATCACCAGCCAGTTTCCATGTTTCAGGATCATTGGCGGTAGAAGGATCTGTCAAAGCAGGTTCGATGATTTGTGCTGCCTTCACGGGATCGCTCTTGGCAGATTTAGCTTCCTTTACCACGCTTTCCTGAGCAGAAACAGCACATGCGGTAAAGAACAAAGCGGCTGAGAATAATACTTTTTTCATAAGGTTTAAATTTAGTAATACAAATATTCAAGTTAGTTTTTGTCCGGATTATTCATTCGGTTCGTCCGTAACAGGCTGAATGGTTTCTCCGTCGGCGGGCTGGATGTCCGTTGCCGGAGTTGCTTCGTCCTGCACTTCCTCTTCTTCATTTTCAGAAGCTACCTTACATACGGAACCAATCTGGTCGTTGCGCTTTTCAAGGTCAATCAGGCGCACACCCTGTGTGGCACGTCCCATGATGCGCACATCGGCCACCTTCAGACGGATGGTGATGCCCGACTTGTTGATAATCATCAGGTCGTTTTCATCGGTTACCGACTTGATGGCTACCAGACTTCCGGTCTTATCCGTAATGTTCAGTGTCTTCACACCCTTTCCGCCACGGTTGGTCTTGCGGTAGTCTTCAATGTCCGAACGCTTACCGTAACCGTTTTCAGATACCACCATGATGGTTTCTGTTTCAGGATCTTTGATACAGATCATTCCGATTACCTCATCCTGACCGTCTTCATCGAGTGTGATACCGCGTACACCGGTAGCTGTACGTCCCATTTCGCGTACCGCGCTTTCATGGAAACGGATGGCACGACCGTTACGGTTGGCAATCACGATTTCATTGTTTCCGTTAGTCATACGTACTTCAATCACACGGTCGTCTTCGCGGATAGTAATGGCGTTCACACCATTCTGACGCGGACGAGAATACTGTTCGAGCAACGTCTTCTTGATGACACCGTTCTTCGTACAGAAGAGTACATAGTGACTATTGATGAATTCCGTGTCGTTCAGGTTCTTCACACGCAGGTAAGCCGTTACCACATCGTCTGCCTCAATGTTCAGCAGGTTCTGGATGGCACGTCCCTTCGAAGTCTTGTTGCCTTCCGGAATTTCATATACCTTGAGCCAGTAGCACTTACCCTTCTGCGTGAAGAACAGAAGCGTGTTGTGCATAGTAGCCGGATAGATATGTTCGATAAAGTCTTCGTTACGGGTTTCACTTCCCTTCGAGCCTACGCCGCCACGGTTCTGCGCACGGAACTCAGAAAGCGGTGTACGCTTGATGTATCCCATGTGCGAGATGGTGATGACCATTTCGTCATCGGCATAGAAATCTTCCGGATTGAACTCTTCCGAAGCATATACGATTTCCGAACGACGGTTGTCGCCGTATTTTTCTTTCACTTCAAGCAGCTCGTCCTTGATAACCTTCTTGCAAAGTTCCTCGTTGCTCAGAATTTCTTCGAAGTAAGCGATTTGCTTCATCAGGTCTTCGTATTCGGCATGGAGCTGGTCCTGCATCAGTCCGGTGAGCTGGCGCAAGCGCATTTCTACGATAGCACGAGCCTGGATTTCGCTCAGGTTGAAGCGGGCCATCAGGTTCGTGATAGCTTCGTTCGGAGTCTTGGCGGCACGGATAATACGGATTACCTCGTCAATGTTGTCCGAAGCGATAATCAATCCTTCCAGGATGTGCGCACGTTCTTTGGCCTTGCGCAAGTCGTAACGTGTACGGCGGATTACCACTTCGTGACGGTGTTCCACGAAATATTTGATCAGTTCCTTCAGGTTGAGCAGACGCGGACGGCCATGAACCAGGGCCACGTTGTTCACACCGAAAGAAGTCTGAAGCATGGTCATCTTGTAAAGCTTGTTGAGCACCACGCTGGCGTTGGCATCACGCTTGATGTCGATGACGATACGCATACCTTCGCGGTCGGTTTCGTCGTTCACATTCGAAATGCCTTCGATTTTCTTGTCGTTCGACAAATCAGCGATGCTCTTGATCAGCTCAGCCTTGTTCACACCATACGGAATCTCGGTCACTACAATCTTATCGTGTGTAGGATGCGATTCGATTTCGGCCTTGGCACGCATTACCACACGCCCGCGTCCGGTTTCGTAGGCATCGCGCACACCGCTGATACCATAAATATATCCTCCGGTCGGGAAATCAGGTGCCTTAATGTACTGCATCAGGCCGTCTACGTCGATTTCATTGTTATCGATGTATGCCACGCAAGCGTCAATGACTTCACGCAGGTTGTGTGTCGGCATATTGGTAGCCATACCTACGGCGATACCCGAAGCACCGTTCACCAGCAGGTTCGGGATGCGGGTCGGCATGACGGTAGGTTCCTGCAACGTATCGTCAAAGTTGTTGGTAAAGTCTACAGTCTCCTTATAAAGATCCTGCATCATTTCCTCACCAATCTTTTTCAGACGAGCCTCCGTATATCGCATAGCGGCGGCACTATCTCCGTCGATAGAGCCGAAGTTACCCTGACCGTCAACCAGCGGATAACGCATCGCCCAGTCCTGTGCCATACGCACCAGAGCACCATACACAGACCCGTCGCCGTGAGGGTGATACTTACCCAATACTTCACCTACGATTCTGGCTGCTTTTTTATACGGTTTGTCGGATGTATTTCCCAGTTCCATCATTCCGTAAAGAATACGGCGGTGAACCGGCTTGAATCCGTCTCTTACATCAGGGAGGGCGCGTGCCACGATTACTGACATGGAGTAATCAATGTACGACGACTTCATTTCCTCTTCGATGTTGATTTTTATAATTCTGTCTTGTTCTTGCATTTAATACATTATTAATTATACTTCCTTTCAAGGCTTGTAAAAAACCATGCTAAAGTACGACTTTTAGCGGATATACAAAAACTTTTCCACCAAAAAATACGTATAAGCCTGCATTTGGAGACACTCATAGGAAATGTGGCACGCATTTTGTTAAATAGAAAGAAAGACTTGATGAAGAGTCTCTATAATAATGTATATTTGCAAGTCTATTTTGAATATAAACGATTGGAGAAGATATGAATTTGATGAGCAACGAATTTACACAACAAGTGTCCGACATCGTCGTTTACGGGAAAGAGGAGGCCAACCGCCTTCAGAACGACCATATCGAACCGGAACATCTGCTATTGGGCATCTTGCGCGATGGAGAGTGTAAAGCCGCCGAAATATTGAAATCGTTCTACCTCGACCTGAAAGGTATCAAGAACGAACTGGAAACACAATTACGGGAGAAGTCCATTCTGGAGAACTACTCACAGGACATCTCATTCAGCGAGGAAGCATCAAAAATTTTGACATTAAGCAAATTAGAGGCACGATTGATGAATGACGAGAAAGTGGATACCCCGCATATTTTATTGGCCATTATGAGAGACAACCAGAATAACGCATATAAGATATTGGAAAAGAACGACGTAACTTACGAAAAAGTAATAGACCGCATAAAGCAGGAGGAAGCTCCTTTTGACGGACTGGATTTCAATGACGACGAAGAAGAGGAAGGCATCGGACGTCGCGGAAACGCGGACAAGAACAACGATGGCTTCGGTTCTTCCGCCAACCGCCAGACCACGCAGACCGAACAGAAACAAGCGGACGGCGGCACACCCTACCTCGACAATTATGGTATTGACCTGACCCAGGCCGCCGAAGGTGGGAAACTTGACCCCGTGGTAGGCCGTGAGAAAGAAATTGAACGTATCGCACAGATTCTGAGCCGGCGCAAAAAGAACAACCCGATTCTGATTGGTGAGCCGGGTGTGGGAAAATCGGCCATCGCCGAAGGACTGGCACTCCGCATCGTGGAGAAACGGGTTTCGCGTGCCTTGTTCGGCAAGCGCATCATTTCGCTCGACATGACGGCGGTAGTGGCCGGAACCAAGTATCGCGGACAATTTGAAGAGCGTATTCGTGCCATTCTGACAGAGGTGAAGAAACACCCTGACGTCATTCTGTTCATCGACGAGATACATACCATCGTGGGAGCCGGCTCGGCGGCTGGTTCCATGGATGCGGCCAACATGTTGAAACCGGCGCTGGCGCGTGGAGAAATCCAATGCATCGGAGCCACCACCCTCGATGAGTACCGCAAGAACATCGAAAAAGACGGGGCATTGGAACGCCGCTTCCAGAAAGTGCTGGTAGAACCGACCTCACCGGAAGAGACCTTGCAGATTCTCCGGAACATCAAGGATAAATACGAGGAGCACCATAACGTGACATATACGGACGAGGCACTGGAGGCTTGCGTACGCCTGACCGACCGCTATGTGACCGACCGCTATTTCCCCGACAAGGCCATCGACGCCATGGACGAAGCGGGTTCTCGCATCCACCTCACTCACATCTCCGTACCTCAGGAAATTGAGGAGCAGGAACGATTGATTGAGGAAGCGCAACAACATAAGAATGAGGCCATTCGCTTGCAGAACTTCGAGCTGGCCGCCAGCTTCCGTGACCGTGAGAACCAGTACACGGAGCAATTGGAGCGCCTGAAGAATGAATGGAAAGAAAAGTTGAAAGACAACCGCGAAACGGTGGACGCGCCACAGATAGAGGAAGTGGTGTCCATGATTTCGGGCGTGCCCGTGCAACGTATGGCGCAAGCGGAAGGTGTACGATTGAAGGGGATGAAGCAGGCATTGCTTTCGAAGGTTATCGGACAGGACAAAGCGGTAGAGACACTGGTAAGAAGTATTCAGCGGAGCCGTGTGGGACTGAAGGACCCGAACAAGCCTATCGGTACGTTCCTTTTCTTAGGACCGACGGGTGTAGGAAAGACGCACCTGGCGAAAGAGCTGGCCAAGAACATGTTCGGCACTACCGACGCCATTATCCGTATCGACATGAGCGAATACATGGAGAAATTCACCGTGTCACGTCTGGTCGGAGCTCCTCCGGGATACGTGGGCTACGAAGAAGGCGGACAACTGACAGAAAAGGTACGCCGTCATCCCTATTCCATCGTATTGCTGGATGAAATCGAGAAGGCTCACTCCGACGTGTTCAACATGTTGTTGCAAGTGATGGACGAAGGCCGGTTGACGGATAGTCTGGGACGGACCGTAGATTTCAAGAATACCATTATCATCATGACGTCCAACATCGGTACACGCCAGTTGAAGGAATTCGGCAAGGGCATCGGTTTCACGGCACAGACCGGCGAGAACGAGAAAGAACATGCCAATAGCGTGATTCGCAAGGCCTTGAACAAATCGTTCGCTCCCGAATTCATCAACCGTCTGGATGAAATCGTGACCTTCGACCAGCTGGACATCGCGTCACTGGAGAAAATCATCGACATCGAGTTGGCAGGACTCTACAAGCGTATCGAAGGTTGTGGCTACCATCTCCTGCTCGACCAGGAGGCCAAGCGTTTCGTGGCAGAAAAAGGCTACGACGTACAGTTCGGTGCCCGCCCGTTGAAGCGCTCCATCCAGAACCACCTGGAAGACGGGCTGGCAGAGCTGATTATCAACGAAGAACCGCAGACGGGCGATACCTTGCATGTGTGCATGAACGCCCAAGGTGACGGAGTAGAGATGAAAGTAGAAAAAGCATAACGGAATTCTGACAGAATTTCGGCATACAGACAAAATGTCAGGTACAAACGTATCTGGCATTTTTTTTGTGTAGGGACTGGAAAAAAATTTATTCGAACAATCATAAAAAAACAAAGAGATATGCAAAAAGGTAATATCGGGGTTACAACAGAAAACATATTCCCCATCATAAAGAAGTTCTTGTATAGCGACCATGAAATTTTCCTCCGTGAACTGGTTTCCAATGCGGTGGATGCAACTCAGAAATTGAAGACACTGGCCGCTACGGGCGATTTTAAAGGTGAACTGGGCGATTTGACGGTACGTGTAAAAGTGGACAAGGAAAACGGTACCATCACCATCAGCGACTGTGGTCTGGGTATGACGGCCGAAGAAATCGACAAGTACATCAACCAGATTGCCTTCTCAGGAGCAAATGACTTCCTGGAAAAATACAAGGACGATGCCAATGCCATCATCGGTCACTTCGGTCTGGGATTCTACTCAGCCTTCATGGTAGCTAAGACGGTAGACATCGTAACTCTTTCTTATAAGGAAGGTGCCAAGGCCGTAAAATGGAGTTGCGACGGAAGTCCTGAGTTTACCCTTGAAGAAACAGAACGTAGCGACCGTGGAACCGACATCATCCTGCACGTGGATGAAGATTGCAAGGAATTCCTGGAAGAATCTCGCTTGCAGGGCTTGCTCACCAAGTATTGTCACTTCCTGGCCGTACCGGTAGCCTTTGGCAAAAAGAAGGAATGGAAAGACGGCAAGCAGGTAGAAACGGATGAAGACAACCTGATTAACGACACTTGTCCTATCTGGACCAAGAAACCGTCGGACTTGAAGGAAGAGGATTACAAGAAATTCTACCGTGACCTGTATCCGATGGCCGACGAACCGTTGTTCTGGATTCACCTGAATGTAGACTATCCGTTCAACCTGACCGGTGTGCTCTACTTCCCGAAAATCAAGAGCAACATCGATTTGCAGCGTAACAAGATTCAGTTGTATTGCAATCAGGTATATGTGACCGACTCAGTAGAAGGTATCGTGCCCGACTTCCTGACCTTGCTTCACGGTGTCATCGATTCTCCGGACATTCCGTTGAACGTATCTCGTTCTTACTTGCAGAGCGATTCGAACGTGAAGAAGATTTCTACTTACATCACGAAGAAGGTATCCGACCGCTTGCAATCTATCTTCAAGAACGACCGTAAGGAATTTGAAGAGAAATGGGACGACCTGAAGATTTTCATCAACTACGGTATGCTGACTCAGGAAGATTTCTATGAAAAGGCTTCCAAGTTTGCTTTATTCAAGGATACAGACAACAAGTATTACACTTTCGAGGAATACCAGACATTAATCAAGGATAATCAGACCGACAAGAACGGCAGCCTGATTTACCTCTATGCCAACAACCTGGACGAACAGTACACTTACATCGATGCGGCCAAGAACAAAGGCTACAACGTATTGCTCATGGACGGCCAGCTGGACGTACCGATGATCAACATGCTGGAACAGAAGTTCGAAAAGAGTCACTTCACCCGTGTGGATAGCGACATCGTAGACCGCCTGATTGTGAAGGAAGACCAGAAGGGTGAAGAACTTCCGCACGACAAACAGGAAGTGCTCAGTTCTTTGTTCAAGGGACAGATGCCGAAGGTAAAGAAAACAGAATTCCACGTAGAAGCACACGCACTGGGCGAAAACAATGCGCCGATTGTCATCACACAGGCCGAATACATGCGCCGTATGAAAGACATGGCCAGCATCCAGCCAGGCATGAGTTTCTATGGTGAAATGCCCGACATGTTCAACCTGGTATTGAATAGCGACCACCGCCTGATCAAGCAGGTATTGAGCGATGCCGAAACGGCTTGTGCGGAAAAACTCGTACCGGTAGAATCTGAAATCGCCATGCTGACTCTCCGTCGTAACGAACTCCAGAAAGCACAGGAAGGAAAGAAGGATGAAGAAATCCCGACTGCCGAAAAAGACGAACTGAGTGAGGTAGAAAAGAAGATTGAAGCGCAAAAGGCCGAAAAGGAAAACATCCTGAACGGTTATGCTGCCGGCAACAAAGTGGTTCACCAGCTTATCGACCTGGCCTTGTTGCAAAACAACATGCTGAAGGGTGAAGCCCTGACCAACTTTGTAAAACGAAGCGTGGAAATGATCTGATTTTCCCCCATAAAATAAGGAAAGCCATTCTTGCAGGTATGCAGGAATGGCTTTTTTTGTGCTTTTTATGCCCGTGGATAGAAGATAATTTGTACATTTGCCCAGAAACACGCAAGCAGACAACCATGGAAAACAAAACCGAATTGATATTAATCCGCATCAGCGGAGTGGACCGACCGGGACTGACCGCATCGGTAACTGCCATCTTGTCTAAATATCAGGTAGACATTATGGACATCGGACAAGCTGACATTCACAGTACCTTGTCACTGGGTATTCTTTTCAAATGTTCCGATCAGGATTCCGGAAATATCATGAAGGAATTGCTTTTCAAGGCTTCTGACTTGGGTATCAATATCCGCTTCTATCCTATCAGCGACGAAGAGTATGAAACGTGGGTCAACCTGCAAGGAAAGAACCGCTACATTCTGACGCTACTGGGCAGAAAGCTTACGGCACAACAGATTGCCGGTGCTACCAAACTTTTAGCAGAGCAACAACTGAACATCGACGGTATCCGTCGTCTGACCGGACGTATTCCCCTGGACGAGAAAAAGGCAAACGTGAGAGCCTGCATCGAATTTTCGGTGAGAGGTACTCCCAAAGACCGTGAAGAGCTACAAAGCCAGCTCATGCAGCTCAGCGCTTCACTGGGCATGGACTTCTCGTTCCAGCAAGACAATATGTACCGCCGTATGCGCCGACTCATCTGCTTTGATATGGATTCCACCCTCATTGAAACGGAGGTTATTGACGAACTGGCCATACGGGCCGGTGTGGGCGACCAGGTGAAGGCCATCACGGAAAGAGCCATGCGCGGCGAAATCGACTTCTGCGAAAGTTTCAAGGAACGGGTGGCCCTGCTCAAGGGACTGGATGAAAGCGTGATGCGCGACATTGCCGAACATCTCCCGATTACCGAAGGAGTGGAACGCCTGATGTTCGTCCTCAAGCGCTACGGATACAAGATTGCCATTTTGTCGGGAGGTTTCACGTATTTCGGCAACTACCTGAAAGAGAAATTCGGTATTGACTATGTCTATGCCAACCAGCTGGAAATCGTGGACGGCAAGCTGACCGGCCGCTATTTAGGTGACATCGTAGACGGAAAACGAAAGGCTGAACTGCTTCGTCTGCTGGCACAGGTAGAAAACGTGGACATCGCACAGACGATTGCCGTGGGCGATGGAGCCAACGACCTGCCCATGCTTTCTACGGCAGGGCTGGGAATCGCCTTCCATGCCAAGCCGAAGGTGGTGGCTAATGCGCAACAGGCCATCAATACCATCGGACTGGATGGCGTGTTGTACTTCTTAGGATTCAAGGATTCCTATCTGGACGAACGCGGCAAATTATAATGACAAGATAACATTACTATATGAAGTTTTCGGAACTGAACTTAGAAGATAGCGTCCTCGATGCCTTGGACGCAATGAATTTCCAGGAATGTACGCCCGTACAGGAACATACCATCCCTGTCATCCTGGAAGGAAAAGACCTGATTGGCGTAGCCCAGACAGGTACGGGAAAAACGGCGGCCTACCTGCTTCCGGTGTTGAACCAGCTGAGCAAGGGAGGTTATCCGGAGGATGCCATCAATTGTATCATCATGTCGCCCACCCGCGAACTGGCCATGCAGATTGACCAGCAGATGGAGGGTTTCTCCTATTTCATGCCGGTATCAAGCGTAGCGGTGTACGGAGGAAACGACGGTATCCGTTTTGAGCAGGAAAAAAAAGGGCTGGCTTTAGGAGCGGATGTGGTAATCGCTACTCCGGGACGTCTGATCAGCCACTTAAGCTTAGGTTATGTGGACTTGTCGAAAGTATCTTTCTTCATCCTCGACGAAGCAGACCGCATGCTCGATATGGGATTCTCGGACGACATCATGCAGATTGTCAAGTATCTTCCCAAGGAACGGCAGACCATCATGTTCTCTGCCACCATGCCGACCAAAATCCAGCAACTGGCCAAGACCATTCTTCACGACCCGGTAGAGGTGAAACTAGCCGTATCCAAGCCGGCGGAAAAAATCATTCAGGCTGCCTATATCTGCTATGAGGCACAGAAACTGGGTATCATCCAGTCGCTATTCCAGTCCCAGCAACCGGAGCGTGTCATCATCTTTGCCTCTTCCAAACTGAAGGTGAAAGAAGTGACCAAGGCCCTGAAACGCATGAAGCTGAACGTAGGCGAAATGCACTCCGACCTGGAGCAAAGCCAGCGCGAGGAAATCATGCACGAGTTTCGCAACCGCCGCATCGACATCCTGGTGGCTACCGACATCGTGGCCCGTGGGATCGACATCGACGACATCCGCCTGGTCATCAACTACGACGTGCCGCATGATAGCGAGGACTACGTACACCGCATCGGACGTACAGCCCGCGCCAACAACGACGGATGCGCCATCACTTTTGTAAGTGAAACCGAGCAGACCCGTTTCAAGCAAATCGAAACATTCTTAGGAAAAGACATTTACAAGCTCCCCGTACCTGAAGAACTGGGCGAAGGTCCGGTATATGCTCCCCGCACTTCCAGAAAAGAAGGAGGCAAACAGGTGAAGAATTTCTCCCGCAACAAAAAGGGCGGATGGAAAAAGAAAGGGGGTAACCATGCAAAAAAGCAGGGAGAAAGAACGGTCAAGAACTGATTGCCACATCTTCCTGACAGCATAAAAGAAGCCCGTACAAGTTCAATGAAAATACAAGAACTTGTACGGGCTTTTCTTGTCAGAAATTCATGGAATACGCAGGGAGTATAGTCACCTCCCCTGCGTCATGCGCCAGCTTACGAATCCGAGAAATGAGATTTACTTTTTCTTGGTAGTGATGAGAATCACGCCATTCTTTCCTTTTTCGCCATATATATTCGTAGCATCTGCGTCTTTCAATACAGTGATTGATTCAATACACTGAGGGTCGAGCTTGTTCATTGTTTCGGTAGAGGCCTCCGTTTTGTCTATCAGCACCATTGGCAATGCTTCCTCTTTTCCCTGGCCGTTCTTGCCGTTCTGAAACATCTGGACGATTGCTGCCGGAACTTCGCTTTTCTGAGGAGCCGGAGTAACTCCATACCCCACTACTACGACGTCATTGTCGCCTGCCTTCGGCTTGTTGTTGGTTCCCTCCAGCATGAAAGTCACCGGGAGAGTAAATTTCACGCTGACTGGCTTTCCGTCTTGCATGCCCGGCTTCCATTTCGGCATGGTGCTGATTACACGGATAGCTTCTGCATCCAGCCATGGGTCGACCGGACGGAGCACCTTGAAATCGCTCAGCGAACCGTCTTTCCTTACCACAAACTGCACGATGACACGCCCCTGCTTACCGGCTTCCTGTGCCTTTGCAGGATACCTGAGATTGCGTGCCATAAATTCCAGACCAGCACGCATACCGCCCGGATATTCCGGCATCTGCTCCACTACGCTAAACGTCCGGTCGTCCGATGTCACAGCTTGCAGAGCAGGTGCTACCACCTTCACATCTTTCTTTGTGTCGCTTTCAGTCAAGACAATTGTCTGGTCAGCTTTCTTCAGACAGTCTTTGACCGACATGGTAACCGTACTCATACCGATGTAGGCCACCTGGATGCTTTGGTCGGTGCCGACTTCCAGCGTGAAATTACCGTTTTCGTCGGTAATGGTACCGTCAGTCGTATTCGCCACAAGTACGGTTGCTGCAATGATGGGTGCTCCTTTTTCATCCACCACCTTCATCTTCAGTTTGGTCTTTTCGGCGGGATTCGACACATTTTTATCGGCATACGTTTCCAAAACTGCCGATAAATCATTAACTTTGACACTTGAAATCTCGTCAAGTGGTTGAGAGATTTCAGGACGGGCAAAAGCAGCTACGGTAACGGCTGCCAACGGAAGTACATAGAGGTACTTGGCACGTGCCCACGGATTGGATTTTTTTCGAATCATCATAGTGATACGTTTTTTAAGTGAACTGTGATTAAAGCTGTTGGCAATAGAGTAGAGCCTTGCGCCAACGGCTTTTTTTATTAATAGCATTTGATATTCTTTCGCATTGATGCCCTGACGGAGTACTTCTTCGTCGGCTTCGTATTCGTGGATGTTCTGCAACTCCTGCTTGAGCAGCCAGATGGCTGGATTGAACCATTGCAGCCAGGCGCAGGCTTCGGTCAGCAACAAATCCCATGAGTGACGGTGATGGATGTGAGCCATTTCGTGCACCAGAATGTGATGTCCGCTTTCCTTCAGGTCTGTTTCCGAAATCACGATGTAGCGCATCCAGCTGAAAGGAGCCAGTTTACGATGGTGGACTACCAAGCAGACACCGTTGTCTAACCTTTCACACCGGCTGTGACGAATGAGATAAAGCATGCGTCCCAGCGACCAGAGATGACGGACAATGACAAAAAACAACCCCGCAAAATAGATTAACACCAGCCCTTCCTGCCAGTGGAACGGGCGACTTCCCTCTTCTACCACTACCGCTTCGCTATTCCATTGATACATCAGCAGTAAGTCCTCCATCGACATCACTTGTGCATTTACCGGCGAAGCCTGTTCCACCGTCACCTTTACCAAAGGCAACAGGCACGAGAGCAGCATCACTCCCAGCAAAGCCATCCGGTTGAAACGATGGAAAGTTTCCTTGCTGAGCAGCAGGCGATAGAACAGATAGAACATCGCCAGGCAGACAGCCGACTTGAGTATATAGACTAAAAAGGTTCCCATAGGCAGACGTGTTTTATTGCGGTTTCTCGTTCTGTCCCTCTTCCACCTGACGGATGAGTTCTTTAAGTTCCTCCACCGAGATGTCTTCCTCTTTCACCAGCGAGGAAACAGCACCCAAGAAAGAGTTGTTGAAATATTTGGAGATGACCCCACGCAGGGTTTTCTGCCGGAACTCTTCTTCCGACACTACAGCATGATACTGGTAGGTATTACCAAACGCGGTATGCGACAGGTACCCCTTATCTTCCAGTCCCCTTACGATGGTCGACAGAGTATTGAAGTGCGGCCGTGGTTCTTCGTAAAGTTCCACCAGCTGTTTGACGAACATCGGACCTTTCTCCCAGAAAAATCCCATGATTTCTTCTTCTTTGGCAGTAAGTGCTTTCATATCCGTTTCAATTGGTTATTGCAAAGAACTAAAATTTTTAGTTCATAAACTAATTTTTATAGTTAATATAACTAAAGAGGATAGTTATATAATCATATAGAGCTTGCAATACCTTGAAACGGCTTTCATAATACTATTTCCTTATCAGTTCTGCGGATATCATTTCGGGTTTTATGTCTTTCCATTCTCCTATACCCTCTTTTTATAAATTTCGATACCTCTTCTTTCAATATGATCGATCAACGCTACATTCTTTAATTTATGTTTCAAAGAAATATCAAACTGATATGGCAACAGCAAATCATCTATTTCTTGAATAACTTTATTCAAATCATCACGAGACAATTCACTTCCTACCAATGTTATATCAACATCGGAAAAAGGCTTAAAATTTCCTTTGGCTCGCGAACCGTAAAGAATAACCTGTTCTATTCTTCCGCTTTGAGCAAACACTTCTAAAAGCTTCTGTAATTCTATGTCAGTAAGTCCGTAGGGCATAATTAAAATAACGTAGGCTCAATACCTGAAATTGACAACATCGTTTTCTCAAA
>ERZ809426.259-NODE-259-length-41730-cov-18.358296_pt1 | contig 41730 bp, 54 predicted proteins | sample MGYA00520791_ERZ809426 | MGnify/ENA primary metagenome ERZ809426 (study PRJEB31576, sample SAMEA3212668) | Homo sapiens | biome: human-gut; feature: human gut; material: fecal | place: Sweden | collected 2012 ... | reverse complement strand
TTCCCCACTGTATAATCATGTTCGCATGATTGGGGCCGAAGCACCAGTAGCCATTTTGTCCGCGCAGGCCGTACGCCCCAGTACGCGGGTTGTGCCACTTGTCGCCATCCCAGATGACATCGGACCCGCTAGCCATTTTGTCCATGAAGGTCTTGACCGCTGCAAGGGTCGTCGCTGGGTCGTCGGTCCATTTATTGACGCCTGCACCGACTTTATAGCGGTTTGCCAGCTGAGACAAAATGTTGCGGACAGTGTCCGTGTCGCCTGTGGGCTTTAGGGTGTCAGCAATGGTCGCCGTCATGGCCGCATGTGCCTTGGGGTCCTTGTCGTGCTCCCCAATCGCCTTTGAAATGGCCGGTGCGTGGGCGTCTTCAGCTGCGTCGTGGGAGAGGAGCATGGCTTCCACGTCGGTAAAGTGTGGATAGACAATGGATTTATCAATCTTCACGGCGAGATTTGCGGATGCACTTACTACCAAGTTGACGACCATGCGGTTTTCGTCGGATGGTGTGTCTTTGTTCGGAATGTAGTCGTAGTTGTTCCCCGCATTGCTGTAGGCATAGAGCGTTTCTTCTCCATCATCCAATTTTGCAAAGATTCCTAGTTCGCGGCTCACAAATCCTTCGTCGAGTTCAGTATTTGACGTATCAAATTCCAAAACAATTTTTTCAGGATTGCTGTCATCGACTTTTGTAATCGGAAGCGTCATTTTCGCCGCTTTGAGATCCGTGAATTTTGAGATGTCATCATTCTCGTTCAGCACCCCGGACCCTAATTTTCCTGCAGTAAATACAAGCTTATGATCATTTTGCGCCTGGACCAGCATCTTGGTCCCAGCAGTTGTAAAAGTTAAAGGTGGAAATTTAGCCATGGCTTATTGCCCCCCCGAAATAAACATTTGTTTGTAATTGTTCGTAACAGTCCCAGCAGTATGCAGCCGCGTGAGAGCAGTCCTAAGATCGTATGATATTGTCATGTCAACGACATTTTTGCGGTAACACTGCACCGTCCCTGCTCCGTGATAATGCAGATTGCCAGTTGTAATTGTGACCAGCTTGTAGCCGATATGGGCTGGCAGGTAGGTGCGTACAGCCTCTCTCAGTGCAGCATAGTCAAGCACTTGACCCCCGTGATAAAGAATGTCAATCATATAAGATTTAGGGTAGTTGATAATAAATCCTTGTCCGTCTGCGATGAACTTGTTGATGAGCCTGATAAGAAACTTTTCGGTCACACTTTCAGGTTTCGCAAGCTTAATAAGTACATTGGTGCGACGTCCTTCTACTGTTGCATTAGGGTTCACATCAAGTTCCAGCATTCTTTCCCAAGAGCTTAACCCCCAAGTGGCAGTTGCAACATGGAACTGTCTTGCAACATCAATTTGAGCTAGTCTTTGGCGTTCGTGCTCTTTTTGCAGGCTGTCCTGGATAGCCTTAAACTCTGGGCTGCGATATAAAAAAACCGGCAGATACCGTTTCAGGTCTACCGGTTCAGTTCGTAAGAATTGAAAATCAGGATTAGTCACAGAAACACCACCTCTTTTACGTAAGGAGTTTGTTCATCCGTGACCAAGATATTTTCGTTTCCATCGTTAATCAAAAGGCCGCTGTAGTCATCAATGCCACTATTGCTATCCGCAAGGATCATGGTTCCCACCTTCGCATAAGAAACGGTAGCTCCATTGAAACGTGAACTCCTAAAATAACTATTCAGCATCCTTTTGATATAGTCGGCGTTCCCCTTTCCACTTGTCACTCGTAACTTAATAACAATTTCGAATAGACTTGGAGCTACTACTGTCACTTCGGGGCCGATGGGGCGATTGACTTCAATTTTGGCAACTACTCGTTTTAATAAATCGGAGGGAGCGGGATTCCCGTCAGCGTCCGTTACCAAAACCTTCACCGTGCCAGGACCATCCCATACCGGGATTACCTTCACCCGTCCTACCCCTTCGACGCTCGTAGCCCATTCGATGTAGTGATTACAGTTTCCGCTAGTTGCGGGATGTGTCACGTGAAATTTGAATCGGTTGTAAAGTGCTTCATCATCTTCAACATCAAAACCGTCAGTCATTGCTTCAGGATTGCTTACGGACGTAATCCCAGGAATACTCATTGGGATCACAGTAATCGTATTGGCGTCAACGTTTCCAATTTTCCCAGGCATTGTGCACTGAGCTGCAATCGTTGCTTCCTTTTTCACAGTGGTATCTTGTCCCGTTGTCACGAAGGGTATCCCTGATTCAGTCTGAAACAAAGTTCCCACGGGAACCATCCCATTGCCTTTCACAAGGAGGCTGCCGACGGCCCTCGTAGCAGCCTTTCGCACCACACCATGATCAGCAGCGATCATCGTCAGATAATCACCACTGGCAGTATCCGCAAAGGCAGATTTATACATTTCTTCTCGCTCTACTTCCTGTTTATTAAATTCAATGGAATTTGAAGAGAGGATATCATTTGCAAAAGTCCCTTCGAATGAACTGACTCGATCACCAGCATCCCGTTTCAATCGTTCTAGTATCACCTCTTGGTTTTCGGCTTCATACATTGACACTCACCTCCCCATAAATCGTTGTCAAACCAATGTCCACAGTTAGCTTTTCCCGCTCTGCCGTAAAATCAATCCTATCAATGCTCTTGATGTAAGGATTCACCATCAAGCACTCGATGATAATTCGCTTCATTTCGCTGTAACGTTCCTGGACTCCCATCACTTTACCAATATATGGCCTAACTTCTAGGCCATATTGCCAACTGTAGGCTAGATAGCGGAACCGTTCTGTCATCAGGGCTTTATAAATCCATATCTTCAGTGCATCATTTCCTGAAACGATGATATGCTGTCCGTTGCTGTCATATCTGAAATCATTTTTATCGAAATCATAATCAAGTTCCAGAGGCACTTTTAGCGTTTCTCTATACCCAGTTCCTGCACTGGTCCCTGTAAAAGGATATGCATCACTCATTTTCTGCCTCCTTATAGCTTAACTAAGCTGTCAGCAATGATATAAAGTTGGTCAGCCTGTCCGCCTACAGGGATAACCGAAACCAGAGTCCCTGGCTTCAGCGTGTCCGTCCAAGTTTCGTCGTTATCAATCGGGTGGTTGTGGCTCTCGTAGGCAGGCATTCCGGATCCACCTCCACGATTTGAGGTTTCACCAACCATATGACGTGTATATCCAGGCAGAAGATAGCGGCTGATATAAAGGTCCTTCGTATCCAGCAGGATATTATTCATCTGGACTGTTAGGGCCGGTGGGGGAGTCACCACAATCCCAACCTGGACGCCCATCGGTCTAGCCCCATTAGCAACCCTATGCATCACATCCACAACCTTTGCCATGGATTGTGCTGCCGATGGAATTTCAGCCATGGCTATCCCTCCCTTCCCGATTCTGGACTTGCTTCTTTATTCATCAAATTCTCAAATTCAATTTCTAGCTTCATGGTATGCGTACCATTTTCAAAACTGTGACTATCCGATTTAATCCAGAATTTGCCCGTCATTTCCGGCAAAATATCATTGATTTTGATGGAGTAAGAAGCCTTTGCTCGATAGTCGCCTAGCATTTCCAAGACGCCTGTTCGGTCTGGCCCATGAAAGATTTTTTCCACCTGCTCCCTCACGGACTGGTTGGGGTTCTGCTTGTAGACTGCCTGCACCATTGAATATTTTTTAATGGAGTCGTCTTGAGATTCATAGCCAACCACATTTCCTTGCTGGTCTGTAAGCATGATCTTGTTGATCACCTTCTCAATGGATTCCTTGTACCGGCTATTCATGATGTTGGCATACTGGTTTGCTTCGAAACCTTCAATCAGCGTGCCTTTCTTGACAACATCCAGTTTGTCCCCGTTCATAATCGGGTGAAACACTGCATCCGGGTCTTCCTTCTTTTTCCTTGCGTTGAGCTTGGCCGCAGCCTCTGTATAAGCCATCATGATAATTTGATACCCGGTCTTATCCTGGGCAATGAAAGAAACCTTGATTCCCGTTTCAGCAAGGCTCCCCACCTTGATGCCCATTTCCTGGCAAACGGAACGGGTAATATCTTCCGCTTTGACATCACTAAATTTCCTTGTCGTCTTGGAACGAGTCAGGATAAAGAGGTTGTCATAAGCCAGGACTTTCACTGACGATGCCTGGACGTCTTTCTCAACCGCATAGACATTCCCCTGGAACTGCAGAGTCCCATCCTCATCATATCCATAGATGGTTTCCCCGCAGTTGATCACATAGTTGGCCAGGTTAGGGTCCCTAGCGTCTTGGGCATACTGAAACTCCAGACGTCTAGCAACCTGCAGCCGAGACCCTTCCCATGTGATTTTCCCCATAGTTAAGGTGGATAAATCATCCATTGACTCCGTGGTCTTTGTGATTTGCTTTCCAGCCCGATTGGTTGTCGTTTCTGATTTGATGCTCTTATGCTTGATAATCATAAATTCTTCCCCAGCATCTTCCCAATCCGTCCAGCATTACTAATCACAAGAGACCCTAGATTATTGCTTTTCGCAACCCTGCGCCAATGGTTGTAGTCGCCATAGGCCTTTTTTGTTGCATCAAGGAAATCCCCGGCTTTCTTCTGCCAGGTCACCTTCTTGGGAGACTCCCCTCCAGGTCTTTTCTTCAATCCCGTTTTTTCATCCACAGGTTTCATGTTGTTAGCAGCGGGAATATTAAGGTCCTTGTATTCCGTAAATGCCAGACGATAATAGATGTCCCTAGTCCCATCTTTCTCATAATAATCAAAAGACATAAGCCCCATCATGAGATTGACGGGACTGTCAGTAATGATCACTCTCACGGGCTTCCTCGACTCTTTTACTTTTGTAAAATATTCAACGAGCTCTGCCGGTGACTTAGAAGCATCAACAGTAAAGGGGTATTCATGAACCAAGGCGGGGAAAAAACTTGAAAACGTCAACGTTCGTGCTTTTGGCATTCCAAAGATGACTGCCTCTCCTACCCTCGTTATATCCACGACCTTATTTTTCTGCCCGGACCCCAACTGATATTTGGCCGGGGTTACCGGAATGACGACCTCGCCAAACTGTTCCGACTTTACCAAGATCTGTCGACGTGCACCAGCCATATTCATGCCATTCAAAATAGCTGAAAGAACGTTTATTGCTGTTCCAAAGCTGCTCATACCATCACCCCGCCATAGTTTTCCTGGCCTTGCATAATAAGTTGTGCAAGTTCAAAAGCAATCTTTTGAATATCGGATTCTTGGCGTACCACAAAAGTGTTGCCGCTAATATTAATGGCCGGCGCTCCAGCTGATCCAACCTTGGAAAACTCTTTTTCAAGCATCTTTACCGTTGTTGCATGCGGATAAATTCTGCTGCCATTGGGAAGGTCAATCCTTTCTCCTCCATGTTCATTGATTTCCGTGAATCCGCCTTGATAAAATTCTGCCCCAGCCGCATTGTGCTGGCTTCTCCACCATTTTCCAAGGGACGTGTTTGCCACCCAGGAAGAGGCCCCCGCAAGCGATCCAGACGCAGACGCACCAATATCGGACCAAGAACGGGATGCCGACTGTTTAATGCTCTCCCAGATGGATATTCCGCGATTCTTTAGGTTTTCAAGCGCGCCTTCGATGTCAGCAACGGCATTATCAACATACCCGCTCCATTCACTGGTAGTAGTTCCAACGGTTTGTTTTAGATCCTCCCAGGCAGATTGAGCGCTATCTTTCATAGTTTCAACCTGAACCCCAATATCATCACAGGCTTGGGTCAAAGAAACCCCAATTCCTGTCAGGCTGTCTAGAGCTGTCTGTTTCATGTCTGCCCAGTCCTGATGGAACCGTTCAGCGGTTCCATCCATGGCATTTCCCCAGGCATCCATTGCACTAGGGGCATCCGAACTAAAAAGCCATGCCTTGAAGTTATCCATGTCAGCCTTGAACCGGGATGCCATATCAAGCCCGTTCCCCAGTGTATCGCCATTGATATCGCCATTGAGCGCCGTCTGTTCATCGTTGCCTAGGTTTAAGTACATTTCGCTGTTGGAATCACTGCGCTTTGCAGACCAAACTGGATCCTGCATGGCATTATTGATGGCTTGCCCCACGCCAAACCCAACTAAAGAGCCAGCAGGTCCGCCGACAATTGTTCCTAGTGCCGTGACGCCCGTTTGAACAGCTCCTCCGATTCCGGCCCTGGTCTTCGAGTCTTTGTCTTCTGCATTGAAGACTTCATACACGGTTTTAGCAGCCGCCCCAAACGTAGGCAGCCAGCGAAGCAAGGTCATGGCAAGGCTAGCTCCTGAACCTCCATTCCCTCCAGGAAGCGGAGCAGCTCCACCGCCACTTGTTACGGCGCCGTTCACAACGACATTGTTGGCTTGAACAATCATATCCGTTGCGCCCATGCCACCGGTTCCAGGGATTCCCGTTACTTGGTTCTTAAACAGCCCCTTGGCATTTTTCAAAAGGCTGACAATCTTTTTTAATCCAAATACTAAGGTGCCCCCAGCCAGCACGGATCCAACACCATCAAGTTGCAAAAACTTGTCAATAAGCTGCTGAACGGCTGTCTTAGCTAAATCCACGGCATCGGTAAAGGTAAACCCTTTTTCCAATGCTGTGCTGAGCTTTCGCAAATCAAACGTCACAGCGTCAACAAACTCTTTGATAGTGCTTCCTGGACCTTGGTTCATAAAAGATAGCTGAACAGATTCCCAAGCAGACTGGGCGCTTTTTAAAGACCCCCACAAGTTATCGGTGGATGTTTTCTCCATCTTTTTGGCCGCACCTTGAGCATGGTCCACGGCATCAGCAAGCTTGTTCCAGTTGCCGTCAGATTCATTCATGATTGCCAGGAACCCAGAAATTGCGTCCTCGCCAGCAAGCTGTTTGGCCAAACGGGTCTGGTCTGCCGTGCTCAATCCCTTAAAGTTCTTGCGCAGCTCCTTTAAGATTGTCCGCAGGCTTTTTACTTTTCCTTCGCTATCTGTAAGACTGAACCCAAGTTCGGCCATTGCAGATGCAGACTGTTTTGTTGGTGCTGCCAGTCTAGTAAACATGCTGCGCATTGCAGTCCCTGCTTTTTCAGCCTTGATGCCGCTATTTGCCATCAGTCCTATAGCAAGGGCCGTATCTTCGATACTAAAGCCGAGTGTTCCAGCAAGCGGAGCCACATATTTGAATGTGTATCCCATCATGCCTACATTGGTATTGGAATTGGTTGCGGCCTGTGCCAGTACGTCGGCAAAATGGCCAGCGTCTTGCGCCTGCAGCTTAAATGCGCTCAAGGCATCCGTCACAATATCGGAAACTTGCCCCAAGTCTTCCCCGGAAGCTGCCGCTAAGGACATGATTCCAGATAGACCCTTCAGCATGTCTTCGGTCTTCCACCCAGCCATTGCCATGTATTCCAACGCCTTGCCGGATTCTGCTGCAGTAAATTGAGTTATTTTCCCTTGCTCCCGCGCCTTCGCTGTTAAAGCCGTAAATTCGGCATCATTAGCTCCCGAAATAGCTTTTACCCGGCTCATTTGGTGAGTAAAATCGGTATAGGCCCGCAGCGTATCAGCGACTCCTAGTCCCACTCCGGCCCAGCCAATCATTTGTGTCGGGAGTCCAGAAAGAGCGCCAGATGCTGCATTGGTCAATTTATTTTTAATGGTCTTGAGCGGTCCAACGACTTTTTGTTTTATTCCCACATTGATGGTATGGGTCTTCCCTGTCAAAGCTTTGATATCGCTGGAAACTTTCCGAATCGTACCCGTCGCACTATCCCTTGTTTGGATTCTCGTCGTGAAGGTTCCTTTGATTCCTTCCAGCGATTTCTTGATTCTGTTGACCTTGCCTACAGTCGCTATCGCAGACCGTCCCATCTTTTCCATGCTGGAACTGGTGCGGTCTACGGAGGCACCCGCTCCTTCCAAGGTCTGCCGGAAGGAACCCATGCCGCCCTTAGCTCTGTTGACTGCAGCGGTGAATTTGTCTTTAAGTTCGAGTGTCGCACTTAGCTTATATTCCGCCATGAGCTAGGCACCTTCCCTTCTACAATGGCAATTACTTGTTTCTGCTGCTCTTTCTTTTCTTCTTCCATGGCGCAAAAGCAAAACAGTTTTTCTGTTCTAGATAGCGAAAAGAAATATTCCAGTGTGTGACCTTTGAGGACTAGATAGGCAGCCGTAGCCGCCTCCCAGTCCTCCCTAATCAGTTTTTTACTTCTTCATGAAGCTTTGCTTCCACGCTTTCGCCATAGCCAGCTTTGGCCATGACAGCCTTCGCAATGGCCGTTACTTCGCCAGGCTCGAAGAGCTTTTTCACGATATCAAGCGGTTCACTGCAGCCGTAAGCCTTCTGCAGTTTGTCATCCTTCAGGTTCGGAGATGTGCACAGATTGTAGACCATGTACTCATCGTTATCTTCTGTTAGATCAAGGACTTCTGTCACAAAGGCTTTTGTTGGTTTTTTCATTGTGATTGTGCCAACAGATGTCTCCAGGTCATACTGCTCTTTCCGCTTCTTTTCAATCGTTTCTTTCTGGGCAATCAATTCTTCAATAGATACAGCCATTTCAATGCCTCCTTATGTGCAAAAAGGAGCCAACGGGATTCGTCAGCTCCTATGTGATTCATTCCACCGTTTCCATGAACTGAGCATCCTGCGGCGTAAAGCCGAAAGGCAGGTCCTTTTCCACGACCTTCCCCTTTTCAAAGGTCATGAGTTGCAGTTCGTTGAACCAGACATTGTCAATCACGACGCGTTCCTTTTGCCCATCAATGGCATCGGGGTCATCAATCAGTGCCGTCATTTGGAATCTCGGATCATGTCCGCTCTTCCATTCTTCCAAAACGGCCGCAATGTTGCGGTTGATGACGCTCTTGATAGTCAGGGTTCCTTCCCCTTTAAGGCTCACAATCTTAGAGTCTTCAGAGATGTCACAAGTCACGTCTTCACGATTGGCAATAACCTTACATTCATATTTTTGGATTTCAAAAATCAATTCACCGTTGCACCAGACCTTGCCATAAGATCCATTCCAACGGCGACGTCCCCTGTATTTCACATCGTATTCGCTTCTGTTCATCCTTCAAAACCCTCCTTAGAACGTGAAGTTGATAGTCAAGTCTTCCATGGCGTTGACCGGTTTCACGCTGCCTGCAAGTGCTAATTTGGTTCCAGTGTTGTACTGCCGGATTTGCATCTTGGTCATTTCGGTCGGATCATCACCATGGAGTTTTGCGTAATTAGCCTGGAACTGTTCATCGATGTCCACCGTGTTATTGCCATTCTGATCCAACACATTGCCCTTAATGCCTTCGAAGTATACCTTGATGGCTCCAATGAACAGCATCTTGCGGTCGTAGTCGTTGATGTACTTGCCTACGTAGTACTTCTTAAAGGTGTCACGGATGTCGTCAGTGATCATATCCAAAGATTCAATAATTTTAATGTACCGATAGTCCTCCCCTTTATCCGTAGTAAAAGTAGTCAAGCTGTTGCACGCCCGGGCAATCTTGACGCCATCCCCATCCTGTTCATCAAGGAGCAACATTTCGCCCTTATCAATCAGGGTATTGATATCCTCATAAACTTCAACGCTCTCGACTTCTGTAAGCTTAAAATAGGTTGCGCTGCGGTCTAACGCAAGTCCGGCCAAAATGCCCGCAATCCTTGCCGTATACTGCAGGGCCGTATAATTTGTATAAACCGGTTTGCCAGTAGGATCCGTGTCAGTCTGAACCTTAATGTCGTTCGTACAGAAGTTAACGATGCCTTCATGGTCTGCGGCCTGGTCAGCCAGGACAGCCTTGAACGTCTTGCGCTTGATGGTCCGCTGCGTCTTAATCCAACTGGCAAGGTCCTGCTGCTCCTGAGTAGTGGCCGTTGGCGCACACAACCAGTTCCATTTGATGGAAGCAAGCATTTTAAGAACGTTCGCCTGGGTATTTTTAGCATCTGCTACAGATTCCAGAGGTAACGTATAAACCAGAATCCTCAGCGGCGTGCCCAGCAAACACTTCTTAATCAAGTCAATATTTCCTTCGGTAAAGACTTCTTCCGGAATATCGGACACATCTCGAATCGTATAATTTTTAATTTCATCAGTAGAATTGTTATGCAAGATCATTGCAACAATTCCGCGGGCACTCCGCTTAATCGCAGTCGTAGCTTTCGTTCGGAAATTAATGATGACCTCGGGCAATCCAAACAGTTCCTGTTCATTCGCCATTCGTCATTCCTCCTTTAGTCTTTTTCAGTCATTTCTGTTCCATTCAGGGTAAATACCAAAGTCTGCACCAGTTCGCCACGGATATAGCCAACTTCCTCGTCCGTCCATGCGTCCGTAAACTGGAGGTCAAAAATATAGTGAAGAACATCGTCGACCATCGTCGTTTCGGCCGAAAGGATTGTAATAAATCTGTCCTTAACCTGCAGGTAAGGCCTGAACAGCAGGTCCAATGCGTCAGCCACATCAAAAACATCAGTACGATTCACTCTACCTTTGGCATCTTTTGGGTGGATATACGTCACATCCACCTGGATCGTTCGGTCGTAATAAACATCGTCAAGTGTCGTGTGAATACTGGTAGTAAATTCCACATAAAAATAAGGCGCCTCCGACTTTTCAACGTTGTCGAAATGCACCTTACAATTTGGATATTTTGTTTTCAGTTTGTCCGTGATAGCTGCCTTGATATTTCTTAATGAAATCAACGGCATCAACCTCCCAGTATGTTCTTGAAGATGGCTTCACAATCGGCTTCAAAACTTTTACTTGCTTGAAGGAGTCCTCGATGCAACATTTTTCGACCTTTCACAAAGCCGCCTTTTGCTGTTCGGTGTCCGTATTCAACGTGCGCAGCGTAGTCCACATTATTGTAGATGTCAACCTTTCCCTGGATTGCCCTTGACCGCTTCCATCCAGTTTTAAGCCTCCCGGTATCCGTTGGCGTATTCTCCTTGATTCGTCCCAAGACAACCTCAGCTTCTTGCCTAACGAACATGTCCATCTTACGGACCCCTTGGTCTTCAACTTGCTTCAAGCGATCCTCAAAAAGGTCAAATCCTCCAAAATGAATCCCCATTTACGCCTCCTCCGTCCGTCTCACGATAACCTCCACATGATCTGGATAATAGAAAGGTTGGGCAGCATTCAATTGGAGGGTCTGCCCTTCATGGGTCACGGTAAGGATATCGTTGGGTAAAATGATAATGGCCGGGTCCATATTGACCCGCAAGTCATTCCTCATGACAAAGGCCCTTGCATCCTGTTCGCTCTGCAGGCTCTTGCCATATTGACTAAGCTTACAAGGGATATCCTTATAGACGTCCTTCGTAGTGAAAATATCGGCACCTTCTTCATCAACAGCAATTTCTTGCCTTGTCACCGTAACCCTGTCACGATACATATACTGTGCTAAGAGGCCCTTACACTGGACCCACGGCGCCATCATTCTCTCCACCTGACCTTCCTATAGAGGTTTAGACGCGGCCGCAAAGCATATAGGTCGCTTTCTAGTGTACTCCCAGTCTGGGGAACCTCTGCAACAGCGAACTGGTACTCCGTGTCATCCTGCTTGATGGATTTTAAGGCGCTGCGTCCTCCGTTTTCCAGGTCGTCCAACCAACGGATAATAAGGGCGGCACCCGCCATGCAAAGGACCTGCGGGAAGTCGTCCCTGTTGCAATAATCCAAGACTTCCCCAACAAAGTACCTAGCGTAAAGCTCTAATTTATCATCCGCAGGTTTCCCTCGGATGGTAACCACATTTTCCTTAATCTCTGCAATCGCCTCAGCAGGGTCCAGATAGGTAGTAGCCATAACCATCACCTCATTTCGGACATGAAAAAAGCACCAGGCATTTCTGCTAGGCGCTTTCAGATATAAAAGTTTTACTGTGAACTTTTCCCGTAAACGAAATCGTCCATTCCTTTAAGGATCGGATCCACAATTTTATGCCACTCAGCTTTTTTTTTCTTGATATAATCCGGCGTTCCCGGCTTAAAACACGGAGGCAACTTTGTAAAGTCCATGTATGGCCGATATTCATCAGATAGCTTTTTCGCTTCTGGCGGGAATATAATTCTCGGCATACTAAAAACCTCCTTTCAACAGACGTAACGTTCTGAATTCCGTGTAAACCTCGTCATATGCGTTACTTTCAAGCATATCCATTGCATATTGGCTTACACAAACATTATATCCTTTTCTTATCAACGCTTCAACTTTTTTCTGGCAAGCAGCACGAATCCATTTTTTATATCCTTTCATGTTTCCATGGTTGAATAGATATCTTTGAGCATCTTTCCAGTGTAATAGTTCATGCACTAGTGAGCTTAAAGGATTGTCAGGCAACACACCATCTTTTTGAAGTACTGCAAGCTTTTGCGTATCAAAGAAAGCGGAAACAAGATAAAGCCTTTTTTCATCAAATCCATAAGCTGCAACTACGTTCTTTTGCATTTGTATTTCGTCCATAACAAAGATTGGAGGCAGTTGGGATGTTGTCTGCTCACCAACGATTTCAGCTGCTTCCCGTAGTTTCTGCTGGAAAACATGCATTTGTTTAGGCTTTATAGAAATCCCTTCAGCAATAAACATACTTGGGTAAGAAATCGTTTGATGAAAGACGATTTCTTGTTGGCCTCGCTTTACAATGATATTCTCATCGCCAACGGCAGCGCTTTTGTAATACTGCGTATTTTTCGGATCTACGTCAACGTGGATTTTCTCTCCCTCATACACCTTCACCGTATTCCCACCAGCACTATTTGCCACAACATCTACTAGGACGGCCTTCCCTGCATGAGGATTTTTGGGCAGCGTCTGGGCCTTAATAGCGTACTTGTCTTCCCATTCCGGATAGGTCATATCTGCAGGCACATAATAATTCTTTCCTTCTGTAGTCCTAGCAATTCGGGTCCCCCCGCGTTTATGATCATCGTCCGGGCCATAAAGACTGCCAGAAATGGTAGAGCGACAGTTCGGATGTAAGGGAGGCAAATTGTCCCCTGGAGAGGCTTCTTCCACACTTATGATACTTCCATCATGAGAACGGCAAATATCCGTTGTACGGCTATCCAGCGTGGCTATGAAGCGGTAATAATCCATACCCGCATCCTTGATGCTTCGCAGCGTGGCCATGTTCTCCACATAGTTCAATTCCGTGCGCACAAGACGGGTGGCATGACTGTTTGCCACATCCATTCGGTTAGCAATCCGTTTAGAAATAGCGTGTACCGATTCCCCGCGATGAATTGCTGTGGTCATTTCCTGCTGCAGCGTTCTGCCTAGGAGCCTTTGATTCTTCCAGATCCGTTCAGAATAGTTCTTGCCACTCCAACGGTTCCGCAAGACATCCTCCAGGCTTTGATTTGTCACTGCAACCCGTGGGGCCTTTAACCCCATGGTCCTTCCAATTTCATACATGCCGTGAAAATAGTTGTCTTTGTAGGCATCCGTCAGGAAACTTTTCATGGCTGAATCCGTTTTTCGACCCAGGCTATCAAGCTCCATGAGCGTATCAGCATATAGCTTATCCAATCGGCTGATTCGGCTGCGCATAGCAAGGGTGTTAAGTTCCTTCAGGAGCCCAGCTTCCCCCGCGCCAATTTTCTTCACATAGGTATCAATGGTATACCGCCATTTCCTAAATTCAGGCCCTTGCAGAAGCTTCCTGGCATCGGTCATACTCAGCTGGTTGTCCTTGGCAAAACGGCCGTATAGAGCCTGGATGTCTTTCTGGATTTCCTCCAGCGAAGAAGCGTAGTACCGGGCCAGTTCTTTTTCAATCGTTTCCTGGGATTTTTTGTGCCAGTAGCGTTCCCGCTCATCGGCGCGTCTGGCCCAATACTGCTCGCTGTCCATCCAGCATCACTCCTATCAGCCTAATTTGTGCTTAATAGCCACAAGGCGAACCTGCTTGGATTCATATACTCGATTCCAGTTGGTTCCATCGGACAGTTCCTCACGGGTAGGAGATTCTACTGCAGCCCGTTTCTTATTGGTCCAAGCAACACCCCGCGGATGCATGATGAAGGCATGGCGGTTATACAAAATATCCACACCAGCGCCCAAGCTCGGGTCACGGTTTACTTCGGTCTGAACAAAATCGACAGGAGAACCTTCGCCAAAAGCAATGGCGCCAGCACCAAAGAGGTAGGTCGTGTAAACGCCGTCCTCAACAGGACAACCATCATCAACAATGACACGACGGTCCTGATAGGTATCAAATTCCACGGAGTTGGAATCTCTTTCGGTGACAATCAGGTTCTGCTTCTTCAGGTATGCCTTTGTTGCAGAATGCATAGCCACAGCAGTCAGTTGGTCCTGGGCGTCCCCCATAAGCTGCAGTGCATCAATGAAGGCTGCAGCAGAAATATTAGCTGCTTTGCCCGTGGCAGTAGAAATATCCTTGACGTGGTCCTTCATGCTTTCGGATGCAAAAACACCAGCCAAGATCGCAATCAATTCCTTCTGGTACTGACGGACCCAGTAATCGGCAACAAGGTTCCCAATCGCAGCCATCGGGTCTGCTCCTGCCAATGCTCCGGACAAGTTCGTCGCGCTCCAAGCATTCTGCCGCATGATGGTCGTGGAAACGTCCTTATTGGAAGTGATTTTGTTCTGTTCAATTTTAGTGCCCTCGACAATGTTCTGTGCATCACCAGTCAAATCTTCAAAGAAAGGCATATTGTGAGTTCGAGCCGCTTCACCAGCAAGTGCATCAAACTCAGGAGTTCTTTGGATAATCCCAGATTTAAAAAGGGCAGAGCGTTCTGCCGTGTGGTTAATGACATAGGGGTTAAATAATTCAGGGACGATAACGTCTTTAAGCGTCGTTCCAGCCATGGATAATTCCTCCTTTAAATCTTGACCCCAGCCGCGGAGGCCATTTCCCGGGCCTTTTCAGGGTTTTCTTTGAGCATTTGGCCTTGTTTCGTAAGGTTGAAGGTTTCTTTCGCAAACGGGTTATCCATCAAGGGCCCGCTCCCGCCACGGGGATGATAGCTAGGCATTCCGCCCTCCTGTTTGAACAGGAATGGTTTTGTTTTGCGCAAATCTTCGACCTGCTCCTTCAGCCCGGAGACTTTTCCGTCTTCTCCGAGGACGAGAGCATCACGCTTAATCAGGCTGGAAACAATATCCAGGTCTTGAACAGATTCTCCCAGAGCCAGTTTGATGGCACTATCAAGCTGCAGAGTCTTGATTCGCGCGTCCGCGGCATCCTTCTGCTCCTTGTTCGCCTTTTGCAGATTTTCAATCTGAGCTTTCAAACTTTCATTGTCTCCGGCAGCCTTTTTCAGGGTAGTCAGCTGCTTGTCACGGTCTGCAATTTGAGCAACCAGGTCTTTGTTCTTTTCATTGATTTCGTTAAAACGAGCCTTTGGAATATAGGACCCATCCAGAAACGCCTTAATTGCATCCGTGGTCATCGCTTGACCTTCCTGCGCAATGCCAAGATTCTTAATCAACTCTTCGATATTCATGTTTTCTCCTTCCGGTTTTTACCGAGGTTCACCTGCCTCGTGTGAGGATTGGCTGAGGTTATTTTGTGCCAGTAGAACTGGTCGTGGTGCTGGTAGCACCGTAGGCCGTGTTGGTTTCCAGACATTCCTGGATAATCCGGCAGATTTCGTATTCATTCCGGTCTTTCACCTTCGTGATGGGGAAATCAGCCCCGAAAGCATCAATGTAAGCCAGCAGCAGTTTAAGCATCCTTTTCACCTCCTCCGTCCTTCAGGTCAGAATAAGGGTCCATGCGGTCGGCCTGGGCCTGTTCTTCTGCCAATAGCTCCTTTTCTTCATCGGACACATCTTCAACAAAAGGATGGTTCTTGAGCAGCGTTTTGCGGCTCACAAGGCCTTCTGATTTGGCGCACATATCCACCAGCTCCGCATCATTGCGAATTGCTGTCCGAGTCCAGGTCTGGATGATTCCAGATCTAGCCTTTCCAAGCCGTTCCATCCCGTGGAATCTTAAGATTGCTCGGATCAGTTCATTGAAGCTCAAGGAAAATTCCGTTTCTGTTAGGCCGGCCTTTAACTCCAGTAATGCATATAAGAACTTCATGGCCTCACCAGAAGTCTTATCCATGCCTTGCTGCTCAGGGTCAACGCCCTGACCCATGCTAAAGATCGCCTTACGGGTAATATCCAGCATCTTGTCCCGCGCTTCAACGGGAATATTAATGGTAAGGGTAGAAACATTTCCGCCCGACCCAGTCCCACCATCTTCCAGGCTGATAGCCTTGTAATACTTTAGCTCCTTCAGGAACTGCCCAAGGTCTTCGCCTCCATAATTTGTGAGGACGAAAATTACTTCCTGGATGTCTTCCAGGTCATTTAGGAACCCGGAGAAAACCCGGTCATAGCAGTCAATGAGTTTCTTGACCTGGTCTAGATCACTGGCAGCGCTGCTGTTATTCTGGAAGGGAATAAACGGCACCCTGCCAAACTTGTGATTGTATACATTGCTATCGGTCTCTGGCATATCAATCAATAGCATGCCCGATGCAAACCGTGCCCACGGCACAAGATTGTCCAGACCTTCATCGCTCCGTTTGCGGAACGTCTGGCACTGTTTATCATCCCAAATCTCGTATAGGTCCCATGTTTTCCCATCATCGTCAATATCTTGATATGCCCGCAGGCAGGCAACCAGACTGTGGTCCAGGTCCGTGGACCATACAGGAATCACTTCTTCACTAGGAACTACTCCCCAATGAAATTCGTTATCCTGCCCTTGCCAATAATGGACCCACCCAATACCGGCGTTGCAAGCATTCACACACAGCTCCATACACTTCTTTTTGTAGGCGTCGCCCAAAGCTGCTTGGATTAGATCATTTGCCTGATCATCCTTAACATCAAATAAAGGCGGTGCCGTGAACATATAGGACGCCTTTTGATTGACCAGCAGCTGATAAAAAGAAAAGGGAATCCGGTTGTCTGCTTTGCGCAGCGGATTCTCCATTGCTGATTCCCCTCGTTTTACTTCCTGCCTTTGTTTCGGCGGAGCATAGAGTATATCGTTATTAACCAGGTAGTAGCGTTTTGCGGTCATTGCGTGTGAAATAAACGCCGCATGCCCGGCTGCATATTTTTTAATGAGCTGTTTTGCCGCTTCAATGTTCATTTTTCATCACCTCAATATCCGAGCCCTGCCGTGAGGCATACAGCCCTGCATACCATAGCGAACAGCATCAATCGCATGGTTGTTTTTGTCTGGGAAAGCGTTGATGAATTGCCCATCCTTGTTCCGGTCGTATTCATAACTGCTGAACTCCTGGAACGTGTTTGGACACCGGCGCCTGTCGATGTAAATATGTGCTCGGCTCTGCAGCCAGTTAATTCCAAAACGGACACTGTCAGGGCCTTTTCTCGCGCCGTTGACATTGACACCATACTCGCGCATCTCATAGATGGATTTAGGTTCTGCAGAGTCACCTAAAATACGGGCAGTAGGATATTTCTTGCTAATCATGTCGGCAGCGTTCCTGTTCGTCAGCTTCTGTTGGTAAATTTCATCGAAAATATAAAGATCTTCACGTTTTGCGTCGTAGTGCATAGCGACAAACGCCAAGGGATCCACGGCGAAACCAAAGTCGAGTCCAAAATAGCGGCGGTCGAACTGCTGCAGTTGGTCGCTGCTCATGGTCAGGTCTTCCACATTTTCAAACACGGCGCCACCAGTGCCCGTGACCTCACCGAGGTAAACATGCTTGTATAATGTCTCATTCTTTTGCTTCAGCTTCTCCGCTTCCAGGAAGAACTGTTCGCCAAGCCACTCCGTTGGAATGTCTAGGTAAGAAGAGCTGTGGACAATTCGGTCAGGGACGTCAACCAGGGATTCTTGATTGACCCATGAATCCCTGGATTTAGGAGGATTGTAAGAATAAAAGACCCAATATTCCGGACCGCCACGAAGGAGCGATTGCAAGGTCGTGGAAATCTCGGATGGCCCATTAAATTCTGCCAATTCTTCAAACCAAACAATACCGAAATATCCCTTGGCACACTTAATTGACTTTCCTTTGTTTTCTGCGTCTAAGCCTCGGAAAAGGATTTTCTGTCCTGTTGGAATATACGTTAATTCCAAGGGGCTGAGCGTGCTTTTCCAATAGGCTGCAACACCAAGGTGTTGGATGGCCCATATCAGCTGCTCAAAGACGGAGTTTCGGGTAGTATTCCCGACCTTACGAAAAGCAACACCATTGATTTCTGGGCGCTTCATCATCTGGAGGATAAACTCCAGGGAAACAAAGGATGATTTTGTAGATCCGCGCCCACCCTTTAGCCAGTAATGCGTGTAGTCATGATGTTTCACTGCTTGATGAAGCCTTTTGAATGGCTGCGCAATCAAGTTAGAAAGTCGAATTTTATCAGCCATCAGCATCACCGTCCAAGTCATCTATGATTACTGGTGTAGGCGTATCCTCCAGCTTTACTTTGTCCGTATAAAGGCCATAAACCCGCCCTAAGAGCTCTGCCGCTTTCGTTCTATCACGAGTGGATACCTTCACGTTGACTTTTCGGGCCTGGCTAACTCCATCGCCAAGTCCTACCACAACGACTGCTTCATCTTCTGGTTCCCCTCGCATAACGGAGGTTAAATACTCAACGACTTCTGTTGCGTCAGCAGTACGTTTGGTCTTCAGTTCAGCTAGCCGAGCATCGATTGCTTCCTTTAGGTACGGTTTGAACTGGGTTTCTCTGGGGTTCAGCCATCTAGGGGCGTCTTCACAGGTACTTTTTGCATACCCAGACTTCCGCGCTGCCTCTGTGGCATTGCCAGCGGTTTCGATGTAATAATCAACAAACCGCTCTTGTTTTTCAGTTAGCTTGTGATTCATTGCATCTTCACCACCTATTTCCCCACGAAAAAAGGACCCTCACAAAGAGAGTCCTTTTTTCTGTCCAATTCACAAGAAAGAGGGGTATGGAAGTCGCTTGCCATCTTGCGACGCTATTAGTATAGCACGGAAAAGCCGATAAAAGTGCCTGAAAAGCGCCTGACTTCTGTCTAAAAAGTGCTTAAAAAGTGCTTAAAAAGTGCTAATTTATTTTTTTGTCTTGTAGCGAAATGTAGAGATTACCGCCAGGAAGAAAAAGCGATCCCTGCTCAGGGTAAGCTGCAGGCCCAAAATACATCCCGGTTATTTTTCTTACGGCCCTCTTAAACCATGCCCGACAGTTGGACTCGCTCATGCTGTTGCGCATTGAAACGGCTGCCCAATTTTCGCCGTTGATGCCCCGCTGGTTGATGACGTCTTGCTCAACCTGATTGAGCTCGCCGATGCACTTGTCCAGGCATTTAATGACGGAGTTGTACTGACTAAAATCGCTTTTAAGCCGTTTCAATACCGCTTCATCCTTTTCATGTTGGATCGCTGCCGCTTCTTCGGGTGAAAGGGTTTCCCATCCCCCGCCTCCAGTAAATTCAAACTTTGTGCATTTGGGGGCCGCTTCAAGTTTAAGCCTTGATGCTAAGTCTTCAATCCTAATCTGCAGATTGTCCAAGTAGGTCCTCCAGGTGATATAGTTCCTCAGGTATTTCTTAATGATGTTCTCGTAGTCATTGTTATACATTCAATCGGCCTCCCGTCTACCTTTAGTATGTTGGCTTGCTCCTTTTTCCCTCTCTCTTCGCCGCGTTCTCAGCTTCCGCCCTGGAATCATACCATCGTTTAATTCCCTTTGGATTATAGTCAGAGGCCCTTTCCTTCAGGACTCCCCATTTCCCTGCGGAGACATTACGATAAAGATGGTACTCGGTCCCCTTGATGCGGTAGCAAAAGATCAGTGGTTCAATATCCATTAGTCCTCCTTGCTAGCGTTCTCCATAGATGCTTTCTTATTAGCAATGACGTCGCTAATTGACAAGCTGATTGATGTTGCATAAATAGGAAGGATGTCCTCGTTAAAAGTTCTCGCATAAGCGACAGTATAGCTCCAAGCAAGGTCTTCTAACTCTTTTTTCAGGCGTGGATCTAGGGCCCATGGAGGGAGGACTTTATTTTCTGTATCCTCTTTTTCAAGTTCCTTTTCCACCTTTTCAAGGTCCCGGCAGACCGTTTTCAGCTTTTCCAGTTCCTCTAATAACGCAACCCTTTGAGCCCCTAGGAAAGATTTAAGAAACTCTTTTTTATCGTCTGTATTCCGGCATTTTTTGATCATAATTTCATAATCACCAAGGACGTCATTAAGTGCATCTCTAATTTCTGTTACTTTTCGAAACGCAGACACGATTTTAAAAATTTCCTTGTCATTTTCCATAGTCTTCCTCCTTCGGCATGCTGCGCATATCAATCATGATTTCATCAACGCACATTTCTTCCTTGTGTAACAAACATTCTTTGCATCCATGACCATAATGTTGGTCGCAATACTTATCGACTGTTTTTAGTGCTTTGATTAGGTCTTTATCGGTGACTTGCATTTCTTTCATTCTCTTCACCTCTTCATAAAAACAAGAAAGATTGCTTTGCCGCGCCGATTTCCGAATAGCGGGTCTTCTGGGAAGATCTTCAAAACGTCAGCCGTACTGATTTGGTCATCGGACCACTTGAAAATCAAGATCCCGTTGTTTTTTAAGACTCTCATACATTCACAAAATCCTTCTCGAAGATCTTCCTGCCAGGTCTTTCCGAGCACCCCGTATTTTGCGGCCAGCCAACTGCTTTCTCCAGCCCGCAGAAGATGAGGCGGGTCAAAGACCACCATGTCAAAAGTCCAATCATCAAATGGCATTTCTTTAAAATCACCAACAACATCGGGATCGATAATCACTTCCCTGCCATCCTGCAGGACTATCTTTTCTTTTCGTTTGTCCATGAAGACAACGTCCGGATTATGCTTATCAAACCAGAACATCTTGGAGCCGCAGCAGACATCAAGGATTTTCTTTTTCATCTCTGCCAGCCTCCCATTCCCTGTATAATTTAAACCAATCGCATGCATCCATGGTAACCTTCCAAGCCGTGTTATTTTTTCGGTGAAAGACGGTCGGTAGGTTGCCCGTGGTCTTAGCTGCATCTCTCTTCGCCTGATCTAGGGCATCATCGATGTTGAGATGCTCTACCCTTTTGACCTCGATGTGGATCCCCGGCAGGCCTACCACGTCAGCCGTGCCGTCAGGGTTGTTGCCACAAAACTGCGCCGAGCGCCGCGCCTCATAGCCTTCCGCCCTGCAGAGCCTAGCGACTTCCAGCTCTCCCTTTGCGCCCTTTCTTCTGCTGTTAGTCATTGCTGTCCCTCCCTGCCTCAGGAGTTGATTTTAGGGCGTCCCACGCCCCAGAGCACATCAGATAGCGTGACGCCAAGGGTGCTAGTAAGCTTTATTGCCGTTTCAATGCGGATATTGGCTCCATCGTCGATGGTCTTTTTAACGTTCTGAGCAGGGATATCACTTGCTTTGCCCAGCGCGTAATAGGTCATCCCCGTTGCATCAAATAGCTCATATAGGGGTTTTGGTGTGCCGCATCCAAGGTCAACGTTTGTTGGCATCAGGTCCAATTTTTGCCTGAGCCGGAGGTTTTCCTTTTTCAGGGTTTTCAGCTCGCTTCCGCCTTTGAGCTCCTGCAGTCTCTGGATTTCTTTTTTTTGACCGGCGATTACCTTTAGATACCATGCAATATCGTCTTTTGTCGGGCCTTCCGGTCCTCGGGTTTTTGTCATCATAACTCCCTCCTAGAATGGGATTTCTTCGTCAAAGTAATTTTGCTCTTCTATCTTCGGTTGCGGCTTAGATGGCTGACTGGTGCGATTGCCACCTTCGCCAAACACATCCATAGGGCCGCTTGCCGCCGCATTTGCGTTCTGAGCAGATTTTTCTCGGTGCTCGATAAATTCCACTCGGTCTGCAATTACTTCCACCACGCGCCGTTTTTGTCCATCTTTGTCATCATAGCTACGAATCTGGAGCCGACCTTCCACAAGGGCCCTTTGTCCCTTGAGCAAACTGTTCCCGCATAGTTCAGCAGTTCTATTCCAAGTGACGATGTTGATAAAATCCGCCTCGTGTTGGCCGTTCTTTGCAGTGAAGGGACGGTCCACCGCCAGGGTAAAGGTGCAGACAGTACGTTCCGTAGGCGTTACCCGTACTTCCGGATCACGTACAAGCCGGCCTAACAAAAAAATCTTATTCAAGGCTCTCCCTCCTCATCATTTTCCTATTTCCAGACACTTTTTATTTCCTGCTCCCAGCGTCTGCGTCAGCTTGCCCACGATGGTAAGGCCTGCCTGACTGTGCAGCGTATTGTCCATCCTGCGCTGCATTTTTGCAGCGTCGCTGATTTTGTTCCAAGTCTGGATAAACTGGGCCCTCAGGTAAGGCAGACTGCTCATATCAGCCCCGCAGAGCGTCATCCAGCCGATTTTTTTGACCGCTGCAGCAGTCGTATCGCATTCCCATTTTGGCGACCTGTACGGGCCGATATGAGCCATGGCCTTGAGCACTTTTTCCCACTCTTCCTCCGGGATCGGGGCCTTTGTCTTGGTCGCGGCCTTGAGGATAGCACTAGCCTCCTCCCTAATCTCCGCAACCGTCGGCACATAGCGGCTCACCTTAATCACGTTTTTTACGGCCTGGGCAAGGACGCCCTCTGGTATGTCGGCAAGGAGCTGCGTATAGGCCGCTCCCTGAATCTCGGTGAATTTGGGATAGCAAGCCTTAATCAGCGCCATGGCCGCTGCTCTTTGTGATGGCATCTAGGTCCACTCCTTCCTCCTGCAGCCACGCTGCGATTTTTTCGGGATCATCCCCCTCATCAGGTATAACAGCAGCCATGGAGGCATAAAGATCTGCCGCCGATTTTGGCTGCGCCTTAGTCCCTGGTCCTGAGTCCCCTCGACGCCAGTGTTCAAGGACGCGCTCAATATAGCGCAGACTTCTGGCGTTATTCCTGGCACCTTCCCGTATGGCCCAAATTACCCTATCCTTGCCGTACTCCTCGTAGAGGGCCAAAAGATCCTCAGCCTGGAATGGCGTGACGGGATTGATATTGTCACTAAAGGCCTTAATGACCTCTCCAAAATCCGGATCATGGTCAACCCTTTGGGGGCTCCTCGCGCGCGCGGCTCCTCCACCTATATCTACTCTACTCTTATCTAGTTTAGTAATGGTGGGCAACTGTGTCGGGGTGTGTGTCGGGGTCTGTGTCGGGGTGTGTGTCGGGGCGTGTGTCGGTTTATCCGACACACGGTTATTTGCTCCAGAGTTATCCACAGGAGAGTCCGAGAAAAAAATCATCGAATAAATTGCTGATTTATTGCCTTTCCTCTGCGTCACTCTAATTCTGCCGTGTTGAACTAAGGCATTTCGGGCGGTGTAGATTGTGTCTCTTTTATATCCCGTAGCGTCCTCAAGCCTTGAAAGCGACACCGTGAATTCCTCCTTCCATCCGCAAGAGTTATTGAAGTGCATGAGCACGTCCCATAAGTGTCTCGCTGATGCGCTAAGTGTGGGATTCGTATCTAGCCAGCTATAAAAGGCATTGATTTCAGAGATGTAATTGACTTTCAATCTTGTCACCCCCTTTCCAGAGTTGTAATTATTTTATTTGTCATATCAAACTTTATGCCAGTTCATATCAGCATCCTGAATGAATCCATTTTCCATCAGCTTCTTGCCCAGCTGTTTGTACGCTCTGTTGTAAGCGAAATAGCCCATCTCAGCAATGGATTCGACACGATAATATTCGCACATTTTTGCTACATCTTTGTTCAGATACTGGCACATAGCTTCAAGGTGGTTCACCTGTAGCTGGTTCGGTTTTTCTTTGATATAGGGTATCTTGAACGGCAGATCTTCTTTCTTCTCGGCCGGTTGCTGTTTCCGGTAGCTCTGTTGCTCCGGTTGGCTGGCTGCATTGCCATCATCATCCTTGTCCCAGGCGATGCCAAGGAAGGCGCTCAGATCATACCGCCGGATGTAGGTTTCACTGGAACCGATGCTCTGTGGGTCGTTGCCCTTGGCGATGTTAAATTGTCCATCACTTTCTACGAATTCGCCGCTCGAATGGGTCAACCGAGTCCGGCACCAGACCTTAGTCTTGCCGGACTCTGTCATTTCCGTGGTGACATCCTGACTGATGAACAGGCCGTGCTTATTGGCCACCGGTCGGACGGCCATCATCAGGCCGTCCAGTTCGACGTACTTTGACTTGAAGTAGGGGTTATCACTGTCTTTGCGGGGATCCTTGACTTCTGCTTGGAAAGCCACCAGGGCCGGTGCGATTTCCTTCAGGGTGTCACTTGTCTTCATTGGTGTCCTCCTTCATGCTCACATAAAATGTCTGTTCTGCCGGATGGATCGTAATGCCCGGCAGAACTTCGCCGTTTTCATCGATCATCATGTCTTTGTCGATAACACAAGATTTTTTGAGTCCAGACCAGTCAAGCGACTCTTTTACCTTGACGAACTTAGGGTTACTTTCCTTGGCGTACTGCAGCAGCACTTCATCCTGATGTTCAATCTTCGGTTGGCCTTTCCGGAACCCGAATTTCCCGCTAGGCAGGCTAACGGATTTCCGCTTGCTGTTCTTCAGCCGTTCTTCTGCGTACAACTGCAGTTTGACTTCATCCGATGCGTTAGCGTTATCGATACTGCTGATTTTGGCTTCCAGCCATGCATTTACCTTAGCGTGCCACCTTTCGGCATCTTTTTGGGCAGCTGCCTTTGCCCGATTCCGTTTGCTAATCCTGACTAGGATAGCTTCAGCATCTCCGTCAGATTGCAGATACGGAGAATCCATTTCTCCCATAAAATCTTCTAGAGTTTTTTCCATTTCTTCCATCTCATGCCCTCCTGTGATACAATGGAGGTGAATCCTCAGGAAAGATTCACCTCTAGTCCGTCAGCATTGCCGTGCTGGCGGGCTTTATTTTTGGCCTTTTTCAAGATTCAATTTTCATTCCTCCTCGTCCGCGTACCATTCTTCTGCAGGGATGCAGATCTCACAAATGTCTCCGTTAGAAAAAGGGCAATCCGGGCATCTTGTATTGAGGCAGTAGTTAATCAGGTTTTCAGCCGCTGCCAATGCCTCACTATTCGAGATTTTCATAAAAATCACCTCATTTCTGTGAAATTTTTAGCAAAATTTCTAAAGATATTTCACTAATTTCTTGTCAAAAAATCGATCATCACCGATTCCCCTTTCTGACTCTGACCTTGATTTTCTGTCCTGGCTGCAGACTCCCAGGATTATTGATTCCATTGTCCTCCCTGACCCTCTCAATGATGGTCTGCAGATCCTCGTAGCCGCCATAGCGCTCGCACAGACTCCAGAGGCTGTCGCCGCTGTGGACGACGTGTTCGAAGGTGAGGTAATCCGTTGGCTCGGGTTTGATTCGTTCTCTCCAAATGGCTCCTGCAGTCAGGATTCCTGCAGTAATAAGTGCCGTGGCGATGATGGCGACTTTCGATTTTGTTTTCATGGACCCACCTCCTATTGGACCAGTCGATTCTGCAGATCCGTTTCTGTGATGCCGAGCCAAGCGGCTAATTTTCCTGGACTAATGGAATAGGTCCACCGCTGCCCGCTCAGTTTATAGGCAACGCCGATATCGAGCAGCTTGCGCTGCAGTCCGATACGGACAAAAGACTGGGATTTGCCGATGAGTTCGGCAGCGCGTTGTACTGTGATTTTCATGTTGATTCTCCCTTCTTTTCTTCCAGGATGCCGTTCAAGATCATCAGGATTTCCTGGACTCCCAAAAGGCTACCCAGCACATCCAGATAAATACTCCGACTAATTCAAAAGCGAAAAAATAAAGAATCATGACATCCCACTTTTGAGTCGCAATAGCAAGGATATTGACTAAATAGCCCCAATTGGTAACTGTTTCCAAGCGCCGAGTTTCAAGTTTTTGCCGAAGCTCGGCGTTTTTAATTTTTAGCGCGTCTAATTCTTGCATGTTAGACCTCCTTTCTTTTCTTCGCCGTCCTTCCTATAATGAATGTAGAAAGGAGGTGTTATTGATGGTTGATATGGATAAGCTATCCTGCTTAGCGCAGCTTCGCAGATCAATGATGTCCAACCCACTTTACAAAGCCCGCCTTGAGCAAAGCCGTTATGAAAGTTACAAAAAAGCGCTGGATGCATACCACGCTAAAGAATTTAGACTTACTCATGAACAAATTGACAAAATCATTCGTGCAATAAAATCTGGAAAGAATACTTACAAAGATATTCAGACCGTCCTGCCTTCGTTGAACTCACCCACTCTATGCTCCTATATAGTCGATGACTTCAAAAAGGATCCGGACGCTCCCGAAAAACCTTTAAGTCCCGTTCTTTTGGATATCCCATTGAATCGGGATTATATTCCCCAATGTTACTTTCAGCTTGTTCAGGTTCCTGAAGATTTTTACCCGCTCTATGAGTTCAAAGCGACAGATAGTTTTGCGCTCTCTGTATTAGGCGAAAATCGATGGTACGAAATCAAGGAAAACGATAAACAAGAAAGGCTTACTATTCAGGCTATATGGTGGGCCAAAGTTTCAGCTGTTTTGGCTGCAATAGGGCTCCTTATACCCATTTTGCAAGCCTTGCGACAATAATAGTCAATGAAAGGATTGACATTGCAATAGAAAAGCAAATTAGCGTTTGCGCTGTTTCAAGCCGCTCATCATCGGATTCAAAACGCTTTCTGGTCAAACATTTCCAGAAGCGTTTTATTTTTTTGTGCATGTTAGGACTCCTTTTTATCTAGTATACTAGATATTTTCCGTAAATAAATCAGAGACAGAACATTCTAGTGCACTAGCCAAAGCGGTCAAAGTACTCATTTTTACATCCGTCTTGATTCCTTTTTCTAATTCATAGAGAGTCTGCCGAGAGAGACCAGCTCTACCACACAGTTCATCTTGAGTAAGTCCACGCTTTTTTCGGATTGCAAGACCTTTATAGCGATTTCCCATTTATGTTTCCTCCTTTCCTATTGAGGTTGTATCTAGTGTACTAGATATTTATATTTTTGTCAACTGAATTTGACATATTTTAGCAAAAAATGTATAGTAGAATATACAAAGGAGGTTTTCCATATGACTATAGGCGAATGGGTTAAGCAATATAGGAAGTCTCATGGCATGTCGATGCAGGATTTTGGTGATGTTTGTGGATTAAGTAGAGCGTACATTTCTATATTAGAAAAAGGAATAAATCCGACAACAGGAAAGCCTTTTATTCCAACTATACAAACTATCAAAAAAATTGCAGATTGTACCGGGACAGACTTTGACTCTTTATTAGGAATGATAGATGGTTCCCAAAAGGTTACTGTGAATGATACAGCTTCTATAGGAAATGGCCCCCAGCCCGCCTGTGGCGTCCGCATCCCGGTTCTTGGCCGTGTAGTGGCGGGCATACCGCTGGAGGCCATCACGGACATCATAGACTACGAAGAAATCCCCGCCCAGATGGCCAAAAGTGGCACGTACTTTGCGCTGCAGGTCAAGGGGCGAAGTATGGAGCCAACGCTCCACGAGGGTGATGTGGTCATCGTCAGGCAGCAGCCGGAGGTGGAGAACGGAGAAATCGCCATCGTGCTGGTCAACGGCAACGATGCCACAGTGAAGGAAGTCAAAGAGGGGCCGGACGGGCTGACGCTAATCGGTCATAACGTCGCCGTCTACACCCCTCATTTTTATTCCAGGGACCAGATACGAGACCTCCCCATCCGGATCATCGGCAAGGTGGTGGAGCTGAGAAGGAAGTTCTGAAGCGTGGGAAATCATGCGAAATCGTTTGAACCAGGCCCGCACAATTGACTGGCCATAAGGCGTGGTGCGGGTCTGCGACGATTTGGAATCGTGCGAAATCGTGTGAAAGGAAGGATGAAGAAAATGACAAATGAAGTACAGAAAATGCAGGTGCTCCTGTACCACATGGAAGATACTGATGTGAACATCAATGCCATCGTGAAAGATGATACCCTGTGGATCACCCAGAAGGCAATGGCTGAACTGTTTGACTGTAGCGTTGATAATATCAGTCTGCATCTAAAAAATATATTTTCCACAAATGAATTGAATCCTGTTTCAACTATCGAGGAATTCTCGACAGTTCAACAGGAGGGTTCCAGAATGGTACATCGAATGACAAAGTTCTATAATCTCGATGCCATTATTTCCGTTGGCTACCGAGTCAATTCACGCCGTGCTACCCAGTTCCGAATTTGGGCTACCAATGTTCTAAATGATTACATCCGCAAGGGTTTTGTTCTGGACGACGAACGGCTAAAACAAGGCAAAGCTATCTTTGGCAAAGATTATTTTCGGGAACTGCTGGAACGGGTCCGTTCTATCCGTGCCAGTGAGCGTCGCATCTGGTTGCAAATCACTGATATTTTTGCGGAATGCTCCATCGACTACGACAAAAATTCCCAAACTGCCAGAGATTTCTATGCCATGGTACAGAATAAATTCCACTATGCTATTACCGGGCAGACAGCAGCCGAAATCATTTGGCAGAGAGCAAACCATGAAAAAGAACATATGGGCCTAACGACCTGGAAAGATTCCCCTGATGGCCGTATCCTTGCTTCCGATGTGACGGTGGCCAAGAACTACCTATCCAAGAACGACATCCATAAGTTAGAACGGTTGGTGAGCGGGTTCTTTGATTATATAGAAGACTTGATCGAACGGGAAAACAATTTCACCATGGAAGAATTTGCCAAGTGCGTAGATGAATTCATCCATTTCCGCCGTTACCAGGTCCTTCACGATAAAGGGCGTATTTCCAAAAAGCAGGCTGACGCTAGAGCAAAAGAAGAATACAAGCTCTTCAATCCAAAACAGAATATTATTTCTGATTTTGATAAGTTGGTGAAAAAATTAGAAAAGAATTGACCTATTTAATCATCCAGATTGACAAAGCCCCGACGTATTGATAAAATACGAATACTACAAAAACCGAAAGGTTTTATCGGGCGCGCGTCATTAGACAAGCGCCTTAATTTTTTATCAATATTCCGGGCTACACCTATATTAGGTGCAGTCTTTTTTCGTCTTAAAATTAATAAGTTCTTATAGATATTAGAAAGGAGTGATTACGATGAGGCTCCCCTCCGGCTACGGATCCATCCGCAAGCTCGCTGGTAAAAGGCGACGCCCATGGGCTGTCAGGATTACCACAGGATGGGCCGACGACGGAACGCAGATCAGGCGCTACCTGGGATATTTTGCGACGCGTAAAGAGGCCATGGAGGCCTTAGATACATATAATCACAACCCATATAACTTGGACGCCAGGGGCATCACCTTTAAAGAGCTTTATGAAAAGTGGGCTGAATGGGAATACAAGGACGATCCCACCCCACAGGGGTACGCTGCGGCTTATAACAATTATTCCGCCATCCATGGCATGATTTGGGCGGACCTCAAAATTGATGCAGTGCAGGACTGCATCGATCGCTGCCCGCTAGGGTATTCGTCAAAAAAGAACATGAAGACCCTTATCAATAAAATGACCAAATATGCCGACCGTCTGGAGCTGCCACACAAGGAGATCGTGAGCTTAATCAGGCTTCCAGAAAAGACGCTCTCTCGGATCCACCAGCCATTTACTGACAAAGAGATTAAAACGCTCTGGGACCATCAGGACGACCTGGGTGCAAGATTTGCCTTGATCTACATTTACACGGGTCTAAGACCAACGGAACTGCTCAGAATCAAGACGGAAAACGTCCACCTAGATAAACGATACATGATGGGCGGAATGAAAACGGCTGCAGGCAAAAACAGGGTCATCCCCATCGCTGAAAAGATCGTTGACCTGATTGCGGCCCTCTACAACGAGGACCAGGAATATCTTGTCGTCGATGACAGGGATGGCAAGCCCATGAATACCTACGACCGCCTTAATGAACACGTCTGGAAGCGGTCTCCGGTATTAAAGCCTATGAAGCACTTGCCCCACGACGGCAGGCATACCTGCGCCACGCTGCTCAGTAATGCCGGGATCAATCTTAAGACCATCCAACTTATCCTGGGTCACGCGTCAAAAGACATCACAAACCAGGTCTATACGCACAAGACTATCCAACAGCTAGTCAACGCCATCAACCAGATTTAGTGTACCCTGTATGTGCCCTGTTTGTACCCTTCACAAAAAACCGCTTAGGATTTTTTATAATTTTATACATTCTTGGCATAAAAAAATAGCGCATCCTGACTGAGGATGCGCATATTTTCTTGCATAAAATTCCAAGCGTATAAGTAATTCCTTATCTCTTGGAGAACTGGGAAGCCTTACGAGCTTTCTTCAAGCCGTATTTACGACGTTCCTTCTCGCGCGGGTCACGGGTCAGGAGACCAGCTTTTTTCAGAAGGGGACGGTAATCTCCGTCAACTTTCAGAAGGGCACGGGCAATACCGTGACGGACAGCGCCAGCCTGGCCAGCGATACCGCCGCCGACGACGTTAGCCGTAACATCATATTTACCCAGGGTTTCAGTCGTTTCGAGCGGTTGACGAACAACCAGTTCGAGGGTCTTGAGGCTGAAATATTCACTCAATTCGCGGCCGTTGATTACGATCTTGCCTTCGCCCGGAACAAGGCGAACACGAGCGACAGAGCTCTTGCGGCTGCCAGTTGCATCATAAGTAACTTTTGCCATTGTCTAGTTCTCCTCTCCTCTTAGCGAATATCGATGGTCAGAACTTCAGGCTTTTGTGCAGCATGAGGATGTTCAGAACCAGCGTATACATGCAGTTTTTTAATGATTTGGCTGCCCAGACGATTGTGGGGAACCATTCCGCGAACGGCCAATTCAACCATTCTGACCGGATTCTTGGCAAGCATATCGCCTGCTTTAGTATATTTATCGCCGCCCAGATAACCGGAGTGACGGAAGTAAACTTTCTGGACCAGTTTCTTGCCCGTCAGACGGACCTTGTCAGCATTGATGATGATGACATGATCCCCCGTGTCCATATGGGGCGTGAAAGTTGGTTTATGTTTACCGCGGAGCACCTTTGCGACTTCGGCAGCAAGACGGCCGAGGGTCTTATCGGCAGCATCCACTACGTACCATTTGCGTTCAATGGTAGACGGGGTTGCCATATATGTTTTCATCCTGATTCCTCCTAAATAAAAACTCAATCAATTGTCGTATCCAGTGATGAGTCTTATCAATCGCATCGGGGCTAACGACACAATCTCAAAGTGATACCCTAATATTATAGTGACTATCCTTTAGAATGTCAAATCATTTTTCCCTTCCTGGCGGCGCTGCTGGTAGAGATAGAGGGCGCCCAGCATGCCCGCGTCGTTTTGGAATTGGGCCAGGGAAAGGGTCGTATGAGGCGTTAAAATGGCCGGCATCTTGGCGTCAAAGGCCGCCTTGAGATAGGGCATGAGGAGCTTCCTTTGGGCCGAGATTCCGCCGCCAATAACGATACGGTCCGGATTTACGATCCACGCCAGGGACACGATGCCCACCATCCAGCGGTCCACCCATTCGCGCAGGAGATGTGTCTCCATCTCCTCCCCTTTTTCCACAAAGGCAAAAAATTCCTGCCCCGTAAGGGATCCGAGCGTAAGGCCCCGCTTTATCTCCGCCGCCGTGAGAAGAGCTGAAACGCTGGCCCAGTTCTCCCACGTCTCAGAAGACCCCAAATAGGCCTGCCCCACTTCACCAGCCGCGTAGGACGCGCCGCGGTAAAGCCTGCCTTCATGGACCAAAGCACCGCCAATCCCCGTTCCGAGAGTCATGCACAGCAGCATATGAGCTCCTTTGCCAGCGCCTTGCCAGTATTCAGCAAGGGCCGCGCAGTTGACGTCATTTTCACAAAGAGCAGGAAGGCCTGTTTCCTTTTCAAGGAAATCCACAAGGTTCATGCGGTGAAGGCCGGGAAAAAACTGGCTTGGAAGGAGCAGTTCTCCCGTATCGCCGTTTACAATGCCTGCAAGGGAAACGGCAATCCCAGTAATGGGGAATGCATTTCTGACGCGCCGCACAAGGGAAAGGAGATCTGCGAGGAAGGCGTCCACCCCTTTTTCCCGAATACGGGTAGGCAGGCTCCCCTTTTGGAGAAACCTGCCTGTTTCATCTGCAACCCCAAACTTAATGGCTGTACCGCCAATATCAATGGTAAGGATGGGTTCCACGGGTGCTCCTATTTATTTTCAATGAAGGCGATGGCCTTTTCCAAGCGTTCCAAGGTCTTTTCACGACCAAGAAGAACCATGACATCGAACATGCCCGGGCTGAAGGTGCGGCCCGTCAGGGCAAGACGCGTCGGATGAATGACCTTTCCAAAGGAAATACCCATTTCATCCGCAATTTCATGGTAGGCCTGTTCAGTCGTCGCAAGGTCAAAGACAGGAAGAGCGGCCAGCTTGTCGTGGCATTTCCTAAGAAGGGATGCGTTTCCCGGTTTGAAATGCTTTTCGACGCCCTTTTCTTCGTAGCCGTCGAGGTCCTTAAAGAAATACGTCGACGCATCGGCCACTTCGGCAAGGGTCTTGACACGGACGCGAACCACATCGACAAGGTGAGCAAAATAGTCCTTATGGGCTGCAAGATAGGCATCATCGACAAGGCCCTTTTCCTTGAAGAAAGGAATGGCAGCTTCAACGATGCGGTCAAGAGGCAGGCTGGAAAGATACTGACCGTTCATCCAGGTCAGTTTCTTCACGTCATAGACAGCTGCTTTCTGGCTCATCTTGCTGAAGTCAAAGACCTTCACCGTATCTTCGAGAGAGAAGATTTCTTCGTCATTGCCAGGCGCCCAGCCCAAAAGGGTCAGATAGTTTATGATAGCTTCTGGAAGATAACCTTGGCTGCGGAATTCTTCAACGCTCGTTGCTCCGTGGCGTTTACTGAGTTTGCTCCGATCCGGTGCAAGGATCATGGGCATATGACCGAATTGAGGGGCTTCCCAGCCCAGTGCCTGATAGATAAAGAGCTGTTTCGGCGTGTTGGAGACATGTTCTTCGGCGCGCAGGACATGGGTCATGCCCATGAGATGATCATCAACGACAACGGCAAAGTTATAGGTTGGGATACCGCTGCTCTTCATGATGACAAAATCATCGTATTGGTTCACATCAAACTGGATATCGCCATGGATCATATCATGGAAGCCAATCGTTCCTTCGAGAGGCACCTTGATGCGGACCGAATAGGATTCGCCATTTTCGACACGCTTCTTGGCCTCTTCTGGCGGAATGTCGCGGCAGGTCCTAGCATAGTGGAAGGGCTGTTTCAAGGCACGCTGCTTTTCACGCTGCTCCGCTAAGTCTTCGGCCGAGCAGAAGCAGTAGTAGGCCTTTCCTTCATCAATAAGCTGCTGGCAATATTTGCGGTAGATATCAAACCGTTCGGACTGGAAGTACGGACCGACAGGGCCGCCCACCTCAGGGCCTTCATCCCAACTAAGCCCCAGCCACTTCAAGCTCGTAATGATCTGGGAGACGGAATCTTCCTTCAAGCGGTCCTGATCCGTATCTTCAATACGAAGGACCAGCTTGCCGCCTTGGCTTCTCGCAAAAAGCCAGTTGAAAAGGGCCGTTCTGGCACCGCCAATATGCAAATATCCCGTTGGACTCGGGGCAAATCGTACGCGAACTTCTTTATCCATGGAAGCACCTCTTATCTAAATCTGAAAACATATAATCTTCATTATAGCACGTTTCTCCCTCCATGCGGGGATTTTTTGACCGTGCATAAGCCGTCACTTCTTCTGTTTGCGCGAAGCTTCGGCGTATTTTGTTCCCCGTTTGTTGGACCCGACGGCACTCTTGCCGCGTTTAGGGAGCCGCTTTTTCTTGGGGCGCACGGGCTTTACGGTCCGCCGCACCTTTTCACCGGCAAGGTTCTGCCGCTCCAAGGTGATGCCGAGCTTATCTTCAAGATGGGTCAGCCAGCGAGTCTCATCAGCTGTATAAAAGGTGATGGCCTCCCCTTCGTTGCCGGCCCGTCCCGTTCTGCCAATGCGATGGACGTACCAATCAGGGTCATGGGGAATATCAAAGTTCACGACCTGGGTCACGCCTTCCACATCAAGACCGCGGGCGGCAATATCGCTTGCCACAAGGATCTGGGTCTTGGCCTTACGGAAGCGTTCCATAGCTTGGCGCCGTTTCTGCTGGGACATATCGCCGTGAAGGACATCGGCATTGAAGCCTTTGCCATAGAGCCAGTCGTAGACCTCGATAGCTCGTTCCTTGCTCTTGCAGAAAACGAGCATGAGGAAGGGATTGCAGCGATCAATGATGGTTTGGAGGGCTTCTTCCTTATGGTCCTCACTTACTTTGATGCAGACCTGGTGGATGGTCGATGCCGTCGCTTCCTTGGGATCGATGTCAATGAGGCGGGGATTCTTGGTGATCATCTTGCCAAGTTTCCGCACTTCTTCATCAAGGGTTGCCGAGCACATCATGGTCTGATGGGGCTGGGGCATAAGGGACAGCAAGGTTTCAATATCCTCGCCAAAGCCTTGGCGCAGCATTTCGTCCACTTCGTCAAGGACAAGGTAAGTTATGCCGCCAAGGCTCGTGTTGCCCTTGCGCAAGTGGTCCAAGAGGCGACCTGGCGTCCCCACAAGGACGTTGGCCTTATTGCCCAGTTTCCGCCGTTCTTCGTCATAGTCCTTGCCGCCGCTCACGGCAAGGACGCGGACTGGCGTGCCGTCAGCAAGCTTCTTGATTTCACCTGCCGTCTGCTGGGCCAGCTCCCTTGTCGGGGAAAGAATGAGGGCCTGGACGAAGGTCTTTACTTCCGTAATTTTTGTAAAAAGAGGCACGACAAAGGAAAGGGTCTTCCCCACCCCCGTCTGGGCGCGGCAAATGACGTCCCGTCCCTGCAAAAGGGCGGGGATGGCGCGTTCCTGCACAGGCGTCGGAATATCCTTTCCAGTCTGATGGAGTCGTTCAACAAGAGAAGGCGCAATCGCAAATTGAGCAAAACTACTTGGCATGGGGGTCTCTCCCTTCCTATTCATCAAAATTTCATGTTCTTCATTATATACTAAAGACCAAGAGTCAGGCAACGGAGGGTCCCCTGCCATTCTTCTTTTTCATTGCAAAAGGACGCTGCTTCCGTCCTTTGACAACCCCTACATTCCCTTCTACAATAGGAACGGATAAAAAACTGCGCTTTAATCCATACGCAAAAAGGAGTGACCTTGATGATATCAAAAAAAGCCGTTCTCTTAGGAGGCTTGAGCCTTCTTATTGGGACTGCCAGCGTGGCTGCCGCAAAGGAAGCTATCTGTTCCGAACAAATAATGCCTACAGTCCTTACCGCGCAAAAGCGGCCTGACGCGAAAAATCAGCGCTATGATCTTACTTTTATCCCTAAACCAGACCGCAAGGAAACCCTCACGGTAAATGGCAAAGCCGTTCCATTCTATGCCTACGAAAACCGAGTCTATGTCAGCCATCCCAAGGCGGCTGAATCAGAGAGCCTGACCCTCTACATTCCTGCCGCCTATCTGGAAGGCGGCCGCATCAATGGCTACAGTGCAAAAACAGCCCCCATTTTCATGCCAAACGGGGTGGGCGGCTATATGCCTGGCAAAATCCAGGCTCCTAGTGAGACAAATCGCGAAGGAACCGGTCCAAACGCCGTCCTTTATGCCCTATCTCGCGGTTATGTAGTTGCAGCTCCCGCCATACGGGGCCGCACTACTACAAATAGTGAAAACACGTATGTAGGAAAGGCGCCGGCACTCATCGTGGACTACAAAGCCGCGGTCCGCTATTTGCGGCATAACAGGGACCGCCTGCCCGCGGGCGATACCCAGCGGATCATTGCAAATGGAACCAGCGCAGGGGGAGCGCTTTCTGCCCTATTGGGCGCGACGGGAAATAGCGATGCCTATGAGCCTTATCTCAAAGAAATTGGCGCAGCCAAGGAACGGGATGATATTTTTGCGGCGAGCGTCTATTGTCCCATAACGGATCTATCCCATGCCGACATGGCCTATGAGTGGATCTTCAGCGGCGTCAACACCTACTTTCAGCAGCAGGGGCCCACTCAGGCAGCACCCAGTGACCGTCCCCTTCATGCGCCGCAGGAAAGCCTGACCGAGCATTCCATGACAGAAACGGAACAAGCTATTTCCAAAGAACTGAAAGCCGCCTATCCAGCCTATGTCAACGCGCTGGGACTTGAAACCAAGGACTATGGAAAGCTCTTGCTTGACGCCGAAGGAAACGGTTCTTTTAAAGACTATATCAAAGGTCTTTATATGGCGTCGGCCCAAAAGGCACTGGACCAAGGCGTCAACGTGTCAAAAACGGATTGGATTCAAGTAAGCGATGGAAAAGTCGTTGATATGGATCTATCCCTTTATGCCCTTCTTGCAACGAGACTTAAAGCAGCACCGGCCTTCGATAAACTGGATAGTTCCGCTCCCGAAAATGATGAATTTGGCACGTCGGACGGCACGCCGCGCCACTTCACCCGTTTTTCCATGGACCATCGCACGGACCTTCGCTCCATGGTACCAGATAAGGAAGCACGCCTGATCAACCCCGTTTCCTTCCTTCAGGAAAAGGAAGGAAAAGCGGCACCGCACTGGCGGATCCGTCATGGCAGCCTCGATCGGGATACTGCTCTTGCCATTCCTGCTGAACTTGCCTTACTGCTTCAAAAACGCGGCAAGGACGTTAATTTTGAAGTAGCTTGGGGAAAAGGTCATGCAGGAGATTATGACCTGTCAGAACTGTTTGATTGGCTGGATGGAATCTGCCGCTCGTAATTTCACGTACCCCTTAGGAATGAAAACAGCCCTATATAAAAAACGGAAGAAAGTGGAGAAATCCCCTTTCTTCCGTTTTTTTTATGATCAAAAGTCTTGATTTTAAGGAAACGATCTCTTGCCATTAGCCTTTTTCCATATAGTACCGGCGGCAGCCATTGAAAAGGGTGGACGGAAAAGAATCATGCGTTCTTTCCCGCCACCTTATTACAACGGCCTTTTTAGGTTGTGTTCATAGCTCCCGCCATGCTGCGGCACGCAGATGCGCCTTACAGAGTCCGTCCTGGATACTGTTTCAAGCCTTCGGCAAGGATATGCATGGCTTTTTTGAGGTCTTCACAGTTGAGGACGTAAGCAATGCGGCATTCGTCGCGGCCCCGGTCCGGAGAAGATACATAGAAGCCATTTCCTGGCGTAATCATGACCGTTTCATTATCGATGGCAAAATCGGTGAGGAGCCATTGGGCAAACTTTTCGATGTTGTCAACAGGCAATTTGACCATGACATAAAAAGCCCCTTTCGGTTCGGACGAAATGACGCCAGGCATAGCAGAGAGGGCTTCCTTCAGGGTATCGCGGCGGCGCGTATATTCATTGCGCACCTCTTCCCAATAAGAAGCCGGTGTCGTATAAAGCCCCGTTGCCCCGGCCTGATCCAATTGGGAAACAGAAAGACGTGCCTGGCAGCATTTAAGGAGCTGGGCACTGAGTTCCTTGTTCTTGGTCATCACGCAGCCAATCCGGGCCCCACACGCACTGTAGCGTTTAGAAACAGAATCGATCATGATAAGGTGCTCTGCCAGTTCCGGCATGGTGCCAAAGCTCTTATATTCGCCATCATAGACAAATTCACGATAAACTTCATCGGCAATAAGGGCAAGGTCATGTTTGCGGACGATGCGGCTGATAAGAGCCATTTCCTGTTCCGTATAAATGACGCCCGTCGGGTTTCCTGGGTTTGAAATCAGAATGGCCCGCGTCCGGGAATTGATGTGCTTTTCGATCTCGGCTTCACTGGGCAGGTGGTACCCATCGTGTGCTGACGTGGGAACGCCGCTGATTTCAACATTATAAGCACCGACAAAGCTCTTATAGTTGGCATAAAAAGGTTCAAACATAAGGATGTTGTCGCCAGGATCGCAGGTCGTCATGACGGCAAAGGCAATGGCTTCGCTGCCGCCATTGGTTACATAGATGTCATCTAGATTGTAGTCCATCCCCCAGTCATGGTAATACTTCTGGATAGCCTTGATCAGGCCTTCCTGTCCCTGGGACTTACCATATTCAAGCACAGCCGGATGGAACTTTTTCACGGCGTCAAAGAAGCTGTCCGGCGTTGCAATATCAGGCTGACCAATATTCAAATGGTAGATCTTGCGTCCTGCCTTCTCTGCTGCATTGGCCATTGGTGCCAGCTTACGAATGGGGGAAGTGGGGATTTTTTTTGTGCGTTCAGAAATATACATGAGCCTTCTCCTTTACAATAAATCTCCAAATACAGAATGGCCGATGAACTCGCGAATGATGGAGTTGTTGGGAATGGGCTCATCATCAATCGGTTCAACGATACTCAGCATACTTTTCAGTTTGGATGCCACCGTGTACTCTGCTGTATCTGGCTGGATCCGTTCCAATAAGGGGTAAGCATACTTCTTGAAGACTGCCAGTTCGTAGATAAGGGTCGTATTAAAGAGGATGTCGGCTTCTTCACTGAAAGGAAAAATATATTTTTCCTCTCCGGCCCTCACCTTATGCCAATTTTGGATTGTTGTGATAGCATCGTGGGACCGGAAGAGTGAATCCCGCACCATCCGGCGCAAGAGACGCATATCCGTTGTGGGAATCCGGTTGTAGTCATCAAAGGAAAGGGGCGTCAGGGCACTGATGTAGATCTTCATCTTTTCCCGGCGCGGTACGGATGACGAGACCGCTTCGTTGAGACCATGGATTCCTTCTACAATAAGGACACCGTCATCTCCCAACTGTTCCTTTTGGTCCCGGTAGCTCCGGGTCCCCGTGTGAAAGCTGAAATGAGGAATGGTTACAGTTTTTCCTTGAAGAAGCTCGTGAAGCTGCTCGTTGAAAAGATCCGTATCAAGGGCACCCAAGGATTCAAAATCATAACTTCCATCAGGAAGACGCGGCGTATCCTTGCGTTCCTTGAAATAGTTATCCATGGAAATCGGGATGGGTCGCATGCCATTGACGCGCAGCTGAACGGCCAGACGCTGGGAAAAAGTTGTTTTTCCCGATGAGGATGGACCAGCAATGAGGACTAACCGAACCCCCCGCTCCTCACTGGCAATGGCATCCGCAATCTGGGCAATCTTTTTTTCATGCTGTGCTTCACAGGCCAGGATGATTTCCCGGCTGTTGCCCCGTTTGATGAACTGGTTCAGGGCAGCAACCGTCGGACAATGCAGACGCTGCCCCATCTTTTCAGAATCGGCATAGACCGCAGCCAATTTATCCCGGCGAGCAAATGGTTCAAGGCGGTCATAGTGTCCCCTTTTTCCATAACGCAGGAGGATTCCCGACCCCATTCGGATCAGTTCAAATTCCTTAAGATAGCCCAAATGAGGCAAAAGGGGGTTCACGAAATAGGCACTCACTCCGTCCAGTTCATAAACTGGAATCTCCACATCATCCGGCAAGGCAGACAGAAGCGGCGCCTGATCACAATAAAAACGAGGTTTTACATAGGACCAGGCTTCCTGCTTTTTCTTAAAGGAAAGCGTGATGGGGGTCTTTTCCTGGATCATAGCTTTCATCTCGGCAGCCACATCGGCCAGGTCGTAATCGCTGAGGACAATCTTATTCTTGATGTCGCAATAAAGTGCATTGCCAAACGTATTCTGCACTTCCAGCATAACCTGCGGACGAGCTCGGTTCATGGCAGCAATAAGGACAAACAAAAAAGTGCTGATGTACGTATTATAACTCTCCACACTGTTCATATCAAGGAAACAAATTCGATCCCCTTCCTGAGGAATCATTTGCAAGGGAACTTCCCGTCCGTTCAGGACTCCCAAGGCAATAGGAGTATCATACGCTGCCTGATAGTCAGGAGCAATGTCCACTAATGGTGTACCTTCTTGATAATTTCTTTGTTTTCCATCGGGTCCAACGAGTTGCATCGAATCAGCTCCTTCTAAAGTTATCGCGTTAAGGAAAAAGGGGTGCTGCCTCACGCAACACCCCTTTGACGAACTTATTCACCAACGGCATCCATGGCTTTCTTGATTTTCTTGGCCATACCGTAGATTTTACTGAGCGGTGTACAGCAAAGTCCAACACGGACACCAGCTGCAAGCGGCACACAGAAGATATTGTCTTCATGGAGCTTATTGCAGACTGCCTCCGAATCCTTTGCCGGGATGGACAGGAAGAAGCCGGAAATATAAGGCATCATCTTGAGGCCGCATTCCTGGGCTTCCCTCGTGAAGACATCGCCCCGTTCCTGAATCATCTTATAGTAATGGTTCCGTTCTTTCTGGATATCATCCAGAAGCTTTTTGTCCTTGTAGATGGTGGCAAGCGTATCCATGGCACCGCGGTTGCAGTTGGACCAGGTGCTGCGGCTCGTAAACTTATTGACGTCCACGAATTCCTGGATCTGATCCTTGCTGGAAGAAACACCGATGAGGGCGCCGCTGCGCTGTCCATACATGGAAAAGCTCTTGGAAAGGCTGTAGCAGATCAAGACAAAAATATTTTCTGGCAAATGGCTGAGCTTCTTGAAGATCTTGCGGACCTCTTCCCTTTCACCGGCATAGTCAATATAGGCTACATCAAGGGCAAGGACAGCCTTTTTATTTGTTCCCTTGATGGAATCTTCCAACATGTGAAGCACATTTTCAATATCTTCCGGCGTCAGGCTGAATCCTGTCGGATTATGGGCCGGCGTGTTGATGATGACAAGGACACGGTCCTGTTTCTTGAGAAGCTCCTGTACTTTTTCCCGAAGTCCTTCCAAATTGAACCGGTGGTCTTCTGTCACCATGGGATAGGTGTCAAAATTGCGGTTCATATCGCGGCACATGGTCTTGTAAGGGCCCCAATACCAAGCGCTTGTAAGCACCGTATCACCAGGCATCGTGTAGTTCCAGATGCAGTGATGGACGGCACCGCTGCCGCCAGCGGTTGCAACTGCAGCCGTGTAGCAGCCATCCGGACGGGACTGGCCAAAACAGGCACCCTGGACAAGATCCAGGAATTCCGGGAGTCCTGTAATAGGTGCGTATCTAAACAGTTCCGCATCGGACAAACTATGATAGACTTTGGCAACCGTCGGCAGTACAACAAAATTGCCATCATTATCCAGCATCACGCCAATCGTGGAATTTGTGACCTTATCTGCGCCAATTTCCTTGATCCGATTCTGGGCCGCTTCGCTGGCACCAAAAATACGGTCCTTTGCTGATTTCCCTTGTGCATGCGGTGCTACACAGCTGATTGACATAGAATAAATCCTCCCCTCGATGTGGGCCTTTCCGTGCCCAATCCATCTTACATGGAACTCATTATATAACGAATATTTATAGGGCATAGCGCTCTATTGTTTATTATCTCATCATTTGGGATTTTGGTCAATCGTTAGGGAAATGATTCTATATCGTTACAATTTCCGTTGCAAAGTGAACAATTTTAGTTTGAAATATCAACTTATTCCCTTTTTCGCTCCGTTTCAAGAGGGTTTCCTCCGCGTGCATGCCTTGTCCTTTTTGCTCAAAGAGTTCAAAAAAAACCAAGATTTCAAAATAGCTTCCTTCTAAAGAAAGCTCGACAGTCTGTGCCATGACGCCATTTTTTTCCTTTACAGGACCCGAACGAAGAAAAAGCAGGCGACAGCCGCTTGCCTCCCCCCATTGAGTCAGTGCCTGAAGGATTTGGGAAGTAGAACGCTCAGGAGGGACCTCTTTTTCCAAGGCCGCAAGCTGACCATAAAGACGATTTTCCCTTTCCGCGTCATAATGACGATAAAAAAAGGTTCTATAATTTATTTTGGGGCGCTAAAGTGACCGTCCAGATGCGTGT
>ERZ809426.247-NODE-247-length-42667-cov-7.006266_pt1 | contig 42667 bp, 35 predicted proteins | sample MGYA00520791_ERZ809426 | MGnify/ENA primary metagenome ERZ809426 (study PRJEB31576, sample SAMEA3212668) | Homo sapiens | biome: human-gut; feature: human gut; material: fecal | place: Sweden | collected 2012 ... | reverse complement strand
CAAAAGCGGCGCGAGCCGCAGCTCCAGCACCGCCTTTTCGCCGTACGAGATGCGGTACTTCAGCTCATGGCGGTAGCGTTCGCCGGTGCGGGTGCGCGGCTGCGTTTTTGCGTGGGCCGGTGCGGGGAAGATGGTCTCACTCTTCATACAGGTCCTCCGTCACGCTGCCGTCGGCCTCCACAAAAAAGCTCTTCATGCCGTAGGCCTTGCCGGTCTCCATCACGTAGTAATCAAAGGCATCCTGCGTGTAGCCGGAGGCGTTCGTCGCCCGCACCCGCAGGAAATAGTGCCCCGCCGGGAGGGCATAGACCACCGTTTCCGGCAGCCGGATGTCCGCCTCCGACCAGAACGTTGTCGTGAACTGGTAGTCCTTCGCCAGCTCAGCGGTGTAGACGATGTCCTCGGCGTTCAGGTCGAACGAGGCATCCCACAGCAGCCTCAGCTGTTCACCGGCTGGCTCCGGCATCCCGATGTAGAACGGCATCGGCTTGTGCAGGCTCTCACGGTAGGCGTCCCGGTTCTCGGTGATCTCCCGGTGCAGCCCTCTGGCCACGGTGTCGTACTCCGTCCGGCTCAGCGGCTCGTGGAGGATATCCGGCTGCTGCCAAACGAAGGGCTCCACCACGCTGCGGTACTGCGCCGTCATCTCCCCGATGCGTTCCGCGCTGCAAAAGCGGAACAGTTCCTCCACGGCGGCGTCCAGCTCTTCCCGGAAGCACCGGGTCTGCAGACAGCGGCGGAAGAGCACGTTGCCCCAGTAGTTGCTCACGCCCCGCTCCCAGCTCAGGCTGTCGGAATAGTTCCGGAACGCCCACTCGGTGCGGGAAAGCATGGCGTCGTTGTCCCAGTCGAGGATATACCACCGCGCGCTGTTCAGCGGGCTGTAGAGGTACATGTTCCGGCTCTGGGTGTCGGTGTTGCCCATCAGGAGCTGAAACGCCATCCAGTAGGCGATGTTCTCGGTGTCGAAGGTCGTCTCAAAGAGTTCCTCCATCGGCACGGTCTCGTCGTTGAGCGCTTCCAGCATTTCGATGAGCTTTGTGTGGTCGTCGCTGCCCTTGATCTCCAGATGCTGTTCAAAGGCGGCCGGGTCATAGGCCGGGTCGGTCTTCCGGCGGATGGCGTCCTCATACCGAAAAAACTCGAAGAAGTTCACCTTGTACAGCTGGCCGTTCTGGTCCAGCCCATGGGCCTTCAGGGCTGTCGGGTTCAGCTGCTCCACCTGGGTATAAAGCCCATAGTCCACAAAGGCCCCACTGTCCGCCTGAGTCAGGTCCTTCACATACAGATGCACGAACTGGGTGCGCAGGCCCACCATCTGAGGGATGCCCCGGATGAGGTCATACGCCATCTTGTTGCGGAAGCGCAGGCCGTCGCCCTGATGCTTGTTCAGTGCAATGGTCCGCTGGCCCCGCCAGGTCCCCTTGTTCTTCTTCAGCTTGATCTTATAGTTTTTCTGGGCGTTCCGGCTGGACGTCTGGCCGCGGATCTGGACCGTCGCGTTCGGCACCGTCTCCCCATAGCCCACCTCCGAGAGGAGCGGGCCGTTCTCGTCTCCCACCTGCAGCAAGGCCGCCGTTTGGTAGCGGGGCACCTGCATGTACTCGTAGTCGTAGACCGAATAGGAATTGATCTCCGCCCAGGTATGGTCGGTGTTCTCGGCTTCGTTCCCACGGGTGACGGTCAGATACATGGTCACGACGTCGCTGTCGTCATAGACCGTATACAGCCCGTCATTGTCCCGCAGGTGGATGCTGTCATCGGGCTGTTTTTCCACCGGCGTTCCCGAAATCGTGGAAACCTCCTCCGACGCCGCCGTTTCCTCCGCCGGGGGCAAAACGCTGCACCCCACGCAGAGCCCCGCCAGTGCAGCCCCCAGAGCCAGCACCCTGCGGCGGGGGATCGTTTTTCCCTGCATCATGCTTCCTCCTTTTTCTGCAGGCTGTGCCGCTCCAGAAACAGCCCCAGCCGGGTGAATGCCCCGGCCTTTTCCTCGGCCACGACGGGCTGCTGGCCGAGGATGCGGTAGGGCAGGTTCCGGGTGAACCGGTCCAGCCGCAGCAGCGCCGTCAGGAACAGCACCGCTGCCCCGGTCAGGAACCCGAAGCCGTAATACGCCGGGTCAAAGCGCAGGGACAGGGCCGTCAGCCCCGCAGCCGCCCCCGCAAAGCTCAGCGCCGCCCCCAGCGCCCCTTTGTAATCTGTGAAATAGAGCAGGATGAGCAGCACCGTGTTGCCCACCGCATACAGCCCGTACCCCACGCAGAGGGTGCGGAAGTATCCGTGCATCAGGTCGTTGAAGCCGAGCGGCAGATACCCCATGACCAGCGCTTCCAGCGAGATGACCCCTGCCGTGGTGAACAGCTGCTTGAGGGCCGTGTAGAAGAGTTCCCGGTTCAGCACCGCCAGCATCTCTTCCCCGGCGGCGGTGATGTCGCCCACCACGCCGCCGTCGTTGAACAAGCTGTAATAGGTGCGGTAGCGGGGGTAGAACTGCACTTCCACCGACACCACGAAGTTCACCGTGGTGACCAGGATGCTCAGAAAGGCCAGCAGCGCCGGGACGTCGTAATACGGTGCCCCGTAGAACAGCCCCTTCACCTGCACACCGATGGGGCCCAGCCAGACCATCACGAGGTGGGCAAACAGCCCGATGTCGGTGCACAGGCCCGTCAGGGCCAGCGGCAGAAAGCGGTCCACCCAGCGCAGAAAGAGCCAGGGGCTGCCCTGCCGATCCGGAAAATAGCGGCAGAGCCGCCAGACGTCCAGCATCAGCATGACGCCGTACCCCAGCGCCACTGCAAAGAGAAAGCCTTCCAGCGCCGGAGCGCGCGCCAGCAGCACCAGCAGCGCCCCGGCCCCGAAGGCCGTGCCCACCGCCGCCGCAAAGGCGATGAGGACGCTGCGGTAGTCCTTGAGGGCGGTCAGGAAGCCCATGGCGTTCCAGTTCACGATCATCTCCGCAAAGAGGGCCAGGCAAAGCAGCCCCTGCAAAAGTGTCGCACCGGACACCAGCAGAAACAGCCCATACAGCCCACATCCGCCCGCCAGCAGCAGAGCGTTCGCGCCCCAGAATGAGGGCAGCACCAGCTGCTCCTGCTCTTCATAGAGCATGTCCGCCAGAAACCGGGTCACCGGCATGGCAAACAGGCTCGTCACGGTGAGCGAAGCCAGCAGGGTGTCCGTCACCATGCAGACCAGAAGGTCCTGCTCGGTCTTCGCCGCCCCGGCCCAGCCGCAGAGCACCAGGATGCCCAATTGCAGCAGCACACCCAGCAGCATCGGTCCAGTGCAGAGGATGCCCGCGCAGCCGTAGGCCCGCAGACCCGCCAGCAGCCCTTTGCGGCGGAACAGCTTTTTCAGTTCGAACCCAATTCCAGCCATAATTCCTCCGAATCCGTTTGATCCGGCAGGCCGTGCGCCTGCGCGGTCTCTGCATACAGGGCACGGTACTGCTCCAGCATCTGTTCGTAGCGGTAATCCTGCGCCACCCGCTTCTGCCCGACCGCGCCCAGCTTCTCCCGCAGGGTGCGGCTCGCGCAGAGTTTTTCCATCGCGTCCGCAAGGCCCTGCCGGTACATGGGCGGCACACAGTACCCGGCCCGGCCCAGTGTGTCACCAGGGGCTCCTTCCAGCAGCTCCCGGCAGCAGCCCACATCGGTGGTCACACAGGGGCGGCGGGCCGCCAGCGATTCCAGCACCGAGAGCGGCTGCCCCTCCGAAATGCTGGTCAGGACGGTGAAGTCCAGCCGGTGCAGGTACACGGCGCTGTCCACCCGCCCGGTGAACCGGACGTTCTCCAGCCCCAGCTGCCGGGCCAGTGCCGTGCACTCGGCCGCGTACTCCGCATCGTCCACCCCGCCCAGGATGTGGAGCCGGACGTTCTTCCGCCGGGCGCTCAGTTCCCAAAAGGCATAGAGCAGGGTCTTGATGTCCTTGATGGGAGCCAGCCGCACCAGCGCCCCGATGTCCACCCAGCCGTCCTCCGCCTTGAGCGGGATGCCGCAGAAGGTCTCGTACGGGATGCCGTTCGGGATGACGACGCACTTTTCCGCCGGGCACCCCATCCCGATCTGGATGCTGCGGGCGCTCGCGAACAGGCTCGTCACCCGGAACGCCTGCCGGTAGATCTGCTCCGACAGCATGTAGAAGAATCGGATCCACCGCTCCTTGAAATCCGGCCGCACCCACTCGGCCCGGATGATCTCCTCCTCCCGCTCGCGGGTGTAGATGCCGTGTTCCGTCAGCAGCACCGGCCGGTGAAAGGTACTGCCGCCCCGGCAGGCCAGCAGCCCGCCGTAGCCGGTGCAGATGGCATGGTAGAGGTCCGCTTTGGGCACCTCCCCCGTGAGCAGATAGAGCACTGGCAGCAGCATGGACCGCACCGTGTGGAACGCATCCGCAAAGGCCGTGTAGGGGTACTCCTCCGCGCAGATCTTTGTGAACATCTGCATGAACGCCCGGCTCTGCAAAAAGGCCAGCGGGTGCGCCTTTTTTTCGCCGAACAGCCGGAACAGCACCGCCCAGTCCGGGCTGCCCAGCCGCACCAGTTCCTCCAGCGCGGCCTGCTCCTCTTCGGTGAACGGCTGCGGCTTTGCCTCCCCGCGCAGCCGCAGCGCGTCATCCAGAAATACTTCGTGCACTTCCACCACATTGGGCGGCAGCTCATAGACGAAGCGGCCTCTGTCCTTCGCGTTCGCACCGATGACCCAGAGAACAAATTCGTGCTCCGGCATGGAGCGGATGCAGCTGTGCATCCAGGTGGATACCCCGCCATAGACATACGGGTAGGAACCTTCCAGCACCAGACAGATGCGCATGATTCACCCCTCCTTTCGTTCGATGGTCACGACTGCGTTTTCCGCCTTGAGCAGGTAGAGTTCCCCGGTCAGGCAGGTCAGCCGCCCGCCGGTCACGCGGCCGGGCACCCCCTCGTTCGCGCGGAACAGCAGCCACGCTTCGTCGGTGAAATTGCCCAGCGTCAGGGTCCAGGCGTCGGCGGCGCTCTGCAGCGTCACATTCACGCCCGAAAACCGCTGGATGGCTCCGGCGCACTCGCTGGCCGTCTGCATCCGCAGGCCGGGCGCTGCCGTCGAGAGCCAGGTCAGATAGCGTTCCAGCCCGCCCTTGTAGACCTCCCAGCCTTCCGCTGCGCCGCGGTCCACGTCCAGCAGGTCATCCGGGTGCATGAAGTGGGTGCTGACGAAGTGGAAGTTCAGCTCGCTCAGCGCGGCCAGCTGCATATAAGGCTCGTTCACCATGCCGCCGGACACGATGCGCGGTTCTTCCACGATGCCGTCCGCTGCCACGCCAAATTCCTGCACATAGGGCAGGTCGGTGCCGTCTTCGAGGTAGGAGCTGGCGATGGTGCGCACCTGCGGCACCCGCTGGCCTAAGATCGCCCGCCCGGAGGCCGACAGGATGTTGGACGGCGGCACATACACCGAACCGGCGGCATAGGGCAGGACCGCCCGCTGGAACGCCGTCAGCTCGTCCATGGCTGCGACGATGGCGTCGGCGCTGGGCCATGGGTTGTAGTCGTACAGACCGGCGTAATCGGTCTGTGGCAGAACGAGGGGCTGGTGGTTGTAGCCGTGGAAGCCCACTTCCCCGCCCTGCCGCAGCAGCAGCCCGCCAAAATAGCGGAACGGCTGGGTATCGCTCTGGCGGAGGGGCGGGTCGGTTGTGTCGTCCTCATAGTTCTCGATCATGACGCCCGTGTACCGGATGCCGAACCGCTCGGCCAGCTGGACGAGGTCCGGCCACCAGACCTTGGCGTAGAAATCCGCGATGCTCAGGCCGTAATCCTGCCGGATGTACTGGCCGTCGCCCTCCGGCACCGGCGAGGGAAAGTCGTCCAGAAAAAAGACGGCGCTGTTGAGCACCGGGTAGGCGCAGGCCTCCCCCAGCAGGCTGTACGAGGCCGCATAAAAGCCTCGCATGACCTTGTCGTAGACGCCGATGTTGTCCACCACCACCCGGCCCTTGCCGAGTTCGGTGCTCCAAATCAGCGGGACGCCCTCGTCCCCGGTGACGGCATACACCGCCGCATCGTCCCGCAGCTGCACCGCCATGGAGGATTCGAACGGGTCGCTCAGCTCATACCGCTGCCCGCCGCCCAGCAGGAAGCCCTCGACCGGCACGATGCTCTCGGCCGTTTTGCAGTTCCACGCTGAGGCCAGCACCCCAAGTTTCTGGGCCACCACATCGAACGCCCCGCACTTTTCGGGCGTCATCGCAAAGAGGACATTGCCGCCCTGCTCCACCCAGTCCATCAGGTCGAGCAGGCGCAGGCCCAGCGGCTCGAAGTTCGGCACCAGCACCACGATGGTCTCGTAGTTTTCAAAGGCCGGAAGTGCTTCCGGGGCGGTGTCGGCAAGGTCTGCGGCCTCGGCGGGGACCTTCATATCCTGCAGGATCTGTTCCAACTGTTCTTTTGCCTCTGCCACGCTCACCTGGCGGCTGTCGCAGAGCAGCAGGCAGACGGGGGCCTGCCCCGCCAGTGCTTCTTCCTTGGTCAGGGCATGGTCGAACGCCCCGATCTGAACATGGGCCGCGGTGTACTGCACCCCGCTGCGCTCCGCAAACAAAGCCCCTGCCAGCAACAGGAACACCAGCCAGACCAGCAGCAGCCTGCCCCACCGGAACCGTCCCTTCCACAGCCGGTTCATGCGGCACCTCCTTTCCAGAACGCCAGTTCCTGTCGCCCCGCAGCGCTCAGGTAGACCTGGGTGCGCTCCATCTCCTGCAGGATGTTCCGCACTTCGGCACCGCTTTTCCGGGCGGCGGCGCTGCGCAGCCGCAGCAGCCAGGGCGTTTCCCGCACCGGCCAGCGGCGGACCAGCTCTTCAAGCGTCTGCTCCGCAGCCTTGTACTCCTGCAATTGCAGCTGCACCTCTGCCAACCGGCAGCCGAGGCTGTAGCCCTCCTCTCTGGGGCTGTCGGCCAGCTGCAGCTTGAGCAGCCGCTCCAGCTGTCGGCGCTGCAGTTCGGCTGCGCGGCCCTGCGCCAGCCCCAGCTTCAGCGAGCGTTCCAGCGCGTTGGCGTAAGCCGCCAGCACCTCCCGGTCGTTCGGGTCGTCGGCAAAGCGGCGGGCGTCCTGCTGCAAGGCAAGGTCCGCCTGCTTGGAGATCTGTGCCATGGCCGTGGCCGCGTAGTGCACCACCTCGCTGTCGTCGTTCATGCGGGCCTGCTGCAGCAGGTCGTAATACTGCACCGGGTCCTCCGTGAGCACCGACAGGATCAGCTTCCGCCGCTGCTCGGCAGTGTCCAGGATCAGCGCCTCTTCCAGCGGCACCGTTGCCGCCGTGCCGGCCCGGTCTTCGACCCGGATGCTGCGGTGGAGCTCATCGTCTACCCGCAGTTTTTCCACAAGGTCTGCGTGCAGTCCGTTCCGTCTCATACCCGCACCTCCTGCTTTGCTGCGGGCTTCGTTCCGGCCCGCACCATGGCCGTTTCGGCCAGCCCGCAGAGGATGCGGAACATGTTCTGGTAATAGAGCGACAGCTGCTCCCCTGCCGCATCGTGCAGCAGGATCAGCGCCCGCAGCTCCCCGTTTTCCCGCACGGCCGCGCCGAACATGGGCAGGCCGGGCGTCAGTTCCCGGTTCACCCACAGCCCGTCCTGCTCGATGCCACGCAGCACCGGGCCAAGGCCCGTGCCTTCCAACAATTGCGGGCAGCGGGCGGCAAAGTCCGCGCTGCAGGCGGCCCGCCGGGCCAGATGCCGCCGGGCGTCCACGCGGTAGACCGCCGCGCTGTGATTTTCGAGCACATCTTCCAGCACCTCCACGATCTTCCGGGGCAGCTCCTGCGCCGGGGCCGCGTCCAGCGCTTTGGTCACGGCATACACCTTGCCGAAGCTGTCTCTCCGGCCCAGGATCTGCCGCCGGAACGAGCGCTTGTCCTCCAATGTATCCTGATACAGCTGCCGCACGAACCGCAGCCGCTCTTCCAGCAGTTTCTGCTCCTCCTCGGCAAAGCGGAGGTCCTCGGCGCTGCGCAGCTGCACATAGCCGCACACCGCCCCCACCACGAAATACACGAGGAAGGCCAGCCAGTTGGACGGCTCGTAGAAGAGCAGCAGCGGCGACGCGCCCTCTGCCCAATAGCCCGCCGCCAGCGAGAGCGACGCCAGAAACGCCGCCGCCACGCCTGCGTTCAGGCCGTAGACATCGGCGATGAGCACGATGAACGCCAGCCGGAAATCCACCACCCGGAACTGCGCCTGGGTGCTGGTCATCCGCACCAGCAGTTCGGATACGCCCCAGGCCCCCAGCAGTTCCAGCACCGGGACCAGCAGCCGGTGCCGCGCGGCAAAGCCGCTGAGCCGTTCCGGCCATTTTTTGCGGCGGGGCTGCTTTTCCTGCCGGAAGAACCGGGGCAGGTCGTCCAGCAGGTCGTACCGGGGGAACCACCCATACGCCCGGCGCAGCTGGCCGTCGTCGGGCGGGTACTCCCGGATAAGGTCGCTGCCGTAGGTCACGGTCAGGCCGGGGCAGAGGGCTTTCCACGCCTCACCCAGCTGCTCATAGTTCCAGTGGAAGACCACCGGGGCGGTCAGGCTCTCCCACTCCGGCGTCCAGTTGTCGAACACCCGCAGCACCAGCTCGGACAGGTCTTCCATGCACAGAGCCGCCACCGGGGCAAGGGCCTGCTCTTCAAAATGCAGTTCCCCGCTCTTCGGGCGGGTCAGCAGCTGCGCGATGCCCACCGGCGCACCGGTGCAGTCGGTGCCGTAGAGATAGGGCAGGTGCAGCACCTTGATCTGCACCCTGCTCGTCTCGGCGTAATGGCGGCAAAGAGCCTCCGCCGCCTGCGCCAGCACCGATTTGCCGATGAACGGCGTCAGCACGGCTTCCGGCCCAGCCAGATAAAGCAGCTGGCTGGGCCGCTCCCGGTTGGCCTGCAAAACACGGCGCAGGCGGTCCAGTTCGCCCTCCTGCTCGCTGTGCGGGGTCAGATACTCCGAGAAATAGACGATGCGGTCAAACTCGTAGCTGTCCACCAGCTGGCCGATGCGCTCCTTGCTGTCCAGCGTGATGGTCCGGATGCGCGGCGGGTGCGGCTGGCCCCGTGCGCAGGTAATGAGGACATGGTCCTCTGGGAACGCCATCTCCACCCAGGCAGGGGTCACGAAACAGGTGTTCCCGGTCAATAGAATCTCCACAGCAGTTCCTCACTCATCCTCAACGTTCTACCGGCCCGCCCCCTCTCCGGCAGGGGCGTTCCGCTAGGGCAATTATAAGCGGTATCCGCCGCAAGGTCAAGAAAAAAGATGCGACAATACGCATGTTTTTGCTCACTGTTTCGATTCACTTCGGATGCTTGCCCGCGCATTCTGCAGCATCCGACAGCCTTTTGGGCGCAGCATTTTCACACAAGTCGGAGGCGCACGTCTTCTTTCGGGTCGCTCCACTGCGCCGCATTTCGCCAAAATCCACATGGATTTGCAGAAACATTAACGAACTTTATGTTGCGTTTGTTCCAATTTTGCTGTAAAATAAAAAAATGACAGCCTTGGAAATATCAGGAAACTGTGAGGACGATAGTATGATAAAAAAAATCTCCCGCCGCTCGTTTTTACAGGCCACCGGTGTGCTGGCAGCTACGGCAGCGCTGACCGCCTGCGGCGGCAAGGCTGAAGCCGACAAGAGCAGCAGCCAGAACGGCAAAATTCAAATCACCTTTTATCTGTGGGATCGCTCTATGATGAAAGCGCTTACTCCGTGGCTGGAAGAAAAATTTCCGGAGTATGCGTTCACCTTCATTCAGGGCTTCAACACCATGGACTACTACCGCGACCTGCTGAACCGTGCGGAGCAGCTGCCGGATATCATCACCTGCCGCCGCTTCTCCCTGAACGATGCGGCACCTCTGGCAGAGCACCTGATGGACCTGAGCACTACCGAGGTCGCAGGTACCTTCTATTCCAGCTACCTGAACAACAATCAGGAGCCGGACGGTGCGATCCGCTGGCTGCCCATGTGCGCCGAGGTGGACGGCACGGCTGCAAATGTTGATCTGTTTGCGCAGTACAACATCCCCCTGCCCACCAACTATGCCGAGTTCGTGGCGGCCATCAATGCCTTTGAAGCGATCGGCATCAAGGGCTATCAGGCAGACTGGCGGTATGACTACACCTGTCTGGAAACCATGCAGGGCTGCGCGATCCCGGAGCTGATGAGCCTGGAGGGCACCACATGGCGCATGAACTACGAGAGCGAGACCGAGGACGGCTCCACCGGTCTGGACGATGTGGTATGGCCGAAGGTCTTTGAAAAATACGAGCAGTTTCTCAAGGATGTGCGGGTGCAGCCCGGTGACGATCGGTTGGAGCTGAACCCCATCGCCAAGCCTTTCTATGCGCGGCAGACCGCCATGATCCGCACCACAGCAGGCATAGCGGACGTAATACCTGACCAGTACGGCTTTAACGCATCGATTCTGCCCTATTTCGGCGAGACTGCCAACGATAGCTGGCTGCTGACCTACCCCATGTGTCAGGCGGCAGTTTCCAACACGGTAGCGCAGGACGAGGCAAAGCTGGCTGCGGTGCTGAAGGTACTTGAGGCTGTGTACAGTGCAGAGGGTCAGAGCAAGATGGCGGGCGGTGCTGCCGTGCTCTCTTATAACAAGGAGATCAATATTACCTCCTCCGCTTCTCTGGAACACGTTGCGGATATCATCAGCGCAAATCATCTGTATATGCGTCTGGCCTCCACCGAGATCTTCCGCATTTCGGAAGACGTAGGGCACAAGATGATCACCGGCGAATACGATGCCAGGGCCGCATACGATGCGTTCAATGAGCAGCTGGTCACCCCCAGAGCAGACCCCGAAGCCGAGGTGCTGTTCACCCAAAACACCGCATACTCCATCGACATGACCGACCACGGCAGCGCTGCGGCTTCCTCGCTGATGAACGCCCTGCGCGCCACCTATGATGCGTCTATTGCAGTCGGCTATTCGCCGCTGGTGTCCACCTCCATCTACTGCGGCGAGTACAGCAAGCAGCAGATTTTGTGGGTGATGGCCGGCAACTACGCTGTCTCGCAGGGTGAATATACCGGTGCAGAGCTGCGGCAGATGATGGAGTGGCTGGTAAACGTGAAGGACAACGGCGCAAACCCCATCCGTCACCGGAATTATATGCCCGTGACCAGCGGCATGGAATACAAGGTGACCGAATACGAGCAGGGCAAGTTCCGCCTGGAAGAAGTCACCATCAACGGTGCACCGCTGGACGATACCGCCACCTATCCCGTATTTGTGGCGGGCACGGATGTGTGGATAGAAAATGAGGCCTACTGCAACTGCCCCATGCCGGAGAACCTGAAAACCAAGCGGACGGAATACGCCATTGAAGGGGCAGAAAGCCGCTCCTGCCTGAAGGATTCGCTGGCGGTCAGCAAGCAGTTCCCCGCCCCCTCCGAGTATCTGACCATTGTACAGGGAGAATAAACTCTTGAAAAATGAAACTAAGATGCGGCCTGCGATAAAAAACCGTATTCTCGCAGTCATAGCAGTGCTGCTGCTCGGCATCGGTATTTTGACGAGCTTCGGTGTCTTTACGGATTTCATGGCGCAAACCATCTACGAGGAAAGCACGGCACACCTTACCGAGATCTACCATCAGGCAAACCAGACCCTTTACAATAAGGTATCCTTCAACTGGGGTGTCATGCGGATGTGGACACCTTATCTGGAACGTTCGCAAAGCGATGCCGATGTCTGCGCTTTCCTTGCACAGGCAAAAGAAGAATACCAGTTTACAGACTTTTTCTTCGTCTCACGGGATGGCTCCTATATCACGCTGGACGGCGAACAGGGCTATCTTGATCTGGGTCGGACGCTGTCGCAGCTGATCCTGGAGCAGCAGCCCATCGTGGCAAACTCGGTGGTCCCGGACAAGCCGGAGATCATGGTGTTTGCCGTCCCTACGGCAAAAGGCAGCTATCAGGGCTTTGCGTACGAAGCCATTGCCGTCACCTACAACAACAAAGATCTGGTGGACTCCCTGAAGATCTCTGCCTTTGAGGGGCACGGCAGCACCTTTGCTGTGCTGCCGGATGGCCGTGTGGTGCTGGACAGCAGCAGTGCTGACATGAGCGGTGTGCACAACATCCTTGCCATGCTCAGGAATTCGGCTGGTTTTACGGCAGAACAGATCACTACCCTGCAAAAGGCTTTTGCCGCCGGGAAGAGCGGCAACCTTGAGTTTTCCATCCATGGCATCGGCTATTACATGGTTTATGGTTCTGCCTCCTTCCAGAACTGGACGATCCTTGGCATTGTTCCCAAAAGCGTTGTGAACGCCAATATGAACCGGCTGCAATACACCACCATGGCCGTGATGAGCAGCATCGTGGGAATGCTGGCTGTTACAGCTTTACTGCTGGTGGTGCAGAGCAACCGGCAAAAGCTGCGGAAAAAGGATCAGCAGCTGCTGGCCCGTGAAGAGCTGTTCTCAAGCCTTTCCCGCAACGTGGACGATGTGTTCCTGATGATCGACACCAGCACCGGCAAGGTGGAATACATCAGCCCCAACGTCCGGCGCATTCTGGGCATCTCCCCCGAAGCAGTGCAAGAGGATTTCCACGTTCTATGTTCTGCCGGGGGCGATAATTGCAGATCACGGCTGGACGGTCTGATGCAGATGGAGCAGGGTACGCAGCAGGAATGGGATCGGGAGTTTATCCATCAGGAGACCGGCGAGCCACACTATATCCACGTAACCGGCTTTATCAATGATGTACAGGGCGCAAAAAAGTGCATCGTGGATCTGTCTGACCGCACAGGCGAGCACCAGACCACGCTGGCCGTGGAAGCCGCACTGGAAATAGCCGAAAAGGCCAGCCAGGCCAAGACCGACTTCCTCTCCAACATGAGCCACGATATCCGCACCCCCATGAACGCCATCATCGGCATTACCACCCTGATGAAAAACGAGCTGCACCAGCCGGAAAAGCTGGCCGATCATCTGGACAAGCTGGAAACCTCCGGCAGGCTGCTGCTGAGCATCATCAACGATATTCTGGATATGAGCCGCATCGAGAGCGGCAAGACCACCCTGAATGTGGAAAAGATGAACCTGCCACAGCAGGTCAGCCAGCTGGACAGCGTCATTCGCCAGCAGGCAGGCCAGCGCCGCCAGACCTTTACGGTAAACACCCTTGTGCAGCACGAAAATGTGCTGGCCGACCCCACCCGCCTGAATCAGGTGCTGATGAACATCCTCTCCAATGCGGTCAAGTACACGCCCACCGGCGGGCACATCCGGCTGGAGGTAGAGGAGCTTACCCATACCGAGCATTACGCCAAGTACCGCTTTGTGGTACAGGATGACGGCATTGGCATGAGCAAGGCTTACCAGAAGACCCTTTTTGACCCCTTTACCCGCGAAGAGCGCTCCGGCACCAACAAGGTGCAGGGCACCGGCCTTGGCATGGCCATCACCAAAAACATCGTGGACCTGATGGGCGGCTCCATCAGCGTGGAGAGTGCCACCGGCAAGGGCACCCGCTTTGAGGTCGTGCTGGAATTCCCCATCGACGCCGAAGCGGACGCGGTGCCAAAGGCGCAGGCGCTCCCGGAGGAGCCGGAGGACGTCTCTCCCCTGTGCGGGATGAACTTCCTCTGCGCCGAGGACAACGCCATCAACGCCGAGATCCTGGAGCTGCTGCTGGAATCCAAGGGCGCACACTGCAAAATTTACCCCAACGGGCAGGAGCTTGTGGATGCGTTCGCCAGCGTCAAGCCCGGCGAGTATGACATGATCCTGATGGATGTGCAGATGCCAGTGATGGACGGCCTCGAAGCCGCCCGCCGCATCCGCAGCAGCGAAAATCCGCTGGGCCGGGTCATCCCCATCCTCGCCATGACAGCAAACGCCTTTTTGGAAGATATGCAGAAGAGCAAGGAAGCCGGGATGGACGAGCATCTGTCCAAGCCCGTGGACATCGACGCGCTGGAACAGACCGTCAAGCGCTTCCGCGTTACCCCCCCCCCGAAAATAAATAGCGGACAAGCGCGTTTTCGCAGATGACCGACACCCACGACCTGGCAGGGCCGCCCATTTGCGGCCCAGCTCTTTTTTGTGAGAGAGCAATCATGATGAATCAAAGGATTGGATGGTATTGCGTATGGAACGACAGCCAAATAAAATTCAGCCTATGTTGCTATCGGCACTTGCCCAATTGAGCGCCTGCCTGATCGTCTGGAATTTTCATATTCCAAATCCAAATATCGTGCTTTTTGTTGTTCTTTCTGCTGTGCTCGTGCAATGCGGCTATGCAGCAGGAATCGTAAGCGGCCTCATTGCATTCCTATACTCCGCGTTTTTCTTTTCTACCGACCACAGCTTTTTTCTTTACACCTCTTTGAACTTTCAAAAGCTCATCGTGATCGGCCTTGGTATCGCTGCGAACATTCTGCTGATCGGTCACATGCAAAGGCAGTTCGAGCGCTCCAACATGGAAAAGATGCAGGCCGAAACCGAGGAAAAGCTTCAAGAAACAACAGAGAGCTACCGTGCAAAACTTTACCGCGATGTCTTGACTGGCACATACAACCGCCGCTACTATGAGGATATCGCATCCCGTATCGTCGGCCCCGCAGGCATCGCGCTGATGGATGTGGACGATTTCAAGATCTGCAACGATACCTATGGGCATCACGCCGGAGATTTGGCGCTGGAAGCAGCGGCAAATGCCATCCGCTCCTGCATCCGAAACGCCGACCAGCTCATCCGCTACGGCGGGGATGAATTTCTGCTGGTGCTGCCCGGCATTCCGAGCGACATCCTGCAAACTAAGCTGGAGCAGATCAGAGCCGCCGTGCAGCAGGCTACTGTACCCGGTTATCCGCATTTTCGCCTCTCACTGAGCATCGGCGGAACGATGCAGGCCATCACCGACTCGATGGAGAATGCGGTTCGCCGGGCAGACCGGCTGATGTATCAGGCAAAGTGCCGTAAGAATGCCGTCACGGTGGAACTCCCCGAAAACGCGCTGACCGCGCAGGAAGAACTGGTGGAGGAGAAGCCGCAGATCCTTCTTGTGGATGACTCTGAAATGAACCGCCTCATCCTGTCCGAAATCCTGCAAGGCGACTACCGTATTTTGGAAGCAAAAGATGGCCGGGAATGTATGGATGCCTTGCAGGCCAAAGCCTGGAATCTTGCGCTGGTGCTGCTGGACATCAACATGCCGGTCATGGATGGCTTCGAGGTGCTCAAGGCCATGAACGCCAACCACACCATCGAGGACATCCCGGTCATCATGATCTCCAGCGACGACTCCGACGCCGCGATCCGGCGCTCCTATGAGCTGGGAGCCAGCGATTACGTCAACCGCCCCTTCGATGCTCGCATCGTCTACCGCCGCGTGACCAACACCATCAAGCTGTACGCCAAGCAGCGGCGGCTGGTGCAGATGGTGTCGGACCAGATCCGCGCCCGCGAAAACAACACCGATATGCTGGTGGGTGTGCTGAGCCATATCGTGGAGTTCCGCAACGGCGAGAGCGGCGCCCATGTGCGGCACATCCGCATCATCACCGAGCTGCTGCTCCACCGCCTGCTGGAGATCAGCAGCCAGTACCCCATCACCGCCGAGCAGCAGGACAACATCCCGCTGGCCTCCGCCCTGCACGACATCGGCAAGATTGGCATCGACGAAAAGATCCTCAACAAACCCGGCAAGCTGACCCCGGAAGAATTCGAGGTCGTCAAGACCCACAGTATGCTGGGGGCCGAGATGCTGCACCAGCTGGAAGACTTCAACGAGCAGCCGCTGCTGCAGACCGCCTACGAGATCACCCGCTGGCACCACGAGCGCTGGGACGGGCGCGGCTACCCGGATGGGCTGAAGGGCGATGCGATCCCCATCAGCGCACAGCTGGTCGCGCTGGCCGATGTGTACGATGCACTGACCAGCGAACGCTGCTACAAAAAAGCCTTCTCCCACGAAAAAGCCGTGCAGATGATCCTGAACGGCGAGTGCGGAGCGTTCAACCCTTTGCTGCTGCAATGCCTGACGGATGTGCAGACCGACCTGAAAGTCCAGTTGCAGCAGCGGACGCAATAACAACAGGAGAACAAAAGCCCCCATGAAACACCTCATCTCACGCCGTGCATTCCTGAACGGATGCACCCTGCTGGCGGCCTCGACGGCCCTCGGCGGCCTGACTGCCTGCGGCGGAACGGACGCAAAGAACAGCGGTCTGCCGCAGATCCTCATCGGAAGCGACACCTACCCGCCCTATATTTATCTGAACAATGACGGCACCCCGACCGGGATCGACGTGGAGATCGCCACCGAGGCATTCCGCCGCATGGGATACGCTGCACGATTTGAAGTCATCGACTGGGAGCAGAAGACCGCCCTTGTGGAAAGCGGCGCCATCGACTGCATCTGGGGCTGCTTTTCCATGCAGGGCCGCGAAACGCTCTACCAGTGGGCCGGGCCTTATATGGTGAGCCGTCAGGTCGTGGCCGTGAACGCCGACAGCAGCATCCAGTCCCTCAGCGACCTTGCCGGGAAGACCGTTATGGTGCAGAGCACCTCCAAGCCAGAGAGCATCTTCCTCAGCGGCTCCGACCCGCGCATCCCGCAGACCGTCGAGGTGTTCAGCATCGAAGACCGCAGTGTGCAGTATGCCATGCTGGCCTGCGGCTATGTGGACGCCATCGCCGCCCACGAGACGGCCATCCTGCAATACATGAAAGACAACAACGCGGTGTTCCGCATCCTCGAAGAGCCGCTGCTGGTCACCGGGCTGGGCGTTGCCTTTGCCAAAAATGACAGCCGTGGGCTGGACCACCAGCTGAATGATACCTTCGCACAGATGCGCGAGGACGGCACACTGGAACGGATCGTCGGCAAATACCTGGAACATGCTTCGCAGTATCTGGAGGTGGACACCATTGACGCGTAACAACAAAACCACTCCGAACACGCGGACCTGGGTGCTCTACATTCTCGTCGGTGTGCTTTTCATGGCGGGGGTCGTCCTGGCTTCCGGCTGGAAAGCCCTGCATGCGACCGAAGAGCGTTTCTGCCAGACGATCGAGTTCGTCAAATCGCAGTCCACCAGTTTTGAGCAGTACAACGATACCATCACGGCCAAAGCGCTCCGCCGCACGGCGGTCTCGGTGCACCAGCTGGCCGGTGACGCCGCACTCGACCTCTCCGACCCGCACTGCCTGAAACAGCAGACTGAGACGCTCTGGCTCACCGGCATTTCCGTGCTGCGCCCGGACGGCACACTCCTATGCGAGTACACAGCGAACGGCATCGGCTATGCCCAGCTGGAAGACCGGCTCAAAAAGGAGACCGCGCTGGACGTCTTCCGCTTCCCACAGAAGACCTACCTGAAGCGCGTTCTGCTGGCAGACGGATCTGCCGTGGATGTGGCGGCACACCGGGCCGACCACGAAGAGGTTATCCTGCTGGCCTATCGCTGCACCCCGGCCAAATTTGTCGAGGGGACGGCACTGTCGGTCCAGAGCATTCTGGACGGCTACCCAGAAGAGACCAGCGGCACCCTGTTCATCGTGCAGAACAATCAGGTCATTGCGTCCAACCGCCCGGAGCTGATCGGGCAGGACACCACCGCAAGCCCGCCGGTGCAGGAGATCCGCAGCGCCGGACTTGCGGAAAAGCTGACGCCCACCCACGGCTGGAACGGCTCCGGCTGCTATTTCGGCATGTACAGCCACGGCCGGTCGTTCGACCTCTATGCGTACACGGATGAAAAAACCGTGTTCCACGAGTCGCTCACGCTGGTCTTAACGGCACTGGTCTGTTACATCCTGCTCGTTTCGGTCTTGCAGATGCTGCGCCGACGCTCGGTGCAGGAGATGGAGCAGCAGAAAAAAGAGCAGGAGAAGAAGTATCAGACCCAGCTGGAAGAGCAGAACCGCAAACTGGAGATCGCGCTCCAGCACGAGGGCGCGGCCAACCGCGCCAAGCGGGAGTTCCTGTTCAACATGAGCCACGATATCCGCACCCCGATGAACGCCATCATCGGCTTCACCTCGCTGGCGGCGACCCACATCGACAACCGCGAGCAGGTGCTGGACTACCTGAAAAAGATCTCCACCTCCAGCCAGCATCTGCTCTCCCTCATCAACGATGTGCTGGATATGAGCCGCATCGAGAGCGGCAAGGTCAAGATCGAGGAAAAGGCGGTGCATCTGCCCGACCTTGTCCACGATGTGCGCTCCATCATCCAGCCCAACGTTGCGGCCAAACGGCTGTCGCTCTTCATTGATACCATGGACATTGAGGATGAGGACATCATCACCGACCCGCTGCGGCTGAACCAGATCCTGCTGAACATCCTGTCCAACGCCATCAAGTTCACCCCCACCGGCGGCATGATCAGCATCCGCATCGCCCAGAAGAACGGTGCGCCCAAGGGCTGCGTCTGCTATGAGTTCCGCATCAAGGACAACGGCATCGGCATGAGCGAAGAGTTCCAGAAGCACATCTTCGAGGAGTTCAGCCGGGAGGAAAGCTCCACCGTCAGCGGCATTCAGGGCACCGGCCTGGGAATGTCCATCACCAAAAACATCGTGGATCTGATGGGCGGCACCATCGCCCTCACGAGCGAGCCGGGCAAGGGCACCGAGTTCATCGTGACCCTCTGCTTCACACGCAGCGGGCAGAAAGCAGAGCCCAAGCAGCTCCCCCAGCTGGAAGGGCTGCGCGCACTGGTGGCAGACGACGATACCAACACCTGCCTGAATGTCAGCACCATGCTGTCCAAGATCGGGATGCGGCCGGAGTGGACGATCTCCGGCAAGGAAGCGGTCATCCGCACCAAATATGCGGTGGAGCAGGGCGATGAGTTCAGCGTCTACATCATCGACTGGCTGATCCCCGACATGAACGGCATCGAGATCGTGCGGCAGATCCGCAAGGTGATCGGGAATCGCTGCCCCATCATCATCCTGACCGCCTACGACTGGGCGGACATCGAGGACGAGGCCCGCGCCGCCGGAGTGACCGCGTTCTGCGAAAAGCCGCTCTTCCTCTCGGAGCTGCGCCGCGTTCTGGCCGAACCGTTCCGTGCAGAGCCTGCCTCCGAGCCCGCTCAACCCACTGCGGCCGACCTCAAGGGGAAGAAGCTCCTGCTGGTGGAAGACAACGAGCTGAACCGTGAGATCGCACTAGAGATCCTGAAAGAAGCCGGTTTTGTGGTGGATACCGCCGAGGATGGCGCGGTCGCCGTCCAGAAAATAAAGCAGGCGGCCCCCGGCCAGTATGACCTGATCCTGATGGACATCCAGATGCCCAATCTGGACGGTTACGAGGCCACGCGGCAGATTCGCGCCCTGCCGGACGCCGAGAAGGCCAACATCCCCATCTTTGCGATGACGGCAAACGCCTTTGAAGAAGACCGTCAGAACGCGCTGGCGGCCGGCATGAACGGCCATATCGCAAAACCGCTGGACGTCCCGCACCTGCTGCGCGTCCTCGCAGATGCCCTGAAAAAATAACCCAAAAAACGAAAAATACCGCTGCACAGCTATCTTCTGTGCAGCGGCATTTTCTTTTTGGCTTTTTTACTTCACCTGTGCCCCGGTGGTCAGCGCCTCGGACACGGCGTCCATCAGCGCGACCATGGTGCAGTAGTTGGCACCGTAGGTTTCAGTGTAGGCAGAGTAGGTGTCGATCTGCTCCTGCGTGGGGGCGATGTCCATCGCCTCAGCCACTGCCTGGTAGAGCAGCGCTTCGCGGGCATACTCGGTGATGCTGTCGCTCATGGCATCCAGCAGGTCGTCGGCGCTGTTGTAACCGGCAGCAGCCTGCAGGAAGCTGTCGAGATCATAGCCGTAATACTGGGCCATGGTGTAGTAGTAGTTCAGGCACTGGTTGACCTGATAATCGGTCACTTCTTTGGGCAGGTCCTTGAAGGTAGAGTTTGCCAGCAGATAATCCATCACCGCAGTGTTCAGGTTGTTCTGATACAGCATCTTCTGGTATTCGGCCCGCAGATCTTCCACGGTGTGGACGCCGTCGGTGCTGCTGAAATTCTCCTCGACCCAGGCATCGGTCAGTTCCGGCAGGATCTCCTCGCTGATGTAGTTCAACGTGACGGAGAAGACTGCCTTTTTGTTGCTCAGGACCACCGCATTGCCCTCGGCGTCGGTGGAGTCGCTGTAGCCGTCCGGGAAGGTGACGTTGACCTCAAAGGTCTCGCCGGGCTTGTGGCCCACGATCTGGTCTTCAAAGCCGTCGATGAAGGAACCGCTGCCCAGCGTCAGGCTGTAGCCGCTGTAGGTGCCGCCGGTAAATGCCACGCCATCCACGGTGCCCACGTAGTCGATGTTGACGGTGTCGCCATCGGCGGCGGCACGGTCGGTGATCTGCTGCGTAGTAGTGTTCTGGCTGAGCAGGCTGTCGATCTGGGACTGCACGTCCTCCTCGGTCGGCTCGATGTCCGCCTTCTTCAGCGGGATGGAAGCGTAGTCCTCCGGCAGGGTCACATAATCCAGTGCGCGGATGCCGGACCAGTAGCCGTTCTCGTCCAGACCGTCACTGTAGGCAAAATTCTGGTAGTCATAATCCGAAGCGCTGCCGTAGACAGACGCCTCCGAGCTGGCCGATGCGGAAGAGGACGCCGCAGACTTCGAGCAGCCCGCAGCCGTCAGCGCCATCGCACCGGCGCAGAGAAGGCAGACTGCCTTCGAGATGATTCGTTTCAAGTGGATACCTCCTGTATCCCGGACGCCGCCGGGAACTGCATTTTTTCAGACAAATCTTATTATAAAGGGTAAAAATGAAAAAGAAAAGGATTTTGCGAAATTTCCACAAGTTTCACGCAGCCTGCCACGTGAGGTCGTTGCTTTTTGTCAAAAGCAGTGATATCCTATAATTGCCGCAGCAAAGCGGCAAGGCGCTGTGTCCAGAACGCAGGCGGCAACTCCCTACCGGATGGCTTTGTTTCCATAAACAGGGCGCCGGGAGGGCGACTTTTGAACGTTTCTCCCCGGAGGCTCTGGCCGAAAGGGGGAATGTACCCATGACATTGACCGAGATTCTTGCGCTGTTGACGTTCCTCGTCACAACGGTTTACGACACGATCGACATCGTGCTCCGATTCCGAGAGTTTCGCACAAAAAATGGACAAAAGAAATGACCGCCCCACGTTTAGCACCCGTTGGCGGTCATTCTTTTGATCTGCTGGTAGGGAGCTAGCCGTTTGTTGGGCCAGCGCCTTTTCTATTTGTAGTATAATCGTTCTATCGTCGTTTGTCAAGCTGTCGCCCCGCACACGCAAAAATCCTCTTGCGCTGCCGGGCCTGCGGCTTTATTATAATAAGAGAAGCACATCAACACAAGGAGGAACATCCATGGATTACAACAAAGCCGCTCTCGAAATGCACGAGAGCCACCACGGCAAAGTCGGCATCGTGAGCAAGGTCGAGGTCAGGACCCGCGACGACCTGTCCACGGCTTACACCCCCGGCGTCGCCGAGCCCTGCCGCAAGATCAAAGAGAACCCCGACGACGTGTACAAGTACACCTTCAAGAGCAACATGGTGGCCGTCGTGTCCAACGGCACCGCCGTGCTGGGCCTGGGCGACATCGGCCCCGAAGCCGGTCTGCCGGTCATGGAGGGCAAGGCCGTGCTGTTCAAGGAATTCGGCGGCGTGGATGCCTTCCCCATCTGCATCGACGCCCACGACGCCGCCAGCGTCATCGCGGCCTGCAAGGCCATCGCCCCGACCTTCGGCGGCATCAATCTGGAGGACATCAAAAGCCCGGAGTGCTTCGAGATCGAAGAAACGCTGGAGCGTGAGCTGGACATTCCCGTCTTCCATGACGACCAGCACGGCACCGCCATCGTCGTGACGGCTGCGCTCATCAACGCCCTGCGCGTGGTGGGCAAAAAGATGGAGGATGTCCACATCGTCCTGAACGGCCCCGGTGCCGCCGGCACGGCCATCATCAAGATGCTGATGACCGCCGGTGCCAAAGACATCGTGGCGGTGGACCAGTTCGGCACCCTGTACAAGGGCTGCAACAGCGCCGAGGCCCACAAGAACTGGCTGGGCGAAGTGACCAACCCCCGCCAGATCAAGGGCGGCCTGAAGGAGGCCATCGAGGGGGCCGACGTCTTCATCGGCGTGTCCCGCCCCGGCATCCTGACCACCGAGCTGTGCAAGACCATGAATCCGGACGCCATCGTTTTCGCCATGGCCAACCCCACCCCGGAGATCATGCCCGACGAGGCCAAGGCAGGCGGTGTGCGGGTCATGGCCACCGGCCGCAGCGACTTCCCGAATCAGGTGAACAACGTGCTCTGCTTCCCCGGCCTGTTCAAGGGTGCCCTGAGCGTCCGCGCACGGGACATCAACGATGCCATGAAGCTGGCCGCAGCCTACGCCATCGCCGACCTCATCACGGATGAAGACCGCAGCGAAGAGAACATCATCCCCGGCGCATTCGACCCCCGCGTGGCCGAGGCCGTGGCCTCTGCCGTGGCAAAAGCTGCCCGCGAGACCGGCGTGGCCCGTCTGTAAAGGAGGCGCGGCATGAGGACGATCTCCGCACAATCCATCACCGATACCGTCGCCCGCCTGTGCATCGAAGCCAACACCCGCCTGCCCCAGGACGTGGAAGCGGCTCTGGCCAGAGCGCGGGAGGAAGAGCCGTGGCCGCTGGCGAAAACCACCCTCGACCTGCTGTGGTCGAACCTCGGTGCGGCGCAGGAGAAGGCTCTGCCCATCTGTCAGGACACCGGCATGGCCTGCGTCTTCGTGGAGCTGGGAACAGATGTCCACATCGACGGCAGCTTTGAGGCCGCCATCCACGAGGGCGTCCGCCGGGGCTACACCGACGGCTACCTGCGCAAGAGCATCGTGGCCGACCCCCTGCGCCGGGGCAACACCGGCGATAACACCCCTGCCGCCATCACAGTCCACCTCGTGGACGGCGACGGCTGCACCATCACCGTGGCCCCCAAGGGCTTTGGCAGCGAGAACATGAGCCGCATCCAGATGCTCAAACCGGCCGACGGCGTGGAGGGGTTCAAGAAATTCGTGCTGGAGACGGTCACGCGGGCAGGCTCCAACCCCTGCCCGCCCATCGTGCTGGGCATCGGCGTGGGCGGCAGCTTCGACAAGGTCGCCTATCTGGCCAAAAAAGCTCTGCTCCGCCCGCTGGACATCCCCAACCCGGACCCCTACTATGCTGCCCTCGAACGCGAACTGCTGGCCGCCGTCAACGAGACCGGCATCGGCCCGCAGGGCTTCGGCGGCAGGACCACCTGCCTGGGCCTTGCCATCGAGCAGATGCCCACCCATGTGGCGGGTCTGCCTGTGGCCGTGAATGTTTCCTGCCATGTCACCCGCCGTGCCAGCGCGACGCTGTAAACGATCCCCTTTCCGTCAAAGGCGTGAGCCTATTAGGAGGCTTGATTAAAATGCAATACGAACTGACCACCCCCTGCACCGCACAGGACCTGGCCCCGCTCCAGGCGGGCGACACCGTTCTGCTGTCCGGTGTGGTCTACACGGCCCGCGACCAGGCGCACAAACGGATGCTGGAAGCACTGGACCGGGGCGAGCCGCTCCCCTTCGACCTCGAAGGCAGCGCCATCTACTACGTCGGCCCCACACCGGAGCGCCCCGGTGCGGTCATCGGCTCGGCCGGGCCCACCACCAGCGGCCGGATGGACGCGATGAGCCCCCGCCTGCTGGACCTGGGCAACAAGGTCATGATCGGCAAGGGCAAGCGGGATGCCGCCGTCAAGGAAGCCGTCGTGCGCAACGGCGCGGTCTATCTGGCCGCGCTGGGCGGGGCCGGTGCCCTGATGGCCAAGAGCGTCAAAACGCTGGAAGTCATCGCCTGGCCGGACCTCGGCTGCGAAGCCGTCCGCCGCCTGACCGTGGAGCAGATGCCCCTGACCGTCATTCTGGATGCCCACGGCGGCGACCTCTATCTCTCCGGCCCGGAAGCCTACCGCGCGTCCAGATAAGCACGTTCCACAAGATTTCAGGCCCTGTTTCCGGTCAAAATAGCAAAATCATTCAGAAGAAGCTCAGTTTGTTTTAGCAAACTTCCGCCGAACGACTTGCATCCCCCGGCAGAATGTGGTATCCTATAACAAACCGAACCGATGTGCGTTTTTCTGCTCCGGGCCGGAAATCAAGAAAGGCAGGAGGCCGACAACCATGCAGATCCACCAATCCGCAGAAGATTACCTTGAAACGATCCTGATGCTGAATCAGAGGATGGGCCGCGTCCGTTCCATCGACGTGGTCAACGAACTGGGCTACACCAAAGCCAGCGTCAGCATCGCGATGAAAAAGCTGCGGGAGAACGGCTACATTGCGGTGGACGGTGAGGGCAACCTGACCCTGCTGGAGCCGGGCCGCGAGATCGCCGAGCGCATTTACAGCCGCCACCGGCTGCTGACCCACTTCTTCGTGCAGCTGGGCGTGGAAGAGGACATCGCCGCAGAGGATGCCTGCAAGGCAGAGCATATCCTCAGCGAGCAGACGCTGGAAAAGATCCGCGAGTATGCCCTGCTCCACGACGCCGAGAGCACCCTGAAAAACGAAGATTGACCCAAAACCACAAAAGGGACTGCCCGAACCGGCAGTCCCTTTTGTGGTTTCACATCTTCAGTAGGCATCCAGCCCCAGGCTGACATCCAGTGCCTGATCGACCCGTTTCTGGTCTTCCGGCGTGATCTGCCCTGCGCGCTCCCGCAGGCGGTGTTTGTCCAGCGTGCGGATCTGCTCCAGCAGCACGACGCTGTCCTTGGCGAGGCCGGTGTCCGCTGCCCGGATATTGATATGGGTGGGCAGGCGGGCTTTGTCCAGCCGGGATGTAATGGCCGCCGCGATGACGGTGGGGCTGTGGCGGTTTCCGATCTCGTTCTGCACGATGAGCACCGGCCGAATGCCGCCCTGCTCGGACCCCACCACCGGCGAAAGGTCTGCGTAGAAAACTTCTCCTCTGTGTACTTCCATGGAATCAACCCTCCCTGTCTGCCTCTAGTATGGGCCGTGCCGGGCGGCGGTATGCACGCGGGGGCTTTCTTCCATTTTATGCAGCGGAGCGGATCAGGTTTCCGCCTGTTCCAGGACGCAGAATGCCAGCGCCATCCCGCCGTCGTGGCTGAGGGAAAGGCGGGCCGTCACGTGATGCTCCTCCACCCAGGCCGCCGTCCGGCCGGAGAAGCGATACACCGGTGCCCCGGAGGGCAGGCGCAGCACCTCGATCTCGCAGAGCGAAAACGGCTCCCGCAGGCCGGTGCCCGCCGCCTTGAGAAAGGCTTCCTTCGCCGCAAAATCTGCAGCGGCGCTGGCGGCTCTGTGGGTGCACCTGCGGGCGGAAGGGTCGGCCCGACACTCGGCCAGCGCAAGCGCCTGCCGCTCCCCGGTGCCAAACACCCGCGCCTCAAACGCCGCCCCGTGCGCCCCAAACAGGCTTTTTTCCATCCGTGCCACCTCACAAAGATCACATCCTACCCCGAACAGCATGAAATCCTCCCCTTTCCAGGGCAAACGCCCCGTTGTTTTGACTTAAAATTTCCGTTGATTTTGGTGAATATGTGCAAATAGAGTCTGGAATCTTGAAGTTTACACTCGCTTCGTGTACAATGAACTATAGTTCTAGTTCCACTTCCGCTTTGGGCGTGGATAGAAATACCGAAGGGGGTGTACCGCGTGGGCGACGCAACTGCTATTTTTTCGATCCACGACAAAAAGGACGACGAAATTCATGAGATCGTACAGCAAGTGTACGACGCATTGAAGGAAAAAGGCTACAATCCGGTCAATCAGCTGGTGGGCTACATCCTGTCCGAAGATCCCACTTATATCACGACCTACAAAGGAGCCCGCTCCCTCATCCGTAAAGTTGACCGGGACGATCTGCTGCAGGCTTTGCTCCGCAGCTACCTGAACGTCTGATCCGCTTTGTCCTTTCCGGCCCGCTGTCTCGCAGAAGACGGCGGGCTGTTTTCAGTTCAGCTGCCGCGTAAAGATCTGGTTCACCACTGTCTCATACTCCCACCCCTCGCGGGCCTTGCGGAGAGGCTTTTCCAGCGGGTCGGCCCCTTCGAACCGATGGATGAGATAGAACCAGTGCGCCTTCATCCGGCTGACGGCACAGCTGGCCGCGCCAAAGGCCTCGGTGTAGCCGTGGTAGAGGTCGTCGCAGTAGCCGCGCAGTTCCTCTCTGGAAGCCGGTGCGCCGCCCTGCGCACGGCGGAACAGGGCCGGATCTGCGATGAGCCCCCGCCCCACCATGATGCCCGACAGCTGCGGGAACTCCGCTTCCAGCGCGTGAAGCGCTTCCGGCGTCGTGACATCGCCGTTGTAGCAGACCGGCATCCGACACTCCGGCAGCGCCGCAGCAAAGGCGGCACGGTCGGCCTGCCCCCGGTACAGCTGCTTCATCACACGGGGATGGATGGTCAGCTCGCAGATGGGATAATGATTGTAAATATCCAGCAGAGCCGCAAACTCCTCCGGCTTCTGGACGCCGATGCGGGTCTTGACCGAAACCGGCCCCTCTACCGCCGAAAAGACGGCGTCCAGAAAAGCGTCCAGCCGGGCGGGGTCCCGCAGCATCCCAGCTCCCTTGCCCTTGGCCGTCACCGTGCCGGAGGGACAGCCGAAGTTCAGGTTGACCTCCGTGTAGCCCAGCTTCCGCACTTCGCCGATCATCCAAGCGGCCAGTTCGCCGTCTTTGGCCAGCAGCTGCGGGATCACGACCGTGCCTGCATTGGCCTCCGGGGCCAGCTCCGCCATCTTTTTCGGGATGAGGACGCGGTTTTCCGGCGGCGACAGGAACGGCGCATAGTAGCGTGTGGGGGCATCGGCTGCGCCAAACCATTTCTGGTGCACCTGCCGCCAGATGCGGTCGGTCAGCCCCTCCATCGGGGCAGCGTAATAGTTCATAGAAGACCTCACAATGTTAGAATGGCTCTATTGTAGCACAAAAAATGCCGCCGCGCATCTGTTTTGCGCAGCGGCATCGATCGATCTTGCGGGTTATTCGGCGAACAGCGGCGTGGACAGGTAGCGGTCGCCGGTATCGGGCAGGAGGACAACGATCTTCTTGCCTGCGTTTTCGGGGCGCTTTGCCAGCTCCAGAGCAGCCCAGACAGCTGCACCGGAGGAGATGCCCACCAGAACGCCCTCCTTGTGGCCGATCAGACGGCCGGTCGCAAAGGCGTCTTCGTTGGTGACGGGGATGATCTCATCGTAGACCTTGGTGTCCAGCACAGCGGGGACGAAACCGGCACCGATGCCCTGGATCTTGTGTGCGCCTGCAACGCCCTGGCTCAGCACCGGAGAGGATGCAGGCTCCACGGCCACGACCTTGACGCCGGGGTTCTTGCTCTTGAGGTACTGGCCCACACCGGTGACAGTGCCACCGGTGCCGACGCCTGCCACAAAGATGTCCACTTCGCCGTCGGTGTCTTCCCAGATCTCCGGGCCGGTGGTCTCAATGTGCGCCTTGGGGTTGGCCGGGTTGACGAACTGACCGGGAATGAAGGCGTTCGGGATCTCCTTTGCCAGCTCATCGGCCTTGGCAATGGCACCCTTCATGCCCTTGGCACCCTCGCTCAGGACCAGCTCTGCGCCGTAAGCCTTCATCAGCTGGCGGCGCTCCACGCTCATGGTCTCCGGCATGACGATGATAATGCGGTAGCCCTTGGCCGCCGCCACAGCGGCCAGACCGATGCCGGTGTTGCCGGAGGTCGGCTCAATGATGACGGAACCGGGCTTCAGCTTGCCAGTGGCTTCTGCATCGTCGATCATCTTCTTGGCGATGCGGTCTTTGACCGAACCCGCCGGGTTGAAGTATTCCAGCTTTGCCAGGATGGTGGCCTTCAGGTCCTCCTGCTTCTCGATGTGGGTCAGCTCCAGCAGCGGAGTGTGACCGATCAGCTGATCTGCGGACGTATAAATCTTGCTCATAAGAATGTTCCTCCCTCTGCAGGCACCCGGCCCGGAACGATTTCGTCTCTCCATATTCCCTGCAAACCAACATCGTTTGTGGGTTTGATGGTATTATAGCCCTCTTTGCCCCGGTTGTCAATGGAAAAGTGCAAAAAACAGATTGAAAAGTTATAAACCCCATTGTATAATAGGTTAAAATCAAAATTTCTCCCTCCCCTGCGGTGACATCTCCCCTGTTCGGAGGTCGGGCGGGCCGCTCTACGGCGTTGTCGCCTGCGGCTGCTGCCCATTTCCGCAGGACCAACGGTGAGACGGAGAGGTTGCCATACAATAAGGAGTGTACTATGATCGTTTCAACCAAAGGCCGCTATGCGCTGCGTGTGATGATCGACCTGGCCGAGCATCAGGCCGAACGCTATGTCCCTCTGAAAGAGGTCGCCGCGCGGCAGGATATCTCGGAAAAATATCTGGAGAACATCCTGAAAGTCCTGGTGCAGAACGGCTTTCTGGAAGGGTTGCGCGGCAAGGGCGGCGGCTACCGCCTGACCCGCAGCCCGGACCAGTACACGGTGGCAGAGATCCTGCTACTGACGGAAGGCAGCCTTGCCCCGGTGAGCTGCCTGACGCCGGGAGCCCCGGCCTGCGAGCGGATGGCCAACTGCCGCACCTATACGATGTGGAAAGGTCTGAACGACCTCATCGCCGAATACTTCGGCAAGATCACCCTCGCCGACCTCGCCGCACCGGAGCAGGCGGGAAATGATTATGTGATCTGATCCGCATCACCCCGCATGAAAACGCAGGGGTGCAGATCGGCCTCACAGCGGCCGTCATACCAGCCGCGCCCACGCCAGCCTTCATTCCATGGCAATGTGAGGAAAAGGAGAATATTTTATGTGGTTTGTTTTTGCGCTGGGCTCTGCGGTATTTGCCGCACTGACTTCCATTCTTGCGAAGATCGGCATTGACGGCGTGAATTCCACGCTGGCCACGGCCATTCGCACCGCCGTTGTGCTCCTGCTGAGCTGGGGCATGGTGTTCCTGACCGGGACGCAGACCGGCATCGTGGACATTTCTCACAAAAGCTGGCTGTTCCTGATCCTATCCGGCCTTGCCACCGGTGCAAGCTGGCTGTGCTATTACCACGCATTGCAGATCGGTGCAGCGTCCAAGGTGGTCCCCATTGATAAACTGAGCGTGGTCATCACGCTGGCACTGGCATTTTTCATCCTGCATGAACCGTTCACGGCCAAAAGCCTGATCGGCTGTGCGCTCATTGCCGCAGGGACCTTGTGCATGGTATTATAAAAGAGTATGAAAGCGGGAAAAGGCTGCGGCACGTTGTTTTGTGCCGCAGCCTTTTTTGTGATTCTTCCAGCCTGCTGTGTTACGGTCATGTGAGAGGGAAACTTTGGCAAAAAGAGAGAGGGCCGGACGGTGCCAGCCCTCTTGACAACGACTTTCCGATAAACGTAGTGTCCGCAAAAATTTCCACTTGACAATCCAATGTTGCCTTGCTATAATCCAATTTGCAATCAAGTTGCAAATTCAAGAAAGGAGGGCAATGGAATGAACTACACTGCAAAACAACGCTGCGCTGCGTGGATCCTGCTGGTTGGTTTCCTGCTGGCCGTTTTGGGTGCATTGACATTCTGCGCGGAAGAAGTCAACCACGACTGTACCGGGGCAGACTGCGCCGTCTGCGCACAGCTGAAACTTTGCGAGAATATCCTGCACGCCGGAAAAGATGGTTCCGGGCCGTTCATTCTAACACCCGCGCCGCATTTTGTGTTGGCGGCCTTGCTGTCGCTTTGCTCTCCGCTTCTGCTGATAAAGACACCGATTCGACTAAAGGTAAAACTGTCGGATTAAGAAATGCTTGTCCGTATGATTCTTGATATCAAACAATGGAGCGCATTTCTATGAAAAAATTCAAACGTATATTCGCTGTATTTTTTTGCCTTTTACTGGCTGCTGGTATTTTGGGCGGCTGTGGGAAGGCCGCATCTTCGTCCGCTCCTGCACCGTCTGCATTGCAGAGTGGCAACAAGCCGCTGAAGATCGTCACGACTATTTTCCCGGAGTATGACTGGGTGCGCGAAATTCTCGGCGATAAGGCCGATCGTGCCGAAGTTACCATGCTTCTGGACAATGGCGTTGATTTGCACAGCTATCAGCCCACCGCAGATGATATTATTAAAATCTCAGACTGTGACTTGTTCATCTATGTTGGCGGCGAATCGGATGGCTGGGTGGAAGATGCCTTGAAAGAAGCCACCAATAAGGAGATGCAGGTCATCAACCTGCTGGATGTGCTGGGCGAGCAGGTAAAAGAGGAAGAAGTCGTAGAAGGCATGGAGGCCGAGGAAGAAGAATCCGAGGACGAAAATGAGCCGGAGTACGATGAACACGTCTGGCTGTCCCTGAAGAACGCTGAAACTCTCTGCAATGCAATCACCGATGCACTGGAAGAGATCGACCCGGCTAACAAAGATGCCTACGCTACTAACGCTGCATCCTATCTGGAAAAGCTGGCCGCTCTGGATGGCGAATATCAGACGGTGGTGGACAATGCCGCCCGGAAAACTGTGCTGTTCGGCGACCGTTTCCCGTTCCGCTATCTGGTGGACGATTACGGTCTGAGCTATTATGCCGCGTTTGCAGGCTGCTCTGCGGAAACGGAAGCCAGCTTTGAGACCATTTCTTTCCTTGCTGGCAAAGTGGATGAACTGAGACTGCCCTGTGTACTGACCATTGAGGGCGCACAGCACAAAATTGCCGAAACTATCGTGCAGAATACCGCCGAAAAGAATCAGTCTATCCTGACGCTGGATTCCATGCAGTCCACCACATCCACCGATGTGGCAAACGGCACGACCTACCTTTCCGTGATGGAAAGCAATCTGGATGTGCTGAAACAGGCTCTGAACTAAAGGAAGGAACCGTCATGTCTCAGCTCATTTGTAAGAACCTTCTCGTTGGCTATGAGGGAAAGGCCATTCTGGATCATCTGAACTTTGAGATTCACGCAGGCGACTATCTTTGTGTAGTTGGTGAAAACGGTGCAGGAAAAAGTACCTTGATGAAAACTCTGCTCGGTTTGCATCAGCCTATTTCCGGGCAAATCGAGATGGGCGATGGCCTGCGCCGGAACGAGATCGGCTATCTGCCTCAGCAGACCATCGTGCAGAGGGATTTTCCAGCGTCGGTGCAGGAAATCGTGCTGTCTGGCTGCCAGAGCCGTTGTGGACTCCGCCCATTTTACAGTCGAGAGGAAAAGCAGCTTGCGCAGGATGCCATGCACAAAATGCAGATCGGATCGCTGGCAAAATGCTGTTACCGGGAGCTTTCCGGCGGTCAGCAGCAGCGCGTCTTGCTGGCGCGCGCCCTCTGCGCTACCCGGAAAATGCTGCTTCTGGACGAGCCTGTTTCCGGTCTTGACCCAAAAGTGACTACGGAAATGTACCATCGGATTGAAAAACTGAACCATCAGGAGGGCATTACCGTCCTGATGATCTCCCACGATATTCAGGCTGCGGTTTGCTACGCAAGCCACATTCTTCATGTTGGTGAAACGATCTTTTTCGGCACACGGGAAGCGTATCTGCAAAGCCCGCAGGGGCGGCTGTTTGCGGCTGGGAAAGGCGGTGCCGTATGAACGTGTTGGAAAAGCTGATCTTTTACTGGAACTATCCCTTTGTCCGCTATGCGCTCATCGTGGGCGTTCTGATTGCCCTGTGTTCTTCGCTGCTGGGCGTGACGCTGGTGCTGAAACGGTTTTCCTTTATCGGAGATGGCCTTTCTCATGTGGCGTTCGGCGGCATGGCCATTGCGACCGTGCTGGGAATGTCCGACCATATGCCGCTGACGCTGGCCGTGACTGTGGCCTGCGCAGTCCTGTTGCTGCATACCGGACAAAACACCCAAATCAAAGGTGACGCTGCCATTGCTATGGTGTCCGTTGGCGCGCTTGCAATGGGCTATCTGCTGATGAATCTGTTCTCGACCTCGGCGAATCTGTCTGGCGATGTGTGCAGCACCCTGTTCGGCTCTACCTCGATCCTGACCCTGACAAAATCGGAAGTTTGGCTCTGCATCGGGCTTTCCATCATCGTGGTCGCAGTGTTTATGCTGTTCTACAACAAGATCTTTGCAGTCACCTTTGACGAAACCTTTGCACAGGCCGTTGGAACCAATGCAAACGGATACAATCTGCTGATCGCCATTGTCATTGCCGTCATCATTGTGCTGGCCATGAACCTTGTCGGCTCTCTGCTGATTTCTGCATTGGTGATTTTTCCGGCTCTTTCGGCGATGCGCCTGTGCAAGAATTTCCGCGCTGTCACCATCTGCTCAGCGGTATTGTCCGTGAGCTGTGCCTTTGTGGGCATCGTGGCTTCCGTCCTGGCCGGAACGCCGGTTGGTTCGACCATTGTTGCGGTTGACATGGCGGCGTTTGGCCTGTGCTGTCTGGCCGGAAAACTGCTGGGGAGGGCATCATGAAACGACTTTTGAAGGGCTTTCTGCTGCTCTGTGCCGCCGCTGCATTGACCGCCTGCGGTGCAAAGCCCGAAGCGGCATCTTCCGTGGCGACGGTCTTGCCGGAGTCTGCATCTTCTAGTGCTGTTACTGCACCCGCCCCGGAACATTCTGTGCAGCTCCCGGAAAGCAGCACTGCTGGCGCAAGCGATATTCACACCGGTATGGATGCAGACATTGACCTGACCTTACTCAGCGATACGGTTGTGAACGCAGAAGTTTACAATATGCTCGTTACCCCGGAGAACTACACCGATAAAATTGTTCGTATGACGGGCGAATATCAGGAGTACACAGATGAGCAGACTGGTGAGCTGTACCATTCCTGCGTCATCTACGATGCGCTTGCCTGCTGCCAGCAGGGAGTGGAGTTCGTGCTGACCGATGGCGATTACCCGGAAGAAGGCACAACCATTACCGTAGTGGGGCGGTATGAAACCTATACTACGCCCTATTATGATTATTTTCATCTGGTGGATGGAGTAAGGGAAAAGTAAATCAAACAAAACGAATCCCGGTAAGTGCCTACCTTGTAGAACACCTGCCGGGATTTGTTGTTATGTTGGGCTTAATCTTCCAGTCTGCCATGCTCACATCCCAGTGACAGATAGTGCTCAATCTCCCCACTCAGCACAAGCTGTGTGTATTCCAGAGGTTTGTTGTATCCCATGCAGACGGTCATGCGGTTTTCAAGGTCCAACGGGCAAAACGGCAACAAAAAAGCCGTCACAAAACAGACCAGCTCTGCCTTCGCTTTTTCTGGAAGGTCATGCTAGTCGGTTATGTAACGGCTGAAAGCCAAAATGTTCAGCCCCGCAGGGTCTGAACGAATATGTAAAAATATGTTATATTCAATTGTTGGGATAGATTACCATAAAAATCGAGCCGTGTCAACGTGAACTTGTCGGGGCAAGGCCCCTCCATCTTGCTACGCAAGACCGTTCTGTCGCTTAAAAGCCCCACTGGGGCTTTCATTGCTGTGCTACGCTTCGCAAACGCGAACTTTTGAAAGCGCGTTGTTTTCGGCAGTTTGCAAGAAAAAACAATGAAAACTTTGGTAAAAAGAGAGAGGGCTGGACGGTGCCAGCCCTCTTGACAAGGAAAAACACAAGACGCTTTATTATAATAAAGCTATAAGAACAGGATAAAGACAATTATTTGAGATTTTTGAAAAAACGGAAATCATTTTTATGATGTGGAACGTTTTAATAGACAGGAAGGGGGTGAACCGTATCCAGACAGAATTATTGCTGCGGAAAGCGCGGAGTGGAGATACGGGTGCGCTGGACACTCTGATTACAGCGTACTATCCACAAATTCTGAACTATTGCCGTTGGCATACAGCGGACGAGCAGCAGGCGCAGGATGCAGCACAGGAAACCTTTTTGAAAGCGGTGCGCTGGCTGGATTCCTGTGGTGGATTTCAGGGAGCATTCCGTCCCTTTCTGTACAAAATTGCAAAAAACATTTGCATCGATCTGAACCGTACCATGGAGCGGTCGGAGATATCGCTGGAAAGCTTGCCGGGCGAACCCGCCTATCAGGAAAGCGGCTTTGCTGCGGCAGAGGAGAAAGCAAATCTGCGAGCGCTGACGGCCCAGCTGGAGCCGGAACAGCGGGAACTGGTATTGCTGCGGTTCGCACAACAGCTTAAATTGCGGGAGATCGCGCAGATCACAGGTCTGCCCCTGCGCACAGTGCAGTCCCGCCTGCGTGCCGCATTGAAAACCTTGAAAATGCAATTGGAAAAGGAGGACTGGAGATGAATCGAGCCTTTGAAAAAGAACTGTCCAGAGCACTTGCGGCAGAGCCGGACACAGCTGTCCCGGAAACGCTGCTGCGCCGCTGCCGGGCGGAACATATTGTAAAACAACGGAGTGGTTGGCGCGATTTGCTGCACTGCCAGTTCAAATTGCTGGGCTGGAAGGTCTGGGCGCTGGAAGCAATGGCGGCACTGGCGTTGTACAGTGTGGGCCGGGAACTTGCCCTGTGGGAGAAGGCATGGACATTACGCAATGCACTGTTTGGCCTAAGCACACTTGCCATGCTGACAGCCCTGCTCGGTCTGCCGTTTTTATACCGGGCAAGTCAATATAAGATGCTTGAACTGGAACAAGCCACATATGCAGGAATCGGTCGTCCACTGGTGATGCGGTTTTTGCTGCTGCTGGCGGGGGAAACGATCCTGCTGGGAGTGCTGGTACTCAATGTGCGGGCAGCCGTGCCATGGAGCATCGGGCAACTACTGGCGGTGCTGACCGTGCCATTTCTGACTGCAAACAATGAGCTGCTTCTGCTGCTGCGCTGGGTGCGCCCGGAATGGATGATGACCGGGGCTGTACCACTGTTTGCAGGGCAGCTGTGTTTGCTGCGGTTCGTGAAATTATCGGAACTGCCGAAAGGTCTGCCGCTGGCGGCGGGTGTACTGGTGCTCTGCATGGTGTTGCAGTGCATCCAGCTTGCCGCCCGGTCAGAATATATTGCAGAAGCTTGAAAGGAACAAGTCATGGAACTGAAAATTCAGAATATTACAAAGCGATACCGGGATAAAACGGCGGTGGATGATGTGTCCATCACGCTCACGCCGGGTGTGTGGGGACTGCTGGGGGCAAATGGTGCAGGCAAAACAACCTTAATGCGGATGCTGGCGGGCATTCTGCGGCCCAGCAGTGGCCGGATTTTGTGCGATGGGGTGGAGATTGGGACGCTTGGTGCGGCCTACCGGGAAAAGCTGGGGTATCTGCCGCAGGAATTCGGGTTTTACCCGGAATTCACGGTGCAGGACTATCTGGAATATATGGCGGCGCTCAAGGGTCTGCCGCGCACAGAGGCTGCCCGACAGATCAACGCACTGCTGGAGCGGGTAAGTCTGACTGAGGTGCGCCGCAAAAAAATCGTAAAGCTTTCCGGCGGTATGAAGCGCCGGGTAGGCATTGCACAGGCACTACTCAACGACCCGGAAATTTTAATTCTAGATGAGCCCACGGCAGGGCTGGACCCCGGAGAACGGGTGCGCTTCCGCAATCTGCTGTCGGAGTTTGCGCAGGAACGGATCGTTCTCATTTCAACGCATATCGTTTCGGATGTGGAATACATTGCGGCCGAAAATGCCGTGATGAAGGCTGGCAAAATCATTGCACAGGACACCACTGAAGGGCTGGTAAAGCAGATCGAAGCCAAGGTCTGGCAGGGAAATATCCCGATGGAACAGCTTGCCCGGTGGGAATACCGGCTGCGGGTGGTGAACCTGCGCAACGAGCCGGACGGAACGGTAACATTGCGGTATCTGGCGGATGCACCGCAGCTGCCGGACAGCATCTCGGCGCAGCCCAGACTGGAAGATCTGTATCTGTGGCTTTTCCCGGAGGAAATGGAGGAAGCAAAATGAACCTGTATCGTTTGGAATTGAAACGTGTATGCAAGACCCGCATGACAGCAATTCTGCTGGCCATTGCGCTGGTGCTGGCTGTGGTCATGGCATATCTGCCGGTGACCTTTATCGGTTGGACGGAACTGGATGCCAGCGGAAACGAAGTGCGTTACACGGGTCTGAAAGCAATCCGGAAACGGCAGGAGCAGCAGGTATCCGGTACCATCACGCCGGATGTCATGCAGGAAGCACTGGAAGCCTATCAGCGGGTGTACCGGCAGTATGATGCAAGCTCCATCAACGATATCCCAGTCGAGGTATTTTATAAAGAACTTGCCCGGTATCAGCCTCTTGTGAACAACGCAAAGGAAGCCTTTGCCGACCCGAAAACCGGCATGGCACCGGGCGTGATGAGGCTGACTGCGGAGGATATGCAGAACTTTTACAGCCAGCTCCCCAAACGGCTGGAATCGGTGATCTGGCTGGAACAAAGCGAAAAGCCCGGCTATGAGCAGGCGCAGGCCATTGCAAAGAAAAAGTTCGATGCTGTACAAAAACCGTTCACCTATTCATTTGGGGTCAGTTCAGACGCAATGGATTACCAGACCCTGTTGAACCTGCTGCTCACCCTGCTGTGCGCAGTGATTGCAGCCCCGGTGTTTGCATCGGATGCACAGACCGGAGCGCAGGACATCCAACTGTGCACAAAAAACGGCGGTCTGCGGCTAGCAGCGGCAAAGCTGGCGGCGGCGTTCAGTATCACAGGGGCGGCGTATCTGCTCTGCGGCGTGGTGTGGATTCTGGTCACGAATGCTCTGTTTGGTTGGGAAAGTACCCAAACTTCCGTGCAATGGCTGTTTTCTGTGACCAGCCTGCTGCCGTATACCGTTGGCCAGATGGAGTGGGTCATGCTGGTGGCAAACTTTCTGATCTTCTTTGCGGAGGTGGCCTTTGTGCTGATGGCATCCGTATGGGCCAAGAACAACCTGACCGCTTTGTCTGTGGCGCTGATCAGTGTGGTGGCACCGCTGATTGTTTATATGGTCGTGCCGGGCTCCTTTGGAGAATGGCTGTCCACCCTGCTTCCGGCAGGGGGCATTGGGCTTTCCAATGCATTGCTGTATAAAATGATCAGCTTTGATTTTCTCTATGCAGGCGGGCATGCTTTCTTTCAGGCAGATGTGCTGCTGGCATCGGCACCGATCAAGATCGTTCTGCTCGTTGGACTGGCAGCATGGGGGTATCTGCGAAAGACCAAGGTGGCTTAAAAGGAAACGCTACTGAAAAAAGTTCATCGGATGCATAGAAAACTGCATCCGATGAACCTTTGTGTCCTAAGCTCTCTGCCAAGAATCAAAGTTGATGTACATTTGATGTGTGGTCTAACATTCTTACCACAACTTTCTCCTATTATCTTTCAATAATAAGCACAAAGGCAGGTACACCATGTTTCCACAGTGTACCTGCCTTTTTCGTCTTTACGGGTTCAGTGTACCTACTACACCAATCCGCCTATTCAATTCTTACACCACACCGCTTTGTAAGGCTCCTTTTCGGGAAAATGTCCCAAAGTTGGTGTAGTTGTGGTGTAGTACCGCAGATAGTAGGTAAAATCGCGTTAAAATTTTCTCGCATCTGCGTTTTATTTTCGTCTTTTACTGCTCAATCGGCTTCATCGTGGGGAACAGCAGTACATCACGGATGGAGGCGCTGTCAGTCAGGAGCATGACAAGGCGGTCCACGCCGAAGCCAAGGCCGCCCGTGGGAGGCAGGCCGTACTCCAGAGCGTTGACGTAGTCGTAATCGACCTGGGCCTTGCAGTCGGGCTCGATGGCCTTGCGCTCGGCGACCTGTCGCTCGAAGCGGCCCTTCTGGTCGATGGGGTCGTTCAGCTCGCTGAAGGCGTTGCCGTACTCGGTGCAGTCGATGAAATACTCGAACCGCTCGGTGAAGGCGGGATCATCCGGCTTGCGCTTTGCCAGCGGGCTGATCTCGACGGGATAATCGTAGATGAAGGTGGGCTGGATGAGCTTGTCCTCGACGAAGGCGTCGAAGAACTCGGCCAGAATGGCACCCTTGGTGGGCACTTCGGGCAGCTCGACGTGGTGCTCCTTGGCTGCAGCGATGGCATCCTCGTCGGTCTTCCAGTCGTTGAAATCCACGCCGGAATACTTCTTGACGGCCTCGATCATAGTCAGACGCTCCCAGTGGCCCATGTCGATCTGCTTGCCCTGATATGGGATGACCATACCGCCGCAGATCTTGAGGGCCAGACGCTTGTACAGCTCCTCGACCAGGTCCATCATGCCGTGGAAATCGGTGAATGCCTGATACAGCTCGATGGTGGTGAACTCCGGGTTGTGCTTGGGGTCCATGCCCTCGTTGCGGAAGATGCGGCCGACCTCATACACACGATCCATGCCGCCGACGATCAGACGCTTCAGATAAAGCTCCGTCTCGATGCGCAGGACCATGTCCATGTTCAGGGTGTTGTGGTGAGTGTAGAAGGGGCGGGCCGAAGCGCCGATCTCAAACGGCGTCAGGATGGGGGTATCGACCTCCAGGAAGCCCTTCTCGTCCAGATATGCGCGGATCTCCTTCAGGATCTGGCTGCGCTTGACGAAGGTCTCCTTGACTTCGGGGTTGGCGATGAGGTCCACATAGCGCTGACGGTAACGGGTCTCGGTATCGGTCAGGCCGTGGAACTTCTCCGGCAGGGGGCGCAGGCTCTTGGCCAGCAGGGTGAGTTCTTCTGCGCGGACGCTCAGCTCACCGGTCTTGGTGCGGAACACTTCGCCCTTGACGCCGATGATATCGCCGACGTCCAGCTTCTTGAACGCAGCGTAGGACTCTTCGCCCAGCTCATCGCGGCGGACATACAGCTGGATATCGCCCTTATCGTCGCGCAGGTGGGCAAAGCTGGCCTTGCCCATGACGCGCTTGGACATCATACGGCCGGCCAGTGCCGCCTTCTTGCCGGAATCGGTCTCGTTGGGCAGGTCCTTGAATTCTTCCTTCAGGTCAGCCGAATAGGCATCCTGCGGGAACTTGGTCAGGGTGAACGGGTCGTGACCCGCAGCCTGCAGGTCGGCCAGCTTCTGGCGGCGCACCTGCACCTGTTCGCTCTCGCTCAGGCCGGCAGCAGGATTTCTCTTTTGTTCTTCCATTGCTTCCTCCCGTATTCTGCTCAGTTGGCTGCGTGGGTGATGCTCCGCACCGTGTACTCCACGGTGTGGCCGGTGGGCAGCAGGACCTCTGCCTTCTCGCCCACGGCCTTGCCCAGCAGGGCATGGCCGACGGGGCTTTCATCGCTGATCTTGCCGCTCAGGGGGTCTGCCTCGGTGCGGCCGACGATATCGTATTCCTCGGTCTCATCCTCGCCGGTCATCAGAATGGTGACATGGGTGCCGACGGCAACGTTCTCCACGCTCAGCTCGCTCTCGTCGATGACGACAGCGTTCTTGACCATCTGCTCCAGCTCGGTGATGCGGTTTTCGACCAGGCCCTGGGTGTTCTTGGCCTCATCGTACTCGCTGTTCTCAGACAGGTCGCCGTGGCTGCGGGCTTCCTTGATCTCTTCTGCCAGCTCCTTGCGGCGGACGGTCTTGAGGTATTCCAGTTCATCCTGCACAGCCTTCAGGCCGGCAGCGGACATCTTGATTTCTTGTGCCATTTTGGGATTCTCTCCTTGTCTATTGGATTGGCGCAGCCGCAAAGCCGCGCACGAGTGCTATTTTGACTGTTCTATTATAATGGCAAGCCGGGATATTGTCAACAAAAACGACGGTTCTGCAATGCAAAAAACTGCAAAAGGCCCCACCGGCAGAGGGAATTGCCGACGGGGCCTTGAAGATGTTGATGTTTACCCTCTCAGTCATCGCTGCGCGATGCCAGCTCTCCCGAAGGGCGAGCCATTGGCAGATCGGGCAGCGAATACGGACTGCTTGGGTTCAATTTTCGGTAAAATGGCGAGCGCTGTGCTCAATCATCCGCAGCTTCGTCCAGGTTGCCCAGCTTTCTGGCCTGCTCGACGACGGCGGGCACCAGCATTTCGGGCAGGATCTCATAGCGGGCAAACTCGGTGGTGAACCAGCCGCGGCCCTGCGTAGTTTGACGGATGAAGGTGGTGAAGCTGCTCAGCTCGGCCAGCGGCACTTCGGCGATGATGGTCTGCATCCCGTCCTCATCCGGCTCCATGCCCAGCACACGGCCGCGGCGCTTGGTGACGTCGCCCATGATATCGCCGGTGTTGTCGTTGGGAACGTGCGCCTTCAAGGTGTGGATGGGCTCCAGAATGACGGGGCCAGCTTCGGGCATCGCGGCCTTATAGGCCAGCTTCGCCGCCATGATGAAGGCCATTTCGGAGCTGTCTACGGGGTGGTAGCTGCCATCCAGCAGAGTGGCCTTCAGGCCGACCACAGGATAACCGGCCAGCACACCCTTTTCTGCGGCCAGACGGACGCCCTTTTCAACGGCCGGGAAGAAGTTCTTCGGGACACTGCCGCCGAAGACCTTTTCCTCAAAGACGACCTGCTCGCTGTCGCAGGGCTCGAAGTTGATGACGACATCGCCGAACTGGCCATGACCGCCGGTCTGCTTCTTATGACGGCCCTGCTTCTGGCAGGCCTTGCGGATGGACTCGCGGTAGGCGATGCGGGGAGCCTCCAGGCCGATCTCGACGCCGAACTTGTTCTTCAGCTTGGCCTTGACGACGTCCAGATGCTGCTCACCCAGACCGCCGATGATCTGCTGATGGGTCTCGGCGTTGTTCTCGTAGCTCAGGGTGGGGTCTTCTTCCATCAGGCGGGCCAGCGCACTGCTGATCTTGCCCTCGTCGCCCTTCTTGGCCACGGTGACGGCCATGAACAGGCTGGGCAGCGGGAAGACCGGTGCGGGCAGCTTGACCACGCGGGAAGCATCACAGAGGGTATCGCCGGTCTTTGCGCTGACCAGCTTTGCCACAGCGCCGATGTCACCGGCACCGATGCCGTCGTTCTCGACCTGCTTCTTGCCGAGGACAGTCAGGGGCTTGTTGATCTTTTCGATGTCGCCGGTGCGGGCATTGGTCAGGGCAGAACCTGCGGTGACCTTGCCGCTGATGACGCGCAGATAGCTCAGCTTGCCCACGAACGGGTCCGCCACGGTCTTGAAGACGTAGGCAGCGGTAGGCTCCGATTCGGTGCAGTGCAGCTCGACAGGCTCGCCGTTGGCGTCCTCGGCCATGGTGCACTCCTCGTGCTCCGGGCTGGGCAGCAGCTTGTGCATGTTGAACAGCAGCATATCCAGCGCCTGCTGGTTGACCGCGCTGCCGCAGAAGACAGGGGTGATGAGGCCGTCCTTGACGCCCTTGCGCATTCCCTCGACGATCTCCTCGGTGGTGAAAGGCTCGCCGCCGAAGAATTTCTCCATCAGCTCATCGTCGGTCTCAGCGATGGCCTCGCTCATGGCCTCGATCAGGCCCTGGAAGCGGTGGCCGATGTCGGGCAGATCCACCTGGATCTGTTTGCCGCCCTCATACTTGAAGGCCTTCTGGCTGAACAGATTGATGTACACCGGGGTGCCATCGTCGAGCTTGGCCGGGACGACGCAGGGGCAGATCGTGGAGCCGAAGCGGATCTTCATGTCTTCCAGGATCTTGAAGTAGTTCGCGTTTTCCAGGTCGCACTTGGAAACAAAGACCATGGTGGCCTTGCCGTTCTTGCGGGCCAGCTGGAAAGCCTTCTCGGCACCAACGGTCACGCCGCTGCGGCCGGAGACGCACACCAGCACACTCTCCGCAGCCCGGATGCCCTCATACTCACCGGCCTCAAAATCGAACAGGCCCGGTGCATCAATGAAGTTGTACTTGATGCCCTCGTACTCCACGGGGACGACCGACGCCGACAGGCTGGCCTTGCGCTTTGCTTCCTCAGGGTCAAAGTCCGAAATCGTGGTGCCGTCTTCGACCCGGCCCATACGCTCCGCTGCGCCCGAAAAATAGACCAATGCCTCAGTCAGCGTCGTTTTGCCGCTGCCGGCATGGCCTGCAATCAAGATATTACGGATGTTGTTGCTTGCGTATTTCATATCGGTTTTTCCCTCTTTCCGCCGCACGGAGCGTTCTCTCCGTTTTTGTGGCATATTTTACAAAGATAATACCACATCCGAAACGATTTTTAAATATATCGTTTCAAAATTTAGCAAAAACGCCTGCCAAACTTCCGGGCACTGTTTTGTGCAAGTTGACATCGGGGCGTAAAATGGGCAGGCAGAAAAAGCAGAACTCCCGGCAGCGCGTACAGGCGCAGAACCGGGAGTTTTCGTTGCAAATATGCGGATTTTGTGATATGCTGTAAGTGCCGCTTCGGCGGTAAGGGCGTTGACCCAAAACGCAAGGCGGCTCTGTGTCCTCACTGGTTCTGCAAATTCACCCCAGAGTGAAGCAGGTGTCAGGAGGGCAGCTTTTTGAAGTGATCTCTCCTGATGCTTTCGGCGGAAGGAGGGATGTTGGATGTCGATTTCCGAGATTCTGATGCTTCTGACGCTCATCGTCACCATCGTACATGTGACCTTTGAAATCACATGGAAATTCGAGCAGAGAGAAAAACACCATGACAACGGCAAAAAGAAAAAGTGACCGCCAGCGCTTCCCCAAGCCACGGTCACTTGATCTTTTGGTCATTTGATTCATGAGGAGCGGAGCCGTTTTGCCGGGCAGCGCTCTTTCTATTCGTAGTATAGTCTATTTTTCCGGGTTTGTCAAGCCGCAGACCCGCATAAAGGGGCAGGAGGTTTTACGCGATGAAACGCGAGGATTATATCAACTGGGACGAATATTTT
>ERZ809426.221-NODE-221-length-44282-cov-49.913921_pt1 | contig 44282 bp, 45 predicted proteins | sample MGYA00520791_ERZ809426 | MGnify/ENA primary metagenome ERZ809426 (study PRJEB31576, sample SAMEA3212668) | Homo sapiens | biome: human-gut; feature: human gut; material: fecal | place: Sweden | collected 2012 ... | reverse complement strand
ATGGAGTGAAGAAACTGGTTTTTATACATATGGAAGAGGTTGCGTCATTAAAGATGGCAATAATACATATAACATCGTACCAAAGAAAGGTGATTCTGCCCTGTGGGGATATGTTGACGAAACTGGTACATGGGTAATCAAACCACAATTTCATCAGGCAGACTCTTTTTATGATAGATACGCAAGAGTGATGAGATGGTATTCACATAACGGCAACTTAATACCTTGTTATAACTTTGTTGATTTGAAAGGAAAGTTGTTACTTGAAACCTATTGTGATTATGCATCGGAATTTTCAAATTCATATGCTGTCATTGGGAATCGCTGCGGTGAAATATATACGTATTCCACTTCAAACTCTACATTGTCTTCATATGAGATGTGCCTAGTTGATACAACGGGCAGGAAATATGAGGGAATGTGTGCCAATGTAATACTACAGCCAGACAGTATCGGTGTCGTAGCGTTTCTTCATCATGATTGGATTTATAACTTTGAATTAGGAAATTTATATCGTCCAAGAGTTGGTGTTATATGTCTTGATAGCATCATTAATACAAATGGAAAACCTCTGCCAACATCACTATATTCAAAAAAAGAATCTCCTGACCATGTGTTTATAAGTAATGATACAATTTGGGCTAATAGCTATTATAAAGACCTAAACAACATTGCGTACAATATATCCCATTCAATTCTGCAAACCAATGGATTAAAAAAACGCACAGAAAGCACTTCAAATGTGAATTATTTTGGTGATAACTTTGTCCCTTTTACGGAAGATAATAGAAATTTAAAATATTCATCTATAATATATCCAATTAAAGCCGAAAATGGTTGGCCTGAATGGTTCGTTGTTTCAGAACACGGATTTTACGGATTGCTACATAATAACAGCAAAGATTCAACCCTTGTTATTCCAACCTCCTTTAGCAAAATTACTTTGTTTACGGATAGTGTGTTATTATGCAAATACTATAATGGGAAAGAAATTCTGTACAACACAAATGGTGATGTCATTGGTGAACCACATGATAAATTGCGATATCTGAACGAACGATTAATACTAACGGGGGATTATACTAATAAATCTACTTATGATTTTTATGAAAGTTGCACACCTATTGTTGCATATGGGGTTATGAATAAGATAGGAAAAACGATACTGCCTACAGTTTTTGAATGCAAACAAAGAGAATTTGGCGTTTCTCTGGTTGGAAATTCACTTTGGGCCATCAAAGATGGATGTTGGGGCGCCTATGACTTGAATGGTAAGCAAATTGTATCTCATCGTTATAAGCATATTCAACAAAGCGTTTTTGGTACCAGTGAAGACAATCTTGTTCAAGCAACCGATTCAATTGGTAGGATAACAATCTTTGATAAGAATGGTAGAGATATAGCTGGTCCGATATTCGCTTCTACTTCAAATCTTGATTGTCTTTTTGAACATCAACTCATCAGATTACATGATTCAAAACTTTATGGAATAATGCGATTAAATGGAACAATTACCGTAAAGCCCTGTTATGATAATATTGACATGGTGGTTAAATTCCCTATTGCAAAGGTATGTCAAAAGTCCAAATGGGGAGTGATCAATCTACATGGGACGCAAAAGATTCCACTTATATACGATAAAATAATTATTGACATGGATGAGAAAGGGGATTGCATTTGCCAATGCTTTATTGGAGATAATATTAAAACAATAATTTTAAAGAAAATAGATTTAGAAAAGATATAATACATTTATGAAACGATTGATATTTTTATTTACATTCATAATTAGTAGTTTATGTAATTGGGCTGGAGAAACGGGACTATTCACCTATGAAGGAGGTTTTTTTGTAAAGGATGGTAATCGTTGGATAGAATACCGTCCAAAAGACAGGTTGGGAGTTTGGGCTACTTATGAACAATACGGAGAGGAAGAACACTATTATAACATCAAAAACAAGTCACATATATTAGCTATACCGAAGTCTTCAAACAATAATTTCTATAAAAGAGAAAATGGGGAGTGGAAAGTGATATATACGACAAGGGTCATATACAACTATTTTAGAGATTCCTCTGTAAGACTATTTTGCTTTAATACAGGCTATTATGTTAGAGATAAAAAGAAATGGCGTTTATATCTTCCAGACAAAAAGCAAGGTTTATGGACTGACTTTGACCAATATGACGAAGATGAAAAATTCTTTTATCTAAATAATGATTTCGACAAAGTATGTGTTCCTAAACGAGCAGATCTCAAGTGCTTTCTTTGGAATAAAAATAGCAAAAGTTGGGAGGCAAACTACTCTATTACAGAAATATATGACCATATTTAGTTGGGTGTTGTTTGATATAATGTATTTGGAAACCAATAATAACATAGAATTACACACATATGAATTCCTTTTTTGAATTGCGGATAATTTGCATCGGCTATATCGTATCTTTGATACCGATAGGTTTGCAACAGTCGCCATAGGCATTACTTCATGGGAATCACTGAGGAGATAGGTGCTGCCAAAGGGATGCACCAACGAAATTTGGAATCTTTGCTTCCAAACACAGAAATAGCGTTATTGAATCGCTGATAGTATCGGCTACCCAATCACCGATATTGTATTATCCATAGCAGGATGGCAGGATTAATGTTCTTGCCATCCTTTTTTAGTGTCAAATGAAGATGTGGTCCTGTGCTGCATCCACTGTTTCCTGTCAGGGCGATGATGATGCCGGGATGGACGTGGCTGCCTTTGGTGACGAGAACTTGGGAGAGGTGGCAATAGCTGACGGTGAAGTCGCCGTGACGGAGGGTGACATAGAGGCCTGAACGTTTGTCCCTGCCTACCTTGATGACCTCGCCGTGCATAATGGCGTATGCGGGTTCGTAATTTGCCTTCAAATCAAGCCCGTTGTGTAGGGCTTTTCTTTTTGTGAATGGGTCTCTGCGATAGCCGAAAGGGCTGGTGACAGATATGTGACGGAGTGGACTGACAAGTGCCGGGAGGCGGTCGGTCTGCTCCGTTTGGTTTTGTATTTGGGTTAAGGCAAGAGAGTCTCGCCGCTGATGTGTCGGGTACGGGGGCTGTTGCTCGGATGTTGTGGACTGCGTCGTTTTTGGCACAGCCTTGCGGTGTGCCTTAGTCTGCGTGATGGTATTGAACTGAGCGAAGATTGTTGCTGATGAACAGAATATTGCCGCTATTGTGATGAGTATAAATCGTTTCATGGTGCAAAAGTAACAAGCAATTCTTTGACTGGCATAAAGAACAAAGGGAAGACAAGAAGATTGTAACATAATATAGCAATCGAGTTTGATTTTTGAGCAGAAATCAAACTCAAATAATAATAATCGTCAAAAGATTGAGGATGTGAGAAGCCATAGAGTGATTGTATATAATAGTAGGAGTAACTTTGCATGAGTTTAATTTCAAATTCAAAGTTAAAGTATGAAGCAAGTACGATTTGAAGAGAGCGAGGTGCCTTATCAGACACTGGCTCGTTTTGGTCTCACACAAGAAAAGATTGAAGACCTGCCCTTGTGGGCATTGGAAGATATTGGTCAGGGACGACGTTCGCCGTTGCTGCCCATTCAGGTGACTAATGATGAGGGCGAGACGCTGAAGAGCCGCACCAGATTTGCGTTGGTCCGTATGGAGGATGGCAAGGTGGATGTGGTATTCTATCCGCAGTTGGAGAAGTCGCCGTTGGAGGCATTCACCCAGGAACAGCAGGAGGACTTGCTGGCTGGAAAGGCTACCCTTGCCGATGTGAAAGATGCGGAAGGCAGGAGCAGCAAGGCTTTCGTGCAGATTGACACGGAGACCAATCAAGTGATGTCCGTACCTACGCCTGTCATTGGGCGCAACTTGGAAGTGCTGAAGGACGAGCTGAAACTGAGTTCGGCAGAGCTGACCGTAATGCAGAAGGGTGAACCGCTCACGCTCATCATGGAGGATGAACAGGTGACGGTGGGCATTGACCTGAACGACAAGACAGGAATCCGAATCAACCAAGGCGACAGTCAGAAGTGGAAAGAGAACACCAAGCGAGAGTGGGATAAATATACCTTCGGATGCTATGGCTGTTGGGTCATGGGCGATGACGGTAATCTCGACTATGTGCCTGAAGAGGAATACACCGAGGAGCTTTGGAATGAGCAGAAGAAGAATGGAGAGCGCAACCGCGCCTCTATTTCCATGCATAAGTAATCTACACATAATATAATAAGTATATGGCATCAAATAAATATTATCCAGAGGATGTGCTCGTCGAGAAGATACAGAGCGGCGAGTACGGTTGGTTGGAGTATGTCAACCATCATTCTGCTGAATGGCAGGAAGAATATGAGAGCTATTGTCTGAAGAAAGGACTCTGCATTTGTGAAGAGAGTGCGGAGCAGTTTGTCCATCACAAGGATGAAGAACTGGAGAAGGCAATAGAGAATGGTGAAGCATGATAAATGAAGAGTGAAGAATAAGTATGGCTATTAGAAAGAATACGAATCCCCAACAGATGGACCTTCAACCAGAGATGCGTGACCTGCTCATGCGCAATGGTATGCAGGCTCATGTGGTGAGCAATGGCAGCGGCTATCAACTTGTGGTGCAAGGTCATGACAGTCCGCTGCTCACCTATAACATCACCGAGAAGCAGATGTTGGCTCTGACCGACTGGGGAACGAATCATGCCAACAAGTTAGCCTACAATACCTTCACGGGCATTGTGGGCAACGACTTCTATATGCCCAAGAACTTCGTCCATGCACGTAATGCCAACGGTCGTGTGGCTATGGGGCTGCACGGTTATCGTGTTGGTATCGGCGAGTATGGACGGATGGGGCGCATCGGTATGCCACCACCCTTCTTAGGTTGGACTCCACGCAGTCAGGAGGGATTCCATCTTCGCAGGGTTGGAGGACGATTGTTCTTCCCCGAAGCACCGATTGTACCGGAGCGTTGGGACGGCAGGATGAAGCCAGGCGAGTTGCAGAGCGGCGGTTACGGGTTCTACTATAAGGGGCAGCAACAGAGTTATAGCCCACAGCAACAGGATGTGCTGAAAGATTTGGAGGAAATCATCACACCTTCCGTCAACAGACCGAGAAGCACGGAGCCAGCCAAGCCCTACAATGAACTGATTACCTCATCCGTTTATTTCACCAATGAGAAGTGGCAGGAGTGCTTAGCTTCGCATGGCATCATCATTGATGAGAGTGCGAAGACGCTGACCATCCAGTCGAACAGCGTCAATGCCGACATGGTGTATGACCTGACGGACGAGGAACTGAAGAAACTTACCTCCAACTCCATCAAGGAAGTACCAGTGGTTCAACGCTTGGAGATGCTGAATGGCATCATCAAGGACGACTTTGCCGACAGAATCCTGATGGACACACTCAATAGCAAGGAGCGCATCGACCTGCATCTGCATCCTGAAGTGGAGCAAGACTTACTGCAGCGACAACAACAAGACGAGGAACGGCTGCTTCCATTGGAAGAGGAAGAGACCGTCAGACAGGACGTGTTGCAAGGAGATGCCATGGTGAGAGGTGAAGACCTTGCCTTGCTTAATGAGAACAAGGGTTGGTATCGTGAGGGAGCGCATGGGCGTGAGGTGGAAGTCGGTGATATTGTGGTGGAGAAAGTTCCACAAACAGAGGGAGAAAAGAAAGGCGAAGACAAGTATCGCATGACCGCCATCATCAACGGTGAAGCCATCACGCATGAAATCAAGCAGAAGGACTATGACAAGTTCTTGGCGGTGGATGACTACCATCGCATGAAACTATTCTCGAAGGTGTTCAATGAGGTGGATATGAAGACACGTCCCGAAGCCAATACCGGACTGGGTACGAAGATACTGGCGGCATTGACGGCAGGAGCAGTCGTTACAGCTGAGGTGGCGCATGACATGAACCATCATCATCATCGTCCGGCACCTGAGTTTTATGGTGAGGTGCATGGCGGTCCACGTCCTTACTTCAAGCCTGGAGTTGATTCTCCACAGGAGATTGCGGCGAGGTATTTCGAGGCAGAAGCCAATCAGGTTGCTACGGAGATAAGGAGAGGATATTAACAATTTATAATTTATAATTTACAATTTATAATGAGCAACGAGTTGACATACGATGACTTCCTGGACAGGTTGAGCATACAGGAAGTGCTGGTGGACGCAGGGTATCATCTGAATAAGAGGGATGGCTTGCGTTATCCTTCGTATGTGCGTACTGACAGTGAAGGCAGACGGGTGCGTGGTGATAAGTTCATTGTCACGCAGAACGGAAAGTGCTGCTTCCAACCGCCGCAGCAGAAGGTGTATAACGTTATTTCGTTCATCAAAGAGCACCCCGAAATGTTTTCTGAGAACAAGGCAGGTATGGCACTAGACCGACTTGTCAACCTCGTCTGTAACCGACTGCTCAACCAACCCATTGAGGACAGACCATCAAAGATTGCTGAGCCCAAGAAGAACATAAAACCATTCAACCTGAATGATTACGACATCCATAAGTTCAATCCGCAGGACAGGGAGACGCAGAAACGATTCTATCCCTATTTCAAGTTCCGAGGCATTGACCTCTATACGCAGTATGCCTTTCATCGGCATTTCTGTTTGGCAACCAAGCATCGTACGGATGGGCTCACCTTTGCCAATCTTGCTTTTCCGCTTGTCCTGCCCCAAGAGCCCGACAAGACCGTGGGCTTTGAGGAACGAGGGCGACCAAAGATAGATGGCAGTGGCGGTTATAAAGGCAAGGCAGAGGGAAGCAACAGCAGTGAAGGGCTGTGGATTGCCAATCTGACGGACAAACCGTTGGAGAAAGCAAGCGAGATAGTATGGTTTGAGAGTGCCTACGATGCCATGGCAGAGTATCAGATAAATCCTGTGAAGATGGTGTATGTATCGACGGGAGGCACACCCACCGAGGGGCAGATGAGAGGACTCTTGTCCGTCACGCCCAACGCACGACACTATTTGGGCTTTGACAAGGACGATGCAGGGCGGCAGTTTGTCGAGCACTTCAGGAAGGTGGCGGCAGAAATGGGCTTCCGTTACGAGAACGTGCAAGCCTACCATCCATTGGGTTGCTACAAGGACTGGAATGATGCGCTGCTCAACAAGAAGTCGGCTGAACTAATTGCCAAGGGCGAACCAGACACCTTCGACTATGCCGAGTTCATCGCAGCCGGCAAGGCGGAGAAACAAAGGGAAAAAGAAGAAAAGAACACATATCGTAGAAGCGTATGAGACAAGAAGATAACAGCATCATCACCCTACAACCCAGCATCGGGCAGTATTTCATTAACGAGCTGCCACTGTTGCTGTTGTGCTTGGCAATGCTCCTTGTTGGAGGATTGCCAGACTGTGCATATAGTACCCTGTTGCTTGTCACCAGTCTCTTGTTTTCCCTCTGTTTACTCTACCGATTCATTTATCTGAGGAGCATTCGCTACCATATCGGGAGCGAGCAACTCATCTGTGAGCACGGAGTGTTTCAGCGGAGCGTGAACTATATGGAGCTGTACCGAGTGGTGGACTTTGCCGAGCACCAGACTTTGATGCAGCAGTTGTGCGGACTGAAAAGCGTGACCGTGTTGTCGATGGACAGAACGACACCGAAACTGGAAATGACAGGCATCAGCAACAGCTATGACGTGGTGAGTGTGATACGAACAAGAGTAGAAACGAACAAACGAAGAAAGGGCGTGTATGAAATTACGAATAGATAAGATTTGGCTCGTTGTCGTGGCATTCGTACTGATCGTGCCGTCAGCCCATGCACAGATTGTGACAGCCAATCCTTTGGAATGGATGGCACTGGCTGAGGGCAACGAAGCCATCAACGGCGAGATAGAGAAGGAAATCAAGGGTCAGACCAAGACCGCCCTGTTGCAGAACACCATCGCCGCAGAGTTTACAAAGATACACGAATGGGAGAAGAAGTACAACAGTTATCTGAAGACCGCCAGCGGCTATGCCTCCTCCCTCAAAGCCTGTACCTATCTGTATGACGATGGCGTGAAGATATTCATCACCTTGTGTAAGATGCGCAAGGCCATCAGCAACAATCCGCAAGGCATCGTCGCTACCCTCTCGATGAATAACCTGTATATGGAGACCGCCACTGAATTGGTGTCTGTTTTCACACTGCTGAAAGATGCCGTCGCCAAGGGAGGTAAAGAGAACATGCTGACAGGAGCGGAACGCAGCAAAACGCTGTGGGCATTGAACGACAAGCTTAGTGCCTTCAGCAAGAAGCTGCATCGGCTCTACCTATCTATACGCTATTACACCTTGACTGATGTGTGGAACAGCGTGACGGCAGGGATGACAGACCGCAGCAATGGGGAGATTGCGGCTCAGGCTATGGGACGGTGGAGACGGGCGGCGAGAGTGAGTGGAGAGTGACTGCCCGACAACGGAATTGTCGGGAATGGTGGCTAATTATAAAGAAAATAAGATATGAGAGTTATAGTTGTTTATTCCATATTAATGTTGTCATCCTTTGCAGGAGTGCGGGCACAGAACGACCCGACTCTTGCGGGGATGATTCTGATGTACACCAATAAAGCAGAGAAAGAACTGAAGAACCAGGAGAAGGTGATGCTGCTACAATCCACCGGTCATATCTGGACCAAGGAGGAAGTGGAAGCCACTACCGACCTGCAACGTGAGTTCAACAACTATTTGGACTCCTTCCGTTCCATCGTCAGCTATGCCGCACAGATATACGGTTTCTATCACGAGATAGGTCAGTTGGTGGACAACATGGGAGGATTGGTGGCTCAATTAGATGCCCATCCAGCTAATGGACTTGCCGTAGCCCTGTCTGCCAAGCGCAACAAGATATACCGCGAGCTGATTATGAACAGCATCGAGATTGTGAATGACATCCGCACAGTATGCCTGTCGGGCAACAAGATGACCGAAAAGGAGCGTGTGGAGATAGTCTTCGGCATCCGTCCCAAGTTGAAGAAGATGAACAAGCAGTTGAAACGACTGACGAGGGCGGTGAAATACACCACCATGGGCGATGTCTGGATGGAGATAGATGAAGGGGCAAGACCCGCCAAAGCGAACAAAGCCGAGATAGCGGCGGCTGCCAAGAGGCGGTGGAAGCAGGTGGGCAAGAACGTAAAACCGTGATTAAAAAACGATAAGATATGGGATTTTGGAGTTCATTATTGAAATATGGTGGCAAGGCGGCACGAGGTACCGGCCATGTCATCGGAGTAACTGGAAAGACCTTAGGCAGCGCAGCACTCCACCCGCAACGCACCCTTATGGGAGCCGGCAAGGCTATGCAGACAGCCGCAGTGGGTAGTGCCGCAGGCTATGTGACATGGGAGAAGCTGACCACAGACAAGAGCGTGGCACGCATAGTAGGTGATGCTGTCATCGGCGAGAATGCCACGGAAACAGTGGCACAAACCGCCAACGATGTGCAACGTCTGACGGGCAAGGCTGGTGAAGCCGTTGATGCGGTGAACACTGTAGCCGGAAAGATGGACACCCAGTTTAGCGGTATCAGTGACTTCTTCAGGAATATGTTCGGTGGCGGAGGATGCGACATGATAGGCAATCTCTTTGGCAATATCGGCAAGGGCAACGTGTCGGGTATGAGCATCGTCGGACTGGTGGCTGCCGCCTTCATGGTATTCGGACGCTTTGGTTGGATGAGCAAGATTGCAGGTGCGCTGCTTGGAGCGATGATCATCGGGAACAACTCTAAGGTGGCGCAAGCTCTGCCTAACGGAGGCGGCACATCTTCGCATGGGCAGAATATGGAAGAGGCAGAGACCCAAAGCAGAGGAATGAAACGATAACCAATATACAGCGATATGAACCGACGAATGAAGGAAACGCAGAGCAATGCAGGCATTGACTCTGCTTTACAAAGAGGAGGAAGACCGCAGGTCAAATATACAGAAGAAATGATACTGCGCTCATCGAGCGGCTACTGTATGCCGTTTGAGGAGCCAACAAAGCAGGACGTGCAGATGTCCTTGGGTTACGGAGAGCAGAAACATCCCGTGACGGGAGAGCCGTTCTTCCATCACGGCATAGACTTCTCTGTGAACCACTACCTGCTGTCGGCGGTGGCTACGGGAACCGTCTCTGCCATCGGGTCGGACGCGGAGCATGGCATCTACCAGACCATCCGCTACGGCAAATACGAAGTGACTTACAGACATCTCTCCAATGTCTTCGCCAACTTTTCCCAAAGCGTCAAGGCCGGTCAGACCATTGCCATCAGCGGTGACCTGCTGCACATGGAGGTGAGGTTTGACGGAGAGGAAATCAATCCGTTGGAGTTCCTCACCATGCTCTACGGCAATATCAAGGCATTGGAGCACAATTCCCAAATGGGCATCAATGAACTGAACATGAACATCCCTTCACCCTACGACACCGACCGTCAGGAGATAGAGACATTGATGCTCCGCTTCCTCCCCTCCTATTTCGAGGACCTGCAACAGGGGGCATATAGTGTGCCCGAGCATACGGAACAGTCGTTGAGAAACATCTTCTCGTTGGGAGCGAGCAAGCATTACTTCTACGAGACCATACCGAGCATGGCTAATCCCTTGGGCATCGGCAACCGCTGTATGCCTTTGGCGGCTAAGGTGCAGAACCTGCTCATTGCCGACTTTCTCAACTATCTTGCCATGCGACATCAGGTGTATCTCTCCACGATGGACGAGGTATTAAAAAAAAACTCCAAGAGCAAGCCCTGACGCATGACGGCATCATTGATCCTCTTGCCGATTTGGACGTGGATATCCAGAGTTTCGACATACCGAGAATGGTGAGCGTCTATCCCGACCGGGCTGGCGTGAGATGGTGGACAAAGGCATGGTTCAATGGTAAGGAAGAGGGGGAACCCTCCGTGGAGATAGAGGAACGCATGGCCGTGCAGTTCATCCACCGCAAAGTTGATAAGGACGCATGGTTGGAGGAACACTATCCTAAGCAGATGGAGATATATCACAATGCCATCGAGCAGACAAAGGAACAGATATTACAGCAGTATAATATATAAAAAAGGTATATGGCAGTAAAGAACAGTCAGCGATTCGCAGAGATAGAGCGTCTGATGGGCGACTACTTCGGGTGTCACCTTGCCCCCATGATGGGCAGGGTACAGCAGGACTTGTCCAACAGACAGGCGGACGAGATGCGGGCCTACTCCAACAGTACGGCTGGCATCCTACGCTCATTGGCCACTGCCAATATGCCAGGTGATAACCCATACGCCACGCTGAGGATTACAGGCGAGTGGAACAGCAAGACCGCCGAAGACTATCTGGCGATGTGCAAGGAGGCTATTGTCGGCAACAAGGACATGCAGCGTGACCTTGCCGTGATGGCAGAGGAATGGCGCAAGGCGGTGGTGACGGAGATAGGACGCGAACGGTACGATGCACTATCTAAACAACTCGGTTGTGATTTGGCATACGCCTATATCGACCACCGCATGGAACAACTGATGATAGAAAAACTGGTGAAAGACCGTATGCCCAAATCCTCTGCCGACTATATCATCCGCAAGGCGGCACAAAGCAGTCTGTTCGGTTTGCCCTACGAATTGAACAAGTCACCGCTTGCCGCAGAGATAGAAGCCAGAGGAGAGGCAGCCTATAAGCCCTCTCGAACAGAGAAGGCGGCGGGATGGGCTGCCGGAGCGGGTGCCGATGCAGTGGCCATGGGAGGAATCGGCTCATGGGCGACCTTCGCCAAGTTTGTCGGCATCGATATGGTGATGAATGTAGGCATGGAACGCCTTGGCAAGAAAGGCAGCAGCCAAGAGGTTAGTGTTGAGGAGTGTATCAGCAAGGGAGTTTTCGGTACGGACACCAATGTCTTCGCCTCATTCCGCAAACAGGCAAAGGTCATCAAGAACCACGAGAACAACTATATCAAGGCTACCAACAGCCATTTCAAGAACAAGATTCCCACGAGCAATATCACATTTATGGATTGGACGAAACAAACTGAACAGACCTCCTTCCCATGGAATAAAGGTACGTTCCTTGACCCTCAGAAAAACGAAGCAGCCAAACGTACAGGCAAGTACAAGGATGTGCCATTGATAGTCGCACCCGGACAGGAAGACGAGTATCTGGAGGTTAAGGCGAGACTGGATGCAGAGGCTGAGAAGGAGAAGAAAGCAGAACCGCAGGAAACTCCTGATTCATCGACTGAAGAGGCAACACCATCTGTAGAACAGCCAGAGCAAGTCGCCTTGCAGACCAATGAAAGCGGATGGGAAGGACTTTTACAGAGCTTCGGGCTGAACGGCTTTTCTGACATTGGCAAGAACCTTGGCTATGTGTTGGCGATGCTGCCCGATGTACTGGTAGGACTATTCACGGGCAAGACGAAGTCGCTCAATATGGACAACAGTCTGCTTCCTTTGGCCTCCATCGTGGCTGGAATGTTCGTAAAAAATCCCATACTGAAGATGTTGCTGATGGGCATGGGAGGTGCCAATCTGCTCAACAAGGCGGGACATGAGGTGCTGGTCAGGAAACAGCAGGAAGGCATTGCGCCAACTGTGGTGGGTGCTGGTGCGTCACGTGTGCAGTACCGACAATATCCCGATGAACCACTCAATCCTCGTATCAGCAACCCGATGCTGCAAGGGAGGTGCTTGGTTGCCAACATCGATCATGTGCCATGCACTATCCAACTGCCAGACAGCGTGATTGGGGCGTATCAGTCGGGGGCATTGCCACTGAATACGTTGGCTAATGCCATACTCGCCAAGAACGACCAGATGCGACAGATGGCAGCAGTGCAGTATGAGGAGCATACACGGGAAACAATGATACGACCAAGAGGAATACAATAACAAAAAAAATAAAAGCATGAAAGAGAAATCAGAATTTGAGAAGCGGGCGGCGGAGAAACAGGTGTCGCTGCTCACTGAGGCTCTGACGAGTGCGGTAGATGCCAAGGGGCATTGGTTGAACGCAAGCGGTAAACTCTATCCGAAACTCTATCCTAAGGGCTTTTCGGTCAGTCCGTTCAATGCCCTTGTTCTTGCCCTTGACTCCGATGCCAAAGGCTGCAAGAGCAATCTGTTTACGCAGTTCTCCGAAGCCAAGGCACGAGGTGAAAGCGTGAGGGAACATGAGAAAGGCGTGCCGTTCTTGTATTACAATTGGAACAAGTATGTCAACCGCAACAATCCCGACGATGTCATCACCAAGGAGGCATACGCAGAACTGTTGGACCAGGACAAGCAACAATACAAGGGAGTGAAGAACCGTGAGATACGTGTGCTCTTCAATATCGACCAGACCCTCCTGCCAATGGCCAACGAAACTGCTTACACTACGGCCTTGAAGAAAGAAGGCACGGTGGAAGACAGAGGTTATGGCGATAAGGAGGACAAGCAACTGCATGGGCGCGTCAACGGATTCCTTCAGAAGATGAAGGACAACCTCGTGAATGTCCGTCAGGACGGCACAGGTGTGGCTCACTACGACACCGAGAAGGATGTCATCTACCTACCACGCCAACGTGACTTCGAGCACTACAATGACTATGTACAGGAGATGATGCGTCAGTTGGTGTCTGCCACCGGTCATCAGCAGCGGTTGGCACGTGAGGGCATGGTCATGAAGAACGGCAAAGCCCCGTCGGAGGATGCCGTGAAGAAGGAACGGCTCATCACGGAGATAGCTTCGGGCGTGAAGATGCTCGAACTGGGACTGCCCGCCCGCTTGTCGAAGGACAGCTTGGGCATGGTGGATTATTGGACGAGGGAACTGAAGGAAGACCCTTGCCTGATTGATGCCATCGAGAGTGAGGTGAACGGTGCGCTGAAGGTGTTGAAGAAAGCCGAACTGGGTGAAAAGGTGGAGTATGCCACCAACCAGCATCAGCGAGAGACGGCGCAGATGCAGGGGCAGTTGCCCAACCATTATTTCGTGGCTGACGAAATCAAGCAGCATCCCAATGAGGAGCAGCGTACCGTGGTTATCGTGCGCGATGATGCTAATAAGACCGCCGATGTGGTGTTGCCACAGGGTGCGTCGTTGGAGGTGAATAACGAGATCAAGGGAATGAACAAGCAACGCTTCACCAATGCCTTGCAGAAAGAAGGCTATGACAACGTGCGTTTCTATAATCCCGACGGAGCCTTGGGTTTCCGTCCCGATGACAGTTATTTTGCCGACAAGAAAATCACCGTGTCCAGATTGCGCAACTGGTCTATCGAAGACCTATCCTCGTTGGATGCTTCTGAAGCCGTGATCCATAGCCGTGACATCGGTTTCGACAATGTGCAGTTGGTGAAGGACGACAAGGAGCGGTGGGCATTGTACATCAAGCCCGAAGGCAAGGAAGGCTTCGCCGTCTATCCCGACAAAGGAGACCTCAATCATTTCTTCACCACCTTGAAGCAGTCGATGGACAACATTGAGCGTGTGCGTGAGGAACTGGCGCAGAAGTATTATGCCATGGCAGAGGCAAAACCCGACCTTAAGGTAGATATTTTCGGTGGCAATGAGCAGGAGGTTGATTTGAACCGCATCCAGCGTGTGGCAGTATTCCGTGCCAAATCGGGCGAATGCCTGTGTGCAGCCACTATTGACGGCAAGAAGTTGCAGCCGAGAAGTGTCAGTCCGTCACAATGGCAACGATTGTGGGTGGCTCCTGACAGGGATTCCTACAAGCAGAACCTTGCCGCCTCGCTGTTTGCTGATGTATTGCAGAAAGACAACAATGTCGAGCAAAGTACACAAGAGAAGCAGGAAGAAGCGACGGAGGTGAAGCAAGCGGAGACGGCAATTGTCGATAAGCATGATGAACAGAAGGAAGTGGTACTTAAGGAAGATAAAAGCTCTGAACAAAGGGAAGAGAAGAAACAAGAGGAAAAGAAAGAAGAAAAGAAGGATGAAAAGGCTGTCAAGGCTGCTGTCTCTCCCCTTGTCCAACAATATCTTGACTTGAAGAAGAAGCATCCTGATGCCATTCTTTTGTTTCGCTGCGGTGACTTCTATGAGACCTACAAGGATGATGCGGTGAAGGCATCCAAAATATTGGGTATTACGCTGACAAAGAGCAATGGGCGCAAGGATGATGAAGGCAAGCCGTTGGCAATGGCAGGATTCCCATATCATGCCCTCGACACCTATCTGCCGAAGCTCATTCGTGCTGGTGAACGGGTGGCCATCTGTGACCAGTTGGAAATGCCGAAGCAGACAACATCATCGAAGCGTGGAATTACGGAGATGGTGTCACCTGGAAAAGAGACAGGAAAGCAGATGGCACAGGAAAGTCAAGAAACAGAACAACACACCAGTCTAAGGAGATAGGCTTATGGGAAAGAACGCAGCGTATGCCGCACAATATGCGGAGGAAGCCAAAGAACAGATGCGGATGTATGGGATTCCTGCCTCCGTCATCTTGGCGCAAGCCATACTGGAGAGCAGCAACGGACAGAGCCAACTGTCGCGCGAATGCAACAACCACTTTGGCATCAAGGCTACGGCATCGTGGTTGAAGAATGGCGGAGAGTATGGAGTCTATACGGATGATAGGCCCAACGAGAAATTCTGTAAGTACAAAAGCGTGGGTGACAGTTATGAGCATCACTCGCAGTTCCTGAAGCAGAACAAGCGTTATGCGCAGTGCTTCACGCTGTCGCCTGACGACTACAAGGGATGGACGAAGGGCATTGAGCGTGCCGGCTATGCCACGGGCGGCGGTTATGCTGCAAGTCTGCAGCGCATCATTGAAGCCAACGGACTGGACAAGTATGACAGTGAGGTGATGGCTGAGATGCGGGCAGAAGGTCGGTCGTTCGGGGTGGAGAATAATCCTCGTAGAGAAATGCCTGCTGCCCATGTACCGCAGTCTGCCGGGTATTCCTTTCCTGTGGAGCGAGAGGAGTTTCTCTTCATCACCTCGCCTTTCGGCAATCGCCAGGATCCGATGGATGCCACCAAGCAGCAGATGCACAAGGGCATTGACATCAAGACGAACCATGAGGCGGTGTTGGCCACGGAGAACGGCGGCAAGGTGGTGGCGGTGAACCATAATGCGAACACGGCAGGAGGGAAATCCGTCACCGTGGAATACAGCCGTGAGGATGGCAGCAAGGTGCAATGCTCCTACCTGCATCTGTCTGACATAGCAGTAAAGGTAGGTGACGTGGTTAATGCCAGTCAGAAGTTGGGGGTGTCGGGAAATACCGGCACCAGAACCACTGGCGAGCATCTGCATTTCGGAGTGAAGAGTGTATCGGCTGACGGCTCAAAAAGGGATATGGATCCAGCCGCTTATCTGGCAGAAATCGGACAGAAAGGCAACATCAAGCTACAGGCCCTGCATAACGGCAATGACCTGTTGGCAAAATACAAGAGCAATGCGCCACAGGAGCAGAAGGTTTCGTCGGAGGACTGGATGAAGAAAATCCTTTCCTCGGAGGACAGCGGCGTGGGCATTTCGGGAACGAATGACCCTATACTCGACATGGCGATGACCACCTTCATGTCGCTGATGATGTTGGCAGCGCAGATTGACAGCAATGATGAGGAACGACAAAAAGGACTTATCTCTGCCATGGCAGCCAACCGGCTCGTAGATTTGACCTCGCTTGTTCCAGGCATGAGGCAATGCACCATTACTGTGGGTGAGAACGGCAAGACTGTGCTTCATGCAGAGAGCGGTACGGTGAAGATTGACCGTGAACTGACCTCCTCGGAGATGAACCGCCTGTCGCTCATTTTGGGCAATGCCAATCTGTCGGAAGAAAGCAAACGGACGAAGATTGCGGGAATGGTGACAGGCATCGTGGCGACACAGCAGGCTTCGCAGAACTTCGAGCAAGGGATGGAGGCTGAGAGTCAACAACAAAATCTGCAAAGGAAATGAAAAGGATAGCAAGTCATCTGTGTACATTGCTGGTGGGTATGGTAGCTGTGGCAGGACACTTCATGCTTACCCAATGGCTTTTCGGTCAGACCGTGGCCATCATCTATCTCGGCTTCCAACTTATCATAGCAGCGTGGATAGTCTATGAACTGATACGTGCGCTAGTATATGATGATTGAAAAGAGATTATTGTCATTGCTAAGACATTTCACTTGGACGATGGATATGTATAATTCAAATAGTATCGAGCAATGATCAAATGTAATGTAACAGTGTGCGGAACGGTCAGCAAGGCTGCGACCTGCCGCACGAACAAGGAGGGCAAGGCATTCGTGAGCTTTGCCATGAACGTAGTCATTCCAGCGAAGAGCGGGATTAACAAGACCATCGAGGTGTCGGTCATCAAAGATGGGACACTGACGGAGGTGGGCAGCTGCAACATCGGCGAACGCATTGAGGTAGCCGGTGTATTGGTACCAAGAAAATGGGGCGATGTCCTTTATTTCAACCTGTCGGCAAGCAGCATCAGCCACCAGCCTGACGAGGCAGAGGACTGCATCAAGGGCGTGATGGAGTTCCGCGGCAAGGTGGGCAAGAGCATTGAGGACAAGACGGACAAGAATGGTGTGCCGTACTGCCAGTTCTCCGCTTTCAGCGCAGAGAAAGTACAGGACGGATTTGAATACATCTGGGTAAGTTTCTTCCTATTCGATGGCAAATGCGAGGCATGGCTGCAACCAGGCGTGAAAGCGAACATCAAAGGGGCATTGTCTGTCAGTGTCTTCAATGACAAACTGGACTTCTCCTGCCGAGTGTCTGAAATGAGCGAATATGTTCCGCAGCCCTATAATGGTTAATTGACTATGGGAAAGCCTTATGCTAAGGAAGGTCCGAGTGCCGAAGACAAGGCACTCGACCTGTTTGCCGATATGATGATTGAGCGTATTCAGTCGCTGTCGGGCAAAGACGGATGGAAAAAGCCCTGGTTTACTGAAGGTGCGTTGCAATGGCCGAAAAACCTGAACGGACGAGAATATAATGGCATGAACGCTATGATGTTGCTCCTGCATTGCGAGAAGGAGGGTTACAAGATTCCTCGCTTCTGTACCTTCGACCGCATACAGCAGTTTAACAAAACTGGCAAGAAAGACGAGGAACAGAAGCCCCGTGTGTCAGTACTGAAAGGTGAGCATTCTTTCCCCGTGATGCTCACCACGTTTACGGTGGTCAATAAGGAAACAAAGGAACACATCAAGTGGGAGGACTACAAACTGCTCTCTCAGGAAGAGCGCGAAAAGTACAATGTATATCCAAAGCTTCAGACTTACCATGTCTTCAATGTGGCGCAGACCAACCTGAAGGAGGTCAGACCAGAGTTTTGGGAGAAACTGGAACAGGAATACTCGATGCCCAAGGTAGAGAAGGACGAGCAGTTTGCCTTTGAACCCGTGGATAGGATGATAGCGGACAACCGTTGGATATGTCCCATCAAACCGATGTTCGGTGATTCCGCCTATTTCTCCATCAGCAAGAATGAGATTGTGATGCCTGAGAAAAGGCAGTTCAAGGATGGGGAGTCTTTCTACTCGAACCTTTTCCACGAGATGGGACACTCCACGGGTGCGGAGGGACAGTTAGACCGCATCAAGCCCGCTACCTTCGGCTCGGCAGAGTATGCACGCGAGGAACTGGTGGCAGAACTGACGGCTGCGCTGACCGCTCAGCGGTATGGCATGACAAAGCATCTGAAAGGAGATTCGGCTGCCTATTTGAAGTCTTGGCTGGATTCGCTGAAGGAGTCGCCGCAGTTCATCAAGACCACGCTACTCGATGTGAAAAAAGCTACCTCAATGCTCACGCAGCATATCGACAAGATTGCTATGGAGATAGACCAGGAGAAAAAGGCTGAGCAGGAAAACGGGCAAGGGAAAAGTTATCTATCCATAGATGACGGCGACCATGCAGTCTTGGCATATAATGGTTCTGCTGTATATATCCAGCATCATGAGAAGGAGGACTCTGTAAAGATTGCTGTGCCGACGAGTAACGGTCTGGAAGTGAAACTCTCTGTTCCTTACGACCACGGCAAAGACCTTGACACCAATTATCAGGAGGCTTTTGCCCAGTACAAAAGCCTGACAGAGCCTTCACAATCGAAAGAAAACGTCTATTATGCCTCCATCGCCTATCTCCAATCAACGGATGACACATCGGAACTGGATAAGCTAAAGGAGAAAGGTGACTATCAAGGACTGCTGACGCTTGCCAAGGAATACTATGACGGGAACGGCATGGACGAGGAGCAGACCTACAGGAAGCCGTGCCAGAACAGAGGCGATGACCTGCTAATAGAGGACAAGGACTTTGCAGTGGTCTATAACGGGAGTGTCGGCGGTACGTATGAGGTGTTCCTGAAGCATACGGAGCAAGAAGTGCGTGACCATATCACTCGCTATGGCATAGGACGTGCCAGTGAGGACGTGAAGGCTGTGGCGAGGGAGATGACCGCCGAAGAGTTTTCGGAATTGGCGCAGCGAAAAATGCCGATATTCCAAATGCCGAATGGTGGTTTGCTGAACCTGCAATATAACAAGGATAAGGATAGCCTGGATGTGGGGACTGTGACCAATGCAGGACTCTCTGTGAAGCATACCTTCCCTTTCAGCCACAACCATTCTATGGACGCAAACATCAGCTCTGCGTATGAGCAACTGCTTGACATGGAGGAGTACCAGAAGGAAGAGGTACAAGAGGAGCACGTTGCCAAGTCCGCTTTCCGAAGATGAGAGTAGTATCGTAGTATATACTAATCGTAGGCTTTACTACTCATAGTAGGTACTAACAATAGTCAGCCGCAAGGAGTAATGTCCCTGCGGCTGATTTAATTTGGGGTCATTCCATATTATGAAGGAATGCTTGTAAATCCTCGTCTGGAATGCTCTTCAGTTTCACCGGCTTGAAGCCGTCCAACTGCTCCACTTGAAATATCTCGTCCACTCCATATTTGGAGCCATCCACCTTTACGCTCTCCATTTCATTGACGGAGGTATAGCCATACTCCGTTTCATGCAGACCGCATACGATGGTGAACAACGTGGTGTCGTTACCTTCCGGCTGTCCTTCAAGTACGAACCAACGGACGTGTCCGATGAAGAATATTGCCACACAAACGGCATCCTTGCCTTTGCCGTCCTGTGAATACAGAGGATAGGATTTCAGTATCTCCTCCAATACGGGTGTAATCAATCTGCTTGCCATAGTCAATCGTTGTTAAGTGTTCTGTAATACATTCTGTTCTCTACAAGGTGTTCGATGGCCTCTGCTGCCAATCGGCACACCCACTCGTCACGCTGGTCATAACGACCTTTTTGATAGTCGTTGGCAAGGCGTTCCAAGAAGGCAAACACCACCTTGCCCTTTTCGTTGATAAGATAGCGATGGTCATCTGCAAGGGCATTGCCTACCTTGGCGGCTGACCCCATCTGACCGTTTACGAACCGTGAGAAGCACTCGACAAATGCCTGCTCGTTTTCTGATAATCTGTGTAATTCCATACGCAAAGAAATTATTTGTTCAACTTGTTTTTCTTCCCTCCTTTTGAAGCCTTTCGGCTCCTCTTGTCGGGAACTGATTTTTCGTGCATCAAAAGACTGCGGAATGAGGGCGATAAGGCAAGAAAACAGACGGAGGAGTTAATGAAATACCCAAATCTTTGATTTGCGGAAAGCTGTCGTTCAGTCCTCTGCCTGTTAGCATGGCGGTACTTGACCATTCGCCCGGGCAGTAACTTTGCAAAGAAAAATGGGCATCGGCAAGTGGAATAGACACTACAAAACAGGAAAATCATTGATTTTTAGTGCATTTTTCTTTATTTCTTTCTTTGATTTAGGATAAAATATATAACTTTGCCTCCGAAAAAGTGTCACAAGTGACAGTTTTTCGTAAAATATGATAGTAAACAGATATAGATACATAGAACAGTTGAGCCGTTCAAAGAACAACGGGCTCATAAAGATAATCACAGGATTGCGACGTTCTGGCAAGTCGTTCCTTCTGAAGAAACTCTTTCATCAGCATCTATTGGATGAGGGCGTGAGAGAAGACCATATTCTCGTCATCGACATGGAGAGTAGGAAGAACAGAGAGTTCAAGAACCCGGACTACCTGTTGGACTGGGTGGAAAAGATGATGATTGACTATGAGACTTATTATATCATCATCGACGAGGTGCAGGAGGTGGAAGACTTTGTAGAGGTGCTCTCTTCCTTGTCAGTTACCGAAGGGGCGGATGTGTATGTCACAGGCTCCAACTCGCGTTTCCTGTCCTCTGACCTGGTGACGGAATTCCGAGGCAGAGGTGACGAGATACATGTGTGGCCACTATCCTTCAAGGAGTTCATGACGGTGTATGATGGTTCGAAAGAAGACGGTTGGGCTGAATACAGACTGTACGGAGGTTTGCCGCAACTACTTACACAGGTTGGGGATGAGAAGAAGGCTGATTTCCTGCGTCGCCTTTATCGCACGGTATATCTACGTGACATCTACGAGCGGAACAACATAGAACTGAGACCTGAATTTGAAGAATTGTCGAAGACCGTAGCATCCAGTATAGGAGCACCTGTCAATGCACTGAATATAGCCAATACGTTCAAGTCCGTAAGCAATGTGCAGAGCATAACCGACAAGACAGTGTCGGCTTATCTGGAATATATGCAGGATGCTTTCCTTATCGAAAAATCCGAAAGGTTCGACATCAAAGGACGGAAATACATAGGTTCGTTGTCCAAGTATTATTATCAGGACGTAGGTCTGAGGAATGCTATTCTGTCGTTCCGTCAGAGCGAGCCGACACATATCATGGAGAACGTCATCTACAATGAGATGCGTATGCGAGGATGGCTCGTGGATGTGGGTAACGTCTATCATCGAGTGAGGAATACGGAAGGAAAGCAGCAGAGGGTGACATTGGAAGTGGATTTTGTCTGCAACAAAGGGAGCGAGCGGATCTACATCCAGTCGGCGTGGCGTATGCCCGATGCAGAAAAGATGGAACAGGAGAAACGGTCGTTGCGTCTTGTAGATGACTCTTTCCGCAAACTGCTGATCGTGGGAGAACATACCAAGCAGTGGAGCGACGAAAACGGCATACAGATAATGAGTATATATGACTTCCTGCTTGACTGGTCAAGTACTGAGAAACACGGATAAAAAAAAGATATGCGCATAGAATATGCGTTAATACATATATGATTAAGGGAGGGCCTATCCATCACGGACAAGCCCTCCCTTTCTAAAATTTATCAATGAAAAAAAAGTTTTAGTGCTCTTGTTCGGAGCTGTATGTCTGGCTATAGATACAGCAGGATTCTGGTATGGCGGTTCGCCTCATTGGGCGAGTAATCGTCAATGCCGCCATCGAAAATCTGAGAGATGGTGCCATTTTCCATACCACGTTTCATCAGTTCCTCTGCAATGAATCTGGCACGGGAACGGCTGAGGTTATCATTGATGGCTTCACTGCCTGTGGCACTGTCGGCAGCGCCGATGACCTTAACTTTCAAGCCATATTTCTTGGCGATGCGTGCTACTTCGTCGAGATTGACGAGCTGTGACCTGTTGAGCAACCTGTCAGTGCCAAGTTCAAAGAAGAAATAGATGGGCGCACCTATGCAAGCCTTTCCTGAGTGGATGAGCGATAGGTAATCGTCTTCCGGCTCACCTTCAGCATTGCCATATTCTTCTGTACAAGAGGCGGACTCCATGACCTTTGTCTTTTGACCATTACCATACTTGTCTCTCATTCTTGCACGCAGCGAGTTGAGACCGCTGTAGTCGTTTCGAGGATAGCCATTTGTGACGGAAGAAGCGGCATCGTCAGAAAAGAGGTGGCCGTACTTGTCCAGAAGTCCCTCGATGGCAAGAATCTTACGCAGTTGCTCCAGAGTCTGACGGTCTCGATCGTGCTGGGCGTGATAGCGGCTGTTGTTATCAGAAAGGGATGCAGCGTAGGCCGACAGCCATTCATTCTGTGCGATGTATGGGCGAGCGTCTATCACTCGCTTCCAGCCGGTCTTGCAAATGCGGACAGAGAGACCGAGGGATGCGGACAGCAGATGGTCTCCAAGGCGGTGAGCCTTGCCATAGCCGTCAAAGTCCTGCATAGTGGTCATGTTGCCTATCTCTGCCGTGACAGCAATGCGTGGGGAGAGATGATACTGCCCCTGTATGCCGTAGGAAATGGCAAAGGGCTTGTGGGCATTCACCTTGTTGTGCAGCATACCCACGCCCACGTATGGAATGACACTCCATCTGGCAAGAGTGTGTACATCGTCCTTGTAGAGGTTGCCGAGGACATTCCACATGAAATCAGCACGCAGGTACTGGTAGTCCTGCGAGGAGTTGTTGCAGTCGTTGAACTGCATACCGCCATAGTTCAGACGACCGCCGACGGAAGGTGTGAACCATTTGCCGATCGACACGGAGAATGCCGGTTTCATGCGACCGAATAGGTCGTTGCATCCGAGCGGTTTGCCGAGGAAGACCGTAGTTCCTCCTGCCGCTTGGACAAACCAGTTGTCCGTCCATGGCGAAGCTACCAATGCCCCTTTCATGTAGGAAGGTTTAAGCGGACGAAGCATACCGTCTGCCGAAAGTCTGCATACAACGGTGGTGGTGTCCGCCGTGCGGTGATAGTCTTTGGCTTGCGCACCCAATGAAAGGGCGAAGCCAAGGGATAGAATAAGTATTTTTCTCATGTTGTTCAATTTAATCTGGTGAATACTATAACAGGTGATACGTGACAGTGCCGCTTATCGTTTCTTCCTTTTGCCGGAAGAGGGGCGCATCATGCGTGCAGCTTTCATCATGCAACGGCGTGCCCAAGCGCGTTCATCCTCGTCATCGTCACGTCCCCATTTGAGGTCGGACGAACTGCCGCCACCGCCATGACCTTCGGCAAAGGTGGTGGCATCATCGACGTAGCCGAGGAATAGAAGCGTGGCACAGTACATCACCTCCGTTCCATTCTCCGCAAAGGCCTGAAGCAGGGAACCGTCAAACACGTCCTTGCCCTCATTGGAAAGCCGTGCCACACGTTCGGAGAACTCGCTGACCATGTTTTCGAGAAGGGCATTTCTGAGAACGGTGTCCGCACCTTGTCGGATAGTATCGGAATATCTGTGTGCCTCCTGCCGCAACTCCTCCGTGCGCTCCTTCATGGCGGTCATCTCCTCACGCAGGGCATCGAGCTTGCGGTCAGCCTCTGAGAGCTTCTCCTGCTTGTCGTCCAGTTTCGACTGGATAGCGGACAGTTCCTGCTCCAGCTCTTGGACTTGCTGACGGAGAGCATCAGGATTGTCGTGACCTGCAAGAATCTGCCGATGCAATTCAGCAAGTGCCGCCTCCTTCTCAGCCTTCTCCTGCAAGAGGTTGTTGACCATTGAGGTGAGTCCTTTTACTCTCCGCTCTGCCAGACGGATGTCCGATTGGAGCGAGGCGAGTGTCCGCTGATGGGTGGCGACGGACTGCTCAATGGTGGTGCACTGTTCTGACAGCTGGCGGCGGTATTCTTCGGTGGTGCGGTGGCGTGCTCCCGTCTCTGAGACGGAAGTTCCGCGCTCCATGCCCCAACGCTTGTTGACATCGGCAAATTCGCTGTGCAGGGCTTTCATCCTGGCAGAAAACTCGTACTTGTCCTTTCCGGCGAATATCTGTTTGTATGCAAACTTGCCGTCCTTGATTGGCAAGAGGGTGCAGTGAACGTGCGGATTGGTTTCGTCCAAGTGTAAGATGAAAGCGACGATGTTCTCCTCACCGTATTTGTCCGCAACAAAGCGGTAAACATCCTTTGCCCATTCCTCAATGTCCTTGCATCGGGTTAGATGCGAATTGTCCGCTCCGTGAGTGAGATTCACCTTCTGGTCACCGAATGCCAATTCTGTCATACGTTCTCGTGAGCCTCCGAAGATGAAATTGACCACTGTGCGGAAGCGTGGCTCTGCCAGTCCCTCGTTGGGGTCTTTGATTCCACGGCTCCGCAGGATGTCTGCCATGCGCTCCGGGATGCTTCGGCTCTTGTCTATAGGACAAACCTTGCCGCCCCGAACCTCGAAGTTGAGCCGCTCACGGCTGCGGTCGTAGTTGCCTGTTGATTCAGCGGATCCCCAACCCTTTTCCGTCCAACGGCGTTGGTGCTCGTTGCTCTGTGCTGTGGTGATTCCCTTAGATGGTCGGAAATCCATAACCTGTTTTGGTGTTGCCATAACCTATTTCCTTTTATGTGTGTACAACTCTCCTGTCTCCAGCTTGCTGCTTGTAAGGACAGCCTCCCGATGGTCGGAGACCAAGAGGGGTATTAGGCTACCCAAATTCCCTCATTTCCGACCAACGGGCAAGCCCGATTATTTTACAGCAATGGCAGACGTGTAAACACTGTGCCAGTAGAAAAGAAGAAGCGTTGTACGGTGATTATTAGAGGTTAATACAGCCTTTTGATGGACAGGAGCCCTCTTGGTTGGCTACAATGGCAAGGAACGGTCGGCAGAGTGACTGAAACTGTGACTTGATGGCTGCGCTTTCCTGATGCAAGGCTGGTGAGCTGCCATCCAATGCCAATTCTGATATTGCCTTTGCCGCCTCGATGAATGAGAGCCAGTCTCCTCCCAGGTCTTTGTAAAAGAAGGGAAGAAGGGAGGTAACGAGGGCGTTATCTGTTTCCTGCGAAAGCACCTGATGGAAGGTGGCTTCGCAGACAGCTGTGAGTGCAGTCATACAAAAGGCGTGTCCTACAGATTCGGGAATGTTTCTTCCGCATGGCACCTTGCCAATTGAATTGCCATTGTCGGCTTTCTGCAAGATAATGGCTACTTCCTCTGTTGCATCTTCGTAGAGTTGTTCACATTCCGAGGCGCAAGCCGATGCGGACATCTTGCCGCTTCGCCATTCGTCCAATGCGGTACACATCTTCTGGCGGAACACATCCAAGGCTGCGTCAATCGGAGAAACGGCAGGTGTCTCAGCCAACATCGGGATGGTGATGATTTGGCTCTTCGTGAGACGGGTGACGGAAATCTGGTTCATCTTCTCCAACTGCTCGATGAAGGTGCGGACAGTGGCGCGGTGCCAATGCCAGCATCCTGCCAGTTCGGTAATGGTGATTACAAACTGCCCGTTGGACAGGCTGAACTCCTGCTTGCACAGATCCTTGGGGATGTACTGTACAGAAGCCTTGTCTACAAGGTCAAGGTAGGCTTCGAGCTTCGACAGCCTTATCCCGGACCTCTCTTTCAAGAACTCCAACAGGGACATCCGTTCAGACATCTTGCCGGAACTCGTTCTATGTTTCTGTTTCTTCATTTCAATAATCTGTTTGGTGAATACTGTTGTTTGTCGCCAGCTCCATTATACAAAAGGAACGGCATGATACAGGTGATACTTAATAGTAGTATATGATGAGCATTTCTGTGTCTTCGAGGAGCATCTTGCGGTCAGCCTTGTTCTTCCACAACGATATGACTATGCGCGAGGGATAGAACAGTGATGCCAGAAGGACAAAGGAGATGGTGACAGCAAGCGTGAACAGATGAGGAGTGAAGACAAACACCACTGCCGCCAACGCGGCGATGCAGAAGGGTGTCCGCTCCTCGTGCAGACGCTGTAGCCACCTCTCCACATCCATAAAGACAAAGAATATGGCAAACGCTATGGTGGAAGCCACTACGCCTATGTCGTTATAGTGTACACAGAGGTAGAGGAAGTGGAACACGTACAGCAGGATGAGCAGCATCAACCGGTAGAGCTTCCTTGCTGTCACAAGCGCGGTCATGCGCAGATAGAACCGTGTCATAAACTGTCTGCGGCTTCTGTGCAGAATCATCGTCACAAAGAAGAACGCTGACATCAGGATGAGAAACAGTATCTTACTTGTCATAATATGTATAGCATGTGAATAATGGAAGTGGACTCAGGTCGGGCTGGACGACACCGTGTGTGGCAGTGGATATGATACGCTCCACATCCTCCAGTGTCAGTTCTCCCTTGATTATTCTCTGACGGAAAGCTCCGTCGGTTGTCCGAAGGCTCTTGATAGCCTGTTCCAAGTCGTACTCGGCTATCTGCCACACTTGCCCTCTCGTGTAGGGGAAATGATGGTGGATGGCCTTGACCACAAGCACACGGCTGAGGATGTCGGTCATTCTGCCGTTCCTGACTATCGTGTGGTTGCGGACAGTGGCGATGCTCTCAATCTCCAGCCATGTGCGGTGACGGTCGAGAAGATGGATAATCTTCATGTAAAGCGTTTCCTTCATCAGATGGTCGGGAGCTTGTGGCATGACTTTGGCCTTTGTTGTGGACAACAGAATGGAGCGTTGTTGCGGTAGAACAGGACTGTCATCTGGCAAATGTAACTTTCAAATGAAGTCGAGCAGGACTTCCTCCTTGGGCTTCATGTATTTGAAGAACCCGTTCTTGCAATGCAGACTGAGGTCGAGGCATACATCTGCCGACATGTGCTCCAGCGAGTCATAGATGGTCACTTTTATCTGGCTGACCATGCCACGCTCATCTGTGGAGCCGTTGACCTTGAACATCCGTCCGAAAGAAGGGTTGGAATAGGCACAGCAGCTGTGTCCGAACTCCGTATGACGGCTTGGAATGTGGTGATAGAGGATTATCATTTCCATCTCGTCTTCGAGCATATCCATCACCTCCTCTATCGTGAAAGGGGTGTTCAACTGGAAAGTAAGAAGCACGTAATCGTCATACTTGACAGGCTTCTCCATCTTGCGCTTGTCCAGCAGTTCTGGCAACTGCAAAGGCACGACGGCAAGGAAATCATCGCAAAACTGTTCTAACATAATCGTATTCTCTGTTTGGGGTGTTTATAATCTTGTGACATAAATCTTCATCATGAGCATGGGCATATCCGACAGGCGTTGCTTGTCGAGGTGCAGTTTCTTGGCCAGACCGTCCATCTCCTTGGGGAGCGCATCGGCTATTTTGTAGAGGTCTGCCTTGTCCTTGTCGGAGAGCACGCTCACGGAAAGGTCATCCATCGTCATGAACGGCTGCATCATCATCAGGAGGTAGGCGTGCATGGTGTGCTCGTCCTTTACCCTGCCACTATTCAGATCCTCGATAGCCGCTTGTGCGTTGCGCAGCAGACGGTGGTTGGTGCGCATGGAGAGGTATATCATTGCATCCTTGTGGGACAAATCCTTGCGGTCGGCGGCACGGAGTATCTCCCGACAGCAGTGTTCGGTGTTTCGTCTGATGTCACCGATGTCATCGTCAGCAAAATCCGGCAGGTATTGCAGGAAGGCTCTGAAATGCAGATGCTCTTCCTTGATGAAAGTGAGCAGGTCTTCCTTGCCGTGGATGCCTTGCTTGGCGGATTTTTGCAGGAACAGCAGGTAACGCTTCAGTACCGCCTGTTTGCCACCTTTATTATATATAGGCAGGCTGTCCAAGGAAGCGAAGAACGGCTGTACTTCCTTAACGGCTTGCTTTAGTTCCTCATCACCGGCATGGGAAGAGGTCTGTTCTCTGAGATAGAGCAGGTCGTGGAAAGTGCGCTGCTTGGACATTGCCATACGACACAGTTCGATGTGGATGGAGTCGTTCAACTCACGATATACCGCAAATGGGTATGAGTGGGCCTTCCTGACAGTATCACGTGAGATGCACGATGACACGGAATCGTCCAACACGCGCCATTCGTTGATGGTCTTTGCCAACGATTGGACGGTAACCTTGTCGCTCTGTCGAAGAGTGGTCAAGAAACCATGATACTCTCTGATGGCTTCATCACCTGAACGGAACGACTTCGTGCCGTTTCCGTCTGAACATGCTGTCAGCATGAATACGGCAAACACAGTGGCAATAAATACGGCAAGTCTGATACCGCCATGCGAGTTTGATTTTTCATTTCGCAATGTTTGCTTCATGCAATGGAGGCAGGTTTGTCCTCCGAAAAGTTGGGTTTCATATTTCATTGTTGTCATTATTTTGAGTCTGATTTTGAAATTGACGGTGCAAAGTTAATGCGTTTCAGCGATATATTTGCAAGAATGACAGTAAGTTTAATCTTATTTGTGAATCATACTTGCTAGTATGATTTTTAATGAAATCAAGTGAAAAGAAAAATGGCAAATTAACGTGTTTAAGTATGATTTTTCGTTCAAGTATGATTGTTTCTCGGAAAAATAGTGTACCTTTGCACTTGATTTCATTTAATAGCGTACAACAGTATGGCAAAAGTAGGTTACATCTTCATCGCCACTAATGGCGAAGAGTATGCAGAAGACAAGGCTTGGATGCAGCAATACGGCTGTGTACAGGTGATAGAGGAACTGTCCGAACATGAAAGGCTGCGCCCGATGTGGAAGCAGCTAATATCGAGTCTGGAGCGCGGCGACGAGCTGGTGGTGTCGAGGTTCAGCAACGCATTGCGTGGCACCCGTGAACTGGCTACACTCATAGAATACTGCCGTGTGAAGGTGGTTCGCATCATTTCCATCCAAGACCGTATCGACACGTTTGACGAACTATTCCCCGACACCAAGCCCTCACAGGTCATCCGTATGTTCGGGTCACTCTCTGAGGAGTGTGCCGTGCTGCGCAAGGCATCGGCGCACATCATCCATCTGCAACAGAATATCCGACCACCCAAGAAGTCGGAAAGGGCACTGTCGAAACTGGAGCGTGAGAAGAACATAGTGAACATGTACAACGAGGGTCACAGCATTGATGACATCTTCGCTATCAGCGGTTTCACGAGCCGAAGTTCCGTGTTCCGCATACTCAACAAGCATGGTGTGACGCTGAACCGTGGGCCGCATAGCGGACCATTGAAGAAAAGGAATAAAAGAGAGAAATAAGAATATGTGTATAATAGGAAATCTTTTGTGGTGGCTTTTCGGTGGACTGGAAGCCGCCATCGGTTATTTCACGGGAAGCCTGGCAATGGCCATCACCATCATTGGCATCCCTGTGGCTTTGCAGACATTCAAGATTGGCTTGTTGTGCTTGTGGCCTTTCGGTGCTGAGGTGAAGGACGCGAAGAGTCCCACCGGCTGCATCCGCATACCGCTGAACATCCTATGGATTGTCTTTGGCGGTCTGTGGGCATGGCTGATGCACGTCTTTTTCGGGGCGCTGCTGTTCATCACCATCATTGGCATTCCCTTTGCCAAACAGCACTTCAAGATGGCAGGACTGTCGCTCGCGCCATTCGGAAAGGACGTAGAACTGCATATATAAAGGACAATGGAAACATTCAAAGACGTTATATCAGGCGACCAACTGGTCTTGGTCGATTTCTTCGCCACATGGTGTCAGCCATGCAAGATGATGCACCCCATCTTGGAGCTGGTGAAGGAAGTATTGGGTGACAGAATGCGCATCATCAAGGTGGATGTGGACAAGTATGGGGTGACTGCAAGCCAGTATGGCATACAGTCAGTACCTACGCTCATGTTGTTCAAACACGGCGAAGTGCTGTGGAGAACAAGCGGTGTGATGCAGAAATCAGAGTTGTTGGCAACGATTGACCCATTCTTGAAGTAATGAAAGCATATACATATATAGATAAAGGTAGGTTCGAGTTAGTGGATAAGCCAAAACCTACGATACAGGAGCCCACGGATGCTATCGTTCGTGTGACGATGAGCAGCATCTGTACGAGCGACCTGCACATCAAGCATGGCAGTGTACCAAGGGCTGTGCCGGGAATAACCGTTGGCCATGAGATGGTTGGCATTGTGGAAGAACTGGGTACTGAAGTCCAGGGATTCCGCAAAGGCGACCGTGTGACGGTGAACGTGGAGACGTTTTGCGGAGAATGCTTCTACTGCAAACATGGCTATGTGAACAACTGCACCTCCCCACATGGAGGTTGGGCACTTGGCTGCCGCATCGACGGAGGGCAGACGGAATATGTGCGAGTACCCTTGGCACAGCAGGGGCTTAACCATATTCCCGATGGCGTGACCGATGAACAGGCATTGTTTGTGGGTGACGTGTTGGCCACAGGTTTCTGGGCAGCTCGCATCAGTGAGATTACGGAAGATGACACTGTGCTGATTATCGGAGCAGGGCCTACAGGCATCTGCACCTTGATCTGCACGATACTGAAACATCCCAAGCGCATCATCGTCTGTGAGAAATCAGAAGAAAGACGCGCCTTCGTCAAGCAACACTATCCCCATGTCCTGCTGACAACACCAGAGGAATGTCCCAACTTTGTCATGAAGCACAGTGACCACGGAGGAGCCGACCGGGTGATGGAGGTTGCGGGAGGTAAGGACACATTCCAACTGGCATGGCAATGTGCACGACCAAACGCCATAGTAACGATTGTATCCCTCTACGACGAGCCACAGGTGCTGCCACTGCCTCAGATGTACGGCAAGAACCTCACCTTCAAGACGGGAGGTGTGGACGGCTGTGGCTGCGAAGAGATACTTCAGCTCATCAAAGAAGGCAAGATAGATACCACTCCGCTCATCACGCACCGCTATCCGCTTGCAAGGATAGCGGAAGCCTACGAACTTTTCGAGCAGAAGCGGGATGGAGTCATTAAAGTAGCCATAATCAACTAATAATCGTAGATATGGAATTCAGACAGAAAGTCAAAGAGGCTTTAGGATATTATGTGTATGCCTTGGTTGATCCAAGAAACAGTAAAATATTCTACATAGGCAAAGGTAAGGGAAACAGGGTTTTCCAACATGCAGAGGCTGCTCTTTTAGATAATACCCCTAATCTGAAACTTGACACCATTCGAAGCATCATATCAGAGGGGAAAGAGGTAGTTCACTACATTGTCCGTCATAATCTTGAAGAAAAAGAAGCATATCTGGTAGAGTCCACCTTGATAGACATGCTGACATATTCAAGATTCAATCACAATAACCAGTTGACCAATCTCATAGCTGGTCACCACCAATGGGATGAAGGTATTATGAGCATAGAAGAACTCAACATCTTATATGATTGCCCAAAGATTGAAATAAAGAATGGGGATTACATACTTTTGGTAAATCTCAATCAAAGTTATAATCAAGCTAAAGCTAATGGGGTTTATAAGAGATACGACATTTATGAGTCAACTCGTAAATATTGGAAAATAAGTAGTGAAAAGGCATCACACATAGGATATGTACTTGGCGTATATAAAGGTGTTGTTAGATGTGTCATTAAAGTCAAGTCATATTCATTTGTCACGCAAGCAGAGGACGGTACTATTTTTTCAAAACCTCGTTGCTGCTTTGAAGGAAATACCTATTCGGATTCTCTTTATATGAATAAAGATGTCAGTGAATACCCTTTCGGTAGAGGTGGTGCTATTAGATATATAACGACAAAATGAAGATGGAAGAAGCCATAGTATATGTGATGGTGAAGCGAAATGGCGGCATGACAACTGACCAAATAGCCGATGCCATCAATCGTAATGGGCTGCACCTGAGAAAGGACGGTCAGCCTGTGACAAGCAAGCAGGTGTATGCAACAATCTGCCACTTCCCTGAAATGTTCACAAAAGAAGCTGGCAGAATCATGTTAATGATATGACGTAACGATATGACAATAGATACAACCAACATGTGCTCACATCTTCAGAAGAAGCTGTTTGAACCCGAAGGCGTGTATTATCCGATATGGCAAGCCATGCAGGATGATGAGACCTTGACGGCTGTGGTCAGAAGCAGACAGCTGCACATATACAGAAACGAGAAAAAGATTCTCGTTCTGGCAGGTAAGGCACAACCGAAGATAATACGAGAAGATAAGTTGAATGAATTGATAACACAACAAATAGAATAAAAATGAAATCATTTGGACAAAAATCGTGGATGCTTCCACAGCCGGTACTGATTATCGGCACATACGACAAAAACGGCAAGCCCAATGCTATGAACGCCGCTTGGGGCGGTCAATGGGATGCCAAGGAGATTATGATTGCCATGGGTGCACATGCCACTACGGTGAACTTGAACAACTGCCCCGACTTCACCGTGGCATTTGCTACAAAGCAGACCATGGTGGCAGCAGATTTCGTAGGCATCGTATCTGCTAAGAACGATGCGGATAAGATGGCGAAGACAGGTTGGAACGTCGAGAAGTCGAAGAATGTAAACGCTCCCGTCTTTACCGACTTCCCCATGACCTTGGAATGTCGCATCAAAGAGAAAATCGACGAGTCAGCGGAGGGTTATTACATCGTGGCAGAGATAGTCAACATTCTTGTGGATGAGAACTACCTTGCCGAGGATGGCAAGCCAGACGTGGAGAAGATGCAACTCATCACCTACGACCCTGTCCATCACGGGTACATCGCCTTGGGGCAGCGTGTGGGCAATGCATTTGCAGACGGCAAACAGTTGAAATAAGAACAGAAATACATGACCAAACTCCGTTGCGTCGTAGAGCGCATCACATTCCAAAATGCCGAGAACGGCTATTCGGTGATGAAAGTCAAGGTGAAGGGGTACGATGACCTCGTTACCTTGGTGGGCAACCTGCTGGAAGTGCCGGCAGGGGCGGTGTTGCTATGCGAAGGCGAATGGAGGGTGGATAAGCGGTACGGACAGCAATTCCAGTGTGAGACGTGGGAGGAGGTGATGCCTGCCACGGCTTACGGCATAGAGAAATACCTGGGCAGCGGACTGGTGAAAGGCATCGGTCCGAAGTTCGCCAAACTTATTGTGGGGCATTTCGGAACGGACACCATCGAGGTGATAGAGACAGACATCGAGCGGCTCTACGAGGTGCCGGGCATCGGCAAGAAACGTGTAGAGAAGATACGCGAGAGCTGGGAGAAGCAGAAGGACATCAAGAACGTGATGCTCTTCCTGCAAGGCTTCGGAGTGAGCACGGCATACGCAGCAAAAATCTACCGTCAGTATGGCAAGGAGAGCATTGACAATGTGAAGGAGAATCCCTACCGATTAGCTGATGACATCTGGGGCATCGGTTTCAAGACCGCCGATGGCATCGCCCGCAAGATGGGATATGAGATGAACGACGAGAGGCGGTTGCGCAGCGGACTCATCTACACGCTCAACCAACTGGCTGACGAGGGGCATTGCTATGCGGAGGAGGAACAGCTGATAGCCACGGCAAAGCAGTTGCTCGAAGCCGACGAGGAATGCATCCGCACCGCCATGACCCACGCCATCGAGACAGAAGACCTGATGCTCGACGGCACTGCCATCTACCTGCCGCCGTTCTACTATGCCGAGTGCGGCACGGCAAACCGTCTGAGCACCCTGGTTCATACGAAAGAAGTGGGTTCCATATTCACTGCTCGTTTCGACCTCGCCAAGTTGCAAAGGGAAACTGGCATTGAATATGACGAGGTGCAGGTGGAAGCCATCCGACAAGCCATCGCCTCGAAAGTGATGGTGCTCACTGGAGGTCCAGGCACGGGAAAGACTACCACGACCAAAGCCATCATTGCCGCCCTACAGTCGGCAGGTATGCGCATATTGCTCGCCGCTCCCACAGGGCGTGCAGCCAAACGGATGAGTGAGGCAACGGGCATGGAAGCGAAGACCATTCACAGACTGCTGGAATACAATCCGCAAGATGGCTACAAGCGTAACGACGAGAACCCCTTGGAGGGGGATGCACTGATAGTGGATGAGTGCTCAATGATAGACATCATCCTGATGAACAACCTCACGAAGGCACTGCCTACGACGATGCGCTTGGTGCTTGTGGGCGACATCGACCAGTTGCCCAGTGTGGGGGCTGGCAATGTGCTGCGCGACATCATCGATTCGGGAGTCATACCAGTGGTAAGGCTTACACGCATCTTCCGACAGGCACAGTCGAGCCGCATCGTGATGAGTGCCCATGCCATCAACCGGGGCTGCTTCCCCGACATCAGCAACGGTCAGCACACCGACTTCTTCTTCATGAAGCAGGAAGAGCCGGAGAAGGTGGCGGAGACCATCGTCTCGTTGGTGCGCGACCGACTGCCCAAGGCTTACCGACAGCCGGCGGCGAACATACAGGTGCTCACGCCCATGCAGCGCGGCGTGGTGGGGGCAGCCAACCTGAACATGGCTCTGCAACAGACATTGAACCACAACACGGCGGCACTCGTCCGTGGCGGCTATACCTACAAGGAGGGCGACCGTGTGATGCAGCTGCGAAACAACTACGACAAGGATGTATATAACGGCGACCTCGGCTATGTGCACTCCGTGGATATGGAGGAACGCACGCTGACGGTGGATTTCGATGGTAAGTTAGTGGAGTATGAGGTCTCGGAACTCGACGAGCTGACCCTTGCATACGCCACCACCATCCACAAGTCGCAAGGGTCAGAATATCCCATCGTGGTGATGCCGGTGCTGATGACTCACTATGTGATGCTTCAGCGCAACCTTATCTATACTGGTATCACCCGTGCCAAGAAGATTTGCGTATTGGTGGGTCAGACCAAAGCCCTTGCCTACGCCATTCACAACATGAAGGTGTTGAAGCGCAACACCCGACTAAAGGAACGTCTTGCTCCCACCGCCACTGATTCCATCGCCACAGCCCTGAACAGCGCACAGCAATACGCACTGCCTACTGAGGAAATTCAGATGGCAGCGGAAGATTGGGTACAATACGGCGACAAAGGCAAGCCGTAGTGTTCTCTATGAAATATATGCAGAGTTGCTCATCTGTCTCTGCGGAAATCATTGTTATGCTCTCCGCCGAACAAAGCTCTGAGCACACCGCCCAAAGCTCTGAACACGAAGTAGCAAACGATGATTGCAATAATATCGTTCATAAGCATTTCCTGTTTTATGGGTTATACACTATTATGAAGGTTCACTATGTCCAATCCCTGCCGCTTGGCTTCTCTGATGGTGTAGAACGTGCCGCCCTTGGGATTGCCATCGAAGTAGGCTATGAGACGTGAACTGCGGTTGACCATGTAGTCGTTGCGCCTCAGAAGGCAGCCGTTGTAGTAACGCTCGCTCAATACGACCACATCATCCACGATGCGTAGGATGGCATCGTACTTGGCTTGCGCTTCCTTGCTCCACCTGTCAGACTGACCACGGAACGGCACAACGGCTATCACCCGCAAGTCCTTCAACTCGCTTTGCAACGAAAGGGCGGCTTCTGCCGCCAGCAGGTCAAATCCCATTGCCATGCCACAATAGAAACACCGGAAGCCGTCGGCATACGCCTTGGCTATCTCCGATTTCAAACATTGCTTCAACTCCCTCCGCTTGGCGAAGGGTACGCTGCGGTGTCCGCTGAAGCATACGGACACTGCCTTGTCGTATTTTGTCATACTTTACCTTACTTTATAATGCGTGCGTGCGAGGAACATACCGCCAATGACACATGCACCGAGACTTTCGAGTTGGTTGGCATACTTGGCGAAACTGAGCCCCTTGGTTATCACATCGTCAAAGACCAACACCATCTTGTTGTCGAAGAACGGCTCATCAAACTCAACAACATTCGCCTTGCGGACTTCATCTTCGTTTTTGCGGTTGTCGTGGATGGTCTTGCGCTCTCCGCATACCCTCACGTGCTCGTAGCCGTTTTCCGCTCCTGTCAGTTCACAAACCCTATGACAGAAAGCCTTGTAGCGGAGTTCGTTGCTCTCGCTTGTGGATGCCGGAACGGGGGCGAAGACGAGGTTCACGCAACCCTTGCCGTAGAGTGTCAGCATATTCTCTGCGGTGCGCTGCGCCACTTCCTCATAGGCTCTTCCGTCCTTGAAGTCAAACACTAATTGTCTGTCGGCAATCTCCTTTTCACCCACGTTGCGGATGCGTGCGGGATAGTATTTGCAGAACCAAGTCTGAGGCTTGTCTAACTGCTTTTGGATGTGATAGTCATTCTTGTGTGCCATTGCTCTGATGTTTTTTCTTCCCTCTGTTTGGAGGCTTTTCTTGCCTGCCCAAGGGATATTTTTTGCTTTTCAAGAGTGATGGCGGTCAATAAGCCAAATCGGGAGCGAAAAATACGCTCTGCGAGCAGAGGAAGATTTTTCGGTCAGTGCAATGGACGATTTGGTGTTTGGACAACCGCCAGCATTACCTTTGCAAAACAATATCCACAGCGGCAAGGCAGGCGAAAAGAAATCTTTTACATAAAAAAGAAAACTGGGCGGGATGGCGTGGGGCGATGCTGTATATGGGTATGGACGATAGTTGATATGAGGGAAAAAGAGAAAATCTTGTAATAGGGAACGACATTGCCTTTTATCAGCATGGAGGCAGTCCTACAAGCAGAGAAAACTATTGCCCTAAAAATGAGTTGGATAGTATCTCCTAAAAGTAGTATCGACTACGAATAGTATAATAGTCGAATAGTATTTACTACCATACTACGGATAGTAAAGTCTGTTTATAGAAGAGATAGCGGTATCATCGTCTGTCCGGCGATGATACCGCGCGGCACTCATGTGTCATGCCGCTTTAGGTATTCGGTCATTGCCTCATTGACAATATCACGCAAGGACATTCCTTTCTTGATGGCGAGGTACTTCATCCTCGTATGGATGCTCTTGTTGATAAGGAAGTTGCAATGTACTGGCACTTCTGTAGCCTCAGAAACAGACACTGGTGGGGCTTGTGTGGTTTCTGTGACTATCTGCTCTTTACTCGGCTTCTTTGTGGAAGAAAGGAGTCCGTTCAGACCACCTTTCATTCCCTCTTTCAACATACTACTCTTGCTCATGGGAATACTATTTTAGTTTCAACACTTCTTTTGCCAAAGACATGTAATCACTGGCACCATTGGACTTGGGATTATACTCAAAGATGGTCTTGCCGTTGATGGGGGCTTCTGCCAAAGCCACATTGTCACGGATGACGGTCTTGAAGACTTTCTCGTGAAAACTGTCATTGACGATTTCTCTCACGCTGCGGTTCAAGGTCTTCCGGCGGTCGAACTGCGTGATGACAATGCCGCCCACTTTGAGGTTGGGATTAAGCCGCTCCTGAACGATGCGGATAATATCCATCAACTTTGCCATGCCTCTCATGGCAAGGTATTGTGCTTGAACAGGGATGATGATGTAGTCTGCTGCGGTGAGGTCATTCAAAGTCAGCAAGCCCAAGGATGGTGGGCAGTCGATGATGATGTAGTCGAAATGCTCTTTGGCGATGGCTTTGGTGATAAGTCCCTTCAAGATAAGCTCCCGTCCCGGCTCACTGATAAGTTCGGACTCAGCCGCAGACAGGTCAAGGCATGAGGGTGAGACGGTGATGCCGTTGTGCAACTTGACCAACGGCAAGGTGTACTGTCCACACATTGCGCCATAGACTGTCTGTTCTTCCTCGATGGACAATCCCAAGGCTTCCGTGAGGTTGGCTTGTCCATCCATGTCAATAGCCAAGACGTTCTTCTTACTTAGTTGCAGAGCTGCTGCAAGGCTTACTGCGGTCGTACTTTTCCCTACGCCACCTTTGTGATTTAATACTGCAATTATCTGTGTCATAACATGATACTACTATTAGTGAATACTACTTTACTATTCTACTACTGATAGTACATACTAACCATAGTAAAAGCGGATTTACTACGATTAGTACGTACTACTCTCAGTTGATACTACCCTCAGAAGGGAAGGTCTTCGCTCTTGTCCTGCGGTGCATCGGCTGGCGGTACGGGAGCCTCGCCCTCTGCTTTGGCTGCCTTGCGTGCCTTTGTTGCTGGGGTGTCGGCTGCATCTGCATTTTGACCGTTGTCAAAGGCCTTCCCTGCATTGACAAAGGCGATGGAGTCAGCTATGATGCTATGCTGTATGTGGTTCTCTCCGTTGCGGTCTGTCCAAATGGAAGAAGTCAGCGTGCCTTCCACAAGCACCATACGACCCTTGGTGAGGTATTCAGCCAAGCGGATATGGTTCTCCTTGCTGCTCTTCACCCTTACCCAAGTGGTGATTTGTTTGCCCTTGCTGTAGTCGTCCACTGCGATGTCAACAGCCATGAATGTTCCATGTGTTCCTGTGATGACGCGGCAATCCTTTGCTCCGATGCGTCCGATAGTGTGAGTGTAAATCATAATGTGAAATTTTTATAGTGGCAAGTTGGTGGGGCTTGCCGTTACCTTGTTATTTTAATATCCTTTCTTCGTCTGCCTTGTGTTAGCGACGAAAGACTTGTTGCTGCCTGTGAGACTGATAGAGCCGCAATTAACAAACTCTCCGTCGGAATATACCCTGTACTTCTGTCCGCTTACCTCATGCTTCTGTTTGATGCGCTCTCGCATCCACTTCTTGGCTGCGGTCAATGAGCAAAAGGTCTCGCTCTCCTTGGTAGTCTCGTCATATACGATGCACTGGGTCATAACTGCTCCTCCTTCATCCATGCACCTATACTCGACGTAACATAGTCCAACTGACCGCCAAAGATGTCGCTTGGCTCTATGTTGTATTGTCCATCCCTCACTTCCTTGTCCTCTCCGAGAAGCGACAAGTTACCGTCAGAATCCAAACGTGCCGCATCTATGACGATGTCACGAGGCTCGTCAAAGAGATAACCTGCCACGATGGGCTGCTCTCCCTCGAAATGCACCTCAAAGCCTCCGTCCACTTCCGTGCCGTACTTGCGAAGAGCCGCTTTTAGTTCGTCCTGCTCCCGGTGCTTCAATGCCTGGAGTTGTCCGTGGATAGTGAGGTCTTGCAGTTCTGCCTCTCGTTGGGTGCGGGTTGCCTCGCCGGTCTTGCGGTCGATGTCGTACTTGTGGTAAACCACTGGGATATGGTCTGCCGATGTGACAAGCCATGTGATGTTGTTCACTGAGAAGCCCTGTCTGGTGAGGAACTCCTCGATGTCAGAGCCGATAAGATGGTCGGCTACGTCAAGATACTCGATGCGTGCGTCAGCATCATGCAGGATGATAATCTTCATTGCCTTTCAATTTTTAGTGATACAAATAAGTTTGTCGCCCATGTCGCTGGACTTGTTTCTCTTCCCTCCTTTCGAGGCCTTTCAGCCTGTGGAGGGATATTTTCTGCTCCCAAAAGCCGCAAGAAAAGACATAAAGACAAATTATGTGTGAAGAATACTCTTTTCCTAGGAAAAGGAAGATTGTTCACAGTCACAAGACCTCAAGCAGAATTTGACGATTGTCTCAGAGGCGGCTAACTTTGCAGGAAATATGCCTACCACTGCGCTGATTGGAAGAAGATTGTTGATATTGGCTGCAAGAGGAATGATGTGTTATATATAAAGAGGTAAGAAGAAAGATTGAAACAGTAAGGGTGGGCAGTGAAGTGTTTGCAGGTCTGCTGTACCGACATAAAGCGAGTGTGTTGGCTGACCGGGATGCAAGTCATCAAAGCTTCAGCCTTGATAGCTTGTAGCACGGACAGACTATTCTCTCGTGTCGGTACTTCGGCATACTGTCAGCTTTGGCTAATAGCAACGTGTTGCCATCAGCCAAGGATGTCCGTATGACGACAGACCATGTAACGGTTCGCAAAGGCGTGGGGCAAAGCAGTATAATTTAGAAGTAGATAGTAACGTATATCAGGCAAGAAGAGACAGTTGCGCAACGGACAAATCGGGCACTCTTGTCAGCATGACAAATGTGCCTTGTCCTTGCCGCAGGACACTGAGGCATATTGAACGTAGCAGACTTGTCTGCCACATGCAATATGTCTGAGTGGACAAGAACTGCCTCTTGTATAAAAGAAAATCATCTGTAAAACAGAATATCCTATGGGAGTATAATAGACTTGGGTGGGCAGAATGGCATTACACGGTCATTGCCGAAGCCCGATAATGGGACAGCCAGACAGCAATAAAGGCAGTTATCAGAAGTGGCAGTTTCTGATAGTGCCATTGTTGGCAGCCTGTCACATGAGCATTCGTGCGGTGTCCGTACAGTAATGCCGTTCTGAAGGTGTGGGGCGAAGCGGTACAACGCATATGGACGGACACACCGCTTATAACAGAAAATATTTTGCAGTCAAAGAGAAGAAGAATAGTAAAGCAGGTGTGGGTGGGTAGTGAAGCTGTCGCAAGATTGACGGTCTGAACATCAAGGCGAGTGGATTGCCAGCAAAGGTCACAATTATCAGAAGCCTCGGTTTCGGCATCTTGTGGCATATATGGCAGTCCTCTCGCGTTCAGACCTTGGCATATTGTCTTTCTTGGCTAATAGCGACCTTGTTGCCATTAGCCAGGAATGTCTGTATGCCAACCATCTTGGTGACGCTTCGCAAATGGAGAGGGACGAAGTGGTTATAACAAAGAAAGACGGCATCGCCGATATAGCCATTAACAGAACACGGTTGTTATCTGAGAAGAGAAAAACGCTATAATAGCCAGAATGATGTCCCTGAGCAAAACAAAAGCGACCCGATGGTCGCCTTGTTATGAAGAGGAAAGGCTATTTCTTGCCCTTCTTGGTTGCTGGCTTGGCCGGCTCTTCCGCAGGAGTCTCCTCCTTGTCGGGACACTCGTAGAACTTGGTTGCAACCATGATGATTCTGGAGTGCTTCACGCCATCCTTGTCTGTCCACTCCTCTGGCTTGAAGAAACCCTCGACGGTGAGCAACGTGCCTTTTGTGAGCTTGTCGAATGATTCGGTGTGCTCGTTCTTGCGCCATGCTTCCATATTCATGAAAGCCGATACGCGGTTGGTTTCCTCGCCGTTCTTCTCCTGACGGCCTACTGCCAATGAGAAGCGTGCTACGCTGGCGTTTGCGAACTGACGGATTTCTGCATCCTTACCTACGAAACCTGAAACTGTGAAGTTGTTCTCGATCTTTTTCATTTTGAATTGAATTTAAAAGTGAAACTTAATTTTTACATGCATTCAAAAGCAGGGATGTGGCACCATGTGGGAAGCACCATGAAAATCGTTCGCAATACTCGTTTTCTTGTTGGCGATGAACGACAGAGAGGAAGAAAAAGGAAGATTACGCACTATTTTATTGGTCACAGCGATAGCGGCCACACAAGAAGGAGGAAGTCCTTCGCAGCATCACGCTACCTTTGCATGGTAAAAATAAGTGGCTTTCAAATAACTCAATTCAGAAAAAGACGGGGCAAAACAATGGAACAAAGGTTGTAAGCAAGGAGGCAATCCGTATGCAACAGGCAGGGGCACTGCTATGGCGGTATGCCTGGAGAAACGAAGCGGGAAATCCGACCTTATAGCTGTATCAGCAGAAGATGGAGGAGCATGAACAATTATGCACAACGAACGACAAGCCAAAGGGTCAGCTTACCAATAGAGGCATCAAGCCAAAAGAGGACAGACATCAGAGGATTGGCGATAGCACTGTCATCATGCTAAGACCAAGTTCTGTGTCCGACAAGGAAGAGTCGCAAAAGACAGACGAGTAAAACCAAAAGGCGAAATGACCATTCCTATAACAAGGTGACGGGTTGCTTAAAACGGTGAAGGGACTTTGGCGACGTGTAGCTATACAGCTGTCGAAGCATCGCTTCTATAACAGGACTGGAGCAAGTGAGCAAACTGCACAACTTGCTCCCAAGATATTTCAGTTACAACAACCATAACCTCATTGGAGGATTGTCCTAAAAGAGTTTTTGCAGTCAAAGGAAGAAAGAGTCTGCAAGCCACATAGCCAACAGACTCTCTCCTGATTATTCACAGATGACAACATCATCCTTGTACTCTGTCACCTCCTTGCCGTTGATGAGCTGGACAATGACCTCACACCCCAAGTCCTCGACAATCGTTCCCTCTGTCTGACCTCTTCGGGGATAAAGCAAGGTGCAGAAACACCCTACAACGCCGTCCAACTGCTCCATGTCTATTGTTGCCATATCCGTTCCTCCTTGTTAGCCGAATGTGATTGGATTGATGCAGAAATTCGTGTCCTCTGCCTCATACTCGTATTCATTGATGAAGTCAATCATCTTCTGTTCGTTTCTTCCGTCCTGTGAGACACCAGTCTTCTCACACCACAACCTGATGGCATCGCCAAAGGTGGAGTAAGCACCCTCACAATCCTCAAAGAGTTCTCCGTAGGCAGTGACGTAGCACTCTTCGGGGAAGAAGTCGTTCTCATCGTGCGTATAGAAGATGTCGCAACCTGGCTCAACCTCTCGCCAACTGATTGAAAGGTAGTCGCCAAGTGCCTTGTTCACCTCCTCAAAGAACAAGTCGCATGAAGACCAAGCACTTTCGGTGTCAAAGGACAAGAGGGCATAATCGTCTTCCACGTTCTCCTCAAACTCTGCCCAATAGATGTGTCCTCTCACCGAGATACCTTTCTTCTCGTAGTCAATGCCATAGTGTTCTGCCAAGAGATACAGATACACATTCTTACTGTTCACCTCCAACTCTTGGAGTGTGTTCCAAAGGTCTGCCACGGCTTTGCGTGAGCCTGTCACCTTGTACTGAGTGTCGCAAATGTTAGCCATAAGATAAAATTTTTATTTTCTTCCCTTATGTAGAACCAACTACCATCGGGATTGATTAAAGAATTATGTTGCCCCAAAAGGTGTTATGGCTCATCAATGCAAGGTTTTGCCGTCAAATACTACCTCTGACGCAATCAGAGCGTGGAGATTTCACGGACAAACCACAGGCACCGACCTTGCAGGATGAACGCCATGACGGGTACCTTTGCAACACAATTCTTATCAGAGCCCGATGGGGTGGTACATGGCAGACAGCATGGTACAGCAGTGTAACTGTACGCTACAAGTGGAGATAAGGCTATAAGAGGTTTTTGCAGTCAAAGGAGAAAAGAGTTCACGAAGTGCAGTATCGACAGGGCAAAAACACTTTAGTTTACCCTGGTTAGCTCTTATATATATGCTAACCTAAAGTAAACTATATATAGGTAGGCAGAAATAACGTCTGCTTACCATATCGAAAAAGAGGTGAAACAAGAGGTCGGAAAACACTTTAGTTTACCTTGGTTAGCTCTTATATATATGCTAACCTAAAGTAAACTGTATATATGTCCGTCTAAAACTCGAAAACCGTAAGGATCGCTTACGTCAGGAACAGAAGCAAAGAACCGTAGAAGAGGTGCAGGAAGTCTTTCTTCCTTTGACTGCAAAAAATCTCCGTACCAGCGATAAGGCTATCGCCAATTTCACACTTGGATTTCAACAACCAAATTGATTATAGGGAAAAGAAACACCGAGTCAAGTAGTCCGCAAGAAACATATCAAGCCCACAAAACGTACTATCGTTTTTTCATCCAAACACAAAAAAGAAGGTATCTGACAGGAAAGAAAGCAAGGGAAACAGGTAAAGGAACAAAAACGTGTTTCTCGTCACTTTTGTTTCTGTTTTGTTTCTCAAAAGTTTATAATTAGATATGAATGTTTGATTATCAGATATTTATAAAATATTCAGTTAGACTTGCGAAATTAACATTTATAAAATATCTGTTTGAACAAACAATCTATTTACATTTATTA
>ERZ809426.199-NODE-199-length-46787-cov-8.218565_pt1 | contig 46787 bp, 40 predicted proteins | sample MGYA00520791_ERZ809426 | MGnify/ENA primary metagenome ERZ809426 (study PRJEB31576, sample SAMEA3212668) | Homo sapiens | biome: human-gut; feature: human gut; material: fecal | place: Sweden | collected 2012 ... | reverse complement strand
TTCCAGCCTGTCAAGCGTCTTTTTTTCAGTAAAAAGCCGCCCACCCCCGCAAGGTGCAGAGGCAGGCGGCACAGTTTGAATGCAAACTTTGGTCAGAACCGGGCTTCGGACCCATCCGGGCGGTAGAATGTGACGTGTTTTTTCCACTGCGGATCGCCCATCGTGCGGCGGTAGCAGTCAGCCAGCCCCTGCACGGTGGTCTCCGCATCCGGGGTGGTCCGGCCGCAGGGCAGCACCAGCACCCGGAACCAGGCATCGAAGAGATGCTCCGTCCAGCCCACATCCACAGCCCCGCACCGGGCATAGAAGCCCAGACGGCGGACTGCCATGACCTCGTCCTCGGCCTTTTCGGGGCACTCGGCCTCAATGAGGATGGCCTGACAGCCGTTTTCGTGGCCGGGCAGCTCTGCCAGCAGCGCAGCACCCAGACCGGCGGCCCGGTACCGGGGCAGGACTGCAAAGTAGTCCAGCTGGCTCATGGTGCAGCCCACGGGGCGCACCATCAGCAGATAAGCGGCCAGTGCATCGCCGTCGTAGATGCCCCAGGTGTGGGCGGTCCCGGCGGCTTCGCTGTTCAGGATCATGCTCAGGGGCTTGAGCTCGCTCTGGGGAAAATCGCGGCGCATCTCGTCGAGGTACACCTTCGTCAGCTCTTCGGCGGTCAGCAACCGCCAGGTCAGAGTCACGGGATTCATACGATGCGGGTTCCTTTCTGGACGACAGCCTGAATGTTGAGCGCTTCGTCGGCCAGAATGACGTTGCCGTACCGTCCGGCGCTCAGGCTGCCGTAGTCGTTGTCGATGCCGATGCTCCGGGCGGGGTTTTCGCTGGCGGCGCGGACGGCGCTCTCCAGCGGGACGCCCATCTCCAGCACAGCCCGCTTCATGCAGTCGTACAGGCAGGTCGCGCTTCCGGCAATGGTGCCGGGCTGTTCGGTCAGCGTAGCGCGCGGGCCCTTGACCGTGACCGCCTGTCCGCCCAGGCTGTACTGCCCATCGGGCAGGCCGCAGGCCATCATGCTGTCGGCGATGAGGATGACGTGGTCGTCGCCGAAGGTGCGGAAGGTGAAGCGGACCATGGCCGGGTGGATGTGGACATTGTCGGTGATGAGCTCGACTTCTGCGCCGCGCTCCAGCGCCGCAATGATGGGGCCGGGCTCGCGGTGGGTGATGCCGGGCATGGCATTGTAGAGGTGGGTCATGTGGGTGGCACCGGCGTCAAAAGCCGCGCAGGCGGTATCGTAGCTGGTGCAGGTGTGGGCGATGGAGATGCGGACCTCCCCGCAGCACTCCCGGATGAACTCCAGCGCACCCGGCTCTTCGGGGGCCACGTCCACCAGCTTGATGAGGCCGTTCGCGCGCTTCTGCAAGCGGCGGAACATTCCCACATCGGCAGGATGGAGGTATTCCGGGTTCTGTGCGCCGACCTTCTTCGGGCTGATGAAGGGGCCTTCCATGTTGATGCCGACAAGGTCTGCGCCCTTGCCGTTCCGGTGGGCCGCAGCCGCATCCATGACGCCGTTCAGGATCTCTTCCGAGAAGGTCATGGTCGCGGGGCAGATGGCCAGCACACCCTTGCTGGCTTCAAAGTCGGCCAGCGTCTGGATGGCCTCTTCCGTTCCGTCGCAGAAGTCCTTGCCCATGGCACCGTGGAAATGGATGTCCACAAGGCCGGGCAGAGCATAGGCACCCTTGGCATCCAGAACTTCTTCGCCTGCTTCCGGCTGTGCAAAGGGCACGATGCGCCCCTCCCGGATGAACAGGTCCCCCTCCTCGAACGTGTGGCGAGGGGTATAGATCTTTGCATGTTTGATGATCATAATTGAAGCCTCTATAATCGAGCTGTTTGCTGCTGTTTTTCTTTACGCTCCCGCAATGCCTTGCTGCCAATGGCTCCCCCTTTGGGGGAGCTGGCAAAGCCGCAAGGCTTTGCCTGAGAGGGTCACAGCAGGCTCAGTGCCTCTTCGTCAGCCACCAGGATGCAGTCGGGGTGCATCTGCAGGATGGAACCCGGACACTCCGGGGTGACGGGGCCGGACACGACGGCCTTGACGGCCTTGGCCTTGGCCAGACCGTTGGCCACCACCAGCACCTTGCGGGCCTGCATGATGGTCTTGATGCCCATGGTGTAGGCCTGCTTGGGCACGAGGTCCTCGTTGCCGTCAAAGAAGCGCTTGTTGGCCTCGATGGTGGCGGAGGTCAGGTCCACGCAGTGGGTCTCCAGCTCAAAGGCTTCGCCCGGCTCGTTGAAGCCGATGTGGCCGTTGGGGCCAAGGCCCAGCAGCTGCAGGTCGATGCCGCCCACGCTGTGGATGATCTCGTTGTACTTTGCGCAGGCGTCTGCTGCATCGGGGTTGGTGCCGTCGGGCAGATGGATGGCCTCCGGGCGGATGTTCACATGGTCAAACAGGTTCTTGTGCATGAAGCTCCAGTAGCTCTCCGGATGCTCCTTGGGCAGGCCGCGGTACTCGTCCAGGTTGACGGTGGTAACTTCCGAGAAGTCCAGATCGCCCTTGTTGTACCACTCCACCAGCTGGGCATACGCGCCCACAGGGGTGCCGCCGGTGGCCAGGCCCAGCACACAGTTCGGCTTCATGATGACCTGCGCGGAGATGATGTTTGCCGCCTTGCGGGACATATCCTTGTAATCCTTTGCACGAATGATCTTCATAGTGGAAACCTCCTGATTTTTTCTCGTTGTCTTCAGTATAGCACAGTCGCAGTGCTCAAAAAACGGTTTTGTGTGAACAAAAAAGGGCCGCCGAAGATGGGCGTGAACGCCCGCCCTCAGCGGCCCTTCGGGAACGGATGCAGGATCAACCAGTCTCCTGCACAAAATTACGATTCAGGATGCGATCACAGCATCTTCTTCAGCTCGTCGTACACGAACTGGACCTTGGTGCCGATGATGACCTGGCAGGTAGTCTTGTCAGGACGGATGACACCAGCTGCGCCTGCTGCCTTGACAGCCTTTTCATCGACCTGCGTGTAGTCCTTGATGGTGAAACGCAGGCGGGTAGCGCAGTAGTCCACGCTGGAGACGTTTGCCTTGCCGCCGATGGCCTTCAGCACACCAGAAGCAACTTCGGTGTAGTTGTTGTTGGCCAGGGTGATCTTCTTTTCGGCCTCTTCAGCGTCCTCGTCCTCACGGCCGGGGGTCTTCAGGTCGAACTTGGTGATGGCAAAGTAGAACACCAGATAGAACACGACGAAAGCAGCGATGCCCAGAGGAATGATCATCCAGGTCTTGGCAGCTGCGGGCAGGGATGCGGAGAAGACCAGGTCGGTCGCACCAGCAGAGAAGCAGAAGCCAGCACGGAAACCGGAGTAGTAGGTGATGACGGTGAAGATGCCGTACAGAGCAGAGTACACAACGTACAGCGGGAAGCACAGGAACATGAAGCCGAACTCGAACGGCTCGGTAACGCCGCAGACGAAAGCGCAGATCGCAGCGGACAGAACCAGACCGATGGCAGCCTTCTTGTTCTTAGCGGTCTTGACCATCGCCAGAGCAGCACCGGCAATACCGAACATCATGCAGGGGAAGAAGCCGGACATGTACATGCCGAGGCTCCAGCCCACATCTGCAGAGGTCTCACCAGCCCAGAAGTGGGACAGGTCGCCCAGGCCGATGGTATCGAACCAGAACACGTTGTTCAGAGCGTGGTGCAGGCCGGTGGGGATCAGCAGACGGTTCAGGAAGGCGTAGATGCCAGCGCCGATGCCGCTCATGCCTGCGATGCCCTTGCCCAGAGCGACCAGCGCGCCGAAGATGACGGGCCAGACGAACAGCAGAACAACAGAGACCACAATGGAGATCAGGCCGGTGGCAATTGCAACGAAGCGCTTGCCGGAGAAGAAAGCCAGCCAGTCAGGCATCTGGGTGTTCTTGAACTTGTTGTAGCAGGTCGCGCCCACCACAGCGGCCAGAATGCCGATGAACGAGTTGCCAGCGACCTTCTGGAAAGCGATGTAGGTAGCGGTGCCCTCTTCGAGGGTGCGGACTGCACCGACGACGGCGGGGCTCAGCAGCTGCTGCATCATCAGGAAGCTGACGAGGCCAGCCAGACCAGCGGTACCATCGTGGTCATCTGCCAGACCGACTGCTGCACCGATTGCGAACAGCCAGGCCATGTTGTCGATCAGAGCGCCGCCTGCCTTGACCAGCAGGAAGCCAACGGTGTAAGCTGCACCGGAAGTTGCTGCACCGGGCACACCCATAACGCCCGGAGCAAAGGCATAGCCAAGACCCATCAGGATGCCGCAGATCGGCAGGACCGCGACGGGAAGCATCAGTGCCTTGCCCAGTTTCTGGAGATGTTTCATCATAAGACACATTCCTCCTTAAAGAATGTTGTTGTTATGGAGGCCCCTGGTTGCAGGCTGTCCATAATTGCGTAACAATATCTTAACACATGTTAAGAAAAAAAAAAAGGGGGTTTTCGCCATTTTCTTTGCGAATGATACAAAAATCCTTGATTTTGCATTTTTCAGTCAAAAGTTTTTGGGGTTTTTGATGGGATACAAGTTTCCTCTTTGAAAATAATTTTCTTGTTTGTGAATTTTCTATATTCTGCTGCCTCTGCCGCGCACTTCTTGCACCGGGGCGGCGTCTATGTTACTATATAGGTATTCCCGAACCGTGCACAACATCCCGAAGGAGGTTTTATCAATGGAATGGACCGACATCCGCCTGACCGTGGCCAAAGCCGACGCTGACAACGCCGAGGCCGTCGCCACGATGATCGCCGAAGGCGGCATCTATATCGAAGACTACAGCGACATCGAACAGCAGGTGGCCGAGATCGCACACGTAGACCTCATCGAGCAGGAGCTGCTGGACAAGCCCCGCGACCAGGTCATCATCCACCTGTATCTGGAGCCGGGCGCTTCGCCGGTGGAGACGCTGGCCCTCATCGCCGCCCGGATGGAGGCGGCAGGCATCGCCTACACCGTCGAGACCGAGGGTGTGGAGCAGGAGGACTGGCAGAACGGCTGGCGCAAATACTATCACCCCATGGAGATCGGCCAGCGGCTCGCCGTCGTGCCCTCCTGGCAGGAATATGACACCGACCGCGTCAAGCTCATCCTCAACCCCGGTCTGGCCTTCGGCACCGGCGGCCACGAGACCACCAGCCTCTGCCTGGAAGCGCTGGACGAGCGGGTGAAGGGCGGCGAGCGGGTGCTGGACATCGGCACCGGCTCCGGCATCCTCGCCATCGCTGCCCTCAAGCTGGGCGCTGCCAGCGCCGAAGGCGTGGACATCGACCCCGTGGCCGTCCGCACCGCCGGGGAAAACGCCGCACTGAACGGCGTGGCCGACCAGCTCACCGTTCTGGTGGGCGACCTGTCCGACAAGGCCAGCGGCACGTATGACATCATCACCGCCAACATCGTCGCCAACGCCATCCTGTCTCTGGCCCCCGCCGTCCCCGGCCTGATGGCCGAGGATGCTGTTTTCATCGCCAGCGGCATCATCGACAGCCGGAAGGATGAGGTCATCGCCGGGCTGGAAGCCGCCGGTCTCGCCGTGCAGGAAGTCAAGGAAAAGCGCGGCTGGGAGTGCATCATCTGCCGCAGGAAATAATCGCTCAGGCGCTTTGCACCAGCTCTCCTTACAGGAGAGTCCTTGGCAGTCGGATACAGTTTGTATAAGCTGAGCAAGTTCAGGATAGGAGCCACTATGCCGCACCGCTATTTTACCACTGAGATCGTCGACGGCACCGCCACCCTGCGGGGTGCGGACGCCCACCACCTCGCCCGCGTGATGCGGGGCAAGCTGGGCGACACCGTCATCCTCTGCGATGGCAACGCCGTCGAATACACCGCCGTCATCACCGGCTTCGGCCCGGAGACCGTAGAGTTCTCGGTGGAGCCGGGCTACCCCAGCGCCGCCGAACCCAGCGTGGAAGTGACCCTCTTTGCGGGCTATCCCAAGCAGGACAAGCTGGAACAGGTCATCCGCCACGGCGTCGAGCTGGGCTGCGCGCATTTCGTCCCCTTCTTCAGCCGCTACTGCGTAGCAGCCCCCAAGAAAGAGGAGCAGAAGAACGAGCGCTACAACCGCATCGCCTTCGAGGCCGCCAAACAGTGCGGCCGGGGCATCCTGCCGGATGTAGCCCTGCCGCTGCCCAACTTCGGCGCGGTCTGCCGCAGTCTGGAAGGGTACGACCTCGTGCTCTTCTGCTACGAGTGCGGCGGTGCCCCGCTGCGGGAGCTGCTGGCCGATGTCCGCCCCGCCGACGGCAAAAAGCCGAAGATCGCCGTCATCACCGGTGCCGAGGGCGGCTTTGCCGCCGAGGAAGCCGAGATGGCCGCCCAGGCCGGTGCCAAAACAGTCGGCCTCGGCCCCCGCATCCTCCGCTGCGAGACGGCCCCTTTGGCCGTTCTCTCCGCCGTCATGACCCTGACGGGGAATCTGGAATAAGCGCTTTACAAAACAGGAGGGACAGCCCGCAAGCTGTCCCTCCTGTTTTGTTTATAATTGGTCTGCGAATGCGAACGCCTTTTGAATTGCAAAATGATTTTTCAGTTGCTATACTGGGCTTATCAAATTTTTTTCGGGAGGACGCCGCAGTGACCGCACAGACAATGCAAATCAGGAACAGACCTTGCCGCATTTACGGCGAAGCCCATGCAGAATACCTACTGCTCCAAATGACCGGCGAACACGAGCTGCAAAGCATGGAAAGCGAGGTTACCGCTATTGCACAGAGTGCGCACCGCTTTCTGTTTGCGGCTATTCCGGTGGAAAGCTGGAACGATGCACTTTCTCCGTGGAAGTCTCCTGCCGTGTGGGGGAAGCAAGGTTTCGGCGGCAAAGCTGGGGAGACCCTGCGCTTTCTGACGGAGCAGGTCATTCCCACACTGGAGCAGCAGTATCCTCTCCCGAAAAACGTCAAAATCATTCTGGGCGGCTACTCGCTGGCCGGGTTGTTTGCGCTGTGGGCCTCCACCCAGACAAATCTGTTCTACGGTATCGCCGCCGCATCTCCCTCGGTGTGGTTTCCGGGATGGATGGAGTTTGAACAGCGGCACCCGATACAGGCACAGCACATTTATCTGAGCCTTGGCGACAAGGAAGAGCATACGAAAAACACCATCATGGCTGCGGCAGGGGATAACATCCGCACCCTGCACAGCCGACTTATAGAGCGTGGCGCAGACTGCACCCTTGAGTGGAACAGCGGCGGGCACTTTAAGGACGCTGATTTGCGTACCGCAAGAGCATTTCAGTGGGTGATGGAGGAACACACATGACCATTTTGATTGATGCAGACGGTTGTCCGGTCGTCGATCTGACGTTGCAGATTGCAAAGCGGTTCGGCGTTCCGGTCATCATCCTGTGCGACACAGCTCACCAGATCGAGCGAGAAGGTGCGCAGACGCTGGTGTTCGACAAAGGAGCGGACAGCGTGGATTTTGCTCTCGTCAACCGGGTACAACCGGGAGATGTGGTTGTGACGCAGGACTACGGGCTGGCCAGCATGTGCCTTGCCAAGTGCGCACGCGTGCTGAACCAGAATGGTCTGGAATACACCGTCGACAACATAGACGCTCTTATGCTGCGGCGGTATGAAAACAAAAAGCTCCTCCGTGCCGGAAAGCACCCCAAGGGGAGCCCAAAGCGGACGAAGGAGCAGGATGTCAGGTTTGCGGACACGCTTGAGAAGATTCTGAGCAAAAGTTATTGATACATACAGCTCGTTTTCTTGCATCTGCTTTCCCGAATCTGCTATACTGAAGTCACTTTTTTGATCGGAGGCTTTCATGACAACCCTTCTTCTCCTGCGCCATTCCATCCCGGAGCGCGGCGGTTCCAGCCCCGACCCCGGCCTTTCTGCCGAAGGTCTTCAGCGGGCCGCCACAGTCTTTCAAAATGACGCTTTCCGCACGGTCTCGCTCGTCTGGTCGTCCCCTTCGCTGCGTGCGCTCCAGACCGCACAGCTGCTGGGGCTTCCCGTCCGGCAGGACACCCGCCTTGCCGAGCGCCGCACCGGCGACACGACCGGGCAGGACGCTTCGTTCTGGAAACGTCAATACGAAGACCCGGACTTCAAAAATCCGGACGGCGAGTCCTTCCGTGAGGTCAGCGCCCGGATGGCAGACTGCATCCACGAACTGCTGGATTCGCTCCCGGAGGGGCAGAACGCCCTTGTCGTCTCCCACGCCGCCGCTATTTGCAGCTACTTGCAGCGCTTTTGCACCGTTGAGGTGACCGACGCCGCACAGAAGCTCCGCCGGATTACATTTCAGGGCGAAGTTCTGTTGGATGGGCACTTTTGGGAGGCTGATGGATTTGTGCTGCACATCGAAAATCGCCGCCCTGTTCTCATCCGCACCATCTAGCCGCAAAAAAGGCACCAGCCTGAGCTGATGCCTTTTGTTGGCGGAGATGGTGGGCATTCTCCCGCGGGCTAAGCAACAGCCCGCAGGGCTGATTGCTTGCGGCCTGCGGGCCGCCGCCCTGTTCTCATCCGCACCATCTTAGCCGCAAAAAAGGCACCAGCCTGAGCTGATGCCTTTTGTTGGCGGAGATGGTGGGATTCGAACCCACGTGCCCGGTTAAGGACAAAACGATTTCGAGTTTTTCCTGCTTCACGGTACTTGGTGGAAGATAGAGGTAATTAGCCGACTTTGCCAGAAGATACGAACCATCGAATTTACGCTCAAAATTTCATCAAGATCCCAAATCACTAGGCTCCATGCGGATTTGAACCCACTTTTCAAAACGCAGAAAAATCTGTCTTTTGGAGAGAATTGGGAGAGATTTTACGCCTGTTGGAGAGAACGGGCGAGAGAGATTCCGGGAGCCAGAATCCATCCATACAATATGTTGCTTCTGACGCTGACAAAATCAAAGCAGCAAAGGATGGATGAACATGAGGACTCTGTTAGAGTGCTATAAAATACTCGAAGAATATCCCAACGGAATGACGAAAGACCAGTTCTATCGCGTTGCCCGCATCAACAAGCAAAACGCAAAATACCTTCTGGATTCCGGTCTCGTTCCGTGTATCAATACAGGAAAGAAAACACGCAAATACCATATTGCGACCCACGATGTGATTGCCTACTTGTGTGACCGTGAAGATAACCCCGAAAAGTATAAAGTGCCAACGGGCTTTTATATCGGAAAGAACGGCTGCTCCAAGCGGCACCCGGACAAGCCTGCCGCAGAGATTATCCGCTTCAATTTTACAGAGCCGGAAAAAACAGGGCTGTACACCATGTGGGAGAAGCTCACCGCTGGATATGATGATCTGTTGACCACCCCGGTAGTTTCGGAACTGACGGGCTACTCTGCACAAAGCATCCAGCGATGGTGCAATCAGAAGATCCTTGTAGGATTCAAAATTCGTGGTACATTGACGATTCCACGGCTGGCGGTCGTTGAGTTTATGTCCGGCGACCGTGCAACGGCGATCGTCCGAAAATCCTCAAAGCACCTCGATCTGCTCCGCACCTATGCACAGGACTGCCATGAAGGTGCAATGACAATTACATATTAAACGAACAGGACTGCTCCACAGCGCAATGTATGTGAGGCAGTCCTGTTTGCTTAGTAGGGATTTATATGTCTTTCTTGTCGAGCTGGATACGGGACATCTCCGAAAGAACAGCTTTCTTTTCGTGTTCCTGCAAGTACACCGGATTTAGTTTTGACTTCGTATATTTCAGATAGCTGTCAGCAGTCTTTTGCATCAGCACAGCCGTAAAATAGCGCTCCCAACTGAAATACTGCTGGCTTTCCACATAATTTTCCGGCGATTTCAGAATTTCATCGACCTCCGCATCTTCGAGCAATCCAGAACGAAGAATCAACCATTCAAACGATTCTGGCAGGTAAATATGAGAATCCGGCTGGAGGGCAAGCAGTTGCATAATGCGCTCCATCTGCGACCCAAACGCCGCACCGTCTGCAATCACAAGAACATTCTCACCTGCACGGTCGGACAGCATTTTGAAAATGTTGGACTTTCCACCAGCAGATTCGCAGAAAATTCCGTTTTCGGCGCAAACAGCCTGAAAAAACTGGAACCCCGAATTGGAATCCTCTGTAATGATTGCCGCTGGTTTTAGTTTCTCCAACCCCATCGGCTTTCCGTAAATTCGGAAAAATTCGTTGTAGGTCTGCTTCAAGTCTCCGAAGTGTTTGGATGCCCGGATGCCGTAAATTTCCGTTACGCTGTACGGTAATGTTTCAAGTCCTTCCCGCGTGACGAGCACATAGTAGTTGTCTGTTTTCTGAATCGCTGCGGCAAATTCCTTTGAAGCAGTAAAAGCATTCCCTTCATCAATAAAAACGATACTCTGCGAAAGGTCGGAAAGCTGTTTTTCCCACTGCCGCCCGGAAAGAACAACGCAATCCTTCTCGCATTGCAGTTCTATCCCACTGTCCGGGCCTAGTTCCTCGTATTCCCGAATCATCTCCACGAGCGTTGTTTTTCCTGTGGCACTATCTCCACGCAAGATCGTGATGTTCCGGCGTATTTCAAAATCGAACTTGATTTTTCGGTTTTGTACAACGACCCGATATGCTCCTGTCATAAAAAATCCTCACACATAAAGTCCTGCAACGGGGACAAGTTCCCGCATGGAGTGAACGATCTGATTGGTGTTCAGGATGCGGATGGTAAATGTTCCATTTCCAAAATCCATGAGATGCCGAAGGTTGATGGTAACATCCCGATTTTCAGCGATTTTTAACAGCCATTTGGCACAGTTATCTCCACAGGTCGAAGCATTGAACACCTTTTCCGGCTCGTTGGCTATCAAAATCAGGGTCTTTACTCCGCCCGACAACTGCACCGGGGGAATCTTCCCCAGTACCGGGCTATCGATCACACCGCTGTCCAGTACAGTGGAATGGTCTACGTCTTGTATCATCTCACGAGAAAGCGGAGCTGTGATCCACTCTTCTGCATAAGTGTTCTTAAAATAAACAGCGGTATTATAGATCACGTTCGGCATATCACCGTAAAAAACATTAAGCATATAAGCATCTTCTCCTGTTACATCGGTTGACACTTTTATTATCACCATTGTAAGCGTTTTTTCTGGTGAATGTCAACCTGTTTTTACGTTCATTTTTGAAGGAGGGATCGTTTTCCACATGAACAAACCCATACAGTTGAAAATCCGAGGTCACACCAAATGACGCTGGACCACTTCTACGGGCAGTCGGTCGAGTTGTTCTCCTATTTCCGCATCCCCAAGGCACACCTTTTAACTTATCTTATCGGATTCGCACCCGGCAGCATGGTTCGGGCGTGACATCCTTGCATTCTCTCCTGCCGTTGGGTACACTGATGGTGTCAGCGGCAGAAGTTACATATTCAAGTGGATGCAAAGATACAGCAGTCTCAACAAACAGTAGTATTTTCAACAGATTCAACAGGCGACTGGTTAAAGTTCCTGTTGGAGAGAATTTAGGAGAGAACGGACGTCTGCGGCCCGGTTTTTGCCGATGCTTTTGCGTTCCAAGCGGTAAAAGCGCAAAATAAAAAAGTCGCAGATTCGTTTGAATCTGCGACTTCTGGCGGAGATGGTGGGATTCGAACCCACGTGCCCGATTAAGGACAAAACGATTTCGAGTCTTTGAATCGGTTGGAGGAAGCTGGTTTCGTTCGGCTGTCATGGGCAGTCGTCGGCATTTTCTGCGCCTCGCAAAAGTGGCACATCAACGTAATTTACAGGCAAAAATCGACCACTTTTTGCGAAGCGCCGTTAGAAAAGCCTCCTTTCACACAAAGCGTCAGGGGCTGTATTTCAGGTGCAGTTCCGTTAGATGTTCGTTAGAATATACCAGTGCTGCCGTTGCTGTGCCAGCTCACAGCAGGCTTCTCTGTCTGAACGCAGCGTTTCCCGAAAGCCGGGGACGCTGCGTTTTCTTTTGCCCGCAAACCGGGCTGAAAGGGAAGCCGCCATGTCAACATTCCGCGTCAATAAAAACGTCAACTACACCGTTATGAGCAACCACCACCTGCAGGATAAGAGGCTGTCCCTGAAAGCCAAGGGACTGCTGTCCTATATGCTCTCCCTGCCGGACGATTGGGATTACAGCCTGAAAGGGCTGACAACCGGATGCAGGGATGGCATCGACAGTGTGAGAAGTGCGGTTCACGAACTGGAAGATGGCGGGTATCTGTGTCGGAACAAAGTCCGTGATGCCCGTGGCCGCATTATTGACTACAACTATGAAGTCTTTGAACTGCCACAGAAAGAACGGATTGAAAAACGCCCTGCTCCAGTGCCAAATTCACCATCATCGGAAAATCCAATGTCGGGTTTTCCAACGTTGGAGAATCCAACACAACAAAATACTAATAAACAAAATACTAAAAGACAAAGTACTAATCTATCAGGGCAGACGGACGAATCTGCGGATTTTGACCAGATGGAAGCACAGGTGCGGGAGGAGTTCCGGGAACGGCTAGAGATTGAAACCCTTGCCCAGCGGTACGACCCCGACAAGCTGGAGGAGTTGCTGGACAACATTGTGGAGATGTACTGCTGTCCACGACAGACCCAGTACATCGGCAAACAGCCGCAGACCACAAAGGCAATCCGGCTCCGGCTGGATAAGCTGACCAGCCAGCACGTGGAGTATATCTTCGATGTGATGGCCAACACCACCCAGCCCATCAAGAACATCATGGCCTATCTGCGCACCACCATCCTGAACGCGCCCACCACCATGGAGCACTACTATCAGGCGCAGGGAAACTGGCTGACGGCGCAGAGCCGGAAGAAGTGAACATTGTTTTCCACCACGACCGCAGCATACGTTGAAAACACAAAGGAGATTTACCATGAAAAACGAAACTGCTATCCGCACCGAGATCCACTATGCACGGGTCGGGGACTATCAACTGCCCCTGCTCACCCTGACGCAGACCGACAGCTGCGAACCTCTGGGCAAGTACGCCCGGATGCGTTTGACTTACCTTAAGACCCAGCGGCCGGTGCTGTATAACCGGATGCTTCTGAGCGGTTCACTCTTGCCGCATTTGCAGGAAGTCCAGAGAGCCGCCTCAGAGCAGGCAGAACGCACGATCGCGGCCTTGGCAGACAAGTTTCCTGCGCCGGACAAAGAACGCTCACAGCTCCTCTGGGCGGCCCATATGAACACGCTGAAAGCGCAGGCGGAGGAGGTGGTGGTGAGGGAAGTCGTGTATGCAGAATGATCCCTGATAGCATCTGAACGGTATAAAAAGCCGGTATTTTAGATTTTATTCTTGATTTTTGCGGAATGTTTGCAAATTTCAAAATCAAAATTTGACTTTCCGTCCAGAATAGAGTACACTGGATTCAGAAATCACTTGGGAGGTTTTGCGATGCTGCTTCAATTTTCCGTTACAAACCACCGTTCTATCAGGGATACCGCCATCATCAGCATGAAGGCATCCACAGATAAAAGTCTGTCTGACTGTCTGATTTCACCGGACGACAAAAAACAGCTCGTTCCTGTCCTTGCTCTATATGGCGCAAACGCGGCCGGAAAGAGCAACGTCCTCCATGCACTCCTGCTCATGCGTGAGATGGTCTGTGGCCGATATGCCAAGCTGCTGAAGGGCGAGTCCCTTCCGCAGGAGCCGTTTGCTTTCACCGACCAGCCTATACAGCCGACCAGTTTTGAAGTCATCTATTTTTATGGCGGCATCAAGTATGCCTATGGGTTCTCGTTTGACAAGTCCAAAGTCCTGACCGAATATCTCTATCACTGGCCCAACGGCCGGGAGGCTATGGTTTTTTCCAGAGAAGGCAATGGTTACCAGTTCCGCGAGAATGTTCAGGAACAGCTTACCCTTGCCGGACGCACCGCAGAAAACCGGCTTTACCTGTCCAGCTCGAACGAGTGGAACTGCCCCCAGACCGAAAAAGCGTATCTGTGGTTCTTTGAAAAGCTGACAGGCTTTATGGGAACCGAAATGCGGCTGGATGCTACATTGTCTGCCATTCGGCAGGGCAGCTCTGAAAAGAGCCGTATCCTGCATGAAATGCTGTATGCAGACCTCGGCATCAAAGACATCCGCATTACCGGCTCCAAGGAAGAGCCTATCATTTCCGCACTGCACACTCTCGATGCCGAAGATGGCACTTCTAAGGGTTTCTGGCTCCTGTTGGGTCAGGAATCCGTTGGGACACAGCGTTTCTTCTCTCGCATCGGTATGTGGCTCACTGCACTAGAAGCAGGCTCTGTTTTGGTAGTAGACGAGATAGAATCCAGTATGCACCCGCTGCTGACAAGGCATCTAATCGAGATGGTGCAGGATGCCGCTATCAATACAAACCATGCACAACTCATCTTCACAACACACGATACCGGACTTCTCGATCTAACGCTGCTGCGTCGGGACCAGATCTGGTTTGCAGAGAAGGATGAGAGAACGATGCAGACTGATGTTTATGCTTTGACTGAATTCTCCCCGCGGAAAGGCGAAAACATCGCCAAAGGCTATTTACAAGGTCGGTATGGGGCGATTCCTCACATGAAGAAAGAATTATTAAGGAGCGTATAAATATGGCTTACCTGAAGCTGATGTTCGACGAGCGGGAAATCGCCCATCTGAGCGAAGATGGACAGTATCTCTGCGCCAATGAGGGCGTGCTACAGTACGACCTGCCTTTGAACCTCTTTATTGGAAACAGCCGCAAGGTGCCGCTGATCGATGTAGTCGTCTGGGCAAAGAAACGCATTTTTCCCCGGAATCGGATGGACTGCAAAGAGATTCTGGAGATGATGGGCCTGCCTAATTACAACGCATGGGAAATTGTAAAGCGCACCAATGCCTGCCTGATGGAAGATCCTTTCTGGCTGCGCTTCAGCGAAGATGAGACTTTTGAGGATACAACCCGCGGCAGGGCAAGAAGGATTATGGCTGAATATCAGAAGTCGGCTGATACCAACTAATATCATTTGTATTAGTTCCATGGCAAAGCCTACTGGCCGTACATACTTGTCCTTCTTGGGCATCCGGCTTTTTTCAGAGCAGAATCCCTTAATCACCCTGCTTTTCCCTTAAAATGCGGCCAATTTTAAGGGAAAAGCACATTGAGTAAGGGCTGAATCAGCTTTACTTGCTTGACTTTTTGGTTGGTTGCCAGTATATTGATATTAGTTGATATCAATTTATATCAGTCGCGAGGTGATCGGAATGGATGGGGCAAAATTCGCAAAAATGCTTTCTGACAAGCATCTGTTTGAGTTGGATCGGATGGAGTATAAGTATTCCGTTTCCAGTGTCAATGAATTTACAGAGCTACTCCGTCAGAACTTCGCTCAGTCTTTGCCGTTAGTCGATTTTTCCAGTGATGAACTGTTCTATCTGCCCAATCTGGCTCGGATTTCCACCAACGGCATGAAGCAGCTTCTTTCTGCTCCTGCAAGCAATCAGTCCTTTGGGTTGCAGGCCATGACTGAGGAGATCCATGCAACCTTCCAGATTGAAAGCATTCATTCCTCACGCAACAGCATCCGGCATATCCTGAATGGCTACGCCCCGCGCAATGAAGAAGAATCCCGAATCTATGGCATGAAGCGTGGTTTGGACTTCATTGCCGACCGCCAGAATACGATCACAGAAGAAAATTTGCATCAGCTGTACCAAATCAGCACCGGCGACTATCTGCCGGATGAAGACCGTCTGTTGCCGGACCATTTCTACCGCCACGATGTTGTCTATGTTGTAGACGGCGAAGAAAGCCGGGAGGGACTTCCGGCGCAACAGCTCCCGGATGCCATGAAACGACTGGTCGATTTCGCCAATGCTAAAGACGGCATCAACGAACTGCACAAGGCGGCGATCCTGCACTTTGCCTTTGCATACTATCACCCCTATTTTGATGGCAATGGCCGCACCGCACGGCTGCTCCACCTTTGGTATCTTGTCCAGCAGGGTTATCCTGCGGCACTGTTTACGCCGTTTTCCCGGTATATTGCTGAGAGCAAGGCAGCTTACTACAAGGCCTATGACCGTGTCGAAAAGAATGCTCTCATCTCCGGCTACACGGACGTGACACCGTTCCTGTCCTACTTCTGCAACGAAGTCTATAACCGTCTGCAAGTGGATGCGGCACCGCCGCAGGCTGATCTTCAGGTGTACCAGACAGCCTTTGCAGAAGGAAAGATCACCGAGAAAGAACGGCTGCTCTGGGAGTATGTTTTGTCCGCCTACGGCACAGAGGAGTTCACCACCAAGCAGCTGGAAAAGGACTTCCGCAATGCTGCCTATGCCACGATCCGGACGTTTGTGATGAAGTTCCACGAGATGGGATTGCTGGCAGCAAGGAAAGCCGGGAATCGGGTGTTTTATAAAATCGCCTAAGAAACAGCCTGTTTTTAACTTGCCATCGCTATCTTTTTGGCCATATTTTCAACCGAAGCTTAAACTTCTCAAGCTAAATCTCAAACTACTCAAGCAAAACTTCATCTTATATTGTCGCCAACACTTCAAAACATTGAACAGCCTGCTAATCCGCGCTATAATAGAAGAAAATTGCAAGGAAGTGTCATCATGCTTCACCCCGGACTGTACGAACAGGTCATCAACAACGCTCTGGAGAGTGAGCTTTCGGAGATCCCGGAAGCCCGCAAATCCACTGCGCCCATCGACACGGCAGAGGCATCCAAGGTGCTGGCGCAGTACCTGACCGAGGTGGTGCAAAAGGGTCTGGATAACGTACAGGACAATGGCGGCGGCATCGAAGCGCAAATTGAGCTGGCAAACCAGATCGTAAGCACCATCCAGACGACCACCAAAGAAGCTGACTTTGCCGCGCTGGGCGTTGACCAGCGGGCAGAGCAGTTTCTTGCGCTTTTACGGGAAAATGACCCCTGCCTTGCCGCCGGAAAAGCGGCCAAGGACATCGAGCGGCCGGAAACGTCTCTGGCCCAAAGTTCGTTGTTCACCGGGGCCATCCACGAACCGCAGATGTACACTGAACTGAAGAAGGAGATCGTATCCGCTGACCGCATCGACATGCTGGTGTCCTTCATCAAGTGGAGCGGTTTGCGCCTGCTCATGGACGAGCTGCGGCAGTTCACCCAGAACGGCGGCGAACTGCGCATCATCACCACTTCCTACATGGGTGCCACCGATGTAAAGGCTATCGAGGAGCTGCGCCAGCTGCCCAACACGAAAATCAAGGTCAGCTATGACACTAAGCGTACCCGGCTCCACGCCAAGACCTATGTGTTCTACCGGGACACGGGCTTTACAACGGCCTATGTCGGCTCATCCAACCTGTCCAACGCGGCCATTTCCAGTGGGCTGGAATGGAACGTGAAAGTGACGAAGAAAGACCTGCCGGAGACCATTGACAAGATCGCCGCCACCTTTGAAAGCTACTGGAATGCTGGCGAGTTTGAATACTACGACGAAGGCCAGCGGGAGCGTCTGACCCGTGCTCTGAAAGCCGAAAAATACAGCGAGACTGACCACAGCGGCATTTACACGCTGGACATCCAGCCCTACTCCTACCAGCAGGAAATTCTGGACAAGCTGGAAGCGGAGCGTGCCGTGCGCGGACACAATCGCAATCTAGTGGTGGCCGCCACCGGCACCGGTAAGACAGTCATCTCTGCGCTGGACTACAAACGGTTCTGCAAACAGCGTCCCGGCCAGCCCTGCCGCCTGCTGTTCGTGGCACATCGGGAAGAAATCCTGAAACAGAGCCTGTACACCTTCCGTGCCGTGCTGAAGGATGCCAATTTCGGCGAGCTGTTGGTCGGCAATTACAAGGCGGACAGCATCGACCACCTGTTCATCTCCATCCAGACCTTCAACTCACAGGATTTCACGGCCAAAACCGGGGCTGATTTTTATGATTACATCGTGGTGGACGAGTTCCACCATGCCGCGGCGCCAACTTATCAGAAGTTGTTGGAGTATTACCAGCCGCAAATTTTGCTGGGGCTGACCGCTACCCCGGAGCGTATGGACGGCAAGAGCATTCTGGATTATTTCGGTGGGCGCATTGCCGCCGAGATTCGCCTGCCGGAAGCCATCGACCGGAAGCTGCTATGTCCGTTCCAATATTTCGGAGTGACCGACACGGCCGACTTAAGCAGCCTGAAATGGCGCACCGGCGGTTATGACAAGGCCGAACTGTCCAACCTGTACACCTTCAGCGGCATGGTGGCACAGCGCCGTGCCGACCTTGTGGTGAACTCCATCCTGAAATACGTCACCGATATCGATGAAGTGAAGGGTCTTGGGTTCTGCGCCTCCATCGAGCACGCCCGGTTCATGGCAAATTATTTCAACACCCACGGCATCCCGTCCATGGCGCTGACCGGGGATTCTTCTGATGAGGAACGCAACACCGCCAAACAGCGGCTTGTTTCCGGGGAAATTCGCTTTATCTTCGTAGTGGACATCTATAACGAGGGCGTGGACATCCCGGAAGTCAACACCGTGCTGTTCCTGCGCCCGACCGAGTCTCTGACTGTGTTCTTGCAGCAGCTGGGCCGCGGCCTGCGTCTGGCCGAAAACAAGGAATGCTTGACCGTATTGGACTTCATCGGACAGGCGAACAAGAAGTATAATTTCGAGGAGAAATTTGCCGCGCTGCTCTCCAACACCACCCACAGCGTCAGCCGGGAGATCAAAGAGGGCTTTGTCTCTGCGCCCAAGGGCTGCTATATCCAGCTGGAAAAGATCGCGGCGAAATATGTGCTGGACAACATCAGCGCCTCCTACGACCGCACTTCCGGCCTTGTGGCGCGGGCGGCATCTTTCACCGAGGACACCGGCCTGCCGCTGACCCTCGGAAACTTTCTTGACTACTACCACCTCGACCCGCGGGCAATCTACAGCAAAAAAGTCAAGGATAAAGCCCTTTGTTTTTCCCGGCTGCGATTTTTGGCGGGCGTATCTTCTGATTTTGCGGAGCCGCTCGAAGAGACCCTGGCCAAAGCCTTTGCACGCTTTGCGGTCGTGGATTCCCGCCGGTGGATTCGTTTTCTGCTGGACCTTCTGCCAAAGCTGGACAACACGGATTTTGCAGACCTGCCGCCTGTTGAACAGCGGATGCTGCAAATGTTCTATGTGACTGTCTGGGGCAAAGCGGCAGAAGATTGGAACCGCGAGGACGTACTTGACGATCTGTATGCACTTTCGGATAGCCCAATTTTGTTGGGCGAATTGCAGACCCTTCTACAATACCAGTACGACCGCATTGATTTTATTGATGAGCCGGTGGACGTGGGCTCTGACTGCCCGCTCGACCTGCACTGCACCTACACCCGCGACCAGCTGTTGGTAGCACTGGATTTCCTGAAACCATCTACCGTTCGTGAAGGTGTGAAGTGGCTGCCGGAAAAGCAGTTGGATGTGTTCTTTGTGACCCTGAACAAAGCCGACAAGGATTATTCGCCCACCACCATGTACAACGATTATTCCATCAACGAGAACCTGTTCCACTGGCAGAGTCAGAGCACAACGGCCGAGAACTCCGCCACCGGACAACGGTACATCCATCACCGGGAAAAGGGAAGCCGTGTTCTGTTGTTTGTCCGGGAGTTCAAGGCAGATTCCCGTTTCGGCGGTGCCGCCGCTTATACCTACCTTGGCACCGTGAACTATGTCAAGCACGAAGGTTCCCGCCCGATGAACATCACATGGAAGCTCGACCGTCCCATTCCGGCACGATTCCTCAAAAAGACCAATAAACTGATTGTGGGGTAAAGATAGTGAAAATCATTCGCGTTGTCGCGGCCGTCATCTGCGACTCCATCCAGACCAAACACAAAATTTATGCCACCGCCCGCGGCTACGGCGACTACAAGGGGCAGTGGGAATTTCCGGGCGGAAAAATTGAGCCGGGCGAGACTCCACAGCAGGCGCTGAAACGAGAAATTGAGGAAGAGCTGGACACTGAAATCGCGGTACATGAGAAGATTGGAACCATCGAATACGACTATCCAGCATTCCATCTTTCGATGGACTGCTTCTGGTGCGAGGTCCTTTCCGGCGATCTTGTTCTGAAAGAAGCCGAAGCCGCCCGCTGGCTGACAAAAGACAAGCTGGATTCTGTACAGTGGCTTCCGGCTGATCAGACGATTCTGGAACGGATTCGAGCGACATTGGGATGAAATCCATCGTCCAGATTTTTATTGTTGAAATTTTACAAAAATTACCAATTTGCTGTATGGGGATCAATTATACATTTAAATTAAAAATCGGTTCTTTATTATACTCAACAGCTACAGAAGCCTTGCGTTATTCAATCCACAATATTTATCATTGAATATATCAACTATCACTACAAAAGCATGGATGCATCTCCGTAATGTTAGAGAAACACCTATGCTTATTTTCAGTTCAAATATTTAAGCTGAAAGCTTCTATGCGTAAAATCAAATTCCATTACTTTGCATTTCAAGATGTCTCCTGGTTTGACTTTCGAATAAACATCGCGCGGAAATGAGTACTTGGGTTCCAAGCTTGAAATGAATCCTTTTACATCTTTATCAGCAATCGTACAAACTACACCGCCACTATTTTTACTAACCACACATGCATCTACATCCATATCAACTGTAAAATAATCAATCTCACTGATTGTCTTTTTAAGGTTTTCATCTGCCTGAATCCATTGTTCAACAGCATGAAGCGAATCATTCAAATCAACAGAACTTATAATTGCTTTTTCCGACACTAATTCGTCACTATTTGTCAAATATTCCTTTCGATATTCAATCAAATAATTCACCAAATCTCTTGCATTTAGTGCAACAACAAGTTTCGAATCACTTTCATGAAATTTAAGTCGATTAGATATACGCGTCATAACCTCAGTGTTTTTAAAGAGAGTATCTTCTGCGCATGCCGAAAGATACGAAACGTTTCTTAACATTTGCAAATGTAAGGCACCCGGGATAGTAATCTTAACCAAATCGCCTTCCTCAATTGGCATCGCCGAATTTTCACAAAGCACTAAATTCTTCCTTGCCAAGTAAGCCAATTCACGATAAATAACAGCAAGGCTATGACCATATACCTGCAAGCTTCGTGCAAGCTCTGACACTTGAAATAGACCTTTATCACCCGTTGGACCACTCAGTGCTTGCACTTGATATAGCCAATTCAATATATCGGCACGAACAAACGGATCCGGAAAATCGTCATTGTAATCAGATGCAAACAAATTCACAAAATTCGATTCATCACCGTTATAAAAACGACGGTTCTTACGAAGAAGGACATTTTCAAACCGATACGCAGGAATCTGCGCATCATCGCCAAGCACTCGCATTGCAAGAATATCCTTTTCCTTCATATGCCCGCTTTTACAGAAATCTTCAAAAATTTGGATGCCATTACGTGTATTTTTGTCTGCTAATCTATAGAACAAATTTGCGACCCAACGATCTTTGCGAATAGCAACTATAATATACTTGAAATATTCAATAAGTTCAGATCGTTTGACTGCAACTCGCATACCATTTTCCAGTATATAGGTATTACTGCTCTGTTCGGTTATTCTTGTGATATAGTCAAGTCGAGCTTGAAGTACTCTCAATAAATCTGGTGGATCAATTCTAAAAACGAGATCCCTCACTACAGTATCAAGCGGTGGTTCGGATTTATATGTATCATAAGTCGCATCACGCATAGGCAGAATTACAATACATTTATATTGTGCACGCAACCATTGTGCTACTTCAAACATTAGCAATTGCTCACCTTTGTTCCGTTTATCGCAATTATCCAATACCACAATAGGAATTTTGGCATAATTTTCCTTTATAAAAAATAGCAATGCCTCCAAATAAGAGTCCACATTTCTTATTGCTTCATTGAGAATTTTGTATAATTCTCTGTTTCGTTCTACATCACTTCCGCACAACAATGAGCCTAATCCTTTGTCAAAGCGTGATATTTCACGCCTAAACACTCTCTTTATTACTCCAAAATCCTCAAAATCCAAATCATTATGCGTTTCTTTTATAGAATCAATAATCTGCTTTTTGAGCCAGTTATATATCTCGTTGTTTGATACGGGCGCCAAATTCATATTAATAAAAATCCACTCACATCTTGCTGCAAGTTCCGGATATTTTTCTTCTAGAAATGCATATCGGAAGTAACGTGTAAATGTTGTTTTTCCGCTTCCAACATTTCCGATTAGCAACATTAGAGAATAGGCTTCCTGGTTATTTAGTATTTTTTCCGAAAGTTTATCAACAAGCTCAACTGGTGTTTCGGTAGACAATGCTGTCGAATTCTTTCGACTAGGCAAATCAAAGCGTTTGATTTCTTTGTAGATTGGCTCGATATGTTGCTCACGCTTTGGAGATGGAATATATGCGTTTTTGACGATAACTGTTCGATCTTGTTCGGTTTCAGGATCAAATATTGATCTATTTTCAAATACTAATGTTCGCCCAAACGAATTCTCTACCATTTCTTCATTTTGGACACGCTTCCCGCCCAATTGTGATACTGGCGAATTAAACCGCGCATTTCCTCTCAAGTCCACATAGTACCTATTTGCCAAATTGAGAAGAGCTTCATGTGAACAATGCTCAACCAGTTCACAGAACAATTTGTTTTCAATATTGAAGTCACTATGAATTAGTCGTAAGACAGGCTCTGCTTGATCGACATATCCCATCCATGTTTCGCAACCATTTGACGCAATAATATACTGACACGCATTTATTTTGTGCGGAAAAGACGCATTGACCTCTTGTGCGTATAACCTAGCCTCAGAATAACCATTAGCCAGTAGCTCATTTGGAGCCTTCGCTTCTAAAATAAGCGTGGGAATGCCTCTAATTGCAACCAGATAGTCCGGGAAATAGTACTTTTGTTTTTGTCCTTTATCAATCAACTTCTTCCGGAGGATGTGCTTAGTTAAAATTTCCGAATCTTTTAATCCAAGTCCAATCGGCGTTTCTGCCTTCAGAAATGGATAAATAAACTTCTGCTCAACATCACTTTCTGTTATGATGTTCTCCAATTCGCAATACAGAGCCATTAAACCACTCCTTTTAGTGAATAATCTATCTTATGGTATAAGTATACTCTTCTTTACATCGCTAGTAAAGTCAAAACACTCATGGTTTTACGTGGAGTAACTTTCGTGACCTTGCAATTTCAAATCAAACAATACGGTTTTCATTTGTCCTTCATGGGATGTTTTCTCCCGCAAGCAATGCCTTTGTGCGCACAAAGCCCAGAACACGCACGGCATTGAAAATTTGCCGTGCGTGTTCTGCTTGTTGGGATGCATTCCCAATCCCTGCGAACATCACGGTTCCGTGATGGCTGTGCACTCCTGTGGAGTGCTGAAAGAGCGTTTTGCAAAAACGCGAAGCCCTGCATCGGCACGATGCAGAACAATGGGTTTGGGCTGCGTCCAACAAGTTCTTGCAACGCAAGTGGTCTTTGTATATACAAAGACATTGCTTGCAAGAGAGTTTCGTTGTACCAGAATGGTACCACGAAGCACTGCTTGCAGAAGCGATTGTGCCAGTCCGAATTGTCAATTCCGCTTGCAACTGTTATACTTGACTTATCAAATTTTTCAGGAGGCCGCTGCCGTGACCGCAAAGCAAGTTCAAATCGGAGATAGACCTTGCCGCATTTACGGCGAGCCTCATGCAGAATACCTGCTGCTCCAAATGACCGGCGAACACGAGCTGCAAAGCATGGACGGTGAGGTTGCCGCTATTGCACAGAGTGCGCACCACTTTCTGTTTGCGGCCATCCCGGTGGAAAGCTGGAACGATGCACTTTCTCCGTGGAAGTCTCCTGCCGTGTGGGGGAAGCAGGGGTTTGGCGGTAAGGCCGGGAAGACATTGCGCTTCCTGACAGAACAGGTCATTCCGTCACTGAAACAGCAGTTTGCACTGCCGGAAAACGTCCGGATCATTCTGGGCGGCTACTCGCTGGCCGGATTGTTTGCGCTGTGGGCATCCACGCAGACAGCTCTGTTTTCCGGTGTTGCGGCCGCTTCGCCTTCCGTATGGTTTCCGGGATGGATGGAGTTTGAACAGCAGCACCCCATTCAGGCACAGTGCATTTATTTGAGCCTTGGCGACCGGGAAGAGCGCGCGAAAAATTTGACCATGGCCGCCGTGGGTGATAACATCCGCGCCCTGCACCGTGAACTTGCCGGACGTGGCAAAGACTGCACCCTTGAATGGAACAGCGGCGGACATTTCAAAGAAGCCGACCTGCGTACAGCAAGGGGTTTCCGCTGGGTGATGGAGGAACAAGCATGACGATTTTGATTGATGCAGATGGTTGTCCTGTGGTTGACTTAACTTTGCAGATTGCAAAGCAGTTCGGCATCCCGGTCGTCATCCTGTGCGACACCTCGCACCAGATCGAGCGTGAGGGTGTGCAGACGCTGGTATTCGACAAGGGTGCTGACAGTGTGGACTTTGCGTTGGTCAACCGAGTAAAGCCGGGAGATATTGTCGTGACACAGGACTATGGATTGGCGAGTATGTGCCTTGCCCGGTGTGCCAGAGTGCTGAATCAGAACGGCTTGGAGTACACCGCCGACAACATCGATGCCCTCATGCTGCGGCGGTACGAAAACAAAAAGCTCCTTCGTGCCGGCAAGCACCCGAAAGGGAGTGCAAAACGGGCAAAGGAGCAGGATGTGAAATTTACGGACACACTGACAAATATTTTTGTAACCATCTAATTTTTCTTGAATTAAGAACTTGAATTGCAACCGCCGCTCACTCTTTCCCGGAGTGAGCGGCGGTTATTTCTTGTTCAGCGCATCTTGTTTTGTTAATTTTCAAAACAGAGGTTGTCAAGCAGCCTTTCTCGATGCCCACCAAGTGAGGGAGTTCTCTCAACTTTCAATGAAGGCAAAAAATCAGCGTCAACACCCCCCATTTTAGGCCACTTTTTCTGTTAATAGTAGAAGTGCCTCTTTGAAAGCCACTCATTCGTGACCTTTTTGTTAATTCTCAAAAAGATGGTTGTCTTTTGGCCTTTTTCGTCGGCTACCTATTGAGGGCATCTTTTTCAAGACCACTTTCAACTTCAGGCACTACCGCTGTTGCAAAGTTCCGTCCTCCATCGGTCGCCCATGGATCAATGTTATTTTAATCAAGCAGCCACTTCAACTATATTTTTCAAGAACTTTTCAACAAATTTCTTTTTCAGGTTATATTTTAGCCTTTTTCGTCGGCTACCAATTAGAGGGACAATTTTTCGGAAGCCTTAAATTCCGAGGATTTTCTATATAACTCCGTTCTTTGAAAACAGAATAGTTCAATCGTCCGGTACTTCACAAAAGGTACTTCTGTAACTCGCAGCCCGGTCATAACGAAGACGGGGTGGCTGAAATGCCAATGGTGCGGTGCAAGCCCGCCGCCGGACGATTCCCCACTCCTAGGGAAGTCGAGGACCAATATGGGAGACCTTAACTTATTAACGCAGACGGGTTTGAAACCATCTGCGATGGGGGAGCTGGAATTGCTGCCAGTTCTCTTTACATTGTCACCTGACCGCTGCTTTGCTGCAAAGGATGTAACCGCAGGTGACACACTTTTCGACCTTAAACTACTTATACAGAAGGAGCGCCTATGAAGCTTAACGATCCCTATTCCCAGATGTTTCCCGGCTACCCGGATGCCCTGAGCCTTCAGCAGGCATCCGAAATGCTCAACCTGAACCGCCACACGGTAGGGGAGCTGATCCGTTCCCGCCGCCTGTTTGCGCTGCGGATCGGACGCACCTATCGTATCCCGAAGTTGAGTGTGATCGAGTTCCTGCTTACCGGGCAGAGCACCTTCCCGGCTGGAAATCCGCCGCTGGATGTGGTATGCTGTGATTGCAGCAACGGACAGCACGCCTGTTAAACCACAAGGAGGTTTATGATGAAAACAACAGGGTCTGTCCAAGAGAAAAATGGACGTTTCTATTTCGTACTCAACCTTTACGATGCCAACGGCAAACGGAAGATCAAGTGGATCTCCACCGGTCTGACTGTGCGCGGCAACAAGCGCAAGGCCGAGGCCATGCTCCGGGAAGTATTGCTCCACTATGATGAGACCGGGGAGCTGCCCACAGGGCGGGGCGGAGCCTACGAAAAAGTAGATGCTAAAACCGCCAAGCCCTTGCCGCAGCATCTCCAACCCGTCAGCAAGTCGGAGATGCTGTTTCTGGACTATCTCAACGAGTGGATTCAGATTCACAAGGTATCCATCCAGACCGCCACTTTCATCAGCTACAACCAGATGATTCAGGGGCGCATCACGCAGTACTTCAAGCCACTGGGTCTGAAGCTCTGCGAGGTCACGCCGCAGGTACTGGACGAGTTTCAGGAGAAGATTCTGCTGGATGGCTGCACCACCAACACCGTTATCCACTACCACGCCATCTTCGGCAAGGCGTTCAAGGATGCTGTGCGCAAGGACTATCTGGAAGTCAATCCGATGCTGAAAGTAGACCGGCCCAAGAAGAACAGCTTCCGGCCCAACTTCTACACCAAGGACGAGGTCCAGCAGCTGCTGGAAGTGTCGCAGGATGACCCGCTCCACCTGTGCATTCTCATCACGGCCTACTACGGTCTGCGCCGCAGTGAGGTTCTGGGGCTGAAATGGTCGTCCATCGACTTTGAGCGGAAGTCCATGACCATCAACCACAAAGTCACGGAACAGCGGGTAAACGGCAAGTATGTCCCGGTCGTCAGCGACGTGATGAAGAACAAGACCAGCTGCCGCACTCTGCCGCTGATCCCGGCTGTGGAGGTCGAACTGCTCAAGCAGAAGGAAAAACAGCAGCTTTACCGCAGGCTGTTTGGCAAGAGCTACCGCACCGATTATCTGGATTTCGTCTGCACCGATCAGGAAGGCAAGCTGCTCCGTCCCAACTTCGTGACGGAGCACTTCGACTGGCTGCTTCGGAAGTATAGCTTGCCCCGCATCCGCTTCCACGATCTGCGCCACAGCTGTGCCAGCCTGATGGTGATGAACGGCGTATCTATGAAGCAGGTTCAGGAATGGCTGGGGCATAGCACATTCTCGACTACTGCCGATATCTATGCGCATCTTGATTACAAGAGCAAAGAAGGTTCGGCAGGAGTTATCGCTGGGCTGTTAGAAACGAAAAAGTGAAAAGGCCACTATGATTTCTCATAGCAGCCTTTGCCAAACGTGTATTTATGTAAAGGTCTATTAGACCAGTATAATCGCATGCGGGACTCGAACCCGCGACCCCAGCCTTATCATGGCTACGCTCTATCCAGCTGAGCTAATACGGCAGAAAAACGCACTACCGAGCGAAATCGTTCGATAGTGCGTTCTGGCGGAGAGAAAGGGATTCGAACCCTTGCCCGGCGATTAACCGGCTACCGCATTTCGAGTGCGGACCCTTCGACCTCTTGGGTACCTCTCCGTATACATATCAGATAATGCTACAATTTGTATTGTAATATTATCTTGATTCCGAATGATAAAGCTGTTAGAATATTGTTAGAAAACGCATCGTTCAGACAGGTTCCGAAGCCTGTCAGGACATCAAAATTGACGTTCTCCCGTGTGATATGGAGACATTCAGCGAAGCATCCACTTGGATTTCGAGTCGTTCTCGTTACGACCACTTCGATACATCTCCCTATTCACTTCGCGCTTCGGAGCGGCGGGCAGAAGCTGCCAAAGCCGCTTGATAGCCCTATTATTATAACAAAGTTCACGCTTTCCGTCAACTGGTTTTCTTCTGCGTCTGCCGGGTATATTTTCAAGGGCTGTGCGGCATCCTGTAAAAAAGCAGCAGCGTCGTTGCGCCTGCACTTGACAGATGCCGTGATTTCTGGTAATGTATCCAAGCTTGGCAAAAGTTTAACGATTTAGCCGGGCAGCTTCTCCCGGCGGGAGAGGTTTTGGAATGAATGGAGCCGCCGTGGGCGGCAGAAGAGGGAAGGCAACCTATGAACAACGTCAATTTACGCAAGATCGCCGTCATCGGCTGCGGCTTCGTCGGCTCGGCGTCCGCCTTTGCGCTGATGCAGAGCAAGCTGTTCTCGGAGATCGTCCTGATCGACGCAGACCACGCCAAGGCCGAGGGCGAAGCCATGGACATCAGCCACGGCATCCCCTTTGTGGGCAACATGAAGATCTATGCCGGCACCTACGATGACATCGTGGACGCTGCCATCATCGTCATCACGGCAGGCGCAGGCCAGAAGCCCGGCGAGACCCGGCTGGACCTCGTGCACAAGAACCTGAACATCTTCAAGAGCATCATTCCGGAGATCGCCAAGCGGGAATGCCGCGGCATCCTGCTGGTGGTGGCGAACCCGGTGGACATCCTGACCTATGCCGCCATCAAGCTGTCCGGCTTCCCGGAGCACCGGGTCATCGGCTCCGGCACCGTGCTGGACACCGCCCGCCTGAAGTATCAGCTGGGCGAGCACCTGTCCGTGGACAGCAAGAGCGTCCACGCCTTCATCATCGGCGAGCACGGCGACAGCGAGATCGCGGCCTGGAGCAGCGCCAACGTCTCCGGCATCGCGCTGGACGATTTCTGCGAGATGCGCGGCCACTACAACCACGACCAGTCGCAGGAGAATATCGCGGAGAAGGTCAAGAACAGCGCCTACGAGATCATTGAGAAGAAACGCGCCACCTACTACGGCGTCGCAATGGCCGTCAAGCGCATCTGCGAGGTCATCATCCGGGACGAGAAGTCCATCCTGCCCATCTCCTCGATGATGCACGGCGACTTCGGCGTGGACAATGTCGTTCTGAGCATGCCCGCCGTGGTGGGTGCCGACGGCCTCGAAGAGCTGGTCCCCATCGCACTGAGCGAGAAGGAATCCTCTGACCTCCGGAAGTCCGCAGACACCCTGCGCGGCATCCTGGACGAATGCGGGATCTGATGCAGGCCTGAAAACGGCCCCGGCAGCTGCCGGGGCCGTTTTCTTCTGCACAAAAGCGGGCCGGTCGTTGGAATTTTCACAAAATATTACTATTTTGACGCGATTTTGTACAAACGTTCCGGTGGTTTCCTGTGATATACTAATCTCACAACGAGGTCTGCGCCGCAGACCCACACAGAGAAAAAACTGAGAAGGAGTCGTATCAATGAGAGAGATCATTTCCTTGAACGAAAACTGGACCCTGTCCTTCCCCAAGGGCGACCATGTGACGGAGCAGGTCAACCTGCCCCACACCTGGAACGCTGTGGATGGCAACGACGGTAACGGCAGCTACCTGCGTACCACCGGCGTTTACACCCGCACCTTCGAGCAGCCCAAGCAGCCCCGTGAGGGCGGCCGCACCTATGTTGAGGTGCTCGCTGCTGCGCTGAACGCCACCGTGAAGGTCAACGGCACGGTCGCCACCACCCATGAGGGCGGCTTCTCCATCTTCCGTGCCGATGTCACCGATCTGTGCCACGAAGGCGAGAACGAGCTGACCATCGAGGTCTCCAACGAGGACACCCCGTCCATGTATCCCGCTTCCGCCGACTTCACCTTCTACGGCGGTCTGTACCGCGGCGTCAACCTGATCAGCGTGCCCAATGCACACTTTGATCTGGACTACTACGGTGGCCCCGGCATCATGGTCACCCCGGTCCCCACGGAGGACGGCGGTGCAAACTTCACCATCAAGAGCTTCGTCACCAACCCCGCTGACGACCTGACCGTTCTGTACAGCATCGAGGACTGCTTCGGCCGCGAGGTCGCTTCCGCTGTCCGCGGCTCTGCCGAGACCGAAGTCACCATCTACGTGCCCGATGCACAGCTGTGGAGCATGGACGAGCCCAATCTGTACACCGTCACTGCGACCCTGCAGCGCAACAACGAGGCCGTCGATGAGATCTGCGCCAACGTCGGTGTCCGTTCCTTCAAGGTCACGCCCAACGAAGGCTTCTCCATCAACGGTGTGCCCACCCCGCTGCGCGGCGTTTCCCGCCATCAGGACCGCGTGTTCGAGGGCAACGCTCTGACCGCCGAGGAGCACTATGACGACGCCATGCTCATCAAGGAGCTGGGCGCCAACACCATCCGTCTGGCACACTATCAGCACAGCCAGGACTTCTACGATGCCTGCGACGAGATCGGTTTCGCCGTCTGGGCTGAGATCCCCTTCATCAGCGTCTTCAAGAAGGGCGAGGGTGCACACACCCACGTCATGGAGGAGATGAAGGAGCTCATCATCCAGAACTACAACCACCCCTCCATCATGTTCTGGGGCATCTCCAACGAGATCCTGATCGGCGGCATCTCTCAGGAGCTGGTGGACACCCACCACGATCTGGAGAAGCTCTGCAAGGAGCTTGACCCGACCCGCCTGACCACCATTGCACACGTTTCTCACACCCCCGTGGACGGCCCCATGCACCACATCACCGACCTGGAGAGCTACAACCACTACTTCGGCTGGTACGGCGGCAAGATGGAGCAGAACGGCCCTTGGCTGGACAAGTTCCACGCCGACCACCCCGACATCTGCATCGGCATTTCCGAGTACGGCTGCGAGGGCATCATCAACTGGCACAGCAACACGCCGGAGTGCAAGGACTACACTGAGGAGTATCAGGCACTGTACCACGAGCACATGGCACAGGTCTTCGAGGACCGTCCCTGGGTGTGGGCTTCCCACGTCTGGAACATGTTCGACTTCGGCTGCGCTGCCCGTCATGAGGGCGGCGTGAGCGGCCGCAACAACAAGGGCCTCATCACCATGGACCGCAAGACCAAGAAGGACAGCTACTTTGTCTATCAGGCTTACTGGACCCAGACCCCGATGGTCCACATCGCTGGCCGCCGCCACGCACAGCGCGCAGGCGAGACCACCGAGATCAAGGTCTACTCCAACCAGGACACCGTCGTTCTGTACGTCAACGGCAAGGAAGTCGGCCAGCAGACCGCGCACCGCGTCTTCAAGTTCGACGTTGCTCTGAACGAAGGCTTCAACACCATCCTGGCTGTGGCCGGTGATGTGAAGGATTCCATCACCCTGGAGAAGGTCGCCGAGGAGCCCGCTTACTACACCCTGCCGGAGTTCAACGAGCGCCAGGAGGGCGTTGCCAACTGGTTCAAGCAGGTCGGCAGCCTGGATCTGGACCTCAAGGCTCCCATGGAGTTCCCGGAAGGCTACTACAGCATCAAGGACAACATGGAAGAAGTCTCCAAGTCCCCCGAAGCCTTCGCCCTCGTTGCCAAGGTCGTGAAGCTGACCACCAACTTTGATGTGAAGCCCGGCTCCGGTATGTGGGATATGCTGAAGACCATGTCCCCGGAGAATCTGGGCAACGTCATGGCTCTGCCCGATGGCTTCCTGGAAAGCCTGAACGCACAGCTCATCAAGATCAAGAAGGTCTGAGCGTTCCCGGATAGGACCCAAAGTTAAAACCCCATAAAACCGCCCCGGCAGATGCTGTGCAGCACCTGCCGGGGCATTTTGTCGTCCTGTTCGGCGGCACCTTCTTTCACACACGGCCCTCTCCGGCAGCGCAAGCGCTGCCACCTCTCCCGGAGGGAGAGGCCTTGGCAGGCCGGTGCTGGCTGTGCTGGACGAACAAGGTCTCGTCTTTGCGCAGGCTGCCGGGCTCCGCCGGAACGGGCAGCGGCTGCGCACCCTGTCAACCCTTCCAGAGTGTCTGAGAGGGGAGAGCCGCAACGCCAAAAGCCCGCAGCATTCGCTGCGGGCTTTTGGTGTTTCTTCGAAAAGAAAGGAGGTAAATGAGATGAATGAATAGAGGGAAATGTCGTAGAAAGTTCAGCCGCTCAGCGCTTTTTCTTGTGCTGAGCGCGGGGCTTTGCCGAGGCGGCAGAGGTCTTGGTGCTGCCGCTGGAACGCCGCTGATGAAGATACTTGGCCACCGAGGGCGCAACGATCGCAAGGATGGCCAGAATCACGATGACCTGCAGATCAGGCAGCTCGTGATTGGTATTGAACAGGGTCTGCAAAACGTTGCTCATAGAACTGTACCTTTCCGGTCCCGGCGGAACCGCTCAGAAGAGGTGGGGGTCACAGCCAGATGCTGCCGTTCTCGTCCGGCTTCATGGGGGCCGCGATGACAGCATCCACGATGGTCATGGCTGCCGAGAAGCCGGTCCAGAAGGTGGCCAGATACAGCACCCCCAAAACCGGGCGCTTGGCGTAGAACTGGTGCGCCCCAAAGGCCCCCAGAATGCAAAGGCGGAGATACTTTTTCCGGTTCACCTCATGGCGCTGGCGGTTTTCCTTCCAATAGAAGTAATGTTCGATGGAATTCCAGATAAAACCGTGGTCGGGGTCTTTTGTCCATTGGGTATTTGCCATTGTCGTACCTCTGTCTTTGTCTCATAAAATCGGGAAAGCCGCCCACTGCGCACTTGGCCGGTGAGCGGTCTTTCCCATGGGATGTAGTTTCCGCAGAATCAGAAAGCGTGGCAGCTTGGATTATGCGTTTTCAGCCATTGCCTTCATCTTGATGGCAGCAACTTCGTCCTGGATCTCAGCCATCTTCTCCTTGGTCAGGGGATAGAACTTCATGGCGATCAGGTTGCACAGCAGGCCGATCATGATGACGCCGCTGTAGCAGAAGGCGCAGCCGATGCGGAGCTTCATGGTAGCCACGTCGCCCTCAACGGGGTTGTGGTCAGCGAAGCCGCAGATGGTGAACATGACACCGGCGATCATGGGAGCGAAGGAGGAGACCAGCTTATCGACGAAGCTGAACAGGGTGCCCATCAGGCCGGGAACGTACTTGCCGGAGCGATAGACCTCGTAGTCGGCGCAGTCCGCAGTCATGGGGATGACGATGTTGCCGGAGATGCCCTGGAAGCCTGCGTAAGCAACGCTCAGCAGGACGTGGAGGATCAGGAAGTAGCCCCAGTTCAGGGTGCCCTTAGCGGGGTCAGAGGTCATGGTGGTGGGATCGCCCAGCAGCCACAGGGCGATGGTCAGAGCGTTGATGACCAGACCGCCGACGGAGCCGATGATCATAGCCTTGCGCTGGCCGAACTTGGTAGCCACCAGAGAGATGGCCAGGAAGGTGACGATGACGCTGGGGATGGTGGTCAGAGCCGTCACGTTGCCCTGCAGAACGGTAGAACCGGCGATGCAGGCGAACATAGCAACGGAGACAGCGCTGGTACGGGCAGAGGAGCCCAGCTTATCGGTAGATGCGGACAGGACCAGCATCTGGATGGCGCGGTTGTTCTTCAGGGTATCCCAGTAATCCTTCAGGCCGACCTTGACCGGCTTGCCGGTGCCAAAGAACTCCGGACGGTCCTTCGGGGCGATGGCGATGACAGCCAGCAGGGTGAAGATACCGGAAACGATGGCGGTCATGACCCACAGGCTGTGGAAGAACTGGGTGGAAGCATAGCCGCCGACATCCTTGTAGCTGTTTGCCATATTCGCAAACACAACCGCCAGACCAGCGAACAGAACGGTGTTGAACACGCCGTCGAAGGAAGCGAACATGGGGCGCTGCTTGGGGTCGTTGGTCATGCAGGACTGTGCAGACTTGGTAACGACGCACTGGCAGGTGTAGCCCAGATAGTAGATCATCAGAACCACAACGTAGAAGGGGAAGCGGACTGCCTGCGGCAGCTGGTGGGTGACGTGGAACAGGATGAAGCTGGTCACGGCCAGAATGATGTTGCCGATGATGATGAACGGGCGGTTCTTGCCGAACTTGCCGTTGGTCTTATCGACCATGAAGCCCACGAACGGGTCGGTGACACCGTCCCAGATGCGCATGATCATGCTCAGGGAAGAGGCCAGCATCATGCCGACGCCGACCCAGCCCATCAGGTAGTAGGTAGCGTAACCCATCATCATCATGTACAGGTTGGTAGCCGTGTTGTTCAGTGCAAAGCATGCGATGCGCCACATCGGAACGCGGTGGATGCCGTTGTGCTCGTAGTCTTTGTCGTAGTACTTATCCGGCAGACTTCTCGTTTTTGCCATTTCGTTTTCTCTCCTTAATTTGTAAACAGGCGTTCTCCGTTTTTGCCCCGTTTGGAAACCGCACCTGCCACTGTGCGGCACATCGGGACTTTATGTCCTTATTATGAACGATATTTTGAAATTCTGTTAGTAATATTTTGAGGTAAAACAGGACGATTTTACTATTTTGAAGCAATTTTCACAACTTTATAAAAACCTATTGGTCAAATTGCATATAGTATTGATATATTAGTACAGCACATTGCCAGTTTTCTCTGCCTGCGTAGAAAAGAATATTAGGAAAGTGCGGATTTTTCCAAAAATTTTTCTAATTCCTTTCTGGGGTCTGCCATTATAATATAGGTATCACGAACCCCACCGCAGGCGGCGTAAAATAAAAAGGAGAAATCACATGGCAACGAAAGCATCCCAGCGCGTCCAGCGCTATGTCAACGCAAACGGCCCCACCATCGGCACGGTGGAGCGCCGGGTCATCGAACAGGACGGCCTCTATTTCAAGGATATCGACGGCACCGGCACCGTCAGCGCCGTCAACGACTGGCGCCTTGCCCCTGAAGAGCGCGCCAAAGCCTATGTCCAGACCCTGACCACCAGCGAGAAGATCGGCCAGCTGTTCACCTCGGACTGGCGGATGGGCCCCAAGTACCCCTCGCCCCGTCTGGCTGCCAACGGCCACAAGCCTGTGGGCGATGACTCCGGCCTGCTGGATGAGGCACCGGTGGACGTTTCCGACAGCATCTTCGGCCATCAGGCGCTGCCCAGCACCTCCGACATGGTCAAAAAGTGCTTCAACCGCCACGTCATCCTGCGCGAGAACCCCACCCCCGAAGATCTGGCAGACTATCTGAACCAGCTGCAATACCTAACCGAGACCTGTGAGCATTTCGTGCCCATGCAGGTCATGTCCAACAGCCGCAACGAGAACGGCGAGGTCGTCTTCGGCATGAACGATGCCGCCGGTGTCTTCGCCACCTGGCCCGGCACTCTGGGCATCGCAGCGGCCGTCAAGGGCACTGCCCGCATCGACATCATCGACAAGTTCGCCGACACCATCCGCCGCGAGTGGAACGCCTGCGGCCTGAAGAAGGGCTACATGTACATGGCCGACTGCGTCACCGACCCTCGTTGGCAGCGCACCTTCGGCACCTTCGGCGAGGACCCGGAGCTGATCGAGGAGATCTTCGACCACCTCATCCCCGGCATCCAGGGCGGCAGCAACGGCGTCACCCCGGACGGCGTGTCCGTGACCGTGAAGCACTTCCCCGGCGGCGGTGCCCGTGAGAACGGCTTCGACCCCCACTATGCAGCAGGTCAGTGGAACATCTACGCCACCCCCGGTTCCTTGCAGAAGTACCACATCCCGGCCTTCCGTGCGGCCATCCGCCACAACGCCGAGTCCATCATGCCCTACTACTCCAAGCCGTCCGCTGAGAAGAGCGCCCCGCAGGAGGACTTCGAGGGCAACCCCATCGCGCTGAATCCCTATGGCTTCGCCTACAACAAGGTCTTCATCGACGGGATGCTCCGCAGCCAGATGGGCTTCAAGGGCTACATCAACTCCGACACCGGCATCGTCCACAACATGTGCTGGGGCGTCGATATGCTGGATGAGCCGGAGCGCATCGGCTACGCCGTCACGCAGAGCGGCGTGGACCTGATCTCCGGTCTGCTGGACAATGCGTTCGGCGAGGAGAGCTACGCCCGTGCTACCAACGGCTACTACGACACCCACGAGGTGCCCGCAGGCTTCCGGAAGGAAGACCTTGTCCTGACCGACGAGAGCCTGAACCGCGCCGTCCGCCGCACCCTGACCGAGCTGTTCCGTCAGGGCATGTTCGAAGACCCCTATGCAGACCCCCGGAAGGCTGCCGAGGTCGTGGCCACCAAGGCCGACTGGGAAGAGGCCAGCCGTGTCCACCGCGAGAGCGTCGTCCTGTTGAAGAACGACGGCACCCTGCCCCTGAAGGACGGCTGCAAGGTCTACGCCGAGGCCTTCGGCAAGAGCGCCGAGGCCGGCGAAGCTGCCACCAAGGCCCTGCGCGAGATGCTGGGCAATGTCACGCTGGTGGCCGACCCCGCCGAGGCCGATATTGCCCTGCTGATGGTCAGCCCGCAGTCCGGTGCATACTTCAATGCAACGCCGGGCTATCTGGAGCTGGACATCTGCGAAGGCAAGACCGTCTGCAACGTGGATGAAAGCGGCAAGCCCACCGCCGAGACCCATCAGGAGACCACGCTGGTCGGTGCCAGCCGCATCCCCGGCATCGCCGAGGCGGTCCACGCACACGGCGGCAAGGTCGTTTCCAACATCAACTGCCCGCTGGCCTGGGAAGTCGGCAGCATCGAAAAAGTCTCCGATGCGCTGACCGTCGGCTTCGATACCTACCCCTCCGCAACGCTGGACGTCCTGTTCGGCCGCTTTGCCCCGGTCGGCAAGCTGCCGCTGACCCTGCCCAAGGGCGACGAAGTGCTGGCCGTCAATGCAGACGGCGTCTGCATCAGCCCCAACGATGTGCCCGGCTACGCCAAGGATGCCTACATGCCCGACTGCATGAAGGACGAAAACGGCAAGGCTTACGCTTACCGTGACGCCGCCGGCAATTACTATGAGTTGAATTTCGGCCTGTCGTATTAAAATATGCGGTGGTCAGCACCTCTTTTCGGGTGCTGGCCGCCCTTTTCATGCAAGGAGAAACCAATGGCACAAACACAGAAAAAACAAGGAGATATGGGCACCGGCAGCGTCAAAAAGCTGCTGCTCCAGCTGATGATCCCGGCCGTGGTGGCCCAGATCGTCAACCTGCTGTATAACATCGTGGACCGTATCTACATCGGCCACATCCCCGGCATCGGCGCAGCCGCGCTGACCGGCGTGGGCCTGTTCACCCCCATCCTGATGCTGCTGAACGCCTTTGCGATGCTCATCGGTGCCGGTGGTGCGCCCCGCACCGCCATCGCCATGGGCCAGGGCGACAAAGACCAGGCGGAAAAGATCGTCAGCAACAGCTTCACCATGCTGCTGATTTTCTCGGTGCTGCTGACCGTCGTGTTCTATGCCGCCGCACCGGCCCTGCTGCGGATGTTCGGTGCCAGCGACGCCACCCTGCCCTATGCGCTGGCGTACAGCCGCATCTACATCCTCGGCTCAGTCTGCGTCCTCATCGTGCTGGGCATGAACCCCTTCATCACCGCACAGGGCTTTGCCAAGATCAGTATGCTGACCACCGTCATCGGTGCGGTCATCAACATCGTGCTCGACCCCATCCTCATCTTCCTCTTTGGTCTGGGGGTGCGGGGTGCCGCCATCGCCACCGTGCTCAGCCAGGCTGTGGGTGCCATCTGGATCATCCGTTTCCTCACCGGCCCCAAGACCACCCTCCGGCTGAAGAAAGAGTACCTCAAGCCCGAAGGGAAGATCGTGCTGCCCGTCCTGGCGCTGGGCATCTCCACCTTCGTCATGATGTCCACCGAGAGCCTGCTCTCGATCAGCTTCAGCTCCAGCCTGGCCCGCTACGGCGGCGACGTGGCCGTGGGCGCAATGACGGTCATCACCAGCGTTTCCCAGCTGGCCAGTATGCCGGTCTCCGGCGTCTGCCAGGGCGGCCAGCCGGTGATGAGCTTCAACTTCGGTGCCGGCAAGAAAGAGCGCGTCAAGGAGGCCTTCCGCTTCCAGCTTCTGGTCTGCTTCGGCTACACGGCCATCTTCTGGGTGCTGATGATGCTGGTGCCCGGCGTGGTCGCCGGCATCTTCACCTCGGACGCCGCCCTGATCCAGTACACCACCTGGGCCATGCGCATCTACATGGCCGGCATCTTCTCGCTGGGCATCCAGATCGCCTGCCAGCAGAGCTTTATGGCGCTGGGTCAGGCCAAGGTCAGTCTGCTGCTGGCCTGCCTGCGCAAGCTGATTTTGCTCATCCCCCTCATCTTCATCCTGCCGCATGTGGTCGCGGACCCGGTGTTCGGCGTCTTCCTGGCCGAGCCGGTCAGCGACATCATCGCCGCCACCGTCACCGCCGCTACCTTCTTCTCCCGGTTCGATAAGATCCTGGACAGGGGCGCGGGCAAAGTTTAAGCAACGAAGAGGAGATCTGTTATGGAACCGAACGTTCTGAACACCGACGCCGCCGGGTTCATCCCCGGCATCTGCCTGCCCGTAGACGGCGGCTTCTCCGCCTATTCGGGCGTGTAAGACTCTGTAAACGCCTGTCCGGATCGGTTCCGGCTGCCCGGCCAGGCCGAAAAAGCATCAAGTCCCATGTCTGCACCGTCACGGTGTCGGCATGGGACTTTTTCATATCCGAAGCGCATCCACCGCTGGCAAGATGCCGCGCACTGGACTTTGTACCGGAAGGGTGCATTTCGGGCAAATTCTCATAGATATGAGTGGTCATTCGACCGCGCGTGTGGTATACTCGGCTTAGTTCAACAAATCGGAGTTTGACGAGGTAAAAGAATATGAATGGAAAACATCTATTTCTTACATCTGCAGGGTTGACCGATAAGATGAAAGAGAAATTCTTTGATATTATTGGAAAGTGTCCGAAGGATGTGAAAGTGCTTTATATTCCAACAGCTGGCATTGAAACAGATGGTGCAAGAGAGTCGCTTGCAATATGTTTTCATGAACTCTTTCTAATGGGAATTCAGTACGAAAATATATTAGTGTACAATCTGGAATTAATTCTTTCAAAAGACTATCAAAGAACCTATTCTTCGTATGTTACAACCCCGTTTATGCTTACAAGGCTATTAACTTTTGAAGAATTAAACCAATTTGATGCTGTTTTTGTCAGTGGTGGTGATGTATCTGTGCTTTGTCGTGAAATGTCTAGAACTGGTTTTGATAGAATACTTAATAATGCAATTAAAAACGGACTTATATATGTCGGAATCAGTGCAGGAAGTATGTATGCGGCGGGAAATTTAACAGATGGATTACATATTATTGACAATCCTATTATCCCCCATTGGAATGGTTCTGAAACAACAGTATTACCGAACGGCAAAGATGAGATTAAGCTTGCTGATGGAAAAGCTGTTTATGTAGAGGATAATTACATGAGTGTAATATGATGCACATGTAGGATTAGTCAAATTCCAGTTTGTCGCACACGTTCCCAGCAGGGTTTTGGGCACAGGTACGCCCAACAAGAAGCGGTCCCAAAAGGGCAAGGATTTTCAGAAACTGAAAATCTGTGACCGCAGGACGCTCCCTGCTCTTACAAACAGTAGAAAACCAGAACGGCGCAGCTGATCCAACTGCGCCGTTCTGGTTTTCTTTCTATCCGTTCAAACGGCTGTTTTATGAAGTCTGTATGTTCCCGCTTATTGGTTCGCCAGAAGGATGGCCAGAACGGCTTTCTGGACGTGGAGGCGGTTCTCGGCTTCGGTGAAGATCTCGTCGGCGTGCTGTTCAAAGACCGCCGTGGAGATCTCCTCACCGCGGTGGGCGGGCAGGCAGTGGAGGAGCATCGCGTCGGGCTTTGCTCCGCTCAGCAGGCCACTCGTGACCTGAAAGCCCGCGAAATCGCGCAGGCGGCGTTCGCTCTCCGGTGTGCCGGGGGCGGTGTTCCAGGCCGCCGTCACGACCACATCGGCGTCTTTCACGCCCTCGGCGGGGTCGGTGAGGAGATGGAACTTCGGGCCATACTTGTGGGCAAACATCAGCACATCGGCGGCGGGGCGGTAGCCCTGCGGGCAGACGCAGCTGACGGTCATCCCGGCCAGCAGACCGCCCACGATGAGGCTGTTCGCCATGCTGCATCCATCGCCGATGAAGCAGAGCTTCTGGTCTTCCAGTGCGCCGCGGCGCTCCCGGATGGTCATCAGGTCGGCCAGCACCTGGCAGGGGTGGGCATAGTCGGTCAGGCCGTTGATGACCGGGACCCCGGCCAGCTCGGCGAACTCTTCGAGGTCGCGCTGGCGGTAGGTGCGCCAGACCACGCAGTCGTAGTAGCGGCCCAGCACACGGGCGGTATCCTTGAGCGGCTCGCCCCGGCCGGATTGCAGCTCGGTGGCGGCGTTCATGTAGTTGCCAAGGCCCCCCAGCTGGTACACGCCCACCTCAAAACTGGTGCGGGTGCGGGTGGAGTTTTTGGAGAACATCAGCGCCACGCTCCTGCCGTGCAGCAGCGGTGCCGTGCCTCCGGCCTTCTGCTCCGCCTTGAGCCGGTCGGCCACATCGAGGATGTGGTGCAGCTCTTCGGGGGAGAGGTCGCTCAGTTTCAGCAGATGTTTCATGCCTGTTCCTCCGGAGACTTCTGGGCCATCTCGCGCAGCACTTCGTTCAGGATGGCCAGTGCCTTCTCGACATCATGTGCCGTCAGGGTCAGGGGCGGCAGCAGGCGCAGGCGGGTCTTTGCCGTCAGCACCAGCAGGCCCTTTTCGCGGCAGGCGGCGAGGACATCCGCCGCCCGGACATCGCCGAAAAATTCGATGCCCACCATCAGGCCGATGCCGGACAGGCTCTTGACCATGGGGAGCTTTGCCAGACCGGTGCGCAGCTGGACGGCGCGCTCATTGACGTTCGCCAGGAAGCCGTTGTCCATCCGGTCCACGACCACATTGGCACCGGCGCAGACCACCGGGTTGCCGCCGAAGGTGGAGCCGTGGGTGCCTGCACCCATCCCGGCCGCGACCTTTTCGTTCATCAGCACGGCACCGATGGGCAGGCCGCCGCCCAGACCCTTGGCCAGGGTGACGACATCCGGCTTGAGGTTGTAGTGCTCGCAGCACAGGAAGGTGCCGGTGCGGCCCACGCCGGTCTGCACTTCGTCCACGATGAGGACCAGGTCCCTGTCATCGCAGAGCTTGCGGACGGCCTGCACGTATTCCGGCTCCAGCGCCACGACGCCGCCCTCGCCCTGCACCAGCTCCAGCATCACGGCACAGGTGTGGCGGTCCACCAGCTCGGTCAGGGCTTCGAGGTCGCCCGCCGGGACGTACTGGAAGCCCTCGTTGAAGGGGCCGAAGTAGTTGTGGAACACCTCCTGCCCGGTGGCGGTCAGGGTAGCGATGGTGCGGCCATGGAAGCTGTTGACCAGCGTGATGACCACATCACGGCCCTTGCCGTAGTGGTCGAAGCTGTATTTGCGGGCCGCCTTGATGGCACCCTCATTGGCCTCGGCACCGGAGTTGCCAAAGAAGACCTTGCTCATGCCGGTGCGCTTGCACAGCTTTTTGGCCAGCTTGCCGCAGGGGGCCGTGTAGTAGAGGTTGGATGTGTGCTGCAGCTTGTGGGCCTGCTCGGAAACGGCCTCGGCCCAGTCCACATCACAATAGCCCAGACTGTTGACACCGATGCCGCTGGTGAAATCCAGATATTTCTGGCCTTCGGGGCCTTCGGCATACAGGCCGTGGCCCTTTTCCAGCGCAATGGGATTGCGGTTGTAGGTATGCAGGACATAGTCGTTGTCCCGCTTGATGACTTTTTCGGAATCCATAAGTTTGCCCTCCTAGCCCGTTTTCTTTCATTATAAAGCAGATGAGGATGCGAAGCAACCCTTATTCCTGATGACTCCGGCGGTAGAAGCGGGTGCCGGAACCGCGGTCGGAGAACAGCTCCAGCAGGATGGAGTGGGGGACACGGCCATCAATGATGACGGCCTCGTGGACGCCCTGATAGATGGCATCGGCCATGCCGCCGATCTTGGGGATCATGCCGCCTGCGATGACTCCAGCGGCCTTATAGCCCTCGATCTCGGAGACTTCCACTTCGGGGATGAGGGTGGATTCGTCGTCCTTATCCCGCAGCAGGCCCGCGATATCGGTCATGGAGACGAGCTTTTCGGCCTTGAGCGCAATGGCGATCTGGGCGGCAGCGGTGTCGGCGTTGACATTGTACGCCTGGCCGAGGTCGTCCATGCCGACCGTTGCGATGACCGGGATGTAGCCGCCGTTCAGCAGATTTTCGATCAGGGTCGGGTCCACATGGATGATCTCGCCCACATGGCCCAGCTGGGGGTCCAGCTCGGTGCAGCGGAGCATCTGGCCGTCCATGCCGCACAGGCCGACGCCGCGGCCGCGCAGCTTTGCCACGAGGTCCTTGTTCACCTTGCCGGCCAGCACCTGCTGGACGATCTCCATGGTGGCGTCGTCGGTCACGCGCAGACCGTTGGCAAAATGGCTCTCCACGCCGACCTTTTTCAGCATTTCATTGATGGCCGGGCCGCCGCCGTGGACCAGTACCACCCGAACGCCCAGCAGCGTCAGGGTGACGAGGTCGTTCATGACGGCGTTCTTCAGCGTCTCGTTGATCATGGCGTTGCCGCCGTATTTGATGACCATGGTCTTGCCGTGGTACTTCTGGATGTAAGGGGTCGCCTCCGAAAACAGGAGGGCCATTTCTTCGTTCTTCATACGTTTCCTCTTCCCGCTCAATACTCTGTTTCGAACCGCTTCTCAGGTGCGGTAATCGCCGTTGATCTTGACGTAATCATAGGTCAGGTCACAGCCCCAGGCCTTTGCACGGGCGTCGCCGGTGCCCATATCCACCTTGACGAGGACATCGTGCTCGGCCAGCACTTTGGCGGCCTCGTCCTCGCTGTAGGGGTGGTAGGCTGCGTTCTCGCAGACGTAGACCTCCCCGGCGGCACTGGACAGCCAGACGCAGACCTTGTCGATGGAGAAGTCGCCGGGGGTATAGCCGATGGCGCAGAGGATGCGGCCCCAGTTGGCATCGCGGCCAAAGACCGCCGCCTTGAACAGGTTGGAGCAGACCACGCTGCGGGAGACGGCGCGGGCCGTCTTCAGGTCGGGCGCATGGGTGACTTCGCAGGTGATGAGGTGGGTCGCGCCCTCGCCGTCACCGGCGTGTTCGGCACACATGTGCTCGGCAATGGCCGTCAGCGCTGCCACAAAGGCCTGGTAATCGGCGTTCTCCTCGGTGATCTCCGGGTTGCCCGCAAGGCCCGATGCCAGGATGATGAGGGTGTCGTTCGTCGAAGTATCAAGATCCACGCTCATCTGGTTGTAGGTGCCGGGCACGACGGTCTTCAGCGCCTTTTCGAGCAGGGCGGGGGAGACGGCGGCGTCGGTGGTGTAGAAGGCCAGCATCGTCGCCATATTGGGGGCGATCATACCGCTGCCCTTGCCGATAGCACCCACGGTGCAGGTCTTGCCGCCCAGCTCGAACTGGATGGCGTACTCTTTTTTGTGGGTGTCGGTGGTCATGATGGCAGTCGCCGCATCGGTGCTGCCCTGCCCGGTGGCGGCCAGCTTGGCCGCTGCGGCGGGGATGCCGCGGGCAAACGGGTCGATGACCATCGGCTGGCCGATGACGCCGGTGGAGGCGGGCAAAACATCCGCAGCGGGGATGTCCAGCTCCTTGCCCACCAGCGCACAGCACGCTTCGGCCAGTGCCACACCGTTGGCGGCGCAGGTGTTGGCGTTGCCGCTGTTGACAAGGATGGCCTGTGCATAGCCGTCCTTCAGGTGGGCACGGTCCACCTTGATGGGCGCACCGCAGACCTTGTTGGTGGTGTAGACACCGGCGGCCGCGCAGCGGACTTCCGCTTTGATGAGCGCCAGATCGTATTTTTCGTTGTGGTTGGCCCGGATGCCGCAATGGACACCGGCCGCTGCAAATCCTCTGGGCGCACAGATGCCGCCCGATACTTCCTTGTAAGACATATCGTTCTTCCCCCTATCGACCTTTCCGGCCTCGCGTGAGCGATGGCGGAGAGGTTTTACTCTAATCCTTCGACCTCGTTCAGACCCAGCATCAGGTTCATGCACTGCACGGCCGCACCGGACGAGCCTTTGCCCAGGTTGTCGAACAGCGAAATGAGCATCATCTGGTCGCCTGCTGCGTTCACAGTCAGGTACAGCTCCATCCGGTCACTGCCGGAGAGGGCGTTGGAGTACAGACCGTTTTCGGGCAGCGGTTCGTTCAGGGCGTGGACGGAGACCGTCGCGCCATCCTTATAATAAGCGGCGATGCCCTCGGCCACCTGCCCGGCGGTGGTGCCCGCCAGCTTCAGGTCCAGCGGAACGAGGACCTGCATCCCGGAATAGTAATCGCAGACCACCGGCACAAAGGCGGGCGTGTGGGCCAGCCCGCTGATCTTCTGCATTTCCGGCAGGTGCTTGTGGGCCAGCGTGAGGCCGTAGCTCTTGGGCGCGTCGATCTTGCTGTGGGCCGGGCGGTCCGGGTCCTCGTACTCGGCGATCATCTTTTTGCCGCCGCCGGAGTAGCCGGAGAGGCCCGTGCAGCTGAACGGATAGTCCGCCGGGGCCAGCCCCAGCTCGACCAGCGGCCGCGCAATGCTGATGAAGCCGCTGGCGTAACAGCCGGGCACGGCCACACGGCAGGAGTTTTTGATCTTCTCTTTCTGGCCCTTCAGCTCCGGGAAGCCATAGTCCCATGCCGGGTCGGTGCGGAAGGCCGTGGAGGTATCCAGCACCTTGACGTCCGGGCGGAGCAGGGGCATGACCTCTCTGGAAGCCGCATCGGGCAGGCAGAGGAAGGCAAGGTCTGCGGAGTTGATGACGCTGGCCCGCTCGTTCACGTCCTTGCGGCCCTCGGCGGAGATGCTCAGAAGTTCGATCTCAGGCCGGGCCGCCAGACGGTCCGCGATGCGCAGACCGGTGGTGCCGGAGGAACCGTCGATAAAAACTTTCACGCTCATGCGTTGTTCGCCTCCCATGCGTCCACCTGTGCAGATGCCAGTGCGATCTGATTCTTCACGCTTGCCTCGGAGGGGCCGCCGTAGCTGGTGCGGCCCTCGCAGCACTTGATGAGGTCGATGGCATCGTAGATATCGTTTTCAAACAGGCTGCTGTAGCTCCGGAACTCGTCCAGTGTCAGCTCTTCGAGGGTCTTGTCTTTGCTGATGCAGTCGGAGACCATGCAGCCGGTCAGCTTGTAGGCATCGCGGAAGGGCATTCCCTTTTTGGTCAGGTAATCGGCGCAGTCGGTGGCGTTGATGAAGCCCTTGGCCGCAGCGCGGCGCATGTTGGCGGGCAGGGTCTTCATGGTATCCAGCATCGGGGTGACGGTCTTCAGGCAGAGGTCGAGGGTATCGACGGCGTCGAAGATGGCCTCCTTATCCTCCTGCATATCCTTGTTGTAGGCCAGCGGGATGCCCTTCATCATGACGAGCAGGGTGTTCAGGTCGCCGTAGACGCGGCCGGTCTTGCCGCGGATCAGCTCGGTGACGTCCGGGTTCTTCTTCTGCGGCATGATGGAGGAGCCGGTGGTGAAAGCGTCGTCCAGCTCGATGAACTTGAACTCCCAGCTGCACCAGAGGATGATCTCCTCCGACAGGCGGGACAGGTGCATCATGCAGGTGGAGATGGCAGCGGCCAGCTCGATGCAGAAATCGCGGTCGGACACGCCGTCCAGGCTGTTGGCGCAGGGTGCGGCAAAGCCCAGCTTCTCGGCGGTGAAGGCGCGGTCCAGTGGGTAGGTGGTGCCGGCCAGCGCGCCGGAGCCCAGCGGGCACTGCGCATCCATGCGGGCCGTGGCATCCTCAAAGCGCTGCAGATCGCGCAGCAGCATCCAGGCATAGGCCATCAGCGCGTGGCCGAAGGTGATGGGCTGGGCGCGCTGCAGGTGGGTGTAGCCGGGCATGACGGCGGCGGTGTTCTCCGCTGCCTTCTTGCAGATGACCCGGACCAGATCGACGATGCGGCCCTGCAGCATCCGGCTGTAATCGCGCAGGGTCAGGCGGATGTCCAGCGCCACCTGATCGTTGCGGCTGCGGCCGGTGTGCAGGCGCTTGCCGGCGTCGCCGATGCGGGCGGTCAGGGTCTGCTCCACAAAGGTGTGGACGTCCTCGGCGTTGGGGTCGATCTCCAGCTTGCCGCTGGCCAGATCGTCGGCAATGGAAGCCAGACCGTTGAGGATGTCCTCACAATCCTGCTCGGAGATGATGCCCTGTTTGGCCAGCATGGTGGCGTGTACGCCGCTGCCCCGCATATCCTGTGCGATCATCCGCTGGTCAAAGCGGATGGAAGAGTTGAAATCATTGACGCGCGAATCGACCGCCTTGGAGAAACGGCCTTTCCAGAGTTGTTCTGCCATAGTTCCTGTTCCCTTTATCTCGATTGTAACACATCTATTTATAACGCGGTCCTTCGTACAACCTCTCAGTCGGGCTTGCGCCCGCCAGCTCTCCTAGTAGGAGAGCCTCTGGCGTATCCATCCGGCTTCACCCGGCTGCCAAAGCCTCCCCTTATTAGGGGAGGTGGCATCGCGCAGCGATGACGGAGAGGTTTGGCTCTAAAAACGGCAAAGCCGCCGCAGGGGAAAACGCTCCTGCGGCGGTGCCGCCGGCAACTCTGCCGGTCTTGGAACCGCTGTGTGAAAGTGTAGAAAACACACAGCGGGGAAAGTTGGCTTCGTTCGGCCGCTTAGTCCTCGATCTTCGGCCAGCTCTTGGACAGCTTTGCGCGCTCCTTGATGGACAGGCCGAACAGGTTGATGAAGCCTGCTGCATCGGCCTGGTTGTAATCCTCGTCCTCGCCGAAGGAAGCGGTCTGCTCATCGTACAGGGTGTACGGAGAGGTGACGCCTGCGTTGATCATGTTGCCCTTGTAGAGCTTCAGCTTGACGTCGCCGGTCACGGTCTTTGCCAGGCTGTTGGCGAAGGCATCCAGAGCCTCGCGCAGCGGGGTGAACCACTGGCCGTTGTAGACGATGTCGGCATACTTCTGCGCCAGCTGCTCCTTGAGGTGTGCGCTCTCCTTGTCGAGGGTGATGGTCTCCAGCACATTGATGGCCTTGTACAGGATGGCACCGCCGGGAGTCTCGTACACGCCGCGGCTCTTCATGCCGACCAGACGGTTCTCAACGATATCCAGCAGGCCGATGCCGTTCTCGCCGCCGACCTTGTTCAGGTACTCGACCAGTTCCACAGCGCCCATCTCCTTGCCGTCGATGGCGGTGG
>ERZ809426.173-NODE-173-length-48951-cov-11.258119_pt1 | contig 48951 bp, 47 predicted proteins | sample MGYA00520791_ERZ809426 | MGnify/ENA primary metagenome ERZ809426 (study PRJEB31576, sample SAMEA3212668) | Homo sapiens | biome: human-gut; feature: human gut; material: fecal | place: Sweden | collected 2012 ... | reverse complement strand
TACTGTTTACTCTTCCAATGTTGCTAACACTTAAGGATTGTGTGAGAAGAAAAAAGTAGTAATACTTTTAAAATTTAAGTAAATATGAGTGGTGAAAAAATGGGCAATTTAAATGAACTAAATGATATATTGTTTGAACAATTAAATACACTTAGAAATGCTGGTAAATCTGCGGAAGAACGGGAAAAGACCATTGCAGAAAATAAAGCTATTGTAGATACTGCAGAATGCATTTTAAAAAATGCAAGGTTGCAATTGGATGTAATGAAGTTTGCAAGTGATTTTACGGACATTGGCAGTCAAAACAAGGGACTCATTCCAAAAGATGATATTCCATCAATATTTGGTATACAGCAAAAATCATAATATGCGGAGCAAGTAGCATGGGATGTAATAAAAGTCCGTTTACGGAAGAACAAAAGAAGTTTATAAAAAAACACTATAAAGGCGTTTCTGTAGAACATTTAATAGATTTGCTTGAATCAGAGTATGGAATCCGTTTTAAAAAACATCAAATTACACATTTTAAATTTGAAAACGGACTAAAAGCTTACGATCCACTATTTGGTGGGGAGGTAATCCAGTATATTTTAAAAATATACAAAGGTAAGAGCATGGAAACAATAACAGCAATGGTTAATGAAAAATTCTGCACTAAATATACTGTAAAACAGATAAAAACTTTTTTACAAAAGCGGCATTTGAGGACAGGTTATCGCCAAAGAACATATCAGCATGGTGATGAGGTAATGAGAGGTGGATATGTTTATATTAATATAAATGGAAATTTTGTAAAAAAAGACAGATATATTTTAAAAACCGCAGGAGTTGAAGTTTTACCTGGAAGTAAAATTAAACATTTGGATGGAGACCAATTGGATTGCGATTTGAAAAATCTGGCAATAATTTCTGGAAGTGAGAATTTATATTTGAATACAAACAATATGAATACATCAGATAGAGAGTTTAACCAATGCGCAATCACCCTGGCAAAGTTGAACAGCCAGGTAAAAGAAATGGGGAAGGATAAAAATGTATAAATCTAATAATTGGAAGAAAATGCATCATATTCCTATCAAATCAAAAACTATAAATGGCTATGAAATTAAAATCATAAAGCTAAATGAATATTGTTCACCCAGAAGCAAGAAGAAAAAGAAAAAGTTTCGCCTTAAGCATTGCTTTACACCAAATTATAAAGATATATTAGCGCTTATGGAAAGGAGCAGAAATATGGCAAAAGAAAAGAAAAAAGAATTATTACCTGGTTATCACTGGGAATGTAAATATTGTGATGGAAGACATGCAAAGCAGAGTCCATATGAAGAAAAGAAATTTATGGTATGTGCATCCTGTGGAGCAGAATGGGAAGACTGCAAAATACCAGTTCCAGATGAAAGCATCTGGTAATGAAAAAATAACATTATTTTTTTCAAAATCGTACATATTGTAATTAGAACAGCAACAAGGAGCAGTGCGAATGAAAGTCAGTTATGAAATTATTGACAAACTTCATGAACTGAATAGAGTGGAATGGGACCTTTTCCTTTATATCGTAAAGGCGGAAGACCAGGCAACCGGAAGTGTAGAGGGTGTATTCTACCTGGATGTTATGCAGCATACAGGTATGTGTAAACAGTCTTTTTATAATGCACTCCGGGGACTGAAGGAGAAGAATGTCATTACATATGAAAAGAATAGTGATGTAGATTATGATATTCGTATTCCTGGCAATGAATTCCCAAATGAAAAATCCCTGACTAAAGGCTATGTGAACCTCAATCGAAGAGCTTTTCATAGTAAAGAATTTAAACAATTAAAGCCTTATGAAAAGTATCTTCTTATGTACTTTTTGAAATGTACGCATGAGGGCAGAGGAAGCATGAAAATAGGTTTTCAGCGGTTTTATGAGAAATTCACGAAGCTGCTCCACATAAGCGAAAAGGTGTTGCGTTCGTACTTGCATTCATTAAAGAAATTTTTCTCTATTGGATTAAAGGATGGAAAGTACTATATAACATATCTGCATTCAGCATTTAAGCAGCTTGCAGCGGGAGATGCTGCATGGAAATCAGAACGAAGCTGGTACCTCGAAGGTCTGATAAAAAAAGAGTGTCATCGGCTGCATATTTCTTATGAGAAGCAGGAGCTTGAGGATGTGGCATATCTTCCGGTACAGTATCAGAATTATGAGGACAGAAAGAGCCTGTTCGAGAGAGTGAAGAGCTGCATCCGGCAGAGCATTGACGGAATCCGGTATTCAGAACGGACACTGCAGAACAAATACATACATAAGCTGTTAAAGAAAGCCTTAGAAATCCCTGAAACCATGTAAAACCATATTGACAGGGAAATCTTGTGGTGCAATAAAAAAGTCGATTCTGGGGCAATCTACGAGGTCACAGAGGCATTTAGAAACAAAATAATAGGAATAAATGAGTAGAGCAGGGCATACACTGAAAAAGAAGAGTGTATGCCCTGATTTTTGTGGTTATAGTAGTCTAAAAAGGCGGACATCTATAATAAAGTGGTCTAAAAAGCATACCTTATTTTAAAAAGCAGAAAAACCGGTCTAAAAACAACGACATATGCCGGTATATATAGTCCAAAAAGATGGATGGGGGATAAATCCGGAAAGCCTTATTTTATGCGGAAAAAGAGGTTGTTTTGCTGTCGAGCATATTCTTTCCTATATATTTATTCCACACGATGTGTATGCATACATATTATTTCTACCGGAATCCGTTCCGGATTGCCTTGAAACTAACGACCAGGCGTTGCCTGATTAATTGATTGCAGCAAGCTGCTTATGTTATGGTGTGACTTAACGTATAAACACCTGCAGATAAGGACAGTTCTCTAACGAGAACTCCCAGTCACGTAATATATGAAGTAAATGAAGCGGATAAAACGAAGTTTTTTTACATCAGGGCAATACTAAGGTCAAACGTACCGGATTCCGGTACAAACGAATAGGTGGATTAAAGAGGACTAGCAGTGATTATATTGATTATGGTATTATATAATCAGAATAAAAGGAAATTCTGGTGCAGCGAAAAAAAATGCAGATGGAGTTTCTTTTTTTGTTGTCCAACTTTATAAGGAACTGCCGCCGGCAGCTCCTTATGGAAAAAATAATATCGAAGGAGACGAGGCAAATGAAAGAATTGACAGTTAAGTTTCAACTTGATGATGATATGTTTGCGGAGCTGGAAGAGCTGCAGCAAGGATTTCATGAGTGGAAAAATAAAGATGGAGAGTATCCGTTCAAGGATTTTTCGCTGGAAAAGACATTTAATGCCGTAATGACATCAGGCTCAAAAACTTATGTGAGAGAAAAAATTAATTATGGTAAATTTCAGATTGGACTTATTGACCGTGATACTTATATAAAGAAAGTGTCAGAAATCCTGACTCCGGAAGAAAAATCACCGGTGCCGCCGGCACAGATGGAAAAGGATCACCGCCCCAGAAAGCCGGAACGTAAAGGTCCAAAGTTATAATTTATACTAAGGAGGCTGTTGTATAGCTGCAATTGAGCATAGAGAGCTTTGAGTGGTAAATATAATTAGGAAAAAAGGGAAAAATGTTGTATGCTAAAAAGAAAAAGGAGTTATGAGCATATGACAAATAGAAACCAAAAAGCAAGAAAAAACAGACTGGAATCGAATATCCAGAATAAGAGTGAACATAAAGAAAAGGAGAAAGCAAACAACATGGTATGGACGTCATATTTAAGTTCAATTGTTTCTATTATTGCAATAATTATATCGTTAGTATCACTATTTTCGCAGGCAAATTATGCTGATTTAGAGTATAAATATAAATTATCGCCCCAGATAGATGTTGATGGGAGAATGGATATGAAATTGGCGGTAGATAAAGGCGTTATACTGGACATAGAAGAGCCAACATTTGAGATAATACAAAAGAATAACCTGCAGAAAGCCTATTTGATTCATTCAAATTATGAAGTAATAGAACTTGGGATAGATGAAATGGAAAATACTTTGGAAACAGACTGGAGAAGTCAGGTTGATATGAATACTGCCAACTTTGAAACAAACGGTGTGCAATATCATTATGAATTTATTCTCCTTGAGGGTTTGGATGAAAGTATAGAACTATATCTTCTCTATTCAAGGTCAGGGGAAACCAATGAGGTCGGAATCCGGCTTGTATCAGGTGTGGAGATGGTGGAATTGGAAAAGGCACATTCAGATGATAAGAAATATGCTGGTGAGAGAATTCTGGCGGATAAATATTTTGAACTGTTGCAGAATTGCGAAAAGTATATGATGTAAATAGGAATAGCTGGGGCATAAGTTGACATTATATCGGTACTCCGATACAATAAGAACATAAGCGGAGGTGATAGGGATGCTGGATAACTTGTTGAAAGAAAAAGGATATACTAAGTATCGTTTATCAAAAGAAAGCGGAGTGTCAACAACAACAATTCTTGACATTTGTAATGGAAATGTAGATATAAGAAAGTGTGCTGCAGGAACTGTAATGAGGATAGCACAGGCTTTGAATGTTTCAATGGAGAGAGTTATGCAGGAGGCAGTTCCGGAAGAACGAAGATGTTCTTTTGAAGTTTTTAAGAGTAACACATGCCATCTTGTAAAAGATTTAGGTGATTTGGGCTTTTTAGAAAAGATATTAAAAGAAGACCCAATTCAAAAATATTACAGGAAGAAATGGTATCCGGAAGCATTTTATTTATTGGGAATGCTGGATTATTTATCAAGAGTAAATGATATAGAAATATGCACAAAATATAATCCGATACGCAAAGACAAATTGAAAGAAAGACTTTATCCTCTTGGAATTGTCCAGTATTATGCGGTGATGGGTGAACCAATACCGGAAGATAAAATACTTAAAGAAGCCATTCCTGAATTTTTGCAATATAATATTGTTGAAAGTGAGGTAAGAAATGTCTGCTGAAGTTGCGTTTACAAAAGGAAATCTGGACGATTATTTGAGAATGCTTGCAAAGGAATTTAGAAAAAGAAATGGAAAGGTAATGCCGGCGGAAATTATTTTAATTGGCGGTGCAGCTGTGCTGATTAATTATGGCTTTCGAGAAAAAACATATGATTTTGATGCAATTATCAGAGCGTCATCTGCAATGAAAGATGCCATTAATTATGTAGGAGATGAAAACCAACTGCAGGAAGGCTGGTTAAATTCTGATTTTACAAAAACAAATTCCTATTCCCCTAAATTGGTGCAGTATTCGACATACTATAAGACATTTTCAAATATATTGACCGTAAGAACAATTTCGAAAGAATATTTGGTTGCAATGAAACTTCGGTCTTTTCGAACATATAAGAATGATTTATCAGATATTGTCGGAATATACCGGGAGCAAATGGAACTGGGAGACCCACTTACAAAGAAAAGAGTCGAACAGGCAGTAGTTAATTTGTATCAAAGCTGGGACAGTATATCAGAAAATGCACAAAATCTGATTAGTAGACTAGAAACAATAGATGATTTTGATACATTTTATGATGAAACAAGAAAGTCAGAAATTGAAAATGAAGAAACTTTAATGCAATTTGAGGGAAGATACCCTAATAAATTAAATGATGAGAATGTTGATAGTATACTAAAAAGCATCAAACAAAAGGCAAAAAAGCCTAAAGGACCAAAGCTTTAAAAGGAATCCAATCTGCAGCATTGCAGACAGGGTTCTTTTTTTGTGCCATAAAATGTACCGGATTTCGGTACATCAGATTAGAAAAGGAGATATTTTATGGATTTTGTGAAAGAATTAATTTATGAGTTAGATAGTTTAATAAAGGAAGCAGATCGAACATCAATAATAATATTAATCATATCAATAAGTTGTATTTTTATTGTAATCTTTATTTTTTTAAAAGGTATGGGAAATTTTAATATATTTGATAGTTTCATTTCTTCATTAGCAATGAGTGTATTTTTTATTGTTGGTGGTGTTTGGATGAAAATTTACAATAGTAGCCCATTTTCGTTAGTCAGAAATGCTCCGATACTTATTCTGCTTGAATGGTATGTTATACATATCATGATAAAAATGGTGAAAAAGCACCGCAAAGAAAAAAGTTAAATTAGGTTCATGCGGATTATATCCGTTTGGCATATCACGACTGTCACATGAAAGCTATGTTATTACTTCCCGGCTTGGTGCCGGGAAGAGAAAGGACATGTGTGATAATTAATTGATTATCGTACAAGAAATTTATGAATAAAATTAGAATAGAAGTAATGAGTAAGAAAGAGATAGCCATTTATAAAATAATTAGGGATAATTTTGATTTGGCAGTTGATTTCGCAAGAGAACATTTAGGATATTATATTTCAAATGGTAAAGCAAAAAAATGCCTTAAAACATATTTTTTATCACAATGCTGGACATATCCCTACAGCACTGTAAATAACATTCCATTTATGCTGTTCAATTTTGAGCCTATGATTAACCCAGATGGATTATTGATAAAGAAAGGAAGCAGTTTAGAACGCACTATCCGGAAAACAAGTGATTTAAAAATGGAACATATAAGTGGACTGGATTACAATAAATTATTACCAAATAGCCGTGACGGTATGCCGCTTGCTATAATACTTTGGAATCATCAACTCGACAAAACCGAAAGTAGTTGGTTAAAAGAATCCATTTGTATAGAAATCAGTAAAGATGTAAGTCAAAATTCGATGAGACCTGAATGGAAAACACTTATTAATAAAAAAATAAAAATTCCTAACGATGGATTTATTAAGTTTATAAATGCCAAAACAGTATATAGAGATAAAGCATTACAGGACTTTGCCCATAAACTGATGCCGCCGATTTGAAAAAAAGTATAAAATAGTCAATCTACACAACTTTCAGTTTCGGATCACCAGCTCATCCGGAGGATTCATTGGTAAAAATGCTAAAAATGTCCAGATATCCGGACATTTATCTGAAAACTTATTGACAATACCTCTCAATGAGATATAATGAAGATGAGAAGAGAAATCATTTGGAAGGAGAGAGCCATATGAGTTTAACGGAGATACCAATTGAAGTAAGAAAACTTAGAGATGAGACAGGATTAAGCCAAAACCGGTTTGCTGCATACTTTGGAATACCGTGCCAAACGTATCAGCAGTGGGAAAGAAAGGAGAGAACCCCATCTCCGTATATTCCACAAATGATGGACTATATCATTAAACTGGAAAAGAAAGTAGGAGAACTGGAAGAAAAAGTAGCTTCTTTAGAGAAAGAAAAAGAAGCTGACCAGGAACCGGACGTACCGGAATCCGGTACAATCGAATAGGTGGACTAAAGAGGACTATCTATCGAAAGTGAAACATGTTATATTATAATTGACAAAAAAAGAAAAGCTGATGGGAGGAATCATTATGAAGAAAAGATTAGCGATGATTGTAACAATGTTGATGGTAACAGTAAGTATGGCAGCCTGCGGCGGGAAAAAAGATACTACCGCTGATAAGGAATCTGTTATAAATACAGAAGCTACCGAAGAGGTGGCGGAGACAGAAGAGCCGGCAACGGAAGAAGTGGAAGCAGCTACAGAAACAGAAGAGCCGGAAACAGAGGCAGTTGCAGAGCAGGAGACCACTGGAAAACTGGAGAGTAATACTTCCAGTGCAGAGAATACTGCAGCACAGCCTTCTGACAATAATACAAGCAAATCAAATAAGAGCAACAGCAATTCCGGCAATAAGGCAAGTGCAGGCAGCACTGCATCAGCCGGAACAACGACCAGTAATGCCGGTGGAACAACTGGAAGCAGCAATAGCAACACCAATGCTTCTAACAATAATGCAACTCCGGCACATGTTCATACCTGGGTGCTGCATGAGGGAAGCGGTCATTATGAGACGCAGGTTGTTAAGGAAGCCTGGGACGAGCCAGTGTATGAGACACAAATGCGAGCAATTTGTAATCAGTGTGGAGCTGATTTAACTAATGCTGATATAGATAAACATTTTAAAGATAGTGGCTATTCTTGTGGCGGTTATCATGCAGAGTATATTCAGGTTCAAACAGGAACAGTGCATCATGATGCAGAAACAAAGCAGGTCTATGTGCAGGATGTAGCACCTTATGCACAGTGCAGCGGATGTGGAGAAATTGGACCGGTAGGCTCTGGTATATCTATTAATTAGGTGTAGTAAACAAAGTCTATTATTAAATTAAGGTAAGAGAAGGATTCAAGGTATTTTGCTTTGAGTCCTTTTTTTATAGATACTTGTACCGGAATCCGGTACATACAGCTTAGCGGAAGGGAGGATAGGAGCAATAAAATACAAGATAACTTAGAACTGGTAGTTACTATCGGTTCTTTTTTTATGCTTTCTTTTAGTAGATGGAAGGAGGAAAACAGAAAGTATGAAGAGATTTAAAGTAAAACAGAAGTTAAAAGCGTTCATGGCTGCAGCATTATGTTTCTGTATGGCAGCCAGTCCGCTGACTGCGTTTGCGGAGAATTTACCGGAGCAGGAAGAATCCATTCTTTCAGATAACTTTGATGAACTGGTACGCAGGGCAGAAGAAGAGAATCAGAAGCATGCAGAAGAACAGGCAGCGTTAACCAGTGCCGATGAAGGGTTGATGGTCAAGACTTATAGTTCCGGGAACTATGATTTTAATGTAGATTTAACCGTTGGCAAGGTGATTAATTATAATGGCTATCAGACACATCAGTACAGCCTTTCTGACGGAACAGTGGTTTACTGCCTGGAACCTAGTAAGAACAATCCATCCAATGGACAGTATACAGCATCTGTTACCAGTGATGCTTTGCTTTCAGCGGTAGCTTACTATGGATATGGCGGTCCTGGATATGAAAGCGACAAGGGTATGTATAACATGCTGCAGGATAATGTACGTCCTTATGCATATGTTATTACCCATATGGCTTTATCCTGGGTATATGATGGCTGTAGTGATGATTCGGATGCATTCAAGGGCAATGCAGATTCAGCAGATGGAATTAAGAACATGGTAAATCTTATCAATTCTTATTCCTGGACAGTACCATCGGACTTTGCAGCCTTTACTTTTGGAACATCCGGACAGACTATGGGATTTGGATATTTCTATAATCCGGTTGGTTCTGTAAATTTAAAGAAGACATCCGCTAATCCGGCTATCTCAGATGGCAATAGCTGTTACTCTTTAAAAGATGCAGTCTATGGTGTCTATGGTGATTCCGGATGTACAGACCAGAGAGCAACCCTTACTACAGATGAAAGCGGCAACAGTAATTCGGTGGATTTAAGCCCAGGAACTTACTGGGTAAAAGAGATTAGTGCACCAAAGGGATTTGCACTGGATACCGTAGCACATCAGATAACTATTACTGGTGGACAGAATACTACAGTGGAATTGCAGGATATGCCGCAGGCTGACCCTGTAAGTGTTGTGCTTGGTAAGGTAGATAAAGATACGAATGCCAATAAACCGCAGGGAAGTGCATCTCTTGACGGAGCAGAGTTTACTGTTAAGTATTATGATGGACTTTATGATACAGACCCAGCAGGACAGAATAAGACAGCAATTCGCAGTTGGGTTCTTAGAACTGATGCAGATGGCTATTGTCGATTAGATGAAAAATATAAAATTGCAGGTGATAAGTTTTATTATATTAACAATAGTCCAATACCATTTGTTCCACTTGGAACAATCACTATTCAGGAAACCAAGGCACCGGAAGGATATCTGATTGATGATACAGTATTTGTACAGAAAATTACACCTGATGGAGATGCTGGTACAGTATTTACCTATAACCAACCAGTCATCAAAGAGCAGGTTATCCGTGGTGGTGTAAAGATTCAGAAACGTGACTATGAGAATGGTTCTACTCCACAGGGTAATGGTAACTTTGCTAACGCTGAGATTAGCATTATCAATAATGGTGCCAATGCGGTATATGTAAATGGCAATACTTATGAGCCGGGACAGACTGTACTTACCATGGTTACTGATAGTACCGGACTTGCACAGACAGCAGCGGATGCACTGCCACATGGTGATTATATGTGGAAAGAGACTAAGGCTCCTGCAGGTTATCTGATTTCCGGTGTAACAGAGGGAACCTTTGCTATCCGGGAGAATGGGGTAATTGTAGACCTTTCCGCTGCAGATAAAGGTGTCAACGATAAGGTTATTCGTGGTGGCGTTAAGATTCAAAAACGTGACTACGAGACAGAAGATACTACACCAATGGGAAGTGCAACTCTTGCCGGAGCAGAGGTCAACATTGTTACAACCAATGATAATCCGGTTATCGTAAATGGTGTTACTTATACCAAAGGTCAGGTTGTTACAAAGCTGACAACGGATGAAAATGGATGTGCACAGACAACAGCAGATTTACTTCCAAGTGGAACATATTCTGCAGTTGAGATTAAAGCACCACAGGGATATTTTCTCGCTGGTGTTATCATCCAGAACTTTACCATCAGTAAGAATGGTGAAATTGTAGATTTATCTGCAAAAGATACGTCCTTTAAGGACAAGGTGAAACGTGGGGACTTTGAACTTCGCAAGATTGATTCAGAGACACAGGAGTCAATGGATGGGGTATCCTTTGACATTACAAATGTAACTACCGGTGAAAAACACAGATTCACAACTGACGAGAACGGCTATTATTCATCCAAGAATGACTGGAACCCACATTCCCAGAATACAAATGGTGGTGGAGCAGAGGATGGTCTTTGGTTCGGTCAGACAACTGGTGGAGCAATGGCAGCGGTAGATGACAGCCTGGGAGCATTACCATATGGTGTTTACCTGATTGATGAAGTGGAAGGTATTAATAATGCCGGAAAAGAAATGTTCCATGGCTATTTATATATCCGTAGAAACAATGTAACTATCAACATGGGTAACATTGAAAATTATGGAGATGCACCGGAGATTACCGTAAATACAAAGGTAAAAGACCCGGCAACTGACACCCAGTATTCCAAAGCACAGAAAGACCTTACCGTAGTAGATGAGGTATCTTTGGATGGTCTGATTCCAGGAAGAGAGTATACCATTGAAGGAACTCTTATGGATAAGGAAACCAGAAAACCTATTTTAACTGCAGATGATAAGGAAGTAACAGCAAAGACAACCTTTACTGCTACCAATGTTACACAGGTCATTGAAATGACTTATACACTGGATGCATCCGACCTTGCCGGAAAGTCTATTGTAGCCTTTGAAAAGGTATATTATCGTGGCAAGGAAGTAGCTGCTCATGAAAGCATTACAGATAAAGACCAGACCATTTACTTCCCGGAGATTAGCACCAGTCTTACCGATGATGTTACCGGCGGACATATGGCAGAAGCAGCAGAAAATATGAGCCTTACCGATACGGTAAATTATAAAGGCTTACGTCCTGGCAGAGAGTATGTCTTAAAGGGAATTTTAATGGATAAGGCAACTGGAAAAGAGCTTCTTATCAATGGTGAGAAGGTAACACAGGAGCTTCGGTTTACTCCGGATGATACGGATGGCAGCGTAGATATGACCTTCACCTTTGAGGGTTCCGCACTTGCCGGAAAAGCAGTAGTAGCTTTTGAGAGCTGCTTATATGATGGCAAAGAGATTGCGGTACATCATGACATTGATTCTGAGGAACAGACAGTGCATATTCCTGAGATTGAAACAAAGTTAACAAATGATAAAACTGGTACTCATGAAGCACTGGCAGAGAAAGAAATGTCTCTTACTGATACCGTACCATACCACAACCTGATTCCTGGCAAAGAATATACCGTAAAGGGTGTATTGATGGATAAGGCAACTGGAAAAGAACTTCTTATCAATGGTGAGAAGGTGACGAAAGAAGTAACCTTTACACCGGAGAAGGCGGATGGAAGCGTAGAGCTTACCTTTACTTTTGATGGTTCTGCACTTGCCGGAAAGACCGTTGTAGCGTTTGAGGACTGCTATTATGATGGTAAGGAGATTGCCGTACACCATGATATTAAATCAAAAGACCAGACAGTAGATATTCCAAAAATCGTTACAGAACTGGTAAATGATGCAACAGGTGACCATGAAGCGGCAGCTTCTACAGAAATGAGCCTTACGGACAAGGTATCTTATTACAACTTAAAGGCTGGTAAGGAATATACCATGAAGGGAACTCTGATGGATAAGACAACCGGAGAGCCGCTTCTGATTAATGGTGAACAGGTAACTAAGGAAGTAATCTTTACACCGGAGAAAGCGGATGGAAGTGTGGAGATGACTTTTACCTTTGATGGTTCTGCACTTGCCGGAAAAACAGTAGTAGCCTTTGAGGACTGCTTAAGAGATGGAAAAGAGGTAGCGGTACATCACGATATTACTTCTAAAGAGCAGACCGTTGATATTCCTGGTCTTACAACAGAACTTAAGGATGATGTTACCGGAAGCCATAATGCCCTTGCTTCAGAGAAAATGTCTTTAACAGATGTTGCCTCATATACCGGATTAATTCCTGGCAAAGAATATACCATGAAGGGAACGCTGATGGATAAGGCAACCGGAGAGCCACTGCTTATCAATGGTGAACAGGTAACTAAGGAAGTAACCTTTACACCGGAGAAAGCGGATGGAAGCGTAGAGCTTACCTTTACTTTTGATGGTTCTGCACTTGCCGGAAAGTCTGTAGTAGCTTTTGAGGATTGCTCAAGAGACGGAAAAGAGGTAGCGGTACATCATGACATTGACTCTAAGGAGCAGACCGTTGATATTCCTGACATTTCAACAGAACTTAAGGATGATGTTACCGGAAACCATACGGCAGAAGCTGCAGGGGAAATGTCCCTTACAGATGTAGTTAAATACCATAATCTGATTCCTGGCAAAGAATATACCATGAAAGGTGTATTAATGGATAAGGAAACCGGTAAGGAGCTTGTCATTAATGGTAACACAGTTACACAGGAAGTAACCTTTACACCGGAGAAAGCGGATGGCAGCGTAGAACTTACCTTTAAGTTCGATGGTACTTCCCTTGGTGGAAAGACAGTGGTAGCTTTTGAAAGCTGCCTGTATGATGGCAAGGAAGTAGCAGTACACCATGATATTGATTCTAAGGAACAGAGTGTTGATATTACAAATCCACCTGTACCGGAAGCACCTAAGCCAAAGACTGGTGACAATTCACCGGTTCTTCCGCTTACCGTTGCACTGGCAGTTTCCGCAGCAGTTATCGGCGTTGGTGTAAAAAAGGCATCACGCACTAAAGCAGCCAAGGAAAAGACAGAGGATAAATAAGTATTTGATTCAATAAAAACAGAATAATGCACCCAAAGGAAGTGGTTATGAAACAACACTGCTTCCAGAGGGTGCTTTTTTTATGCCTAAAAATATGTACCGGATTTCGGTACACATACGAAATGGAGGAAATTTTATGTTTAATAAAAGAAAACGGATACCTGGTTATGTATTTATCGTAGCATTTTTAGCACTGGTTATTTCAGCAGCAATTGCATTTTTATGTCCTATCCCGGATAAATTCCGTCAGTTGGTATTCTGGGGATTAGTAGTGGCTGGAACGATTATCGGAGCATTGATTGCAGCAAAAAGAAGCGGAAAGGGGATGTAAGGATGAAGAAGAACGCATTAAAGTTTTTCATTAAACTGAAAGAAAATAAATGGTTATATTTACGAGGAATGTACTGCATCCTGATGGCAGTGTTTACACTGCAGATATCTGGTATTTCGGTATTTGCAGCAGATTATTCAGCAGTAACAGCACCAATTGATAACTTAAAAGGACTTGTTTCTGCAATTGTATCTTCACTTGGATATATCTATACCTTATGGGGTATTGGTGAATGGGCAGTTTCCTTCCAGGGCTCAGAAGGAACCATGCAGGCTCAGTCCTTCCGAAGAATTGTCGGTGGTATTGTGGCGGTCATGGCACCACAGATTTTAGCAGTATTAGTATAAAAAAGAGAAGGTAAAAGGTATGGAAAGTTTTTTTGATTTTACAATTACTCCCTTTTACTATATTGGAATGGCTATCTGGAAGGTCATGCTGATATTAATTGGCGTGACCGCCGGAGAAACCCCACAGGCTTTTTCAGAGGGAACCTGGAACTATATTACACAGTCTCTTTATCCACTGTTTCTTGCTATTGGAAGTACGCTTCTTAATGTCTTTTTTTTGATTGGATATCTTAGAAGTGTAAGCAATCTGAGAGACGGAATGACGCTTGAAATGTTTATCGAACTATGTATTAAGGTGGCATTAGGAAATCTGGTCATTCAGTCTATTATTCCTATTATGGAGCAGATTTTCAATCTTGCCGGAGGAATCTCAAAGTTGTTAATAGCCGGAACAGACAATCCATTCGTACAGAGTGATATGGATGGTGGGGCGATATTTTTCTATGCGGTCTTTGGAATCATATACTTTGCCGTCTGCCTGGTAAGTTCGGTGACTATCTTCCTTACGGTTTATGGACGATATCTGCAGTTATATCTTCTTGTCTTGTCAGCACCGATTGCCTTGTCTACGATACCGGGGGGACCAGGAATATCACAGACTGCGGGGGCATGGTTTAAGACCCTGTTAGCAAAATCCTTTTCAATTGTACTTATTGCACTGGCTATTATTATTGCATCTAAAATGTGTGCGGCAATTGACTTTGGACAACTTGCGGGAATTGAGGCGGCGGACGGATTTATACAGGCTCTACAGAACATATTTAATATGTTACTTCTGACAGCATCCGTAAAGGGTGTGGATGAATTTATGCGAAGAACATTTGCATTATAGTAAAAGGAAATGTACCGGAATCCGGTACGAAAGAATAAATGGAAAGGAGAAACAATGCCAGCATTTAATATAAACCAGCGTTTTGCAAGTAAGAAAAGCTGTACGACACCGGTATATGAAATACCAAAGAATACCAGGGAGTGGCTTGGTATAGATACCATACGGAAAAATGGTATCTTTAAAATAGAACCAATGAATGGATTGGCAATGTATGACCGTTGCTATATCTTTGAAGATGTTAATTATATCAACAAAGATATTGATAAAAAGAAAAGTGCACTGTTAGAACTGATAAAGCTGTTTAAGTGTATGGACAGCCAGTTTAAAATAACCGTTGCCAGTGAGCAGCATGATATGAAGTCTTTTTTCAATGAAGTATTTGCTCCGGTAAATGGAGAAGAATATCCTCTTTTGGAAAAAGGAATTGGTACCTGGATTAATCAGAAGATAGAGGAGGGAACCAGGGATATTAAGAAACTGCTGCTTCTTACCGTTACACATCGGGCAAAATCGTTCGAAGAAGCAGAAACATTCTTTGGAACGCTTGATACAACCTTAACAACTATATTTTACGGACTGAATAGTCAGATATACCGGATGAGTGCTGCAGAGAGATTAAAAGTCATTCAGAGAATGACTTGTGCCGGCGCAGGAAGTATTCCGGTGTCCAAGGAAATGATAGAAAGAGAAACAGATGATTGGAAGAACCAGATTGTTCCGGCATATATTGAGAGTGAAACAGATTATATGCAGGTGAATGACCGGTATGCGACTATTCTATTTGGGCATAATTATGACCAGTCATTGAATGAAGAAAAAGTAATGCATTCCCTTACGGATGTGAATTTTCCGGTATACATTACGCTTGATATGGAACCAATCAGAAAAAAACTTCTTAAGGACAGACTGCTTGTAGCACATACCAATAATGAAAGAAACATGTCAACAGAACGTGATAACCTGAATAACAGAGGACAGTATGGAGCAGACAATTCCTATACCTTAAGGAAGAAGAAAGAAGACCTGGAGAATATGATGGATCAGGTCGATGGCAATGATGAAGATGGATTGTTCTTAGGAATGCTTGTTATGGTATCAGCTGATTCTCCGGAAATGTTGGAACAAAGAGCTGATACATTAATGCAGATAGCAACCTCTAATGGATTTACGTTGGACCCATATTACAACAGACAGCTTAGGGCATTTAATACGGTACTTCCGATTGGAGGAAGACAGGTAAATCATATGCGTCCACTGTTTACATCTTCTGCAGTAGCTTTCCAGCCATTTTATGCAAAAGATATGCAGTCTGGAAAATTCATTTATGGACTGAATACCACCACAAAGCAGCTCCTTCGTGGTGACAGAAAAGCTCTTCCTGCACCACATGGAATCATGGTAGGACATACCGGGTCTGGTAAATCAATGCTGATTAAAATCACAGATATTTCCCAGCCTTTACTTTTTACAGATGATGATGTAATTGTTATTGACCCGAATAATGAGCAGAAAGATTACATCGAAGAGCTGCATGGACAGTTTTTTGATTTTACACCACAGTGCCAGGTGTTTTTAAATCCATTTGAAATACCGGAATATGTGGCAGCTGGAAATGATGTGGAAAAGAATATGTTTATCGCAAAGAAAACGGAGTTTGCAATTTCTTTCTGTGCTGCCATTATGACTAATATTGTGGTAACGCAGGTGCATATGAATTATATATCAAGAGCAGTCCGGAAAATGTATGAGGACTATTTCAAACTGCGTACTCCGTGGTCAAAGAACAAAAACCAGCCGACACTTTGTAAGTTAAGAGACCTTTTGAAAGAGGAAATAGAAAAGAGTGAATACCGGGAAGACCGGAGAATATTGCTGGATATTGTTGATTCCATGGAGACCTTTACCGATGGTCCTTATGATATGTTTGCTCATCCATCCAACCTCGATATTGATAATCGTCTGATTGGATTTGGATTAAAAAATTTACCGGATTCTGTATGGGAGCCTGCAATGCTTACGATTATGCATTTCCTTTCCATGAGGATAACATATAACCAGCAGACACTTGTTGCACTGCGTCTGATTGTGGATGAAGCACAGTATCTTTGTGCAAGACCTTCTACTGCAGAGCAGCTTCTTCACGCTGTAGAAACATATCGAAAAGCAGGAGCCGTTGTTACACTGGCAGTGCAGAATCTTACAAGAGTATTAGAGCATGAAGATTTAAGAGATATGTTTTCAAACTGTCCTTACAAATGCTTTCTTGATTTGGGTGGTGTCGATGCAGCAAGCCTTGCTGAAATTATGGAACTGTCCTCAAGGGAATACCGTGAACTTGAGAATCCAAAACCGGGACATGGTGTTATGTGCTGGGGTGGTCAGATATTTTTATTTGATACATATATGAATCATGACAATCCATTATATCCTCTTTTAAGTACAAACTTCCATGAAAAAGCAGCACAGGCTGCGGAAAATAAACAGGAAGAGATGAAAGCATATAACCACGAATAAAGAAGGTGTGGTATGGAAATACGAACATTAGAATCTGTCGGGATTCAGACCGTAGAGAGTGGAATCAAAACAGCAAAACAGAAGATTACAACCACGGAAGAAAGAGCCGAGGAAGCACTTTTAAACAGTACCATGGGAGAAGAAGAAAATGATGATTCTTTTGACCAGGACAGAAGAAATAAAAAAGGTGGCAATCATAATAGCTGGATTGATACCATTTATCGTGGCAGGAATCGCAGGAAGGAATTGGAAAGAAAACGGGAGCAGATAAAAAAAGAGGGCTACCGGAAAGCAGAAACAAAAATGATTCTTGCCAGAAAAGGAAGTGAGAGTGCTGCGGCGAAAGGTGGTATGATGTCTGCTGCAGCAAAATCCGGTTCAATGCAAGCTACCGGAAATGGAACAAAGACGGGTATCCAAACTGCGTCATCCGGAGCGGCAGGTGGTGCGGCAAAGGGTGCTGCAAAAGGAGCGGCAAAGGCAGGAGGTACCGCCGCATCCGGAGCAGCTACTGGTGGAGTAATGCTTGGTGTAGCTGTTGTTAAAAAGACGATTGAAGTCGGACGACGTGAAGGCAGGAGAATAAAAGCAAACCTGGAATCAACAACTGATATGAAACAAAGCAAAAGGACAGAAGTAACCGGAAAAAGAAAGAGTAAGAAGAAAGGAAAATCAGATGATGGCAGTCCTGGTTCTATGGAATTAGGAAGCGGATTATCTATCTTTTTCCTGGTAAAATTATGCGCAGCTTTTATGATGGTTGTTGGTGGTTTTGCAATAGCAGCTGCATCCTGCACACCTAAAAAAGCAGAAGAGGAAGGATTAAAAATTGTTGTTGCTGCAGAACAGGAACTGGAAAGTTCTGACCTCAATATAGGCGGTGACAAATACAAAAAATGGTATGGCATGGATGATAACTGGTGTGCTATGTTCGTTTCCTGGTGCGCTGACCAATGTGGTTATATAAAGGATGGCACCATGCCAAGGACTGCCAGTGTTGCTAACATGGCACAGTGGTATATGAAAGCTGACCTTTATCAGAAAAAAGAAAGTGGGTATGAACCCAAAGCCGGTGATATTATATTTTTTGGAAATGGGAAAAGTCATACCGGAATTGTGGTAGACTATGACAAAGAAAACCAGATTGTGATAACAATTGAAGGAAATACTGGAACATCCTTTGCAAAACCATACCATAAAGGAAGCCAGGTAAAGAAATGTAAGTACCCACTGAATTATAAATATACCGTTGGGTATGGCACACCGGAATATCCGGCAGAGGAAGATTCAACAGAGACTGCAGAAGGTGAAGTGGATGCAGCTGGTGATGCTCCATAATGGCTGCATACTAAAGTGGACTGGATATCAGTTTTTCTGTGTGCTATAGTAGAATCAGGAAGAAAAGGAAATCCAAAACAGCAGATGAGAGGAGCTGAAAGGGATTTCCTTTTTGCTTGTCAGCATGTACCGGAATCCGGTACGGGAAGGAGAAAACAAAATGAGATTGAGAAGAATAAAATTTTGGCTGTCAGTATTTGAAATGAAGTTAATTAATCTTCCATCTATTTGTTTCAGAAAGAAAAAATGGATTCATTATGTGAAAAAATTGAAACAATTGATTGAAGAACAAAATGCCAAAGGAGAACCGGAAAATAGAACCATTAAGATGTTACAGGAGCAGATGGAAGAGTGGATTTATTCAGAAAGACACCTTCCAAAGAAGGAGAGGTTCTTTCTAAATAAATTATTTTTATTGCTGGAGTGAATCACTATGTTTGTCACTTTTAATTAAAATATCCGGTTTCTTTTCTAATGATATTCCGGGATGATTTAATTCAAAAATATATCGTTCTAGTAAGGAAATGGTATGGCATATTTTTTCATAATTTCTTAAGGTTGAAACAAGAATATATAAGTAGAACAGCAGTATAAAAATCAAGACAATATTTGTACTGTTTGAATCAATGATTGATTTTATGTCCAAATTTTGAAAGGACAGATTATTAATACTACAGCTAGTTAAATTGTTTGCAACAAGAAGAAAAACAGGTATTAAGGAGTAACTTTGTAAGACCGAAAGCCGGTGTTTTAAAGTTTCCTTTATGTTTTTGTAATCTATTAAATAATAATTATATGTGTTTAAAGGATTGGCGTTTTTAAATTTGATTAAGCTTAGAAAAAGATGAGTTTTCAGAGTACAAGTCGTGTGATATGCATATCGACCAACAATAATCCAATAACACACGAGGAGAAAAATAGATGAAGAGAGTGGAAGCTGCTGGTATATTTTATATATATTAATGGAACTGATATCATTAAGTACAGAACAGAAGATGGAAATTAGTATTTTAGCAAGTATCAGATACTTAAAAAAGTTTCTTATAAAGTACATTAAAAAAGTTTTGTTATTTTCCGATAGCTGATTTTGCGGCTCCTGTTCATAGAAATTTAAAAGAATGGAAAGAGCAACCCAAAAAACAATCGGGAAAAGTAAGTTTGTATTGAATGGTGAATTAAAAATTGCTTGCATAAGAATATTCCTTTCTGTGTGACTTAGATATGGTTAATATAGCATATTTGATAAGAAAAATATAGCGAGGTGTAAATGAAAATGGAAGAAATGATGTTGCTAAGTAGAAATCAGATGTTTTCTATTTTACGAATAGGCAGAATACTGAGCAGTTCGGATTCATACAGATATCTAATGGATGAACTGATACAGGTGGTTAGGGAAAAGGATGGCAATAAAAACTGTATGAAAGCAATAATAGATGAAGGGGCGGAAATGTATTGCCATGAACCAGGAGTGGAAGGATTTAAATATGAAGCACATATGAGAATGTCAGAGATGTTAAAAAGTTTCAATAAAAAATACTACCAGACAGAAGTACTTTTTTCATTTGTTAAAATGGATGAGGCATTTTTTATTCAGGAATTTAGAATCAATCGATGGATTCGCTCATTAAAAAGAGAGATGGAAGCAGATATAGAAGAGCCAATGGATACACTGATACAGTTAAAAAAAGTTTTGAGAATAAAACTGCTAAAGGAGAAAGACACTAGCAGAGAAAAATCAAAGAGAAATCATTGGTATCATGCACTTTATGATATGGTGAGTTGCATTTGCACAGATGAATTTATTGTACCGGAATCCGGTACGGAAAGGAGAAAATAAGATGAATATACCAATCAATCAGGATATAGAAACGGCATATCGTAATGAGTTTGTAAAAGGTTTTTCACTGTATGAATTTGGATTTGCTTTTGGGGGGATTGTTGCAATTGCATTTGTAACATTTATAGCATGGTGGAAGTTTGGAATCTCACCGGCTGTTGGTGTCTATATGGGATTCCCGTTTGCAATTCCTTTCTTTTTCTGTGGATTTTATAAACCATATGGGATGTTATTGCCGGAATATCTGAAGCAGCGTAGGTATGAAAATAAAACTTGTACCTTGACTTATGAAACAGATGATTTATCAGATGATGGCAACATTTTTTCTATGAAAAGCAATGGCAGTCTGACAAGCTGCATGGTTCCGGTAAAGAAGAAAAAGAATAGAGGTGACACAAAAAAATGATGAGAAAATATTATGAAGAGAAAGAAAAGAGCGGAGCAATGAAATATATTGTTCCGTTTTTGTGTGTAATAGTATTGATAGCTGTATTTGCCGGTATATTTTACCTCAGGGGCAAACAGGATAAGAAGAAAGCAGAAGATACTAAGACCGTCGTGGAGACAGAAAGTGAAACAGAAAATCTTACCGGTAAGCTGCAGGATGCACTGACGACCGAGCAGGAAGCATTGGTTTCTATAGATAATCTGAATGAATATGTTTCTGTTCTTGAGTCCGAAAAGCAGCAACAGTTTTTGGAAAGTCTTACCAATTTTGTGAAAGAGGAAGGAATAGCTGCAGAGAGTGGAACCATCTTTTATACAATGGTTCCGGAGAATGACCAGGAGAGTGTATCTTATTTTGTCAGTCTTGGTGGCGAACCGGAAGTGATATGTCAGCTTTCCTATCATACAAGAGAAAAGATAGTGACAGCTTCAAAATCTACTTACACAAGAGAAGAAATTGAAAACGAAGTGTGGCAGAATAATGGACCGGATGAAAGGGATGTTCCTGCAGATGTGGATGCAGCTTTTGAACAGGAACAGGTTGTACCGGATTCCGGTACAGGTGAGGATGGAACAGCAGAGCAGAACATACCAGACCAGACAGTAACACCAGAGGATGGAGTGCAGGAAGGAGTAACACCATGACATTAAATGAAAAAGTGCATTATGAATATGAAAGATTTTATCTTGATATGATGCGCACGTCTAAAGAAAATATTTTTGCTCATAGTGATGAAATCGAAGCAAAAAAAATGTTGAAGAAAGCAATCCTTAATAAGATAAAAAACATGAACGAGGATGAAGTGGAAAGCCTTCTGGTGGAAGACAATCTTTTGGAATCAGCATATCGTTTTCTGAAAGAAGCAAGATGGGATAATGAAGCTGAATCATTTCATCAGATTGTGAGTCAGTGGCTGGCTGCATTGCTCAAAACGGACGAGGTATAATATCTTATTTTTTTATATACCGGGGTCTCAGGGGACAGCCCCTGACAAGATGCACGCCTACTTTCTAAGAAAGTAGGACAAAGTGCGTATCTTGCAAATATATAGCGTTCAAAAAATACCGATTTGACCATAAAAAGAGGTGATTTGAAACAAATGAAACACCTGAATATATGGAAAATGCGGAACATATGAGGCAGATTTGAAACAAAAAAACGTATTTTTGAAACAAAAACACAACTGAAACAGCAACATTTTGAACCAGACAATACAGGTGGAAATAAATTTGAGACAAAAATATGACAATTGGAACAAAAGATACTTTACTACAATGTAACAACTGAAATATTTTGATAACAGCACGCCGGAGAGCGGAAAACTGAAAAGCACTTAAAGCGGTTCAATGGAAGAATCAGATATGGACAACGTACCGGAATCCGGTACGCAAGGAGGGAGAGGATTTATGACCGAACGTAAATACTTAAGCGGCAGAGGTGGGAAAAAACTTCTGGATATGGAAAAAATCTATAAACAGATTGACAGCGGAAGAAGTATTGATGATGTTGCAAAAGAATGGGGTGTCAGCCGTGCAACACTGTACCGGCGTCATAGGGAATATCAGACAGAAGTTGCAGCACTGAAACACAAAAGTGACATTGACCTTGACCTTCCACCATTGCCACAGTAGGAGGAAAGAACGTACCGGATTCCGGTACATTTTTTATACATTAAAGCAAGAAGGAGGCAAGAATTTCTATGGAAGAAAAGATTCAGAAATGGGAGGAAGAGATTGAAAAAATAACCCAGCGTCAGAAAGAAATGAATGCTAAGTACACGGAACAAATCCGGGAGCTGCGGAAAAAGATTGAAAGTGCAAAGCAGCAGTTATTGGTTCAGAATAATGAAATGATAGCAGATGCAGTTCGGACAATCTATGGAGAAGTGACAGAGGAAAACATCGAGAGTTTCAAAGCAACTATGCAGTCATTGCTGGAGCAGAAAACTGGAAGTACACCAGCGGAAGAAGTGAAGCCGGAGCAGCAGACAGCAGGTAATTATTTCCAGAGGTAACCGCCTATGAAACAGAACCAGAAACAAATGAAAAGGGACAGGGATTTTAATCTCCGGTTGTCAGAACCTGAATACATTTATTTAAAAAAATGTGCAGAGGGAGCAGAGTTTCGGTTTAAAAATGGGCGGGTAAATTTTTCCGGTTATGTACGTTCCATGCTTTTAGAAAAATCCGGATACAAAAATACAACGTATCTGCGGCAGCTTCGTGATGTCGCATACGAACTCCGCAAAATTGGAACCAATGTCAATCAGATTGCAAAGAAAATCAATCAGGGTTATATTGGTTCCTCAGAGGATCTGGCAGAGTTAAAAGCATACCTTGAAAGAATCGAAAAAACATTTGATGAATTGAAAAACAATGTACCGGAATCCGGTACAAAAAAAGGTGTGGAAGGTGAGAACTAATGGCAACCACGATATTAATGCATATGAAAGAAAGCCCCGGCATTCCACATATACATCTTAAAAATGCAATCGATTATATTCTGGATGTGAAGCATGATTGTGCCAAGACTGATTATGGAACATTTGTCGGTGGAAACAGTGGAACAGACCACCGGGAAATCCTAAATAATTTTTTGGATACAAAAGATTTGTTTGGTAAAAGGGATGGAAGACAGGGATATCACTTTGTTGTATCCTTTGCGCCGGGAGAGACAGACAAGGACACTGCTTTTTCTGTTGTAAAAGCTTTTTGTGAGGAATATTTAGGCGATGCATATGATTATGTTTTTGCACTGCATACAGACAAAGGACATCTGCATGGGCATATTATATTTAATTCTGTAAACCGGCTGGATGGATACAAGTATCATTATAAAAAAGGTGACTGGGAAAGATATATTCAGCCGGTGACTGACCGGGTATGTATGGAGTATGGACTTAAGCCTTTGACTTTTGAAGAGAAGAGAGTCGGATTAAGTTATGCAGAATGGCAGCAAAAAAATAAAGGCGTGGTGAATAAGCAGGACATATTAAAAGCTGATATTGACTATGCTATTCAACAATCGGAAACAATGGAGCAATACATATCAACAATGAAACAGATGGGGTATGAAATGAAGCAGCATTATTCCTACAAGGAGAAGCGGAGCTTTATCACTTATTCCATGAATGAAGGAGATGGAAAAGTTTTTCGGAGACGAGACCGGAGACTTGGCAGCGGCTACCGATTTGATGAAATAGTACAGCGGGTTAAAACGAAGGATGGTATTCGAACATACGAGGACATATTGGAGCAGTTAAACCGGAAAGCAGAGCCTTATCTTCGTTCTACGATGTTAAAAGGAAGCAGAACCTTTTACCGCTTATATCAGGCTGTAAATTATTACCGCCTGCCTAACCCGTTTGTGGTTCCATCTGCACAGGTGCGAAAGGACATGGTGCGCCTGGATAAATTATTAGAAGACTGCCGGTATTTAAAAGAACATCAGCTTCCTGATGCGGCAGCATTGAAACAAAAGCGGCAGTTTCTGCAGGAGAAGATGGAAGAATTAAAGTCAGAGCGGAAAACGTATTATCGAATCAAAGATATGATGCGACCAGAGGATGGAGAGTTGCTGGAAGAATATCGTGCACTTGCCAGGCAGTTAATGTCAGTAGAACAGACACATAGTGATAGATTTGAAGAAATAGAAGACCGAATGGAAGAAATAAAAAGTATACTTCCACATGATTATCTGGAAGCAGAAGACAGAGTGGCTGCAATTAATCAGGAACTTAAAAGGATAAAGAAAGAGAATGGAGTGATAGACCATTTACTTGGAACCGAAACTGCAGAGCTTCGACCAGATATTATTCTGAAAAAATAGTAAGTACCGGAATCCGGTACAAAAAAAGGTGGTGGTGATAAGATATGTGTGTGAGTGTCTCAACTTTAAAAGAAGACCTTGTGAAATATAATTATCTTTATGACAGTGCAGACAGTGTTATAAAGTATCTGAATGGTCACATAAGGGAAGGAAATATCAGCAGTGGACAGGCAGAATATATTTATGAGTGGTCATCCTATATACTTGGCTTTCACCGGGAACCAATAACATTTTCTGCAGAAGGGAAAATGATAAAGATACAGATGGATGAGAAAGAAATCTCTCTTAAGGAAAATAAAAACAGTCTGTTGAGAAACAAGAAATTGAAAGCACCAAAATTGTAATGAACAAAAAATAGCTTCGTACCGGATTCCGGTACGTTTTTTATTTGGAAAGGAGAATCTATGAACCATTTAATTGAAGTAGAAGTAAAAAATGAAGGAAAAGAGAATGCGAGATTAAAAGCATACTTTGAGGCAGTAAAAGAAACTGCTAGAAAAAATAAGAAGGAGGAAAAATAAATGTATTCATTTGAAGAATTTATTGAAGCAGTCAAAGAGAATATTTTGTCTTATCTGCCAGAAGAGTTTGGTGGAGCAGATGTGATGATTCGGAAAGTTATAAAAAATAATGATTATCCTCTTACCGGATTGACTGTACACCAAAGTCAGTTTGGAAACACTGCTCCAACCATCTACTTAGATTCCTACTATGCAAATTATAGAAGTGATGGTGATATAAACCGTATATTAAATGATATGGCGCAGTCCATTGACGTACATACGCCACGTCAGAGTCTTGATATAGATATTTTGCTTGACTGGGAGAGCGTAAAAGAAAATGTCTTGCCAAGGCTAACTGCGGTAAAAGGCAATGATGAATATTTAAGCAACAAAGTATATACTCCGGTGGAAGACTTAGCAGTAACTTATTATATCCTTCTTCATGAAGGTATTACAGACTCCCCTACAGTTGAAATTACAAATGACATTATGGAGTATTATGGAATTACAAAAGAAGAACTTCATGAAAAAGCATTTGATAATATGCGGAGAAAGGATCCACCAAAGATGGAAAAATTACAAAAGCTTTTGCCAGAAGAAATGTTAGAGGAACTGGATGAAGAACTGGATGAAGAAATTCCAGATGAGAATCCTCTTTATGTGATCACTAATAAAAGAAATATGTTTGGTGCAGTTGAAATATTGGATTCGCATACCATGGATATGATAAAAGAGAGACTGGGAGACCAGGAATATATTGCCATCCCATCTTCTGTGCATGAGTTTCTGCTTATGGCGGCTGATAAGGCTATGCCGCCGGAAATTATGGCTGGTTTGATACAGGAAGTAAATCAAAATGAAGTAGCTCCGGAGGACAGACTTTCAGACCATGTATATAAAGTTGACCCTGGCAGACATCTTTTTATGAGAGCAGACAAAGATATGGAAGTAGAGCAATATGTTGAGCATAAGTCTATTGAACAGAAACAGCTTGATATAATGATGCAGCCAAATGTTCACGAGAGAAAAATTGAACAGAGAGGACCAAGATTGTAGGAACTGCAAGTCAGTTCTTTTATGGCGTACCGGATTTCGGTACGCCTTTTTGCGTGAGGTGACAGAATGGTTTATGAAATTATGAAGTGCGGAAAAAGAATCCGGATTTCAAAAAACAGATATATTTACCTGAGACGGAAAAAGAAAGACATTGAGCATCTGGAATTTATTGGTGGAATCCGTCTGAAGGATTTAAAGAAGGAACCGGATGAAAATATAAAAGCAGATGACCGCTTAAATGCTGGCTGGGCAGACTATCCATTGCTGAATGAAGAAAGCTGCTCCGGCAGAATCTGTGGCTATATTACAGTAAAAACAGCGGAAGGAAAGGAAGCAGGCTATGTTGCCATCTATTCGAAGCATAAGCTGCCACTTGCCTTGTTTACAGCGTTATATGGAATATATTTTGCTGTGCCACTTACTGTGTTAGCGGTTGTATCTTTGACATATCTTATTGTGTCGAATCGTCCAAGAGATATGCCCGAAGAAAAAGCAAGTGAGATACCGGTAGCAGAAGATGTGACAGAATATGATGATAGTCCGGTTCCAATTGAAACAGATACTGCAGCGGATGAGGTAAATGCAGAAGGAAATGTGTCCTTTAATGCATACTCTGGTGATTACAATGTTGCAGAAGGAGACAGCATTCCACTTAATAATATATCCACAAATGATGTGTATCTTCGCTATTTGCTTTATACATCTTCCGGCCAGGAGATATATACATCAGATTTAATTGCCCCAGGAACCCAGATAGATTTTACACCTTCCAATTACCTACAACTGGGCAGGACGGATGTGAAAATGTATGTGGAATGTTATGCCTTAGACAAAGCAACAAAATATCCAGGCAGCTGCACATTTGATATTAGTATTGTATATAAGTAAAAGGAGGAAACAGAAAATGAAGAAAAAAATATTGAGTGGTTTTTTGACACTTGTTGCCATGATGACAATATCAACTGGAAGTGTATTTGCACAGGACCTGATAAAATCCACTCCTTCCAGAGCAGACGATGTAACTGCAGGTGAAGATGTGACACAGGGCAAAAAGACGGAATATGCAGAACCGGAAAGTATATCTGATACGACATATGAATCAGATAAGGTTGTTTACATTTATGCTACAGAGACCAGCAACGTGGTTATCAGTCTTCCAAAAACACTTATCATGGGAGAAACGACTACACCGGGTATTTATTCCGGAGAATGTGCAGTAGGCATCAGTGGTGATATTGCAGGAAGCCAGAATGTAGTCGTTACACCAGAAGTGACAGACAGCATTGCAGAAACCGGAGGTAAACAGTCCAACTTAATCACAACGGTTACAATTAATGATGGAGACAGCCTCACAGTTACTGCAAATGAACTTTTAGAAGGTCCTGTAAATGCAACAACAAGAATTGTTACATCAGGTGTAACCTCTGGAACATGGAAAGGAGCACTGACCTTTCATGTGTCTGTAACAAATAATTAGCAGTAAATGGAACGTACCGGAATCCGGTACGTTCCGCTTTTGGAGAAAGGAGACCGTTTTGAAAGTAAAAAGATTTACAGCCTTACTCTTAATATTAATCTTGTGCATTGGCATGATATCTGCCTCAGCAGAAGAAGTATATCCGGACATGATGCAGAATGTGGAAGTAGAAAATAAGGTGGAGAACGAAACGGAAACAGAGCAGGATGCAGTAACAGAAGAGGAAACAGAAACTGAATCTGAACATGAAACTATGATTGTGGAAACAGACACAGAACGTGAACAGGAAAAAACGGAACAACTCCAGCAGATAAATATGCTGGATAGTGTATTGGTGAAAAAGACGTATCTTGCGGGTGACCTTAAGATATGTCTTGGATATCCGGATAACAGATATTTTACCGGAACAGCAAGCGGAGAGGGAGGTGTTCACTGGAAGACTGCCAGTCCTACAGAAAATCTTAATTCACCGAGTAACTGGTGGTGGCTTATGGATGGGTGGTATGATACTTATGGCTCTGCATGTTACTTTAATGCCAATGGTTCGCCGAATAATGGCCCTACATCTTCCGGTCTTGTTATTGCCAAATATAATACTTCCTACACCAATGTATTCTTTAACTGTGCACAGTATAAAGAACTGAACCCGGACTTGGCAGGCATGACAGATGCAGAAGCCTGGGCACACTGGCTCCAGTACGGAATGGCAGAAGGCAGGCGGACATCTTATATCTTTCACCCGGCACAATACAAGACGCTGTATGGTGACTTATCTGCTGCGTTTGGTAATAATTATCCAACTTACTATCAGCATTATGCACAGACAGGAAGAGCAGAGAATCGTTGGGGAAACTATGCTACCATGTATTTTAATGCAAATGGTGGAAGCTGCAGCACTGCAAGTATGCTGACATCTTATGGTATGCCGGTTGGAACAACACCAACAGTGCATAATACTGCTTCACTTCCAACTCCGACCAGGGATGGATATATATTTGAAGGATGGTATACTGGCAATAACGAAGCTATTACAGCGGGAATGAATTGCTACTGGATAAATGATTTGACAGTATATGCTCACTGGAAGGAAATTGGGAAAGCAACGGTAACAGTAAACCATTACAAGCAGAATGTATCCGGCAATGGTTATACACTTGCAGCAACAGAAAGTGTATCCGGTTCAATTGGAAGCAGTACAACACCAGCGGTAAAAAAGTATACCGGATTCACTGCACCAAAGACTCAGACCGTTACAATCCCAAAAGGTGGCACATCTGTTAATTATTACTATAGCCGGAACAAATATTCGGTAACGGTAAATACGGATAATGGAATAGCTGCTGCATCCGGAGCCGGCACATATTATTATGGTGCTGCTGTTTCAGTTGCAATTACACCAAAGGCAGGATACAAAATCAATAGTGTTACAGCATCTTCAGGCATCAGCAATCCATATAATTTTACAATGCCCGCCGGAAATGTTACGATTACGGCAACAAGTACAATGTCTGATGTGACAGTTACGGTGCCATTATGCTTGATTGCCGGTGAAAGCGATACATCTTTTGTTATTACATCAGATAATACTGGTGGAATAGTTACCATAGAGGTGCCGGAAACACTACAGTTTATCCAGGAGAATAAGGAGCAGGTAATTAATGGAAACATACAGTTATCAGCCAATACACTCACAGCGGATAGGCATCAGATAACTGGAACAGTTACAACAGAAAGGTTTAGTGCAGGTTCCTGGAAAGCATCATTTAACATTAACATCAAATACCAGGCTGAATAGTAGAGAGGACTAAAGAGGACTATATATCAAAAAGCAGATATGGTATTATATAATCAGAAAAGAAAAGGAAATTCCAAATACAGCTTAATGAGCTGTAGATGGAATTTCTTTTTTTTTACAACAAAATAACAATTGTACCGTAATCCGGTACGGAAAGGATGATTATGGGTAATAATTTTATTGATGAAGTTTGTGATAATATGCATGGGATTGAGTATAAGTATGATCTCCTTGCCAGAATGGATCAGGACTGTAAATATTATTTACAGCATCCACATGAGAAACATTTATGGGCAGGAAATGTGGAAGAACATATTGAAGACATGAAAAAATTATATAACAGTTTTCCGGATGAGGGAAAACCCGAATGGCTCAGTATGGAAGAAATTGAAACATATGAAAAGGAAATGAAGGCACTTACAAAAAAACTGACACCGGAGAAGGAGAATAAAACAGCGGTAAAAAAGAAATTGGAGCAGAAAGGACCAAAATTATAATGTATTAACATGATGATGTACCGGAATCCGGTACATTTTTTGTTGCCAATCATCGTAAAGAGTGCTTGTAGCAGGTTCTTACGATGGGAAAGGAGAAGGAATGACGGAGCAGGATATTATGGAGGTTATTTCAGAGGTAAATCAGCGGGTAGCCAATGTGGAAGAAGAGCGCACAGCGGAGCAGGTGACATTCCGCCTGGCAATCAAGCGTCTGACCAGACTTATCGGGCAGCTCGGAGAAGACCAGGCTACGGAAGCAGAGTTGATTCAGTTCGCAGCAGACAGTAAAGATATTGAAACATTAAAGGAGCGGCTTGTTCAGATAAATTCGTTTGGGTTACGGAATATTGAAGAGCCAAGGCTGTTTATTGATATGGATGGAACACTGGCAAAATTTCAGACTGTTGATACACTGGAAAAATTATATGAAAAGGGGTATTTTTACAACCTTCCACCAAATGAAAATGTAGTGGAAGCAATCAGAAATATCATAAATAATCATCCGGAGAAGGAAGTGTATATATTGTCTGCAGTATTAAGTGATAGCAAATATGCGAAAGCGGAAAAAGATGCATGGCTTAATAAATATTTGCCGGAGATTGATGCGGAGCATCGTATCTATCCACCTTGTGGGGATAGTAAGCTGGCATATGTTCCTGGTGGAATCCGGACAACAGATTTTCTTTTGGATGATTACACACATAATCTTATACTCTGGGAGCCACCAGCAAAAGGAATCAAGCTTTTAAATGGTATTAATCATACAAGAGGTACCTGGCAGGGCAGTATGCTTAGGTTTGATAAGAAGCCGGAGCAATTGGCTGCGGATATTGTAAAAGTAATAGAAGGCGCACAGATGAAGGATATGCGACCACAGGATAAGATACTGCATCAGGAACAGAAAGCACCTAAATTATAAAAGATAAGGAGGAAATGACAATGGAGATAACAGAAACAAAGGAAGCAGTAACAAAAGCACCGTTTTCGGCATGGGTGGGTAATTTACATGCGTATACAGAAGGAAAGACGGAAGGACGTTGGATAGACTTTCCACAGAGCAAAGAAAATCTGCAAAAGGCAATAAATGATATTTCAAAGAATGGAGCACATGAAATCTTTATTGCTGATTATGATTTCAGGGATGATTGCACCTATCTTAATAATATATTTTCAGAATACAGTAGTATTTCCGAACTGAATGTAATTGCAAAACTGATTGGTTCAGAGCAGCATCCAGCAGTAGAAGCTTATCTTAGTCAGGATAATGATGTTTCACTAAAACAGCTGGCAAATCTCTATATGCAGGAGTCCGAAATACCATATCATACCTTTTCATTTAAGGGAAGTGATAATCCGGATGTAATGAAGCGATTATCGGATGAGGGAAAAATAGGGTATGAGCTGGTAGAAGCTTATGACATTAAAGAGCAACTGAAAGGAATCACTGTTAATGAGGTTGATATTTCACAATATATTGATGTAGAAGCAATTGGAAGGGATGCCATCATGGAGGGATTTGGATGTTGTGATGGCGGATATTATATTTCAAATGAGAAAAGTGTTAATACCGATTATTATAAAATGGAAGAAATTGAAGAGGAACTGGATGAGATGGAACCGGTACAGAATGCGGAAGTTGAAAAAACTGTGAATGTGGAAAAGGAACAGAAAGAACAGCTGTTGCGTACGCATCCGGAACCGGCACTTAGGCAGCCACGGTTATAGGGGGTGAAAGTATGATGCAGAAACATGAACGTGCCATTAAAAAATTAAAAGATGAACTGGCTCTTCTCTTAGAAGAGATAAAGAATATGCAGGCACGAATTAATCAGTTAGAACGGGAAATGGCTATTGAAGAAGCAGAACAGGTGGAACAGGAAAAAGAGCCAGTTGTGCTTAAAAAGAGCGAAGAACTGAAGGCACCAAAATTGTAATACATAGATTTCAAGAGATTAGTGTACCGGATTTCGGTACAGAAGGGAGAAACATTGACAGATAAATATAATGTTGTAATTGAAGTGGTAGATACAAAAGAGTATATATCGATTGAACTTCCGCAGGATGAAGACAGCCTGCAGGAACAGCTGAAAGAATATGGGATTAATGAAAACACAAAAGTCAGACTTCCATTTTTGAATGGGAAAATTGAAAATGATGAAGACATGCTTATAGAAACAGACTTGTGGTATGTTACAGATAAAACATTTTCAGGAATGGAAGGCTTGAATGTCTTGCTAAGTAAGTCGGAAGAACTTAAGAACGAGCGAGTGGAATCATATGCAATGGAACACAGGGATGATATAAATTCTCCGGAGAATTTGCTGAATTTACTGGTTCAGAAAGAGGATATTCCATATCATGAGTATACAAGTGATCCAGATGCAGGTATTACAAGGGGAACATCAGCGAATGGAAAATTTGGAAGGACATATTTATATGAAAATTATAAAGAAATGTGGCGGGATATAAATACGATTCCATGTAGAACAGAAAAGATGATTGATTATATGTCGCTGGAAACAATAGGAGGAGCCATTGCAGCGGCAAAAGGAATTACAGTTTGTGAAAATGGATATCTGGAAGCTGAAAAACTTGATTTGCAGAAATATTCATTAACTGAAATAAAAGAGCAGTTTATGGATTATGAAAACAAGATTGAACCGAAAAGACCAGTCCAGACACATCATCAGAAGATGAAGAGTCCTAAATTATAAAAGATGTACCGGATTCCGGTACACATTTCAAAAGGTGTTTTTATTGCACAAAAGGCAGTAAAGGCACCTTTTGTGTTATCAGGTATTTACAGGAAACTGATGGTACAGATGAAGGGAGAAGATATATGGATATTGATGTTACGCTGAAAGTAGATAATGAGGCTTTGATGAGCAAAAGTAAAAAAAGCAGGACAGTTGCTACCGGGTGGGTTGAAGTAATGAACTGTATTAAGTTTCCTGTTTTTGTCCGGACTTATATAGATAAGGAAACACAGGAAGAAAAGATGTTTGTATCCATGCCACAGCGTAAAGGGGCGAAAGGATATTCCAACATTATTTCTTTCGAGAATAAGGAAGTCAGGGAAGAAATTGAAGATGTTGTATTAAAAACAGTATTGAAACAAGAACTTAAATCTTTTGAAAAAGTATCCATCTTAGAAACCCAAATAACATTGCTTCCAGAAGACACAAAAAACCGGCAGGTAAAAATCAAAGGAATTGCATCTATAAAGTTGGAAAGTGGTATTAGGATACAGAGCATTCTTATAAAAGAAGGGAAAAATGGTTTATTTGTTGAAATGCCACAGTATTTTTCAGAAGGCAGCTATCATGATACGGTGTATGGAACATCGGAGGCAATGCGAGATGAGTTATCTGGGAAGATACTGGAAGCATATAAAAAGCAAATTGAACTGCAGCTTCATCCGGAGCAGGTAGAAAAAGAGACAAAAGAGGAAAAACTGGAAGCGGAACAGAAGAGAGCAGAGATTCCAGCGGAAGAAGTGAAGCCGGAGCAGCAGACAGAGAATCCAGATGTACCGGAATCCGGTACAGAAAAGAAGAGTATTGAAAAGCCGGAAATTGAAACAGTAAAAGAAGAGATGAAAGAAGAACCGGTCCTTTCCTGGGATGATAGATTTGTGGCTGCATTTGCAGAACGTAACAAGGAAGAGGTATTAGCGTTATTAGCAGAATTAAGAGGAGCACCAGGAATTATATCATCGGAGAAAACCGATGATATTCTGATAATGGAGCAGGCAGAATACTCAATCAATGAAAAGACCAGTATTCTTCTAATTTTTGATAATACCTATGAGAAAGACCGTGAAATCAAAGAAGGAACAGATATACGCCAGGAGATAACCGTTGTACTTAAGGAAAAGGATAAGAAACCGGGTATGCTCCCTGTGGTTAAATTATCTTCCCATAATTTAGAGGACGCAGAAGCAAGATATAAGGAAGCGGTTCGTTCCTGGCAGACATTGACACACCAGACTATAGCACCGGATATAGAGCCGGTATTAAATTCACAGCAGCAACCTGCAGGAGAGCTGAAGTCTGAAATGAAAGAAGAAATAGAAGAATCTATTGATGAGGAGCCGGAATCAGCGGAAGAAGTAAAGACAGTGGAAGAAACGGAACAGGAAAAAGAACAGAATGTACCGGAATCCGGTACACAGCAAGAAATCAATGTGGCTATTGATAAGGAGGAGGTAACCGGACAGAGAGAGGCAGGTCAGATAGAAGAAAAGGAAGATGTGGCAATACAGGAAGCTGCAGAAGAAAAGATGATAAATGAAGCAGCGGTAAAAGAGTTTTTATCAGCGTATCTTTCCGGTGATAATGAGAAGATGTTGGCTGCTATTTCGCATGCAAGGCTTACTTTGGGTTCAAAGAATTTCAGCCGTAATTATAATACGCTTGCTTTTCAGGAAGTTTCTTTTGAAGATGGGAAGAATAAAATATCTGTCCGGTTCCACAATGGATATGCACCGGAACAGACAGCAGCATCTGTTGACAGTAAAAGACAGTTGATTGAGGCGGTTATTTATGAAAATGGTGATGCAAAGGCAATCCGGACACTTGCAGAAAAAAAGACTATCAGCTCCAAAAGGGCTGCTTCTAACTATGATGAAATGAAAAGTGACTGGATGCAGCTTACTCATCAGGATACGATAACATTTGATCCATCAATAGCAATTGAAAAGCAGAAATTAAAAGCACCAAAAATGTAAGGGAGGGTTCTAAATGACAGAAGAACAGAATGGCAGTGTACCGGAATCCGGTACAAAAAAGCCGGAACAGGCAACGGTAAAGAAAAAAGCAGCGGCAAAGTCGGCTGCTTCGTTGGGAGAACAGTATCTGGGGGCATTATTCAAATGTGCATCCTGGATATCTCCGGCATATAAAGAAATGGCGGAAAAGGCAAAGGGTAAGCTTGAGGTATTAAAAGAACTGTACTTATGTTCCTGTGATGGGGTATCGGAGGAAAAAGCCCTTGAAACGCTGGATAAGGATAATCCGGAAGTTATGCTACGTTTTATCAGACAGAAATGTGTAGAGGAACGTGCTACAAAGGGATATGAAGAGGAACTAAAAGAAATTCGAAAAGCTGCAGCGTTGGTAAGACATGAAATGCAGGATATGAAAGAAAAGCTGGATGCTATTACAGAAAAGGTTCCAAGTATGGCTGCTATGTTTCCGGAAGGAGAGCCAGTAAAGGAAATTATAAGGAAAAAGGAGCAGGTATCATCAGAAAACGAAAAAGAGCAGCCGGATGTACCGGAATCCGGTACAAATGTGGTTTCGGAAAAAGAACAGGGTGTGAAGAAGTGGAAAGACAAAATACATAAAACTTTTTCTAATTTATTAAAATCCCGTACAGAAAGCATTCATAAATACGTTGAAAGTCTTTTAGAGGAAGGATATACAGATGAGCAGTTATCCTTCCTTTTAGATTGCCTGGAAGATGGAGATACACCAGAGCAGATACGAAAATATGCTTCTCCCAAGTTACCGGTTGAGGTAATGAAACGCTTAAAGATGATGGAAGAAAGAGAGGACAAAAAGGATGGAGAATGATAGAGAATTTGAACAGGTTCTCATGAATGTGAGAAATACGTCTGGTGGAATTTCATCTGCAATCATGCTGTCTGCCAGAATGTCTATGCTGCTTGTTGTATTTATTATGCGTATGGTGAAGAAAGGGTTAATAGCAGCATCTTATGCAGACAATATTAAGTCGTTTGCACAGATGACTGAGGGAAAATATCAGATTTATAATATCCCGCTTTCGGAAGACCGTGCACAGTATATGATGCGTTTGAATGAAATCGAACTGCATCTGCAGCAAGAGAAAAATCCAATAAAAAGAAGAACCTTAGAAAAGGAAAAGAAGGAATTAAAAGAAAAACTGCCGGAGATAGAACAGCTAAAGAAGCTGAATGTGAAGCATTGTGTGCTGCCAAAACTAAATGGATCCGAAAGAACCATTCAGATAGCAGTATCTGCAGATTCAGAGCCTTTATTTAAAAACTGGTTTATCAATCATCTAACCAGTGAATTATCCGGAGGCGAAAAGGAACTGGAAGATATTAAAAACTTCACAGAGGGCAATTACTCAATTTTTAATGTTCCATTTGAAGGTGAAGAGTTAAAAGAGGTGCTTCCAGATTTTGACACGCTTGGTATTAATTATGCAGTTCTCCCAGACCTTAAGGTTGGAGATAACAACAGCCAGCTCGTTATTCCAAACACGGACCGAAATAAATTGGAGATGTGGTTTAAAATGTGGAAAGAAAAGCAGCTTAGAAATGGAGAACAGCCGGGCGAAATATATGAAATGGACGAAAACTCTTATATGAATACCGGAACTCTTGGTGAAGAGGAATATATTGGCGCTGCTGACCCGAAATTCCAGGAAGCCAATATGCAGTTTGAACAAAATGAAAAAGAAATACCTGGTATTCCTGCAATAGGAAAGGAAAATTCGGAAGAATTTATCCGGTTATCCCAGGATAACAATTATAAGAAAATAACCATTAACAATGATACTTTGGTCGAGAATGTGGTTCTTTCGGAACGTGAGAAGGCCTTATCAAAGCAGGGTTTCTTTATATCCAGAATACCAGGAACATATGGCGAAAAACAAATGACACTCATATTGCCAAAAAGTCAGGTTTTTAAGACAGATGAGGGAAAGACCTTTATTGCTTTTATTCCGAAAAACAAAGGAAGTATGGTTGCTTCGGCAAAAGGTGAAGTAAAGGAATTATCATTTGATGATGTCATGAATGCATATGACCCAGTTAAGCGTGGCTTCCGGAAAGTAGAAGAAATGATGAAGCCGGAGATAAGCCCAGATATCAAACCAGATATCAAACTTTCACCGGATATGGCAAAGGATATTGCTGGAAAAGGTGGTCCTTTACCAAAAATAAAACCATAAAGGGGGGCTTGTATGGCTTCTTATGGAACACGTTATATAAAAAAGAAGACTCCTTATGGTCTGTACTTTGCTTTACTGGTCATATTCCTGATAGTCGGCTATTTTGTGTCCGGCTTATATAATATACCAAATGTGAAGTTAAACAATCTGCAGGATAGCCTCCTTTACTGTTTTATGCATCCTCTTTCTAATTGGAACGAGAAAACGCCTGCAGTAATGGGGGCATTTTTCATACTTTGGTTTATGCTTCTTTCATACTTTATGTATTATTATCGTAACTTTCAAAGCGAGATGGAGCATGGTGATGCAAACTGGGTTGAACCGGAAGTCATTACAAAGGAACTTTCTGATAAAGAAGAAATTTGTAACAGGATATTATCAGAATCACTTCGAATCAGTTGTCGTGGGGGTATCTCCAACAATAATATGATGATTATAGGTTCTTCGGGTTCTTTTAAGACTACATCCATTATGCATCAAAATCTGCTGCAGGGGTATGGAACAAAGGTAGTATTGGACGTAAAAGGTGATACGCAGAGAAAGCTAGGAAACAAATTTATTAAAATGGGTTATAAGATTTGTTCGCTGAATTTTAAAGAGCCGGATAAATCAGACCGGTATAATCCGTTTCAGTATATTGAAAACGAAGAGGATATCCTTAGAATCAGGGATGCAATCCATGAGGTCTGTAGACCGCAAAAAGAGGCCTCTTGCGCTGACCCATTCTGGGATGATGCAGTAAAACTGTACGCCCAGGCATTATATGAACATGTCTGGCTGAAAGCACGAGAAAACGGAAAAGTTGGAACGATGAATGATGTAATGGAATTATGTCGCATGGAGTCTCGGAGATATGTGGATGCGGATGGTAATGAACGTTCTGCATTGCAAGATGAAATGGATAAACTTGCTGCTAAATATGGAGATGAATATCCACCTGTTCGTGACTACCGGAAGTTAAAAGATGGTGCACCGGATACCGTAAATTCAGTTATTCTTATGTTAAATGGTATGTTCTCCATCTGTGAGACAGCAGAGGTAAAACGAATCTTTAGCGGAAATGATATTGATATTCGGGAACTTGGAACAGGAGTAGGTGGTAATCCGGAAAAACCGGTGATGCTATTCCTTGTTATTCCAGACAATATTCAGGTTTACAACTGGATTGTATCTGTCTTTTATACCCAGATGTTTGATATATTAACACGCCTTTCTGACAATGAAATACACGGACCACTTCCTGTGCCAGTAGAAGTATGGATGGATGAGTTTTACGCCGGAGCACGCCCTGCAAATACAGATGTGGAGCTTGGAGTTGTGCGCAGTAGAAATATATCTATGATTATAATGTTACAGTCTATTTCACAGCTGCAGACCTTGTACAAGGAAAACAAATGGGAAACTATGATGGATAACCTTGCAACAGTTGTTTATCTTGGTTCTGGTCCGGCGGCAAAATCGACACATGAATGGATTTCAAATTTATTAAGTACTTCAACGGTTGATAGCAGGTCTGATAATGTCCACCTGGGGGCAAATGGAAACAGTGGACTTGATTTCCATAGGGCAGAAATCAAGTTAATGACGCCAGAGCAGGTAAAGAGAATGCCACCAACAGAGTGTATTGTTTTCATAGAGAGTAGACCACCGGTCTATGACAGAAAAGCTATCCCTTTTGATAAGCCGGATTATGGCTTTGTTGCAACAGATTTTCTGAAAAAACGTTATTCAGAAGCACTGGGGTTAGGTGAATATGAACATCCGGTGCATACGGTGTATGACCCGATTCATTTCCGATATATTACTGTGGAACAGGAAAAACGCCTGCAGGTAGTAACAAAACAGGAAGATATTGAATCGTTTCAGGAAGCAGCGAAGAATGACCCTCGTATTCTTACCTGTAACATTGATGAAACAGAGCTGCTTTATTTGAATTGGAATCGAAGAAAATGTAGCGTCGAAGAAGTGCAGCAGATATTCATGCAGACAATTGAAGCAGAAAAACGCAAAATGGAAGACCTGAAAGGACTATCTGTTCTGCAGGATGTTGATGGTGGAGAAATCATCCTTCCAAAGCCAGTAGAAGAGAAATCGGATAAAACCGGCTGGAATATGGATTGTTCATTAAGAGAAATCTTATCTGAACATTGGAACGATTTAAGTCAGATTGAGCAGGAAGAAATATGTATTGACCTTGCCAGTGACTTGAATGAAACACAAATAAAAGAAATATTGCGTCTTCCAGTGGATGAAATGGAAGTAAGACGCAGAGCTTATATTTTAATGAATAAGGACAACAAAAAACAGGCTACAGGTTAATTTGTAAATGTACCGAATTCCGGTACATGGAGAAAGAGTGTTTTTAGAGCAGGAGCTTTAAAAACACTCTTTTTTGTATGAGCAAAGGAAAGGAGCAGAAATATGGCAGGATATAGTGGATTTAGTATGAGCAATAATGCAGTTGATGCATACGATAATGGAGAAAAACCATTGAGCAAATGGAGCAAAGCAGAGATATTACAAGAAATTCGTATTTATGCCAAAGAGAATAATATAAATATAGACATGGAAAAGCTGAATAAAGTGTCTTTGCCAGTATTGAGAGAGTCATTTCTATATAAGACAGCATACCATCATACATCGAAGTTTTATAATAGCACTGATTTTTATGCTATAGATTTTGATACGGTGAATGAAATGGTAGATTTGGAAAGTGTCCAGAAGCTGCTGGAACTTACCGAGGAAGAAAAAATGTTGAAAAAGCAGGAAAAGAAAGAGGATTCACCTGAAATGTGGGAATGTGCATATCTTGTCTGGGGTGGGACAAGAGCACATCCAAAGGCTACAGAGCAGACAGCAATTGGCGAGGTTCGAGGAAACTGGTTTTACCTTCCAGAGGGTGGAAAGAAATCTATCAAGGCGAACGGATTTCGTTTTATCCGGCAGATAAAAGAGGAACCGGCAGTGCAGGCGCAGCCAATAAAAGAACAGACAAAACAGCCGGTTAATAAAGTTACAAAGCGTGTAAAACCAAGAGGTCCCAAACTTTAAATTAGTTGTTTATAGTGTACCGAAATTCGGTACAAAAATATATCAAAGTGTCAGTAAGAAAGGCGGTTTGTATGAAGAAATATGATTATATATCTACATTGGCACAAGAAACAGCAGCAAATATAGTTAAAAGCAGTGCTGAGTGGATGAAGTATTTGACCACAGCAGCAAGATTGTATAAATATCCATTTTGTGATCAGCTTCTGATTTATGCACAAAGACCAGATGCAACAGCGTGTGCGTCTATGGATATCTGGAATGAAAAAATGCATTGCTGGGTAAACAGAGGAGCGAGCGGAATTGCATTAATAGACGAGAGTGCAAAAGGGAAAAAACTTAAATATGTTTTTGATGTATCGGATGTTCATGCAGCAAATCATATTGGACGATATCCGCAGTCTTGGGTATTGGAGGAGAAACACAAAGATGATGTGATTTCGCACTTAGAAACAATTTATGGTGGAACAGATGAAGATAAGTCGTTTGAGGAAAGACTGTTTGAAGTTTCACAGAAAATAGTGGCAGATTATTATGAAGAAATACTTCCGGATTTACAGAATAAGTCAGAAGGAAGTTTCTTAGAGAACTTGGATGAACAGAATATAGGAATTCGTTTCAAGGAAACACTTACTGATAGTATAGCTTTTATGCTTTTATCTGCTTGCGGTGTAGATATGAAAGAGTATCAACCGAAATTTTCATTTGATTTTATCCATGAATTTGATACTATGGATAGTTTATATATTTTAGGAGATGCAACCAGTGAGCTGGCAAAACCGGTACTTGTAGAAATTGGAAAGACTGTCAGAATATATAATCGAATTCATGAAAAGGAACAGGAAGAAAATTTATTACAAAAAGGTATTGAAAATACTCCTAAAATAGACTACAATGCTTTAAAGCGTAAAAGCGATGGCGAACAGGAAAATATATCAGAAATTAATAATAAAGAAGGGGGTAATATTGATGAAACTGAACTACGAACAGAACGGAGATTACATGATTCCAACGTTACAGGCGGACGTTCAACCGGAGGAGCCAATAACGAAGTATGGAATAATGAGGGAGACGTATCTGAAAGAAAAACACCATGGGGTGTATTCAGCACTACTCCTGAAGGGAGAACTCGTCGAGCATTTACTGATGATTCAGAAACAGGCAGAGGAGAGAATGGAGCAGTTGACATCGCAGATGGCAGAGAAAGAAGGAATAACGGAACAGCTCAAAGCGGACAATCAGATGCTTTGGGTAGCAAAGATGAACAGTATTCAGAATCGGGCAGAGGAAATAGTGAGAGCAGAGATAATCTGCAGCTTATAGAAGATAATTCCAAGGAACCCGTATTTACACAATTAAGTCTGTTTCCTTCATTTGAAGAACAGGTTGGAACAGTAGCAGCAGCGGAAGCAAGTATGAAATTTACTATGCCCGCTGCTTTTTCTTTGCAACAGGAAACAATTGAGACGATTTTAAGAAGTGGCGGCGGAAAGCAGCATAGTAGAAAACGTATTTATGCCAAATATACTGAAGGCAAGACTGCAGAGAGCATGGTAGCATTTCTAAAAAAAGAATATGGACAGACGGGAAAAGGATTTGAGATTGACGGCAATCCTATATCGGTATGGTTTGATGAATATGGAATGAGTATTGGCTATGGAACACAGGCAAAGGAAACGCCGATAGAAACCATGAACTGGGAAGACGTAGAAAGACATATTCGTTCTATGGTGGAAAACGGAACGTATATGGATATCAGAGAAGCATATCTTGTAGATACAGAGGAAAGAGAGAGAGTTGCAAATCAGATATATTACTTTTGGCGTGATGGAATGGATGAAACACCGGAAGAAATCGGAATTAAGGAAGGTAACTTCCCAGCGAGTGAGGCAACACTTATGGAATTGCTTTCTGACCATGATGGTAGAGAAAAAATCAGAGCAATTATTAAAAATGCCGAGGAACGTCTTGCTTCTGGAGAAGTGGTGCTCAAATGGAATCATGTGAAGTCACCGGAATATCTCTTATCGGAAATTACAGACCTGGATATGGAAAGACTGGAATTTCCACTACCGGATACTTTGGAAGTAAAGCAGGAAGATTTTATTACACAGGATGAGATTGACTACGCACTTTGTAAAGGAAGCGGAGTTTTCCATGGAGCGTTCCGTATTTATGATTACTTCAAGGAAGGTCATGATAAGAAGGAGACCATTGATTTCTTAAAAAATGAATATGGAACAGGTGGTGGATCCGGTGGCTTACCGGGAAATGATGATTCCCACCATGATTATGATAGTAAAGGTATCCGTCTGGAAAAAGGAAGTTATGTCAATCCGTATGCAAAGGTGCTGCTTAATTGGAATGTTGTAGAAAAAAGATTGAGAGAATTAATCTCTGAGGACAAATATCTTTCGGAAGAAGATAAAGAAAAATACCTCGAATATAAGGAAGTTCAAGCAAAAGCGGACAGGCAATATGAACTTAATAGGCTTGAACATGCTGTGCCGGAAATGAAATCGAAAAAAGTTACGATTGATAGACGGGAGTGCACATTGATTGATGAGTGGGGGACAGAAAATGAAAAGTACCTGCTCGGAAATGACATAGAGGAGCGTGCTTTATATTATGCACAGGTCAATGATAAGGTTTTTGAATATGATTACAAGCCAGGGAGAAGTGAGGTAGAGGATGATTATATCAATGCGATAGCAGATGATTATATCAATGCGATAGCAGAGGAGGATATAGATCGGCATGAAGCAGAGGTATTTGCACGTTTGGAAGGAACTGATGATGCAGCGGAATCGGAGGTAGTAGATGAGACGGATACATTTCAGACTCAAAAAGAGAATATTCTTATACCGAATAAAGGTAATGCTGTCAATTTCAGTATTAGTAATGATAACCTGGGCATTGGAACACCGAAAGAGAAGTTTCAAAGAAATATAGAAGCAATTAGATTATTGGAACAAATTGAAAGTGAACATCGTTATGCAAATCCACAGGAGCAGGATGTTTTATCCCAGTATGTTGGCTGGGGAGGACTTTCTGATGCTTTTGATGAGAGTAAAACAAACTGGGCAACAGAGTACCAGGAATTAAAAAATCTGTTATCACCGGAAGAATACCGTATGGCAAGAGAAAGTACATTAAATGCTCATTATACCAGTCCTGCCATTATTCGTAGCATGTATGAAGTGATTGAAAGAATGGGATTTAAAAAGGGAAATATCTTAGAGCCATCTATGGGTATTGGTAATTTCTTTGGTATGATGCCGGAGTCTATGAAGGAAAGCAGACTATATGGAGTGGAACTTGATAGTATTACCGGACGTATTGCGAGGCTGCTGTATCCAAAAGCAGATATTCAGATTAAAGGATTTGAAAAGACGGATTATCCAAATGATTTCTTCGATATAGCTATTGGAAATGTTCCTTTTGGACAATATAAAGTATTAGACCATGCATATGAAAAAAATAACTTCCTAATCCATGATTATTTCTTTGCAAAGACTTTAGATAAAGTACGTCCGGGTGGTGTAGTAGCATTTATTACAAGCAAGGGAACTATGGATAAGGCAAGTCCAGAGGTAAGAAGATATCTGGCTCAAAGAGCAAATTTGCTTGGAGCGGTAAGACTTCCCAATACTGCATTTAAAGCGAATGCCGGTACAGAAGTTACTTCTGATATTTTATTTTTCCAAAAACGTGACCGGATGGTGGTACGGGAACCGGAATGGGTATATTTGGAAGAAAATGATGCTGGAATTAAGATGAATTCTTATTTTGTGAATCATCCGGAACAGATAGTAGGTAAGATGGAACTGGTATCCGGACCATATGGCATGGAAAGTACCTGCAGGTTAGATGAAAGCAGACCGTTTGAAGAACAGTTAAAAGAGGCTGGTGGACGAATAACTGGTACGATAGATACATTAGAACTGGAGCCGGAATTAGACAATGAATTGAGTAAACAAAGCATTCCGGCAGACCCTAATGTTAAAAATTTCAGCTATGCATTGGTGGATAATGAAGTATATTATCGAGAAAATTCGGTTATGAAACCTGTGGAAGTGTCAGATACCGCAAAAGGACGTATTAGAGGCATGGTAGCAATCCGCAATTGTACCCAGGAGCTGATAGATATGCAGCTTAATGAATACGGAGACCATGAAATTGAAAAAAAACAGAAAGAACTAAATGAATTATATGATGATTTTTCTGTAAAGTATGGTCTTATTAATTCACAAACCAATAAAAGAGCATTTAATCAGGATTCCAGTTATTGTCTGTTATGCTCCTTGGAAAAACTTGATGACGAGGGTAATTTCAAGGGAAAAGCAGACATGTTTTCTAAACGAACAATAAAGAAGGCAGAGGTTGTTACTTCTGTTGATACGGCCAGTGAAGCACTTGCAGTATCCCTTGGGGAGAAAGCAAAGGTCGACCTTCCTTATATGGAAGAATTGACAGGTAAAGATATAGATACTCTAATCGAGGACCTTGGCGGAGTTATTTACAAAAATCCTTTGACAGATGAATGGGAGACAGCGGATGAATATTTGAGTGGAAATATACGGGAAAAATTGAAGATTGCCAGTACTTATGCGGAAAATCATCCGGAATATGTTGTCAATGTACAGGCACTTAAACAGGTACAACCTAAAGAACTGGATGCTTCTGAAATAGAAGTGCGTATTGGTGCTACATGGATTGATGCTGGATATATTGAAGATTTCATGAGTGATACTTTTGAAACGCCGGCACATTTATTAAATAGAGATATTATAGAAGTACGGTTTTCAAATATAACCGGTGAGTGGAATATACAGGGAAAAAATGCTGACTGGGGAAACTCTCTGGTTAATGTGACTTATGGTACAAGCCGGGTGAATGCCTATAAGATATTAGAAGATTCTTTGAATCTTAAGGATACCAGGGTGTATGATACTATTGAAGAAGATGGTAAAGAGAAGAGAGTTCTAAATAAGAAAGAAACTACCATTGCCAGTCAGAAGCAGGAATCTATTCGTGAAGCATTTAAAGATTGGATATTCAGAGACCAGGAACGTAGACAGACACTGGTGGCAAAATATAATGAGCTTTTCAATTCTACAAGACCACGAGAATATGATGGTTCACACTTAAAATTCCCAGGAATGACACCTGATATTGAATTAAAACCACATCAGAAAAATGCAGTGGCGCATATTTTATATGGTCATAATACCCTGCTTGCACATTGTGTAGGTGCTGGAAAGACATTTGAAATGACAGCGGCAGCTATGGAGAGTAAGCGGCTTGGGTTGTGCCAGAAGTCACTTTTTGTTGTACCTAATCATTTGACGGAGCAGTGGGCAAGTGATTTCCTGCGGTTATATCCCGGAGCAAATATCCTTGCAGCTACGAAGAAAGATTTTGAACCTGCGAACCGTAAGAAATTCTGCTCCCGTATTGCAACAGGTGATTATGATGCTGTGATTATTGGACATACACAGTTCGAAAAAATTCCGCTTTCTATTGAGAGACAAACAGCCATCATTGAAAAACAGATTGATGAAATAAAACTTGCAATTGAGCAGACAAAGGCTGAAAACGGAGAGCGTTATACCATTAAGCAGATGGAAAAAACGAGAAAATCCTTACAAGTACGTCTTGATAAGTTGAATGACCAGAGCCGTAAGGATAATGTCGTAACTTTTGAGCAGCTTGGTGTTGACCGATTATTTGTAGATGAGAGCCATAATTATAAAAACCTTTTCTTATATACAAAAATGCGTAATGTGGCAGGAATAGCACAAACAGAAGCACAAAAGTCTTCTGATATGTTTGCTAAATGTCAGTACCTGGATGAAATAACAGGTGGAAAAGGAGTAACTTTTGCTACCGGAACACCTATTAGCAACAGTATGACAGAGTTGTATACAAATATGCGATATCTGCAGTATAATACATTGCAGAAATTAGGGTTAGGACATTTTGATGCGTGGGCTGCATCTTTTGGCGAAACACAAACTGCAATAGAACTTGCTCCGGAGGGCTATACTTTAACAGGACGATAAACATCGTCTTTTTTAAATTACAAGATTACATAACGAAAGGAGGTTAAGAGAATGTCAAGGACTTCAAAAATTACCGCACTTTATGAGCGATTATCAAGGGACGATGACCTTACCGGTGAGTCAAATTCAATTATCAATCAGAAGAAATACTTGGAAGATTATGCCCGTAGAAATGGGTTCGGTAACATTCGACATTTTACGGATGATGGTTTTTCGGGTGTGAATTTCAATCGCCCAGGCTTTCAAGCGTTGATTAAAGAAGTGGAAGCAGGCAATGTCGCAACAATCATTGTTAAGGATATGAGCCGATTAGGGCGAAATTATCTGCAAGTTGGTTTTTATACGGAAGTTTTATTTCCACAGAAAGATGTTCGTTTTCTTGCAATAAACAACAGTATTGATAGTGATAATGCTTCAGATAATGACTTCGCCCCGTTCTTGAATATTATGAATGAATGGTATGCCAAAGACACAAGCAACAAAATCAAGGCTGTATTTGATGCCCGTATGAAAGACGGAAAGCGTTGTAGTGGTTCAATTCCTTATGGCTATAACCGATTACCAACCGACAAACAAACGCTTGTGGTTGATCCTATGGCTTCTGAGGTGGTAAAGCATATCTTTCTGCTTGCAAATGATGGTAAAAGTCCAAGAGAAATTGCAGAGATACTGACCGAAGAAAAGGTTTTAATCCCAGCAGCACACGCTAAAGAATATCACCCCGAACAATATAACGGAATAAAGTATGCAGACCCTTGTATTTGGAGTGTATCAAGCGTTAGAAAGATTTTAGACAGACAGGAATATCTTGGGCATACTGTTTTGAGAAAGTCTGTCAGCACGAATTTTAAGCTGCATAAGAGAAAAAGTACCGATGAAGAAGAACAATATGTGTTTTATAACACTCATGAGCCTATCATATCGCAAGAACTTTGGGACAGTGTTCAAAGGAGAAGGCAACGAGCAAACAGAACAGCTGCAAGAGGTACACACACCAACCGATTAAGCGGTTATCTATATTGTGCGGATTGTGGCAGAAGATTGACCTTACAGACACATTACAGCAAAAAAGACCGTTCTTTGCAGTATTCTTATCGCTGTGGTGGATATGCCAGCAGAGTAAACTCCTGTACGGCTCATTCCATTAGTGTTGATAATGTAGAAGCCTTGATATTGTCAACGGTAAAACGCTTTTCAAGGTTTGTTCTGAATGATGAAGAAGCCTTTGCAAAGGAACTGCAAGCACTTTGGAATGATAAGCAAGCGGATAAGCCGAAACAAAATCAATCAGAACTGCAACGCTATCGTAAGCGATATGATGAACTGACTGCCCTTATTCGTGGCTTGTATGAAAATCTTATATCGGGATTACTGCCCGAAAGACAGTATAAGCAGTTGATGAAGCAATATGATGATGAGCAGGCAGAATTGGAAACGAAGATAGAAGCGATGGAACAGGAACTTGCCGAAGAAAAAGTAAATAAGGTTGATGTGAAGCATTTTATATCGCTGATACGCAAGTATAAAGAGCCGACTGAAATCTCTGATTTGATGTTCCACGAACTCATTGACAAGATTGTTGTTTATGAAGCAGAGGGCGTGGGAAAAGCCCGAACACAAAAAGTTGATATTTATTTCAACTATGTTGGGCAAGTAGATATTGCCTATACGGAAGAAGAACTTGCCGAAATAAAGGCACAGGAAGAACAGAAAGAAATGGAGCGATTGGCAAAACAGCGTAAGCGAGAAAAAGCCTACCGAGAGAAACGAAAAGCGAAGAAAATCGCTGAGAATGGTGGTGAAATCGTTAAAAAGAAAGTATGTCCTCATTGTGGGAAGGAATTTACCCCTGCAAGCAACCGACAGATTTTCTGCACAAAGGAGTGCTGCAACCAAGCAAGACAGGACAAAGTAAAAGCTGACAGAGTTGCAGAAAAAGGCGATCACTATTATCGTCAGCGTCAATGCGAGGTGTGTGGCAGTATTTACTGGCCTACACACAGTCAGCAGAAATTTTGTTCTGAGAAATGCAAAAGGATAAACCACAATAAGAAAACCTTGGAGTTTTACCATAAGAAGCAAAAGGAGAAAGCACAATGCAAAGATTTATCACAGATGAAAGAACCAGTATCCAGTACGAACTCATCGGAGATTACTACTATCCCTGCTTGATGATGGAAGAACCGCCTACTCTCTCAAAATACGGAAGAATGAGAGAACGATATTTAAGAGAACACAGAAAAGCATTCTATTTTACGCTGCTTGCCAGTGGAAAGTTAAATGAACACCTTATTCAAATTGACACTTCGGCGTGTAATATGGCGGAGCATCTGATAAGAGAAATAGCTGCAAGGCAAGGTGTGACGGAAAAGCTAAAGTCTGAGGATATGATGGGATGGATAGGATTGATGAATAACATTCAAGCCTGTGTAGATGAAATTGTACTGAATGATATTGTGTATTCATAATGAAATACCAGCCGAAAGGAAACTGCTGTCAACTGATGGCAGTTTTTCTTTTTCGGGAAGTATTCAAGAAGTCATTAAGTCGTGAGTATGGTCGAAGCGGACTATAAGTAAAAAAAATCATTCTATTAGCCTGTGGAGGCAGAAAATTTCTTCCATTCTTTATGTGGATAAAGTATAATATTAAAAAGAATTTTGAATTTTTGAAAGTGGGATGGAAATATGTCAGAGCAAGAATTAAGAAAATTACAAATCTATATCAGTAAAAGAAGTAAAGGTCAAACAGATGAACAAGTAATAAATCATATCACCAAAATAAATAATAAAACACCGCTAACTCAAGAGGAATGGC
>ERZ809426.165-NODE-165-length-49579-cov-11.924219_pt1 | contig 49579 bp, 40 predicted proteins | sample MGYA00520791_ERZ809426 | MGnify/ENA primary metagenome ERZ809426 (study PRJEB31576, sample SAMEA3212668) | Homo sapiens | biome: human-gut; feature: human gut; material: fecal | place: Sweden | collected 2012 ... | reverse complement strand
GTTGGCGATCTGGCAAGAAGCATGTCCTTAAATATCGAGAAGGTATGGCAGAATGTAGATGGCACAGAAGTATTAGTTCCTGTATCCAATATTAAAGAGGGCGATCTGGTAACCGTTCATGTTGGAAATGTGATCCCGTTAGACGGTGAAGTTGTAACCGGCGAAGCTATGGTAAACCAGGCTTCCATGACCGGTGAGTCTGTTCCTGTAAAGAAGGAAGCCGGCTCTTATGTATACGCAGGAACAGCCGTAGAAGAGGGAGAGATCACTCTTAAGGTAAAACATGCAGCTGGTTCCACCCGTTTCGAGCGCATTGTACAGATGATCGAAGACTCTGAAAAGTTAAAATCTTCTGTAGAAGGAAAGGCTGCAAGCCTGGCAGATGCCTTAGTTCCGTGGAGCCTTGGCGGTACTGCTCTTACATGGCTGCTGACCCGCAACTCTACAAAGGCACTGTCTATCCTGATGGTAGACTTCTCCTGTGCATTAAAGCTTGCAATGCCATTATCTGTTCTTTCCGCTATGCGTGAGGCAAACAGCCATCACATTACTGTTAAGGGCGGAAAGTTCTTAGAGGCTGTATCTGAGGCGCACACCATCGTATTTGACAAGACCGGTACTCTTACAAAGGCAGAGCCGGTTCTGGCTGATATTGTTGTGTTCAATGATATGACCAAGAATGAGATCTTAAGAATTGCTGCCTGCCTTGAGGAACATTTCCCTCACTCCATGGCAAATGCAGTTGTAAAAGAAGCAGTAAACAGAAAACTTGTCCATGAAGAAATGCATTCCAAAGTTGACTATATCGTAGCTCACGGTATTGCAACTTATGTAAATGGCGAGCGTGTTGTTATCGGAAGCCATCACTTTGTATTTGATGATGAGCAGTGTATCATCCCGGATGAGCATAAACAGGCATTTGATGAACTGCCTCCATATTATTCTCATCTGTATATGGCGATCGGCGGAAAGCTGGCAGCTGTTATCCTTATTGAGGATCCTCTTCGTGATGAGGCAAAGGATACCATTGATGCATTAAGAAGCCTTGGTGTCAAGAATATTGTTATGATGACCGGCGACAGCGAGAGAACCGCAAGAGCCATTGCTGAAAAAGTTGGCGTTGACCAGTACTTCTCCGAGGTACTTCCGGAAGACAAGGCTGGCTTTGTAGAGCGCGAAAAGGCTTTAGGTCACAAGGTCATTATGATCGGTGACGGAATTAATGACTCACCTGCACTTTCTGCTGCTGACGTAGGTATCGCCATCAGTGAAGGCGCTGAGATCGCAAGAGAAATCGCAGATATTACCATTTCTGAGGAAAATCTGTACCAGCTGGTAACATTAAAGGCGATCAGCAATGGTTTAATGAAGCGTATCCATGGAAACTACCGCTTTGTGATCGGATTTAACCTGGGACTGATCCTTTTAGGTGTTGCCGGTGTGATCGCACCTGCTACCTCTGCGCTGCTGCACAATACATCTACACTGGGCATCAGCTTAAAGAGTATGACCAACCTGTTAAATGAACAGGAAAAAAGAAAAGAATATGAAGAGGCAGAGGCTTAATAAATAAAGATCTGTCTGGAAAAGACTGGAATAAGGTGTTAGAAATAATACTTTGTTCCGGTCTTTTTTTGTGCCAATAATGTGCGTGCTCGCTTTTCCCGGATTTTGATCTGTATAATTTGCCTGCTGATAACACATTCTAAAGAAAAGAGGTTTTCAGGAAAGAAAGGCAGATGAATGGATATGGAGCAGAAAAAGGGAAGAGCCAGCATTTTATTTGAGCATCCACCGGTTATCAAAAGTGTAGGGACAGTGTCAGGTACCAGGGAAGGGCAGGGACCTTTGGGGCGTTTCTTTGACAGTGTGGAACCGGATGATAAGATGGGAATGGAAAACTGGGAAGAAGCGGAAAGTGCCATGCAGGAAAAGGCAGCAGGTCTGGCTTTGAAAAAAGGAAAGTTAACAGAGCAGGAGATGGATTATTCGTTTGCAGGAGATCTTTTAGGGCAGCTGATCGCTACATCCTTTGGTTCCGGAAGTCTGCATGTGCCATTATTTGGCCTGTATGGTGCCTGCTCTACTATGGGAGAAGCTTTGGGTCTTGGGGCAATGACCGTAAATGCAGGATATGGAAAAAATGTCCTTGCCATGGCATCCAGCCATTTTGCAACGGCAGAGAAAGAATTCCGTTTTCCTCTTGCCTATGGAAACCAGCGGCCTAAATCAGCAACCTGGACTGTAACCGGCTGCGGGGCGGCGGTAATAGGGAAACATGGGGAAAAGGGAATTGCCCAGATCGCAGGGATCACTACAGGGCAGGTAGTAGACGCCGGAGTCAGAGACTCTATGAACATGGGTGCTGCCATGGCACCGGCGGCCTTTCATACGGTAATGCAGAATTTAAAAGATCTGGAGATCACAAAAGAGCAGCTGGAAGGTGGCTGGTACGACAAGATCATTACCGGGGATCTGGGAAAAATTGGAAAACAGGCATTGGCAGATCTTTTACGGAATGAGGGTCTGGAAGCGGAAGGATTTTTAATGGACTGCGGCGTAGAAATCTATGACAACCAGAAACAGGATACCCACGCAGGAGGAAGCGGCTGTGGCTGCAGCGCCTTAGTCCTTGGGGCTTTGATCCTGCCAAATATCCAGGCTGGTATCTGGAAACGGGTACTTTTTGTCCCTACAGGAGCCCTGCTTTCTACTGTCAGCTTTAATGAAGGCCAGACCATACCGGGGATCGCCCATGGGGTGATACTGGAACGTATGGGAAAATAAAATTTTTGTACGAAGGCAAAAGATGTAAAAATAGATAGAAGTATGAAAGGCAGGATGTGAAAATGGATTATATAAGAGCATTTCTTGCAGGAGGTGTGATCTGTGCCCTGGTGCAGATCTTAATGGAAAAAACAAAAATGATGCCCGGCCGTATTATGGTCCTTTTAGTAGTATCCGGTGCGATTTTAGGTGCCATCGGTATCTACGAGCCCTTCAAAGAATGGGCCGGAGCAGGCGCCAGCGTTCCTCTCTTAGGCTTTGGAAACACCCTGTGGCAGGGGGTGAAAAAAGCGGTAGGAGAGGACGGTATCCTGGGCGCTTTTAAAGGCGGGCTTACGGCATCCTCCGGCGGTATTACCGCAGCCCTTGTGTTTGGATACCTGGCATCGCTGGTATTTAAGCCAAAGATGAAGTAAAGAGTGGATCAGATCAAAAAAACAGGGACTATTGTGTTATCAAATACAACAGTCCCTGTTTTTGCGCAGTCAACAGATCACGGTTTTATGTTTGCAGTTTAAAAGCTTAATGTTTGGCTCCCGGTCCTGTATATTCCCATTCCGGCGCAGTGGTAGGCTGATAGCCTGGTCCTACAGGCACTACGGTTGCTTTGGTAGGAGCCGTGGTTTCACCGCCGGAATTATCATTATCTTCAATGGTAGGAGAGATGATGGTGGAATTGCGGCCGTGGATGTTACAGTAACCTGGGATGGAGAAAACAGAGTCATCCGTAGCCAGATCCTCTTCACCTTCCGGAAGTACCATACATACCTTGGTGGTCTTGGTCGGGCAGTATTCGGTGGAACGTTTTCCGGACTCTGCACATACGGTTACTGCCACATGTTTGTCGCAGACTTCAGTAGGAGCCGTTCCTTTTGCAAAATATTCAGTGTAGACAGCATCTCCTCTTGGATCATGGTCACATACGCCGGATACAGCACGTTTTCCGGATTTGCGGCAGATCTCAGCAGTCTCCACACTGTCAGGAACCGTAAATCCGGGATCTTCCAGACCTTCATGTACCCGGTTCATGATATTGCGCCAGATATCTTTGTGGAAAGAGGTTCCGCCGTTGTCCACGCCGCCATGCTTTAACTTCTGGTTGTTGTCACAGCCGCCCCATACACCGGCAGTGTAATAAGGGGTAAAACCTACGAACCATACGTCATTGTTGCTGGTGGTGGTACCACTTTTACCTGCTGCAGACATACCTGTAAGGGCTGCACGGGTACTGGTGGAGTTAATGGATACACCGGAGCGGGCAAATTTCCTGTTTGCTTTCATGGACTCTGACATGGCATCTGTTAACAGGAAAGCAGTGGAGTCCTTTAATACCTGCTTGGTCTCCGGTTCATTGTCGATCAGCACCTTGCCATCGTGGTCTAATATCTTTGTGAAAAATCTTGGGGTGGTGTAAACACCGCCGTTTGCAATAGCTGCATAAGCAGCAGTCAGTTCCATGTTGGAAACACCTTTTGTAATACCGCCTAATGAGAGAGCAGCGCCCAGATCATCCTTGGTAAGAGAAGTAATGCCTAGGTTTTCTGCATATTCCACACCAAGCTGGGGAGTAACAGTTTCCATTAAAGTACGGACTGCTACAATGTTCATGGAGTAGATAATACCTTCACGGATGTTGGAATAACCGGTAAATCCACGGCTCTCTCCCCACCAGTTGCGGAAAGTTTTAGTGCCAATGGTATAAGGCGCGTCATAGTAAACGGTTCCCAGGGTGGCTCCGCAGGTATCAATAGCAGGAGCAAATGCAGTAAGTACTTTAAAAGAAGAACCTGGCTGGCGGTAAACATTGGTAGCACGGTTTAAGGTACGGCTGGCTGTTTTCTCGCCGCGGCCGCCGGAAAGGGCTTTTACCTCACCTGTGTGCTGATCCATGATAAAGAAGGATGCCTGAGGCTGCAGGATCAGGTTTTGACGTTCTGCGATCACGTCATCCCCGTCTTTTAAAAGCCATTCTTTGTACCGGTCAATATCTGCCTGGACTTCTTCTTTGCTGTTGTAAAGTCCTTCGAAAGAAGTGTCTCCTAAAGTGTTCTTACGGTAGGCACGTAAATTTTCTTCTGAATAATGCTGGGTAGTGCCATCTGCATGGTTGACAGAAAGACGGTATTCCACAGAGTATTTAGCGACTGTATAATTGCCTGGATCATTGACTTCTTCATCTACGATTGCCTGGATCTTCGGATCCTGGGTGGTGTAGATCTTAAGTCCGCCGGAATATACCAGATTGCTTGCCTGGCTTTCGGTGTAGCCTAATTTCTTCATTAAGGCTTCTGTCACCTGTTCGATCAGTTCGTCTGTAAAATAGCTGTAGTGGGAGTTGGTCTCCTTGGTAGCGGTATTTACATTCTGGATCCGGTCATATACATCATCAGAAAGAGCATTTTCCATATCCTGTTTGGAGATATAATTCTGGTCTACCATGTTCTGAAGGACGATCTGACGTCTTGTATTGTTGTTTTCAGGATTGGTAATGGGATTATATCGGGAAGGATTGGAAGTGATAGATGCAAGGACGGTACACTCTGCAAGAGTAAGGTCAGAAACTTCTTTGTTAAAATACCGCCGTGCGGCAACCTTAACTCCCAGGGTATTGCTGCCCAGGTTAATGGTGTTCAGATAGTTGGTGATAATAGTTTTTTTTGTTTCTTCTTTGTTTAAACCGGAATTTTTTTCCAGCTGGACTGCCAGGTACTGTTCCTGGAGCTTTCGCTCAATACGGGCGCCCCAGCTTGTCTCCATACCGCCGGAAAAAATATTATTTTTGATCAGCTGCTGGGTAATGGTACTTCCGCCGCCGGAATAATCATCACTGACTACGCCTTTTACAGCTCTGGCAATGGAACGAAGATCAATGCCGTCATGGGTCCAGAAACGGGAGTCTTCAATGGCAACAAAGGCATTGACCAGATTTTCAGGAAGTTCTTCGTAAGTGGCTGACTCACGGTTGGAGCCGCTGGTAACAAGAGTTTCCGTCAGATTTCCATCTGCATCATAAACCGTAGTAGCAAAACGGTCCGGCTGGATGTTCATAATATCCACAGAAGGGGCATTATCAATAATACCCTTGATCATTCCGAAACCAACTGCAGCACCTGCAACTGCCAGGAAAAGGAACAGGATAAAAAATGCCTTGAAAATATTAAAAACGAGTTTGGATGTGTACTTTCCGGTCTTAGATGAAAGGGACTTAAGCCTTCGCTCAGTCTCATATTGTCCGTAGTTCATATAGTCTCCTTTACGCAGTGTGTCGGCATTTTGAACAGAAAATAGCCGATTAAACTCCTACGATTATACAACAATTTTCAGAAAATGAAAAGGGGGATACTAATAGCCGCTTGCAAGAGTGGGATAACTATATTATGATGATACCAGGGACAAAAGGTCGTAAATCCGATGCAAGCTTGCTTGCAGGAGGATTTTTGAACTTGGGTCCCGCCAAAAACATGAGTAAGAAGCCATTTTTTGAAGAAAAATGAGCGGATTACGAATGTTTTTAGAAATGTTTTTATAAGGAGCGTATAAAGTGGCGGAAAACTGTAAGATTATATATAAGGAAGGAATGGGAGAACTGGTGGAGAAAAAATCCCGGTTCATTGCCCAGATACGGCCTGTAAAGTCAGAAGAAGAGGCTTTGGCCTTCGTAGAAGAGACCAGAAAGAAATACTGGGATGCAAGGCATAACTGTTATGCCTATATTCTTAAAGGAGAAGGGGCAACGCCTACAGCAAGATGCAGCGATGACGGAGAACCTTCCCAGACAGCGGGAAAACCTATGCTGGATGTGCTTATGGGAGAAGGACTGATGGACGTGTGTGCTGTAGTCACCCGATATTTTGGGGGCACACTTCTTGGCACAGGGGGCCTGGTAAGGGCTTATTCCGGGGCAGTAAAAGAAGGTCTTGCAAATGCACAGATCCTGGAGAAAAAACAGGGAGTGCGTATGGAAGTGATTACCGATTACAATGGAGTGGGAAAGATCCAGTACCTTGCAGCCCAGGAAGGCATTGATACACTGGACAGCCAGTATACAGATAAAGTGTTATTTATCTTTTTAGTGCCGGGAGAGCAGGAAGAAAGTTTTAAGGCCAAGCTGGTGGAAAGCACAAACGGCAGGGCAGTGATCCGCACAGACGGGGAAGTGTACTATGGAAAGTGCGGGGGAGAACTGATATTGTTATAAAGTACAAAGAAAATACAATGAAAAAATCCTTGCAATATGGAGTATGGAATGCTATACTACGAAATTGTGGCTGAGACAAAAAGATTCGTATATATAAAAGGAAGATAATCACTATGAAGACAAAAAGAGAAGATGTAAGAAACATTGCCATTATCGCCCACGTAGACCATGGTAAAACAACTCTGGTAGACCAACTGTTAAAGCAGAGCGGTGTATTCCGTGCCAACCAGGAAGTTCAGGAACGTGTAATGGACTCCAACGATATTGAGCGTGAGAGAGGTATCACCATCCTTTCCAAGAATACCGCTGTATACTACAAAGATACAAAGATCAATATCATCGACACACCAGGACATGCAGACTTCGGCGGTGAAGTAGAGCGTGTACTTAAAATGGTAAACGGTGTTGTACTGGTAGTGGATGCTTACGAAGGTCCTATGCCTCAGACAAAGTTCGTGCTTCAGAAGGCTCTGGAATTAGACCTTTCCGTTATCGTCTGCATCAACAAGATCGACCGTCCGGAAGCAAGACCGGCAGAGGTTATTGATGAGACTCTGGAACTGATGATGGATCTGGACGCTTCTGATGAGCAGTTAGACTGCCCATTTATCTATGCATCTGCAAGAGCAGGTTTTGCAAGATATGAATTAGATGATACCAACAATGATATGGAACCTCTGTTTGAAACCATCGTTAAGCATATCCCGGCTCCGGAAGGTGATCCGGAAGCTCCAACCCAGGTTCTGATCAGTACCATTGACTACAATGAGTTCGTAGGACGTATCGGTGTTGGTAAGATCGACAACGGCAGCTTAAAGGTAAACCAGGAATGTGTTCTGGTAAACCATCATGATCCGGATAAGTTCAAAAAGATCAAGATCGGTAAGCTGTATGAGTTCGATGGCTTAAAGAGAGTAGAAGTACAGAAGGCAGAGATCGGTTCTATCGTAGCTATCTCCGGTATTGCAGATATCCACATTGGAGATACTATCTGCTCCCCTGAAAATCCGGAAGCGATCCCATTCCAGAAGATCTCCGAGCCGACTATTGCTATGTATTTCATGGTAAATGACAGCCCGTTAGCCGGACAGGAAGGTAAATTCATCACCTCCCGTCACTTAAGAGACAGACTGTTCCGTGAGTTAAATACAGACGTCAGCCTTCGTGTAGAGGAAACTGACTCTGCAGACTGCTTCAAGGTATCCGGTCGTGGTGAGCTGCATCTGTCCGTTCTGATCGAGAATATGCGTCGTGAGGGATATGAGTTCGCAGTAAGTAAGGCAGAAGTTCTTTACAAATATGACGAGCGTAACCGCAGATTAGAGCCAATGGAATTAGCTTATATTGATGTTCCGGAAGAATACACCGGTGTTGTTATCCAGAAGCTGACCTCCAGAAAGGGTGCTCTTCAGGGTATGAGCCAGGCAGCTGGCGGCTATTCCAGACTGGAATTCTCCATTCCTTCCAGAGGCCTGATCGGCTACAGAGGCGATTTCATGACCGATACAAAGGGTAATGGTATCTTAAATACAATTTTCGATGGCTACGCTGAGTACAAAGGTGATATCGCATATCGTCAGACCGGTTCCCTGATCGCATTTGAGGCTGGTGAGTCTATTACTTACGGTCTGTTCAATGCACAGGAGAGAGGTACTCTGTTCATCGGACCTGGTGTTAAGGTATATTCTGGTATGGTCATTGGACAGAGCCCGAAGGCTGAAGACGTTGAGATCAATGTCTGCAAGACCAAGAAGCTGACCAACACACGTTCTTCCAGCGCTGATGAAGCATTAAAGCTGACTCCGCCTAAGATCATGAGCCTGGAGCAGTGCCTGGACTTCATCGATACAGATGAACTTCTGGAAGTAACCCCAGAGAGCCTGCGTATCCGTAAGAAGATCCTGGATCCAACTCTTCGTAAGAGAGCTTCTTTCAAAAATAAGTAGAAATATATGCGAGCCGCCTGCGTAAGCAGGCAGTAGAGCGCGTAGCGTGGGGCTCGTGAGTAATATAATACCCAACTGAGGGAGTAGTGGCACTGCCTGTAAGGGCAGTGTGACAAGTCAACATACTGGTCAAGGACCTGGCTTGTCTTAAATAACGAGACTCATGTATGGCTTATTTGCCATACATGATGTCTCGTTTTTTAATATGATAATACAGGGTCAAAAGGTCTAAAATCCGATGCAAGCTTGCTTGCAGGAGGATTTTTGAAGATTGCGTGAGTGCGAAGCACGGAGCAATCTGGTATTATTGATAACAATAAAATACAAGGAGAAGAAAAATGAAAGACGCGTACACCAAAACCCCTGAACAGGTACTTTCAGACCTGCATTCAGACGGAAGCGGCGGCCTGACAAAAGAACAGGCAGAGCAGTCCCGCAAAAAGTATGGTTCCAATACCTTTATCCGGGAAAGTCATGAATCCCTGCTTAAAAAGATCTGGGATGCTTCCACAGAGCCTATGCTTTTGATGCTGATCTTTGCGGCAGTGATCACCTTAGGAGTAAATATTGCCCGCTATATGACAGGTGGAGAATATAACTTCCTGGAATGCGCCGGTATTTTCGCGGCGATCGCATTATCTGTAGTGATCACTATTGTTACAGAGGGAAAAAGTGCCAAAGCTTTCGAGGCATTAAACCGCATCAATGAAGATACACTGGTAAAAGCATTAAGAGATAATTCTCCCCAGCTGATCCCGCAGAAGGACATTGTAGTAGGTGATATCCTTTTAGTAGAAACGGGAGATAAGCTGGTAGCAGATGCAAGATTATTAGAGAGCAATGACCTCAGCACCGATGAGTCTTCTCTTACAGGAGAAAGCCTTCCTGCAGCAAAAGAGGCAGATTACGTCTGTCCCCAGTCCACACCTGTGGCAGAGCGCAGAAACATGCTGTATTCCGGCTGCTTTGTATCAAGCGGTACAGGAAAAGCAGTGGTAACTGCAGTAGGAAACAACACAGAGTTTGGACAGATCGCAAAAGAATTATCCTCAATTGAAAAAGACACCACACCTCTTCAGGAAAAACTGGACCGTCTGGGAAAAGTGATCACAGTTTTAGGCGCTACAGCAGCCTTTATCGTATTTGCCATCCAGATCATCGGTTTTGCCATGTCCCATACCATGAACTGGGAAACAGTGTCTGATGCTTTTATCACCAGTATTGTCCTGATCGTAGCAGCAGTTCCGGAAGGTCTTCCTACCATCGTGGCTGTATCACTGGCATTAAACATTATTAAAATGTCCCGTGAAAATGCTCTGGTAAAGAAGATGATCGCCTGTGAGACTGTCGGCTGTATTAATATCATCTGTTCCGATAAAACAGGAACTTTAACAGAAAATAAGATGACCGTACAGCAGATCTACGCCAAAGGAGAACTGTTAGAGCCTGAGAAGCTTACGGACGTCTGTCTTTTGGAAAACTTCTGTATCAACAGCAATGCCAATGTGACGATTGAAGACGGAAAAGACAGCTTTATCGGAAATCCTACGGAATGTGCTCTTTTAGTAGCAGCCAGAAAAGCAGGCTGGGATTATACAAAGAAAAGAGAAGAGACAGATATTGCCCACATTTTCCCATTTTCTTCCCAGAAAAAGGATATGAGTACGATCCTGTGTACAGCAGAAGGTTATATGCTTTATGTAAAGGGAAATCCGGAAAAGATCATGAACCTGTCGGTTAATCTGTCTGATGAAGAGAAGAATGCACTGGAAGAAAAGATCACTTCTTTCCAGAGCCGCGCAGGACGTATCCTTGCTTTTGCACATAAAAAGCTGGATCAGTACACCGGGGAAGAAACACAGGAAGAACTGGAAACAGACCTGATCTATGATGGTTTCGTTGTTATTTCCGACCCATTAAGCCCTGATGTTTATGGTGCCATCGGCCGCTGCCGCAAAGCAGGTATTGAAGTAAAAATGCTTACCGGCGACAATATTTTAACTGCAAGAGCTATTGCAGATGAGCTTCATATGCTGGATGCAGACCACATTGCAGTAGAGGCATCTGAGATCGAAAACATGTCCGATGAAGAACTGGCACAGGCACTTAAAAAGATCCAGGTTATTGCCAGAAGTACCCCTCTTGTAAAGATGCGTGTGGTAAAAGCATTAAAGGCACAGGGAAATGTAGTGGCAGTAACCGGTGACGGTATCAATGATGCCCCTGCTATCAAGAATGCAGACGTAGGTATTGCCATGGGTATTGCAGGTACAGAAGTTACCAAGGAAGCCAGCGATATTGTCCTTTTGGATGACTCCTTTTCTACCATCATGAAGGCGGTGCAGTGGGGCCGTGCCATCTATGAAAACTTTAAGCGCTTTATCCAGTTCCAGCTGACTGTAAACGTATCATCTGTAGTAGTTGTAGTCTGTTCCATTTTAGCAGGCTTTGAAACACCATTTACAGCTCTTGAACTGTTATGGATCAACATTATCATGGACGGCCCGCCAGCACTGACACTGGGACTGGAACCGATCCGTGATGATATTTTAAATCATCCGCCTACAAGAAGAGATGAAAATATTATTTCCAGGTCCATGATCAGCCGTATTTTTGTAAACGGTATTTTTATCTCTATTGTATTTATGCTCCAGCATTTTACTAACTTTTTAGGGGCAGCGCCGGAACAGGAGTCAACTGTATTATTTACCCTGTTTGTAGTATTCCAGCTGTTTAATGCTTTTAACTGCCGTGAACTGGACCGCACACCAATGTATAAGAACCTGCTTAATAATAAGCTGATGCTTGGCATATTCTTACTGGTCCTGATCCTTCAGATCATCATTACACAGGCCGGAGGCGCTGTATTTGAGACAGTTCCCCTGTCTGTAGGATTGTGGTGCAAGATCTTAGGTGTATCCTGCAGTGTGATCGTACTGGACGAGATCTGGAAATTATTTGAAAAATAAATATTGTTAGGAAATCATATGTAAGATCCACCGCTGTTTCTCCTGTCGTTTTATGTCGGAAAACAGAGGTGGATTTTTATGCATATCCGGTCTATTTCTTTTCATCTTTTCATAAATTATCTATGTAGGTGTCCAAAGGTACATGGCCCCCAAGATACCGGATTGCTACGTGCGTTGCACTCACGCAATCCTAAAAACATTCGTAATCCGCTCATTTTTCTTCAAAAAATGGCTTCTTACTCATGTTTTTGGCGGGTCCCAAGTTGATAAATCCTCCTGCAAGCAAGCTTGCGTCGGATTTCCCACCTTTTGACCCTGGTATCATAAAATAAAAATGGAAAAGAAGAGGAGAAGTACTATGACAGAAAAAATGATCGAAAACAACAAGGTAAGTGTGATCGGAGAGATCGTATCAGATTTCACATTCAGCCATGAGGTCTTTGGAGAAGGCTTTTATATGGTAGAATTATCTGTCAACCGTTTAAGTGAACAGGCGGATATCATTCCTTTAATGGTTTCTGAGCGGCTTGTGGATGTACATAAGGACTATAAGGGCTGTACCATGGAAGCCGTTGGCCAGTTCCGTTCCTATAACCGTCACGAAGGTACTAAAAACCGCCTGATGTTATCGGTATTTGTACGTGAGATCCATTTTATGGATGAATTTACCGATTACACAAAGACGAACCAGATCTTCTTAGACGGCTATATCTGCAAGGCGCCGATCTACCGCAAAACACCTCTTGGAAGAGAGATCGCAGACCTTCTTTTAGCTGTAAACCGTCCTTATGGAAAATCAGATTATATCCCTTGTATCAGCTGGGGCCGTAATGCCCGTTTTGCTTCTGGCTTTGAGGTTGGAACAAGGGTCCGTATCTGGGGAAGAGTCCAGAGCCGGGAGTATACAAAGAAGATCACGGAGACAGAATGTGAGAAGCGTATTGCTTATGAAGTATCCATCAGCAAGCTGGAGTGTGATGAATTTTAAATAAATTTTCATATTTAGGCAGGAAAATCTTCTGGAAATCGTAAGAAATATTTGCATTATTACATAAATTGTGCTAGAGTGGTTTTGAAAAATGCTCACATGAGAGAACAGACATGAGGTGCAGAATGATGAAAGAAAATCTGATACAGGTGATCTGCGGACCTGGAAAAGGAAAGACCGCAAGTGCCTTAGGACGAGGTGTGACCGCTCTTTTAAAAGGGAAAACAGTCATCATGGTACAGTTTTTAAAGGGTTCCATGGAAACAGAAGGTATGGAGATCGTAAAACGACTGGAACCGGAGTTCAAATTATTCCGATTTGAAAAATCACCCATCTTTTTTGACCAGCTTTCAGAGGAAGAAAAGGACGAAGCAAGGATCAATATCCGCAATGGTTTGAATTTCGCAAAAAAGGTACTGGTTACAGGAGAGTGCGATATCCTGATCCTGGATGAGATATTGGGGATCCTGGATGAAGGCATTATTTCATTGGAGGAGTTAAAGGCGCTGATCTGTCAGGCAAGACAGTCCGAAGCAGAACTGATCATGACAGGAACCGTTTATCCTCAGGAATTAGATGAGTACGCAGACGAGATCACCAAGGTTCAGACACGTTATGAACACTGTGAGGGTTAAATATTTACAGTTGACATCTGCAACTGATAATGCTAATATTAAGAACATAAAACAGAGTAGAGGTTGCGCTGATCAAAAGTAACCGGCCGGATGTGACAGGCACAGAAGAAGGTCTGGTGAAAGGGAAAAGCGCCGAAGAAAAGAGGAAACCTGAAAGAGTCTTTTCTGGGCACAGGGTTAAGAACTTTGTGACTGTCATCCGGGTGGATGGAGAGCTACCGAAAGAGCAGATTCGTGAAGATGCGAAACCGTTGGAAGAGCTGACATTTACCTCAGCCCTTCCTTTTCTTTTGATGTGATCACCAGATTTTTCCAGATCACATTGCGATAGGAACACTCTGGTGGATCCGGGGACGCGTACTGCGTGTTTCCAACAATTTTACTATATTTAGGAGGAGAAAAGACATGGCAATTTATGAAGGCGCCGGTGTTGCACTGATCACACCATTTAAGGCAAATGGAGAGGTTAATTACGACAAGTTAGAGGAGATCGTAGAAGAGCAGATCGCAGGAGGTACAGATGCCATTGTTGCCTGCGGTACAACAGGTGAAGCATCTACCATGACCCATGAGGAGCACTTAGACGTTATCAAGTTTGTATGTGAAGTTACAAAGAAGCGTATTCCTGTAATTGCTGGTACAGGTTCTAACTGCACAGAGACTGCTATTTATCTGTCCCAGGAAGCAGAGAAGAATGGTGCTGACGGTCTGTTAGTAGTATCTCCATATTACAATAAGGCAACCCAGAAGGGTCTGATCGCACATTTTTCCGCAGTTGCAAATTCCGTAAAGATCCCAATGCTTCTTTACAATATCACCGGAAGAACCGGTGTGACCATCCAGCCTGCTACCATCGCTCATCTTTGGAAAAATGTAGATAATATCGTTGGCGTAAAAGAGGCTAATGGTGATTTCTCTGCTACTGCAACTTTAATGAACTTAACAGACGGCGGTATTGACTTGTACTCCGGAAATGATGACCAGATCGTTCCATTATTATCCTTAGGCGGAAAGGGTGTTATCTCTGTATTATCAAATGTAGCTCCTGCTCAGGCACATGAGATCTGTGCAGCATATTTTGCCGGTGATGTAAAGCGCAGTGCAAAGCTTCAGTTAGATGCGATCCCACTGATCCATGCTTTATTCAGCGAGGTAAACCCGATCCCTGTTAAGGCAGCTATGAACCTGTTAGGAAAAGAAACAGGACCTTTAAGAATGCCTCTTACTGAGATGGAACCTGAGCATCAGGAAGTTCTTAAGAAGGAATTACAGGCATACGGACTGCTGTAAGGAGAAAACTATTCTTTAGGGCAGCAGGAGAAAGGAAAGAAAAATGGTCAGAGTCATCATGCATGGCTGCAACGGTGTTATGGGCCAGGTCATCACCGGAATGGCAAAGGATATGGAAGGGCTTACCATTGTTGCAGGCATTGATCTTAAAAATGATAAAGAAAATGGATATCCGGTCTATGCATCCTTAGAGGAATGCAAAGAAGAGGCAGATGTAGTAGTAGATTTTGCTTCTCCGAAGGCAGCAGACCATCTTATGGATTTCTGTGCAGAAAAGAAGCTGGGACTGGTACTTTGTACTACTGGACTTTCTGAAGAGCAGATCAAAAAAGTAAAAGAGACAGCAGAAAAAACAGCAGTACTGCGTTCTGCCAATATGTCTTTAGGCGTAAACCTTTTATTAAAACTGGTCAAGGAGGCAGCGAAAGTACTGGCTAGTTCCGGTTTTGATATTGAGATCGTGGAAAAACACCACAATCAGAAAAAGGATGCTCCAAGCGGAACTGCCCTTGCACTGGCTGAGTCTATGAACGAAGCTTTAGGCAATCAGTATCACTATGTATATGACCGCAGCAGCGTTCATGAAAAGAGAGATCCAAAGGAGATCGGCATTGCATCTGTCCGCGGCGGTTCTATTGTAGGAGATCATGATGTGATCTTTGCCGGAAAAGATGAGGTCATTACCTTTAATCATACAGCATATTCCAAGGCTATTTTCGCAAAAGGCGCTCTGGAAGCAGCAAAATTTTTAGCTGGAAAAGAACCTGGATTATACGACATGAGTGACGTAGTGCAGCTGTAGATTTTGTCTGGAAAAATTTAACACTATAAAGCATTCTCTGATGTTACATACTAATAGCAGGTAAACGAAAGGAGAATGTTTTATGAAAAAGATCAGACCGTTTTTATTTGTATGCATGTTTGTGCTTTTGTCTCTTTCCCTTACTGCCTGTGCAGGAAGAAAAAATGGCAATATGAATGGGACGGAGCAGAACAGTGCTATTTCCTCGGCGGCTTCTGAGACTGGAAATGGAACAGGAGCAGGAACCGGGGAAAATGGCATGAATGGAGATACCGCATCCGGCTGGGGCGAAGGAGAAAATGGCACCATGACCGGCGGCACCAATGGAGAGATCGAGACTACCGGAGAAGGGCTGCTCGATGATCTTACAGATGATCTGAGCCGTGGCGCTTCCGATGCAGCAAGTGATGTGGAAGGCAGGTAACTTATGTGATCAATGAGCGTGCAAAGGTACACTTGTCATATGCGCTGCAGTGATGACTGTCAGGAGAAAGATGAAAATTCTTTTTCCTGGCAGTTTTTTGCTTTTTTTAACAGCCTGTTTTACTCTTGAAGGAACGATAAAAATTTTCTATAATAAAACTGGAGTGCGTGGGAAAGGACTCCCATGAAAAAAAGAAAAGCAGTGAAACAATTAAAGAAAATGCGAAAGGCAGGGGTGAGAGCCTGGAAAAAGAAGAAAAAGAAAGGTAAAATGTTAGCTTTCTTTTTATTTCTGACACCTTTTCTGTTTTCAACCTCTGCCACAGGGCAGGAGAACTGGCAGGGGCTTTCTGTGCCATGGCCGGGAAAAGAGAAGATCCTGGAATACCTGATCCAAAAAGAAGTAGTCCGGGAACAATATGTATTGGAAAAATCTGGAAAAAAACAGGATGATGATACAGCAAATCCGGTTTTAAAAGAAGGCGCTGCTGTTTATCTGAAAGAAGGAAAAGTGTTATTTTTCAAGATCCGGGAGGAGAAAAAACAGACTGATTAGAACAGAGGGAATTTATTCATTAGGAATTTTAATGAGCCTGTTGCTTGTATTCACAGAAAACGTGTATTATAATTTCTACTGAAAATGACTTCTTTTATCGTTATGACTTATAAATGACAAGACTGTGATAAAAGGCGAAAGCGGAAAGGAAAGACCAATGAACCAGAATCAGATGGACTTTGATATCAGAGGAGATGAAGTGCGGGAGGAATGTGGTGTTTTCGGCATTTATGATTTTGACGGAAATGATGTTGCCTCCACAATTTATTATGGCCTGTTTGCTCTTCAGCACAGAGGACAGGAAAGCTGCGGTATTGCAGTCAGTGATACAGAAGGCCCAAAAGGAAAAGTAAGTGCGCATAAGGGAATGGGTCTTTGCAACGAAGTATTTACACCGGATGTGATCGAACCACTTCATGGAAATATCGGTGTAGGCCATGTAAGATATTCAACAGCAGGAAGCAGTACCAGAGAGAATGCGCAGCCTCTGGTATTAAACTATGTAAAAGGAACCCTGGCGTTAGCTCACAACGGAAACCTGGTCAATGCACCGGAGCTGCGTCATGAATTAGAATACACAGGCGCTATTTTCCAGACTACCATTGACTCTGAGGTCATTGCGTATCACATTGCAAGGGCGCGTATCCATACACCAACCGTAGAGCTGGCAGTGGCAGAAGCTATGAAAAAGATCAAGGGAGCATATTCCCTGGTGATCATGAGCCCAAGAAAGCTGATCGGAGCCAGAGATCCATTTGGATTTAAGCCTCTCTGCATCGGAAAGAGAGATAATGCCTATATTCTGGCATCTGAGACCTGTGCTTTAGAGACTATCGGTGCAGAATTTATCCGTGACGTAGAGCCAGGTGAGATCGTTACCATTACAAAGGACGGCATTGCTTCTAATAAAGAACTTTGCTTTACAGATCATGCAAAAGAAGCAAGATGTATTTTTGAATATATTTATTTTGCAAGACCGGACAGTGTATTTGACGGTGTAAGCGTATATCATTCCCGTATTCAGGCAGGCCGTTTTCTGGCAATGGACTCACCGGTAGATGCAGATCTGGTAGTGGGCGTTCCGGAGTCCGGAAATGCAGCAGCCCTTGGCTATGCAATGGAGTCAGGTATTCCTTATGGAACTGCTTTTGTAAAGAATTCCTATGTAGGAAGAACTTTTATCAAGCCAAAACAGAGTAGCCGTGAATCAGCGGTCCGCATTAAATTAAATGTATTAAAAGAAGCTGTGGCAGGAAAACGTGTGATCATGATCGATGACTCTATTGTCCGTGGAACTACCAGTGCCCTGATCGTAGGCATGTTAAGAGACGCAGGAGCCAAAGAAGTCCATGTGCGCATCAGTGCGCCGCCATTCCTTCATCCATGTTACTTCGGAACCGATATCCCGTCAGAAGACCAGCTGATCGCTCATAACCGTACAGTAGAAGAGATCCGTGAACTTTTAGGGGCAGACAGCTTATCCTATCTGGCTTTGGACCGTCTGTATGAAATGGCAGGAGGAAAGGCGATCTGTACTGCATGTTTCAGCGGGGATTATCCGATCGAGCCGCCAAAAGAAGATATCCGCGGCAGCTATGAGAAGTAGATGGTTGTTTAGAAAACGCAGATATGTTATACTGTAACGAGTGCAGGGGAAAACAAGCGGCTGCGAAGCAGACATTTGTTTTTCACAAACCGTTAACGAATGAACCGTCTGCGGAGCAGACAGTAGAGCGCGTTAGCGCGGGGTTCATGAGTAAAAAAAGCCTACTAAGCAGGCACAGGAGGAAAAACCAATGAGTAATGATAAATACGTAAGCCCTCTTTCTGAGCGTTATGCAAGCAAAGAGATGCAGTACATTTTTTCACCGGATATGAAATTCAAGACCTGGAGAAAACTCTGGATCGCGCTGGCCGAGACAGAGAAAGAACTGGGATTAAATATTACACAGGAGCAGATCGACGAGCTGAAAGCCCATGCAGATGACATCAATTATGATGTTGCAAAGGCAAGAGAAAAAGAAGTACGTCACGATGTTATGAGCCATGTGTACGCATACGGCGTACAGTGCCCGAAGGCAAAAGGCATTATCCATTTAGGCGCTACCTCCTGTTATGTAGGAGACAATACAGATCTGATCATTATGACTGAGGCTCTGCAGTTAGTCCGCAAGAAATTATTAAACGTACTGGCTGAACTGGCTAAATTTGCAGATAAGTACAAAAATCAGCCAACACTGGCATTTACCCATTTCCAGCCTGCACAGCCTACAACTGTAGGTAAGAGAGCAACCTTATGGATGATGGAATTAAAGCTGGATTTAGACGATCTGGAATATCTCATCGGTTCTATGCGTCTGTTAGGTTCTAAGGGAACCACAGGAACCCAGGCAAGTTTCTTGGAGCTGTTTGACGGAGATCATGAAAAATGCCGTCGTTTAGATCAGCGGATCGCAGAGAAAATGGGATTTTCCGGCTGCTATCCTGTATCCGGACAGACCTATTCCAGAAAGATCGACAGCCGTGTGCTCAGCGTTTTAGCAGGTATCGCACAGAGTGCTCACAAGTTCTCCAATGATATCCGCCTTCTGCAGCACTTAAAAGAAGTAGAAGAGCCATTTGAAAAGCACCAGATCGGTTCTTCCGCTATGGCATACAAGAGAAACCCGATGCGCAGCGAGCGCATTGCTTCCCTGTCCAACTACGTAATGAGCGATATGATGAATCCAATGTTAGTTGCTTCTACCCAGTGGTTTGAGCGTACTCTGGATGACTCTGCAAATAAGAGACTGTCCGTACCGGAAGGATTTTTAGCTATCGATGGTATCCTGGATCTGTACTTAAACGTAGTAGACGGACTGGTAGTATATCCAAAGGTAATTGAGAAGCACATGATGGCAGAGCTTCCATTTATGGCAACAGAAAACATTATGATGGATGCTGTAAAGGCAGGTGGAGACCGTCAGGAACTTCATGAGCGTATCCGTCAGCTTTCCATGGAAGCAGGCAGAAACGTAAAAGAAAAGGGTGAGGACAATAATCTGTTAGAGCTGATCGCAGCAGATCCTGCATTCAACCTGTCCTTAGAGGATTTAAAGAAGGCTATGGAGCCATCCCGCTATGTAGGACGCGCACCAAAGCAGGTAGAAGAGTTCTTAGAGGAAGTCATCAACCCGATCTTAAAGGAAAACGAAGAAGTTCTGGGAATGACTGCTCAGATCAATGTATAAAAGATCACAAATTTGAAATAAATGGACGAAGGGGGCTGGAGCGAAAGCATTCAGCCCCCTTTTAATAAGCACAGGGATCCTGCGCTTTATGCAAGGGGAATTTTATGAATATCAATCTGGAATACTACAAGGTATTTTATTATGTATGTCAGGAAGGCAGCCTTACGGCAGCGGCCCAGAGACTTTGCATTTCCCAGCCGGCAGTAAGCCAGGCAGTGCGTCAGCTGGAAAAAGAGGCGGGAACAAAATTATTTTCCCGTACTTCCAAAGGGGTGCTCCTTACAAGAGAAGGAGAACTGTTATACCATTATGTAAAAGGCGGGGTAGAACAGCTGCTAGAAGGCGGACGGATGCTTAAAAGAATGCTGGATATGGATATGGGAGAGGTGCGGATCGGTGCCAGTGACATGACACTGCAGTTCTTTTTACTTCCTTATCTGGAGCAGTTCCACAAAGAATATCCGAAGATCAAGGTGACAGTGACCAATGCGCCGACTCCGGAGACCATCCGCTGCCTGGAAGAGGGCAAGATCGACTTCGGTGTGGTAACAACGCCATTTTCAGGTCATGGAGCTATCCACAGTACAGAGGTAAAGCCGATTGATAATGTATTTATTGCAGGAAGCAGCTTTAAAGAATTGCAGGGGAAAGAGCTGGACTATTCCATTCTCTGTGATCTTCCCTGTATCTTCCTTGAAAAAAATACCAGCACCCGCCTGTTTATGGATCAGTTTTTATCCCAGAAAGGCATTGAATTAAAGCCGGAATTTGAGCTGGCTACCAGTGATATGATCGTACAGTTTGCCAGGCGGAACATGGGCGTTGGCTGCGTGATGGAAGGCTTTGCAGAAGAAGCAATAGAGCGGGGAGAAGTATTTGCCCTTTCCTTTAAGGAAAAAATGCCGTCCCGTTCCATCTGTCTGGTAACAGGAGAGTCGGGGTTAATGTCTATGGCGGGAAAGCACCTGTTGGAACTGCTTACAGGGAAATAAGAAAAATAGATAGCGGATACAGATAACATAAGCTGATATTATGACATTCATAATAAATAATCACTTTACTTATAGCCTATAATATAGTAAAGTAAAAGAAGATTGATTATTTATTATGATACTGGGCTTATGCCCCAAGGAGGAATTTACGTATGGTTAGAGCAATTGTAGGTGCTAACTGGGGAGACGAAGGAAAAGGCAAGATCACAGATATGCTTGCAAAAGAGTCTGACATTATCATCCGTTTCCAGGGCGGAAGTAATGCAGGTCATACCATTATCAATGATTATGGTAAATTTGCGCTTCATCTTCTTCCATCTGGTGTATTCTATCAGCACACTACCAGCATCATTGGAAATGGCGTTGCATTAAACATCCCATATCTGATCAAGGAGATCCAGTCTATCGTAGACAGAGGCGTTCCGAAGCCACACATCCTGGTTTCTGACAGAGCACAGATCCTGATGCCTTACCATGTACTGTTTGATACTTATGAGGAGGCTCGTCTGGCTGGTAAGTCCTTTGGCTCCACCAAGTCCGGAATTGCTCCATTCTATTCTGATAAATATGCAAAGATCGGCTTCCAGGTAAGCGAACTCTTTGATGATGATCTGTTAAAGGAAAAGACAGAGAGAGTATGCGAGATCAAGAACGTACTTCTTGAGCATCTGTACCACAAACCTCTGTTAGATCCAAAGGAACTGTACGATGAGTTAGTAACCTACCGTGAAATGATCCGTCCATATGTATGTGACGTATCTGCATATCTGCACAATGCCATTAAAGAAGGCAAGAAGATCCTGTTAGAGGGACAGTTAGGTTCCTTAAAGGATCCGGATCACGGAATTTACCCAATGGTAACTTCTTCCTCTACACTGGCTGCTTACGGTGCTATCGGCGCAGGTATCCCACCATATGAGATCAAGGATATTACTACTGTTGTTAAGGCATACTCCAGCGCAGTTGGCGCAGGCGCATTTGTCAGCGAGATCTTCGGTGATGAAGCAGAAGAGTTAAGAAACCGTGGCGGTGACGGCGGCGAGTACGGCGCTACTACCGGACGTCCAAGAAGAGTAGGCTGGTTCGATGCAGTTGCTACCAGATACGGCTGCCGTATCCAGGGCGCTACTGAAGTGGCCTTCACAGTATTAGATGTACTTGGCTACTTAGATGAGATCCCGGTTTGCATTGGCTATGAGATCGACGGCGAAGTGACCAGAGACTTCCCAACTACTGCAAAGCTTGAAAAGGCTAAACCGGTATTTACCAAGCTTCCAGGCTGGAAGACAGATATCCGCGGAATCAAGAATTACGCAGATCTCCCAGAGAACTGCCGTAAGTATATTGAGTTTGTAGAAAAAGAGATTGAAGTACCGATCACAATGGTATCTAATGGCCCTGGCCGTGATGATATTATCCTTAAATAAATGAACGGAAAAAAACAGGCGTATCCGAAAAATCAGGATGCGCCTGTTTTTTAATAACATTCTATAACTCCCCCAGCTTTGCCAGGCTGCGCCACTCCTTAGGTGTGACGCCGGTACACTTTTTAAAAATAGAGATGAAATAGCTTACATCGTTGTAGCCTGCTTTGGCAGCAATATCATTGATCCGCATATCTGTAAGCCGTAAAAGCTCCATGGATTTTTTTAAACGCAGGTCTAAAAGCAGTTCGCTGAAGGACTGTCCTGTATTCTTTTTGATGAGGCGGGACAGATAAGCGGCGCTGTAATTCATAGACTGGGCCAGCATATCAAGAGAAACATTCTGCTCCAGATTCTGTTCCAGATAATCAGTGATGCGTTCTGCAATCCCGCCGCCAAAAGAACTGGATCCTGTCTGGATCAGAGACTCTAACAGGGAAAGAGATTCTTTGGACAGTGTTTCCATACTTTCACAGCGGAATAAATGTTCGATAGCATCATATTCATTTTCAGAACTGTTAATATAACTTTCGGCAAAACGATATGTAAGCACAACAAGATTGATCAGCGTTTTTTTAATATAAGAAAAGTCACCGTGGGCAGACTGGAGCAGTTCATCAAAAAACTGCCGGAAGGTCTGTTGTAATTCTTGTTTCTGATTCTGAACAATACATTTCTGTATTTTCTTTTCATACATGGTCAGATTGAAAATATCATGATCCTGTTTTTTCTGTATTTCCGAATACATGATCAGGGAATTTCCACCTAAAGCGCTCCGGCAGTTAAGGGCCTGGACAGATTGCTTTTTTAACTGATGAAGCATAAAAATATCAGAACTTGGAAGGCTGATGCCAAAAGAAATATGGAATCCCAGTTCCTGCAGCGTTGTCTTCTGGAGCATTTCGCACAGGTGTAAAGAGGCAACCTCACAAAATTCAGGGGAATGCTTTGCATTAAAACAAAGGATACAGCTGATAATATCAATGCCCTGGGCAAGATAAACTTCTGGCTCCATTCCATTTAACAGCTCTTTGATCTGGGCATAGAGGGCAATATCTAAGGAACTTCCGGGAAAGTCACTTTGGGTGGAAATGACCACATAAAGAGCATCCTTAATGTTGCAGGCAGCTATTTTTTCTGAATAATCCCCAATACGTCCCTCTAACAGATCCTGGTAGATCTGCTCTGTGAGAAGAGGAGAGATGAGCTGAAGCTTTTCCTGGATGTATGTCTGCTGTCTGCGCCTGCTTTCCAGGTTATCTAAGGAATGGATACAGGAAAGGAGGGCGGATTCAATATCTTCAAGTCGGAATGGCTTTAAAAGGTACTGGCGGATTCCAAGTGATAAAGCCTGTTTGGCGTATTCAAATTCTGCATAGCCGGTTAAAAGTATGATCTCTGTTTCCGGGAATCGTTCTTTTACAGCTTTGGAAAGCTCCAGGCCGTTCATCCCCGGCATACGTATATCGCTGATCAAAATATCCACTTTTTCTGATTCCAGAGTATGCAGTGCATTTAAGCCGTTTTCTGCAAAGCAGGTCACACAACACTGGTGATCAGACCATGGAAATGTTTTTAAACTGTCAAGTACGATAGGTTCATCGTCTGCGATCATTATCTTATACATACATATTTCCTCAAAATCAAATTCTATATTGCTTTTCTTTTTCTGTTTTTTCAACATGAAGAGGCATGCGGATGATAATAGTGGTTCCTTTTCCTGGATCAGACAGGATCTTTAAGCCAAAATCTGTTCCATACAGAAGCTGGAGCCGTTTGTGGACACTGGAAAGTCCAAAGCTGCCTTTCGTGCCTGGAGGCGGATCTAAGGCCTTTTCAATCTGGGCCCGTGTCATTCCCACACCATTATCATGGATCATAAAGAGGACGGTTTCTTCCTCATCATTTAAGATCCCGCTTATTTTTATAGTACCGTTTCCATTTTTTTCTTCCAGACCATGGATAAAGGCATTTTCCACAATAGGCTGAAGAATAAGTTTGGGGATCATAACAGGCATAAGTGCCGGTTCTACAGCAATATTTGCCTGTATCTTATCCCTGAAGCGGGCTTTCTGTATCTGTATATAATCACGGATATAAGACAGTTCCTGGGAAACAGTTATATAAGGATCAGTGTTTCCCATAGATGCACGCAGGAGAGAGGCCAGAGAATAGGTAGTATCAAAAATAGCATCGTTGCCTGCAAGTTTTGCCTGCCAGCAGATGGTATCTAAGGTATTATAAAGAAAATGTGGATTCGTCTGTGCCTGCAGGGAAGCATATTCTGCTTCCTTGCGCAAAAGCTCTGCCTTGTATACAGTCTGGATCAGGGAATTGATCTTCTGGATCATGTGATTAAAACCGGTATTTAAGTCGTTAAATTCATTTTTTGAAATGCCTTCTGCCAGATTAACGGAGAAATCGCCTTCTGAGGCTTTTTTCATGGCAGCTGTTACTGTATGGATTTTTTCAGCAAAAGAGCGTGAAAGCCGGTAGGAAATAAATATGGCTACAGCAGATACTAAAAGTACGCCTGTAATAACAGAAAGAGCCAGTTTTCGTACCTGGGCATGCAGGTCAGAAACTGAAATGATCCCCAGGGATTTCCAGCCGGTCTTAGGAGAAGTAGTATAAAAATACTCATAATCCACAGAGCCGATCTTACGGTTAAAACATCCATTTGTGCCGGTAAGAAAAGGATCAAGATCTGTAAGGAAAGAAGGATCCACTTCTTTGATATTAATAGGCTGGTTTTTGGAATCTAAGATAAGGGCAAATCCTTTCTCATCAAAATGGATATTCTTTACCAGATTGTCAATATAGCTGCTGTAAAGCGAAATATATAAGATACCCATATGATGAAAATTTCTGGTACTTTCAATAGGACGTATCATCTGGATGATCTGTTGCCTGGTATCACCGCGCCAGGTAATGTCGTATATATCAGTCAGGTCAGAAGCCGGGTAAAACAGATCCTCTGTATCCGGATCCAGCCTGGCAGGTACACGAAAAAGAGTATTATTGTCTTTGATCGAAGCAGCGGGACGGATGGTAATATCCCGCATGGATGCATAGTCATATGTAAGGATCATATTCTTTTCCAGCTGATAGCTGTCCACCCGGCTGATAGACTGTCCGTTTGACAGATTTTCCAGTGCATTCTGGATATAGTTATTATAAGAAATGGAAAGAGAGGTATTTTCAATCTGTACTAATAACTGATCCAGGTTGTCAGACAACTGCTGGATGGATTCTGCTGCATAGGAACTGGATTTCTGGTTGATGATCCGGGAAGCTAACAGATAACACCAGGAGGAGATCACAGAAAGCGGGATCACAGTAAAAATAAGAAACCAGATTAAAAGCTGTTCCTGGATTTTGCGGTTTTTCATTTTATGCCCTCCTGTCATAGTCATAGAAAATTTCCAATTTAAGAATAGCACAAACAAGAAAAAAAGTATGCAGGTTTTTCATAACGTGTCATATTACCCATATTATATCAGATTCTTTATATTGTTTTTAAATCCATGGATATGATACCATAAAGTCATCAGAAATGAAGCAAATAAAAGAAAAAATGAAGTAAAAAGCAAAAACGAAAGGAAAACAGGAAGGAGAAGAAGTTATGAAAAAAAGGAATTGGGTGATCATGATGTCAGCAGCGGCTCTTGCTATGGCAAGCGTGACCGGATGCTCTTCACAGAATGGGGGAGAAACAACTGCCAAGGTGGAAAATGCAGGTGGAAGTAAAGATGGGGCTTCTGCTGATGGGGTAAAGGAGATCACTATGTGGTATCAGGAAAATAAGACCATGATACCTGCTTTTGACCAGAGAGTAGAAGATTTTAACAAGAAATATGAAGGGAAATATCATCTGACCATTGAGTATATTCCAAGAGGTTCTTCTTATGCTTATGAGGATAAGGTAAACTCAGCAGCTGCAGCAGGAATTCTTCCGGATCTTCTTTCTTTAGACGGTCCTAATGTTTCTAACTATGCAGCAAATGGAATTATTGTTCCGATCACCAGTTACGTGTCCGAGGACAGCAAAAACGACATGCTTCCATCTACAGTATTACAGAATACATACAAGAATGACATGTATGCAGTCAGCTTTAATGAAGCAGTCAGTCTGTTCTATTACAACAAAGATGTATTTGAGGAACATGGCTTCCGTATTCCGGAAGGAATTGATGATGCTTACACACTGGATGAAGTGTATGAAATGGCAAAAGAAGTTTCCACTCCTGAAATGGTAGGTATTAAGATTATCATGGATAAGGGTGAAGGAATGATTTACGGTTTATCTCCATTATTTGATTCAGCAGGTGCACCGTTAGTCAGTGAAGATGGTTCAAAGGCAGATGGCTACATCAACAGTGAAAAGAGTGTAGAGACCGCTGCAAAGCTTCAGAAATTCTTTGATGAAAAACTTGCAAATATTGATCCTACTCCTACTGAGTTCCAGGATCAGAAGGCAGCTATGTGGATCGCAGGCAATACGAACCAAATGGTTCAGTTTGAGCAGTTCCCGGATCTGCATTGGGGAGCAACTTATCTGCCAAAAACAGGCGATCATGTAGTTTCCAACTGTGGAAGCTGGACACTGGGAATTTCTAAAGACTGCAAGGATCCGGATGCAGCTTATGTGGCACTGGAATTCATGACTAATTCTGAATCTACCAGACTTTACGGTGAGGTAGGAGGATATCCGCCTGCAAGAAAGTCTGCTTATGAAAATAATACCCAGTGGGATGAATATCCATATAGTCTTGCAAAAGAACAGCTTTTTGAGGCGGCTGTTCCAAGACCAAAGACACCAGTTTACACTGTATTGACTTCCAAGTTTGCAGAGGCAATGTTAGACATTTTTACCGGTTCTGACGCAAAGGAATCTCTGGATGCAGTGGCATCTTATGTAGATGATGAATATGCAAGAGTGCAGGATTCTATGAAATAGCAAGTATGAAATAGCAGTAAATGGGATGCCTTCTAACAAAGAAGACATCCCATTCTGGTAAAGAGCATTTGTAAAGGAGGAGTATTGTGAGATATAAGATCGATTCCGGAAACAGTACCAGAATTAATATTACAGGAAGAAGAACAGGGGAGCGGCCGGGCTGTGTTCGTATCTTCCACAAGGGACAGCTGTCAGAGGAAGCATATTACAAATTTTCCGGTTTTGAAACTTTTTTATTTATCTGGGAAAAAGAGCAGGAATATGAGGTGGAGATCTGTGAACTGGAGGTTTCTTTAGCCTATTCTTACTGCCCGGACTGTGTGCTGGAGCAGGGAGTAAGATTTATAGAATTTAAAGATAAGGCGTATTTTTATACAAAAGATAATTTAAAAGATGCGCTGACGCAGGATTACAGAAATACTTTCCATTTTTCTCCTTATAAAAACTGGATGAATGATCCAAACGGTCTTTGCTGGTTTAAGGGATATTATCACCTGTTTTATCAGTACAACCCTAATGGTCAGGAATGGGGAAATATGCACTGGGGTCATGCAGTGAGTAAAGATCTTCTTCACTGGGTACATCAGCCGGTTGCAGCTTATCCGCAGATCGAGTTAAATGGCTGTGAAGGAGAATACAGGGGCGGAGCTTTTTCTGGAAGTGCAGTGATCGAAAAAGATGTGATACATTTATTTTACACCAGGCATTTCGGAAAAACAGACCGCAGCTGGCAAAGACAGTGGCAGGTAACAAAACAAAGCAAGGACGGCGTTCATTTTACTCATGAAGAATGTGCTGTGTGGGGAACACCAGAAGGTGTTACCTGGCATTTCAGGGATCCTAAGGTTGTTCAGATAGAGGATAAGTGGAATATGATCATTGCAGGTAGCTGTTATGACCGTCCAGCAGTATTCCGTTATGAATCAGATGATCTTAAAAGCTGGAAATATGCCGGGATCTTATATGGGGAAACAGATCCCCAGTACGGTATTGCAGAGTGTCCGGATTTCTTTTATTTAGATGGAACATGGGTTTTGATCGTCAGTTATATTTATGCAGACGGGCGTAAGGATGGACGAGATGTAGTATGGTATACAGGAACTTATAAAGATGGAAAATTTGATCCGGAAAACAAGGGCCTATTAGATGAAGGAAAAGATTATTATGCTCCGCAAAGCTTTGAAGTGGAAGGAGAGCGTATAAGTGCCGGATGGAACTGTCACAGGCTGGGGCAGCATATAGCACAGCCGGGAAGTGCCAACGGTAGCTTAAGTCTTCCGAGAAAATTAGCAGTAAAAAATGGAAAACTATACTCACAGGTAATCCCACAGATCCAGGAACTTTTTACAGAAAAAGCAGAAAACGGGCCGTATTTCCTTTCAATGAGAAAGACAAAAGAAATAAAGGAAAGTACAGTTCTTTCTCTGGCTGGATCACTGGCAGGAAAGGTAAATCTGTATATTGGTGAAACTGCTTTAAAACTAACTCTTGAAAAAGAAGATGCAGATGCAAAAGAGCAGGCACTTCCATTTGTATGCCAGATACAGACAGATCATCCGGTAGAAGAAATAACTGCATATGTAGATAAAGCGATCATAGAGCTGTTTATCAATGGCGGCGAACAGGCATGTACAAGAAGATTTTATCTTCCAAAAGCAGTTTTAAGACCTGTAGCAGAAAAGACAGGTGCATGGAGTATTGATATAAAGGGAATGAGATCCATCTGGTGATTCCATCCGGTAAAAGAAGGGAGATATTATAATGAGGGGCAGAAGAAAAAGCTATGCTTACTTTTTCATCCTTCCAGGCTGTCTGATCCTGCTGATGTTTACCATCCTGGCAGCGGCTCTGGCATTTGGATTCAGCTTTATGGATTTTAACCTGCTGCGGCCAAAGGATGCAGCCTTTGTAGGATTTGAAAATTACATCCGCCTGTTTCAGGATGCCAGTTTTTTAAAGGCAATGAAAAATACACTGTATTTTGCAGTTATTGTAGTTCCTTATCAGGTTACACTGGCATTTGGTCTGGCACTTTTAGTACGTGAAAATATTAAAGGCATTGGGATTTTCCGGTCTGCCTATTTTTCACCGTTAGTAACATCTATGAGTGTTATCGCTATCCTGTGGACCTTTATTTACAATCCCAATCCAACACAGGGTCTTTTAAATGCTATTTTAACAAAATTCGGGCTTCCGGCCTGCGATTTCCTGCGAAGTGCTGATACAGCCATGAACTCCATTATCTTTATGTCAGGCTGGCATGCAGCAGGACATCAGATGATGATCCTTTTGGCAGGTCTTCAGGCAATCCCGGAAGATCTTTATGAAGCAGCTTCCATTGACGGGGCCGGTGCATTAAAAAAGTTTCTTTATATCACAATTCCAGGTATTAAAAATGTGCTGATCTTCGTAGTTATGATGACGACGATCGCTGCCATGAAGCTGTTTACACAGCCTTACATCATGACTAACGGCGGTCCAAAAGAGTCTACTATGACACTGACCTATTATCTGTATCGCCAGGGCTTCCAGTACCGTAATATGGGATATGCTTCTGCAGTTTCAGTTATTTTCTTTATTGTAGTAGTAGGTATTTCAGTTGTAGTAAAGAAGCTTATGAAAGCAAGATAGGAGGATAAACAGATGAATAAGAATAAAAAATATTTTCTGATCTATGTAGTCAATATCCTTCTGGGACTTTTGTATATTTCTCCCCTGATCTGGATGGTGGTATCTGCATTTAAACCGGAAAACCGTATTTTTGCAGATATGTCCAAAGGACTGGCAGCCTTCTGGCCTGCAGGAGCGACCTTAGATAATTTTAAAGAAGTCTTTGTACGAAGCAACATGCCCCGCTATATCCTGAACAGTGTTACTTATGTTACGATCCTTGTGTTTTTAAGCATGGCAGTAAACTCTGCCTTTGGTTATGCACTTGCAAAATTTGAATTTAAGGGTAAAAATGTGATCCTTACAGTGGTATTATCTTTGCTGGTACTGCCGTTGGAAAGTATTTTGCTATCTTTGTTTTTCATTGTAAATAAGCTGGGATGGGTGGATTCCTATCTGGCACTGATCATTCCTTTTATTGTAAAATGTTTTGACGTATACCTGTTCAGGCAGTTTTTCCTGGATGTGCCGGATGATCTGATCGAAGCAGCAGAGATTGACGGAGCCGGACCATTTAAAACCTTTTTACAGGTCATCATACCGGTATCCAAGCCTGTTTTTGCTACTGTCTTTATTCTGGATTATGTGGCTTACTGGTCCGACTTTATGTGGCCTCTGCTTGTTATCACTGATGCAGGAAAAAGGACGGTACAGCTTGGTATTCAGACATTTTTTACAGAACCTCCGGTTTATTATGGTCCTATCATGGCTGCGCTGACTATTGCATCTGTGCCTATGATCATTATGTTCCTGTTTTTACAGAAATATTATGTGCAGGGAATTTCTACCAGTGGTATTAAAGGTTGACAATATCAAGGTTGATAATATTAAAAAGTCAAAAAATATAAAAAAAGGTCTGCTGATGATATTTTATCAAAAGCAGACCTTTTGCATTAAAAATTATAAATAAATTCAGGATCTGGTACACTTTTTCATAAATAACTGGCCCGGCATTGCAGACGAGAGGTTGGCTATTTTTTTAATGATGTATCAGATGTATCCTTACTGTCATCTTTTTTTAACACCCGTGTCATCAGTCCCATAGCATAAAACAATACGGAAATAAACACGATAGAGAAAATAACTGCCATCAGCTGATTGGCCGGGGCGCCGGTTATTGCAAGTACAATGGCTGCAATAAAAAGGCCTGCTAATAATATTACCATAAGGGCAGCTGATATCCGTTTTAATTTCTTCATGGATTTTTATAACTCCTTTTTATTCTGCCAGTTCTTCCCATTTCTCATAGAGAACTTCCAGTTCTTTCTGGATGGACTCTTTCTCTTTGTTCAGTTCCATAAGGCGGGAAACATCAGTATATACATCTTCCTGGGAGAGGAGCTCATCGATCTCCCCGTCTCTTGTTTCCAGTTCGTGGATCTTGTCCTCCACCTTTTTCAGTTCATTCTGGCGTTTGCGAAGACGGGCCTGCTCCTCTTTCTGGGCTTTCCAGTCCATTTTTCCGTCAGCTAAAGAGCCTGCAGCGGAGGCGGTCATAGGTGCCTGGGAAGAAGCGGAAGATACGCCTGAAACAGCGCTGACACTCTGTGCCTGTGTGCCATTTGCACCGGCTGTACGGTTATTTCCAGCTTCAGCCATCTGCCTAGCGGCAAATGCAGCTTCTACATCCTCTTTCTTTTCCAGATAGTAGTCATAATTGCCGATATAGTTGATAAATGAACCATCCGTCAGATCCAGGATACGGGTAGCAGTACGGTTGATGAAATAACGGTCATGGGATACGTACAATACCGTTCCTGTATAGCGGTTTAATGCGCTTTCCAGGATCTCCTTGGAAGTAATATCCAGATGGTTGGTAGGCTCGTCAAGAAGCAGGAAATTGGCATCAGAGAGCATTAATTTCGCAAGGGAAACACGGCCTCTTTCACCGCCGCTTAAGTCACGGATCAGCTTAAATACGTCATCTCCTGTAAACAGGAAAGCAGCCAGTGTATTGCGGATCTGGGTGTTGTTCATGTTTGGATAGGTATCCTGGATCTCCTGGAACAGGGTTTTATCCATATGCAGTACCTGATGCTCCTGATCATAGTAGCCGATATGCACCTTGGAACCTAAACGGATCTGACCGGAATCAGCAGGGATAATGCCATTGATGATCTTTAAAAGAGTGGTCTTTCCGGTACCATTATTTCCAATGATAGCAACACGTTCCCCCCGCTTGATCTCAAAGTCCACATTGGTAAATAAGGTCTGTGTGTCAAAGGATTTGCTTAAATCTGTAACGGTCAGAACATCATTTCCGCTGACCACATCCGGCTCTAAGCGGATATCCATAGAATCATTTGCCTGGGTAGGCTTTTCTAACCGCTCGATCTTATCCAGCATTTTTTCACGGCTTTCTGCACGTTTAATGGATTTTTCACGGTTGAAAGATTTTAACTTGGCGATAACAGCCTCCTGATGGCGGATCTCCTGCTGCTGGTTTAAATAGGCACGGATGGCAGCATCGCGTAGCATGGCCTTTTTATCGCTGTAGGCAGAATAATTGCCTGAAAATACAGTACAATGCCCCATGTCCAGCTCAATGATCTTTGTTACCACACGGTCCAGGAAATACCGGTCATGGGCAACGATGATCACAGCACCGCTGTAGTTTCTCAGATAAGTTTCTAACCATGCGATGGACTCCATATCCAGGTGGTTGGTCGGCTCGTCAAGGAGCAGGATGTCCGGTTTGGTAAGGAGCAGTTTGCCTAAGGAAACACGGGTCTTCTGGCCGCCGGAAAGAGCAGTGATGGGTTTGGAAAACTCATCCTCTGTAAATCCAAGTCCCTTTAAAACGCCGGTGATCTCGCTCTGATAGGAATAGCCGTCTGCCATTTCAAATTCATGGTTTAAACGGCTGTATTCAGAAAGCTTGGTCTCTAATTCATCACCGGAAGCGGATTTCATTTCCAGTTCCAGGCTGCGAATGCGGGCCTCCATCTGGATCACCGGCTTTTTCACCTCTAAAAGTGCATCGTAAATAGTCTCGGCTCCCTCTAAGTCCTGGTGCTGTGCCAGATAACCGATGGAAGCACCTTTCGCCCAGGTAACAACGCCATCATCAGCGTTCAGTTTTCCGATAAGCACTTTTAAAAGAGTGGACTTGCCGGCACCATTAATGCCTACAATGGCCGCCTTTTCGTGGTCTTCTATATGGAAGGAAACCTGCTTTAAAATGTCATTTTCCCCAAATGACTTGCAGATATTGCTGCAGGATAATATCATGATAAACTCCTTAAAAACGTAGTAAAAATGTAGTAAAATTAAGTATTTTCCCGACAAAATGAGCCGGTTCGCACCAAACAGTATAATATAGGAAAATAATTTTTTCAAGAACATACTGAAAAACAGATTTGACATTTATTTAACGTCTGATTATAATGGATACTAGAGTTATCATACCCCGATAATGCAAGGGGGTGAATCATGAACAAGAAGGAGAGGGTTAAAATGGAACGCAAAGAGATATCAAAAGCAGTAATTTCAAGACTGCCCAGATATTATCGCTACCTTGGCGAGCTGATCGAGGAAGGAGTAGAGCGTATTTCTTCTAATGAACTGAGCAGCAGAATGAAGGTAACGGCGTCTCAGATCCGTCAGGACCTTAACAATTTTGGTGGCTTTGGCCAGCAGGGCTACGGATATAACGTAAAATATCTTTATTCAGAGATCGCAAAGATCCTTGGAATTGACCGTCAGCACAATGTGATCATCATTGGTGCAGGTAATCTGGGACAGGCCATTGCCAATTATACGAATTTTGAGCGGAGAGGATTTGTTATCAGAGGAATGTTTGATATCAATCCAAAGCTGATCGGACTGGTGATCCGCGGCATTGAGATCCGTTCTGTGGATGATCTGGAAACCTTTATCAGGGAAAATAATATCCAGATCGCAGCACTTACCATTCCAAAGACAAAGGCTCCGGAGATTGCTGACCGATTGATCAAAGCCGGCATCAAGGCAATCTGGAACTTTGCCCACACAGATCTGGTAGTGCCGGATGATGTAGTAGTAGAAAATGTACACTTATCAGAGAGTCTGATGCGTCTGTCTTACCGTGTGTGCAACATGCAGGAAAAGTCTGATGCAGAGGATACAAAAAAAGAATAAAAAGAGAGTAAACGTGATGATACTGGGAGTAGGAACGGATCTGGTGGAAATTGACCGTATGAGGAAGGCCTGCGAAAAAGAACATTTTGTGTCACGCACATTTACAGAGGCGGAAAGCCGGCAAGCAGGAGGGTCTGCCTCTAAGCTTGCCGGCTCTTTTGCTGTAAAAGAGGCGGTAGCCAAGGTGTTTGGCACAGGTTTTCGCACCTTTATGCCGGGAGATATTGAGGTTTTGCGGGATGAACTGGGAAAACCCTATGTACGTCTTTATGGTGGAGCTTTAGAACAGTTTGAAAAAATGGGAATGGAGCAGATCCATGTTTCTATTTCCAATACAAATGGACTGGCAATGGCTTTTGCAGTAGGAGAAGGAAGAGGAGAGCAGAAAAAATGAGGACTCTTTTATTAGGAAGAAAAATGAAAGCAACGGATGCCAAAACCATTCAGGAGATCGGTATTCCGTCTATGGTATTAATGGAACGGGCGGCTATGGCAGTGGCTGCAGAGGCAGAAAAGGCAGCAAAAAAAGATGAGATCGTCTGGGCTGTGTGCGGCAGTGGCAATAACGGAGCAGACGGTATTGCAGCGGCCAGAATGCTCCATTTAAAAGGCTATCCCGTATGCATTTATATGGCAGGGGATGAAAACAGAGGAACAGTGGAATTAAAAACACAGCTTTCCATTGCCCGAAAACTGGGAATTTCTGTAAAACCATGGCAGGAGATCGAGACAGAAAAGAAAGGAAAACACTGTTGCGTTATCATTGATGCAGTATTCGGAGTAGGTCTTGGCCGTCCGGTAGAAGGAAATTATAAAAGATGTTTAGATGACCTGAACCAGATAAGAGAACAGGAGCATACTTTCTGTGTGGCAGTAGACATTCCTTCCGGTATCCACGCAGATACAGGCGCTGTTATGGGAACTGCTTTAAAAGCAGATGTGACTGTGACTTTTGGCTGGGAAAAAATGGGAACTGCCCTTTACCCGGGAAGAAGTTATGCAGGAAAAGTGCTGGTAAAAGATATCGGCTTTCCTGAAATGGCATTAGAAGGGGAAGAGGAAGAAGGCGGCAGACCGGAACGGGCTTTTGCCTATGAAAAGAAAGATCTTTGCCACATTCCTGAAAGAAAAGCAGACTCCAACAAAGGAACTTTTGGAAAAGTGCTGATCGCAGCGGGAAGTGCAGGTATGTGTGGTGCTGCCTATTTAAGTGCCCTTACTGCCTACAGAGCAGGAGCCGGACTGGTAAAGATCCTCACAGTAGAAGAAAACCGTCCCATCCTTCAGGGACTCCTTCCGGAGGCGATCATTGCATCCTATACTCCGGATCAGCTTCTTCAGGGAAGAGAAGAATTTAAAGAAATGATCGAGGAACAGATGAAATGGGCAAGTGTAGTGGTTTTAGGACCGGGACTTGGAAGTGAGCCTTATGTAGAATATCTGGTAGAGGATATACTTACCAGTGCCTATGTTCCGGTGATCCTGGATGCAGATGGGTTAAATACCATTGCATCCCATCCTTATCTTACTTCTTATTATACAGAAAATATTATCATTACCCCACATCTTGGTGAAATGGCAAGACTTACAGGACAGACCATCAGCCAGCTAAAAGAAGATCTGGTGGGAGCAGCCAGTGCTTATGCATCCCGGTATGGAGTTACCTGCGTATTAAAGGATGCAGCTACGGTAGTTGCAGGCCAGGAAGGCGGCCTTTATATTAATACCAGCGGCTGCAGTGCCATGGCAAAAGCCGGTTCCGGGGATGTGCTTACCGGTACGATCGCGGGACTTTTAGCAATTGGCATGGAAGAGGAAGAAGCAGCCCGCATGGGTGTGTATGTTCACGGTCTGGCAGGAGAGAAAGCAGCCGGGGCAGGAAGCCACAGTCTGCTGGCCACAGAATTATCCCAGGCAGTAGGGGATGTTATGGACGAGGCAGTGAGACGCAATGGGTAAACCGTACCAGTTGCAGCAGAATAAATATGTTGGCAAAAACTGATTGAATGACTGGGAAACCTTCTTGAAAAATGCGGCGTATGGTGTATAATTAAAGCTTAGCGCACTTTAGTGCGTTTTCAGAAAGAGATCGTTTAGGAAGGCATGAATACGCCGGGAGGAAATAAAACATATATGAGACCTTACAGCAGAGTATATGCAACAGTAAACCTGGATGCTGTTGCTTCTAATATGAGATCCATGCGGGACAATCTGCCTGCATCTACCCTGATCATGGGATCGGTGAAAGCAGATGGCTATGGACATGGAAGCGTTCCTGTGGCAAAAACCATTGAACCTTATGTGTTTGGATATGCAGTAGCTACTATTGATGAGGGCATCATCCTTCGCAGACATGGGATCAATAAGACCATCCTTATTCTGGGTGTGACCCATGAGTCACGCTATGAGGATCTGCTGCGCTACGATATCCGCACTGCCATGTTCCAGTATGAAAAAGCAAAAAAACTGTCAGACCTGGCATTAAAACAGGGCAAAAAGGCAGTGGTGCATCTGGCACTGGACACAGGTATGAGCCGGATCGGTATGAAAGCAGACAGAGAACATGCAAAAGAGGCAGCAGCCATTGCAGCCTTAGAGGGCATTGAAGTAGAAGGTCTGTTTACCCATTTTGCAAGAGCAGATGAGACAGATAAATCCGCTTATGAAGAGCAGTACCGCCGTTATAAAGAATTTTTAGGCTACCTTAAGGAACTGGGGGTAAAGATCCCGATCCGCCACTGCTCCAACAGTGCCGGTATCGTTGAGTCATTAGAGTCCAATCATATGGATATGGTAAGAGCCGGTATTGCCATTTATGGCATGTATCCTTCTGATGAGGTAGATCATAACAGCGTAAAACTGACACCAGCTATGGAGATCAAAAGCTGCATTACCTACATCAAGGAGATTGAAGCCGGTACAGCAGTCAGCTATGGCGGCACCTTTGTGGCAGACCATACCATGAAAGTAGCAACCATTCCTGTAGGTTATGGAGATGGTTATGTCCGTTCCCTTTCCGGAAAAGGAGATGTGCTGATCCACGGCAAGAGAGCAGCTATTTTAGGCCGTATCTGCATGGATCAGTTTATGGTAGATGTAACAGATATCCCGGATGTACAGGAAGATGATGAAGTTACCCTTTTAGGCAGTGACGGGGCTGAATGCATTACGATGGAAGAACTGGCAGAAAAGTCCGGCGGTTTCCATTATGAAATGATCTGCGATATCGGAAAACGTATACCGAGAGTTTACTTAAAAGACGGAAAAGTAGTGGGTACCAAAGATTATTTTGATGATGTATTTAAGGGATTTGAGTAATTTTCAGTAGGTTACAATAAGTTTTTTAATATTAAATTCGTGATATACGGGTAAACAGGCTCCGGAAAGCATTTCTCCTCATATGATAACAGTAGTGTATACATTTTAAAAATGTGTCAATACTAAGGGTAAGAATATGACGGAGAGTGAAGGCTGTGATCATCAGACGCGGAGATATTTATTACGCAGATCTAAGACCTGTTGTAGGGTCTGAACAGGGCGGTGTGCGGCCGGTCCTTATCATCCAGAATGATGTGGGAAACCGGCACAGTCCGACAGTGATCTGCGCAGCGATCACATCAAGGATGAACAAGGCGAAGCTGCCTACCCATGTAGAATTAAACAGGGGAAGCTGTGACATGATACGGGATTCCGTGATCCTTTTAGAGCAGGTCAGGACCATTGACAAGCAGAGGTTAAAGGAGAAGATCTGTCACATTGACGGAGAACTGTTACAGAAGGTAAATGAGGCATTAATGATAAGTCTGGAACTGCATACATAGGCTGTGAGTGGTACAGTCCTGCTTTTCCAGGCTGTTCTTATGTAAAGACAACAACAGATAATGGAGATAAAAATGGGAGGAATATTAAAAAGTACCTGGGAAATGCTTCATGACGGGCGCTTCTTAAAAAAGGCACTTATGATCGCATGCCCGGTGGCACTACAGGGAATGTTAAATACCATTGTAAATATGGTAGATACCCTTATGATCGGAGGACTGGGATCAACAGCGATCGCAGCCGTTGGACTTGCAAATAAGGTGTTTTTCGTGTTTTCACTGCTGGTTTTTGGAATTGTCAGCGGCGGTGGTATTTTAGCAGCCCAGTTCTGGGGCAGCGGTGATGTGAAAAATATCAGGAAGGTTTTAGGACTTTGTGTGATGCTTGCTATGGTGGGAGCCATGTTTTTTGTGGTCCCGGCCCTTACGGCTCCCAGAATGGTCATGAGGATCTTTACCACCAGTGAGGGAAGCATTGAACTGGGGGCAAAGTATCTTCGGATCGCAGCTTTAAGCTATCCGTTTATTGCGCTTACCAATGTATATGTGGCAATGCTTCGCGCTACCAATAAAGTAGTATTTCCGGTGATCTGCAGCTGTATTGCCATTGTTGTTAATATCTGCTTAAACTATGTGCTTATTTTTGGAAAGTTTGGCGCACCGACCATGGGCGTAGCCGGTGCTGCCTGCGCTACACTTACTGCCAGATGCATTGAGGTGACTCTGGTACTTTTCTATGTATATGGGAAGAAACTGCCTCTTGCCTGCGGACCGAAGGGAATGTTTGGCTGGCATAAGGCGTTTATCACTCAGTTTTTGGAAACATCCGCCCCGGTCATTGCAAATGAATTTATGTGGGGACTGGGCACTACCATGTATTCCCTGGCGTATGGACGTATGAGCGATGACGCAGTGGCAGCTATTACTATTGCAACCACCATTCAGGACATTGCGGTGGTATTATTCCAGGGCTTAAGCGCAGCCACAGCAGTTATCCTGGGAAATGAACTTGGTGCTGGTAAGTTAAAACGTGCAGAAAAATATGCTACCCAGTTTTTTATCCTGCAGTTTATTGTTACTATAACAGCAGGGGTGTGTCTGATACTTGGAAGGTGGAAGATCATCGGTATTTACAGCATTACACCGGAAGTAGCCATGGATGTAAGCCGGTGTCTGCTGGTATTTGTTGCTTATATGCCTGCAAAGATGTTTAACTATGTAAATATCGTAGGTGTACTGCGAAGCGGTGGTGATACCAGGATGTGCCTGTTCCTGGATACCAGCGGTGTATGGTGCATTGGAGTTCCGCTGGCGTTTTTAGGCGCATTAGTATGGCATCTGCCTATTTACGGGGTCTATGCCCTTGTTATGTCAGAAGAAGTTTATAAGCTGATCCTGGGCTATATACGCTACCGTCAGAAAAAATGGCTTAAAAATCTGGCGATCCAGGTCTGATTTTATCTTGTCAGATAAAAAAAATCGTGTTAGTATAGAAATGATGTAATATCAGAGATGATATTGTAAAATTTCGTAAACGAAAGAAACAAGAAATAAAGAAAGGGTGTTATACCAATGTCAGGACATTCAAAATTTGCTAATATCAAACACAAAAAGGAGCGTAACGATGCTGCTAAAGGTAAGATCTTTACTGTGATCGGCAGAGAGTTAGCAGTAGCTGTAAAAGAGGGCGGACCAGATCCGGCAAACAACAGCAAGCTTCGTGATGTTATTGCAAAGGCAAAAGCAAACAACATGCCAAACGATACCATTGACCGTGGAATCAAGAAGGCAGCAGGCGATGCAGCTTCCGTAAACTACGAAACACTTACATACGAAGGCTACGGCCCAAGTGGTGTTGCTATTATCGTAGATACTCTGACAGACAACAAGAACCGTACTGCAGCAAATGTCAGAAGCGCATTTACAAAGGGCGGCGGCAACGTAGGAACTCCAGGAAGTGTTTCCTATATGTTCGATAAGAAGGGTCAGATCATCATCGACAAAGAAGAGTGCGAGATGGATGCTGACGAACTGATGATGGCTGCATTAGATGCGGGCGCTGAGGACTTCTCCGAGGAAGAAGACAGCTACGAAGTAATCACTGCACCAGATGATTTCAGTGCAGTACGTGAAGCATTAGAAGCATTAAAGATCCCGATGATGGAAGCAGATGTTACCATGATCCCACAGACATGGGTAGAGCTTTCCAATGAAGATGATATTAAGAAATTAAACCGTATCCTGGATCTGTTAGATGAGGATGATGACGTTCAGGCTGTATATCATAACTGGGATGAGTGATTAAAAACGTTTTAGCACATATAAAACTCTTTCCTGCCGCAGGCTTTTTGCGGTGGGAAAGGGTTTTTTGCGCCTGTGGCTGCACTTGACAATGACTGGTTTTTCCTATATAATACACTGAATGTGTGGGGTATTTTAAGAGATACTGAAGACATTTTTCGTGAAACAAAAACAGGGACATGAAAGGTGCAGATAACGCATAGATTGCAATGGGCAGATTAAAAGATGCCCCTGAATGCATGTTGTAAGCAAATAGCAAAAGGAAGGAAGCAGGAAAAATGGCAGACAAGAAACACATTTTGACATATGCCGGACTGAAGCAGTACGAGGATGAGCTGCAGAACCTGAAGGTAGTCAGAAGAAAAGAAGTAGCTCAGAAGATCAAAGAGGCAAGAGAGCAGGGAGACCTTTCCGAGAACGCTGAGTACGATGCAGCAAAAGATGAGCAGAGAGACATCGAGCTTCGTATTGAAGAGCTGGAAAAACTGTTAAAGAACGCTGAAGTTGTTGTAGAAGAAGAAATCGACGTAAACAAGATCAACATCGGCTGCAAGGTAAAACTGTTGGACGTAGAATATGACGAGGAGATGGAATTCTATATCGTAGGTTCCACTGAGGCAAACAGCCTTCAGAACAAGATCTCCAATGAAGCTCCTGTAGGACGCGCTCTCATCGGCAAGTCTGTAGGAGATGTTGTAGACGTAGAAACACAGGCTGGAATTATTCAGTACAAGGTACTGGAGATCCAGAGAGTATCATAGTTAAATTTAAAACTTTATCACAAAGGAGCAAAAAAACGTGGGAGAGCAGCAGAAGTCAAATCAGACAGAGCAGGATTTAAACCATGTACTGAAGGCACGCCGTGACAAGCTGGCAGAACTTCAGGCAGCTGGAAAGGACCCTTTCCAGATCACAAAATATGATGTAACTGCCCACAGCATGGATATTAAGGAACATTATGAAGAGTGGGAAGGAAAAGAAGCAAGCATTGCCGGACGTTTAATGTTTAAGCGTGTTATGGGTAAGGCTTCTTTCTGCAACATTCAGGACCTGAAGGGAAATATCCAGGTTTATGTGGCAAGAGACAGCATCGGTGAAGATGCATACAAAGATTTTAAGAAAATGGATATCGGTGATATCGTAGGCGTAAAGGGAAAAGCATTCACCACAAAGACCGGTGAGATCTCCGTTCACGCAGACGAAGTGACCCTTCTTTCCAAGAGCCTTCAGGTTCTTCCGGAGAAGTTCCATGGTCTGACTGATACAGATATGCGTTACCGTCAGCGTTACGTAGACCTGATCATGAATGCAGAAGTAAAGGATACTTTCGTAAAACGTTCCAAGATCTTAGCTGCGATCCGTAAATACTTAGGTGGCGAAGGCTTCATGGAAGTAGAGACTCCTATGCTGGTTGCAAATGCAGGCGGCGCTGCTGCAAGACCATTTGAGACCCATTTCAATGCTCTGAACGAAGATCTGAAGCTGCGTATTTCCCTTGAGCTTTATCTGAAGCGTCTGATCGTAGGCGGTCTGGAGAGAGTATACGAGATCGGCCGTGTATTCCGTAACGAAGGTCTTGATACAAGACATAACCCGGAATTCACCCTGATGGAGTTATACCAGGCATATACTGATTACCACGGCATGATGGACTTAACAGAAAATCTGTACCGTTTCGTTGCACAGGAAGTTCTTGGAACTACCAAGATCGTTTACAATGGCATTGAAATGGATCTTGGAAAGCCATTTGAGCGCATTACCATGGTAGATGCTGTTAAGAAGTATTCCGGTGTAGATTTCAATGAGATCCACACTCTGGAAGAAGCAAGAGCCGTTGCAAAAGAAAAGAATATTGCATTTGAAGAGCGCCACAAAAAGGGCGATATCTTGAACCTGTTCTTCGAGGAATTCGTAGAAGAACATCTGTTACAGCCAACCTTTGTTATGGATCATCCGGTAGAGATCTCTCCATTAACAAAGAAGAAACCGGAAAATCCAGACTATGTAGAACGTTTCGAGTTCTTCATGAACGGCTGGGAAATGGCAAATGCTTACTCCGAGTTAAACGACCCGATCGATCAGAGAGAGCGTTTCAAAGCACAGGAAGAACTGTTTGCTGCCGGTGATGAAGAAGCAAACCACACAGACGAAGACTTCTTAAATGCACTGGAGATCGGTATGCCTCCTACAGGCGGTATCGGTTTCGGTATCGACAGAATGTGCATGCTGCTTACCAACTCTGCAGCCATCAGAGATGTCCTGCTCTTCCCGACGATGAAGTCCCTCGGTGCTGAGAAGAATAAAGCTAACAACGAAGCACAGGCAGCAGCTCCTGTAGCAGCACCTGTTGTTGAAGAAGAAAAAATCGACTTCAGCAAGGTTCAGATCGAGCCACTTTTTGCTGATTCCGTTGATTTTGAAACCTTCTCTAAGAGCGATTTCAGAGCTGTAAAAGTTCTTGCATGTGAAGCTGTTCCGAAGTCTAAAAAGCTTCTGAAATTCACTTTAAATGATGGAACTGGCACAGAAAGAACCATTTTAAGCGGAATTCACGCATATTATGAGCCTGAAGAGCTGGTTGGCAAGACACTTCTTGCTATTACAAACCTGCCTCCAAGACCTATGATGGGCATCGAATCCTGCGGTATGCTGATCAGCGCAGTCCACACTGAGGAAGGCGAAGAGAAGCTTCATCTGCTCATGCTGGATAACCACATTCCGGCTGGTGCAAAGATGTATTAATACAAAAATCGAGGTAAAAAAGAGGCATTTCGGCGAGTGATTTTGAATGAAAAACTTACCAATTTACCACCGACTTACCACCAACTTACCACCAAATATTTTCGATAGAGTGAAAATTCATCTCACATATAAACTTACCACCGCCGGGGAATCTGATTTTCCGGCGGTTTTCTATTTCCCTTACCACTGAGGAGTTTGTTTTTACCACCAGCATCTGAAAATTTACCACAGACCTTACATAGAGCGTCAGCTCATTCTTTTAGCAGAGAGTGAGTTGGCGCTCTTTTTTTATTTCAAAGAAGGAGGTCAAGGCTTATGGATTTCAAAGAATTCGTAAACAAGCTTGAGCAGGATCTGAAGGATGCGATGGCGGATATCTCGCCTGGTGCAACGGTAGATGTCAGATCGGTGGAGAAACTGCAGGATGGTTCCTATACCGGAATTACGATTTCACCTGCGGGTGGAAACGTTGGTATGAATCTGAATGCAAATCAGCTTTTCGATCAGATGCAGGATGGTCAGTCCTATGAAGGGGTGCTTGCAGTAGCAGTGTCAACCGCTGAAAGAGGTCTTCACGACATGCCGGCTGTAGATGTCTCCGAACTTATGAATTACGAGGCAGCGAAGAAATATCTCTGTTTCGATGTAGTAGGTTCTGACAGAAATGCTGACATGCTCGAAAAGGTTCCTCATACCGACAAGGAAAACATTTCTATGGTGTATCGACTGCAGTTAGACAGTACCGAAAATGGTGCCGCCACCGTGCTGATCACGAATGCGATGATGGAACAGTTTGGCGTAACCAAGGAACAGCTTCATGCAGATGCAATGGAGAATGCACAGGAAATCCGTCCCGCTGATTTCAGAACCATGGCCGCTGTAATGGCAGAAATGATGGGAATGCCGGAGGAAATGATGGCAGACATGGCACCGCCTATGTATGTAGCAACCAACCAGGACAAGGTTCATGGCGCTGCAGTAATGTTCTATACGGACTTTATGGATCAGGCCGCGAAAGAACTGGGAGGAGATATCTTTATTCTTCCTTCATCTGTGCATGAGGTGCTGATCCTTCCTGACGATGGAAACATGGATGCCCAGGAGTTGAAGGAGATGGTTACTTCCATCAATGCATCGGAAGTGTCTCCTGAGGATCGACTCACAGACAGCGTTTACCATTATGATGCGCAGGAAAGAATTTTCGAGCTTGGTGAGAAGTTTGAAGAAAGACAGGCAGAGAAGATGGCTGCAAAGGAAGAACGTTCATCAGTTCTCAAAGATCTGCAGGATAAGAAGCAGGATATGGATCTGAAACCGAAGACACCTACTCCTCACAAGAGTAAGAACGAACAGTCCATCGGATAAGCAGAAGGGCTGTGACGATATGAATAACGAAGCGAAATATGAATTACAGATTTTTGCCAGTAATCAGTTTGGACAAATCAGAACATTGATGTTGGAAGATGTCCCTTGGTTTGCTGCGGTGGATGTTTGCAACGCTCTTGAGATTGGAAACAGCCGACAGGCAGTTACAAGACTTGATGATGATGAGAAAATGACCGTCACTTCAAATGACAGTCATTCAGGACAGAGAGGCGGGGCACAAATGCTGACTTTTGTTAATGAGTCAGGATTATATGCCCTGGTCCTCAGTTCCAGAAAACCAGAGGCAAAGCAGTTTAAGCGCTGGATCACTCATGATGTAATTCCTACGATCAGGAAGCATGGAATCTATATGACTGGTTCAACTCTGGAACAGGTATCAAAGAATCCGGAACTGATTGTAGCTCTTGCAAGGCAGCTTGTTGAGGAACAGCAGGAAAAAGCAGAACTTTCCAAAAAATTGGAGGTGGCACGACCGAAGGTTGAATACTTTGATCAGTTTATCAATGCCGATGACTGCACCAATATCAGAAATACTGCAAAGGAGCTTGGTATTCCGGAAAGGGATCTGATCCATTTCCTTTTGGAAAAACATTACCTGTATCGTGATCAAGCAAAGCAGCTGATGCCATATGCACAGTACACCAAATGCGGATATTTCATTTTAAGAGATTACTATCGCGCCAATGGAGCGCAATATCAGTACACCCTTTTTACTGCAAAAGGGAAAAATCATTTCCGGCAATTGTTGGAGAGAAGAAAGAGAGGTGAGCAGTTATGACCATGTTTACAGAAGGCCGCCTGCAGACTTACGAACGTATGATGCAGCAGACTTATATGAATCACAGTCTCGAAAGAGGTTCTGAGAAAAAGTCAGTGAAACCTGTAAAGAAGAGTGTGGATAAGAAACCGGTTGTAAAGGGCGGTGAACGCCATGGCTGTTATCAGAGTTGAGAAAAATCGGAATTTTACTACTATGAGCAATGTCCATCTGCGGGACACCAATCTTTCTCTGAAGGCGAAGGGACTTTTGAGTATTTGCCTGAGCCTCCCGGATAGTTGGGACTACAGTGTGAACGGTCTGACTGCTATCTGCAAAGAAGGCAGAGATGCAGTTCTTACAACACTTCAGGAATTGGAACGACTAGGATATGTATTCCGGGAACAGACCAGAACTCCAGATGGGAGAATGGGAAAGTCAGCTTATGTGATCTATGAATCACCGGAAGAGAATCCGAGGTTGGGACTACCGCAGACGGAAAAGCCGACTACGGATAATCCGACAACGGAGAAACCGCAGACGGGTAATTCGGGACAATCAAATACTAATCAAAGAAATACGGATAGAAACAATAACAGAGAGAATAAAGTGGCTCGCCATAAATATGGACAATATGGAAATGTTCTTCTGTCAGATGAGGAGCTTGAAAAACTGAAAACAGAATATCCTCATGATTTTGAAAACCGCATTGAACGACTTTCAGAATATATGGCTTCCACTGGACGCTCTTATAAGAGCCATCTGGCAACCATCCGAAGTTGGGCAAGGAAAGAAACACCTGGCAGAGTACAGGGATACAGCCATGATATCTACCGATACAAGGAGGGCGAAAGCTTATGAGTGAGACTGCTGGCGGGATAGCAAGTGCGATTCTGAATCGCCTGAGTTTTGAAAGAAAGCCGGAAGAAGATGAATATCTGAATTCAGAGGGATTGATTATTTGCAAGAAATGCAATACTCCGAGGCAGTGCAAGGTCAATATGTTTGGAACCATGAAAATTGTTCCCTGCATGTGTAAGTGCAAGTGCGAAGAAGAAGCACAGAGGAAAAAGCACGAAGAGGAGATGGAACTGCAGCGCAGAATCCGACAGTTAAAATCCAGTGGAATTCAGGAAAAGCATCTGCTTGACTGGAGGTTTGATATTGCCGATGACAATAAAGATATCCAGATGGCAAAAAGATATGTGGAGAATTGGAAGAAGGTCAGGGCGGAGAACCTTGGCCTTCTGCTTTGGGGCGATGTTGGTACTGGGAAGTCATTTGTAGCGGCATGTATTGCCAATGCATTACTTGAAAAGAGTATTCCGGTTCTGATGACCAATTTTTCGAAGATTTTGAATCAGATGGGAGCGATGTATTCAGATGAACGATATCAGTACATTGCTTCTTTTTCCAATTATCCGCTTCTGATCATTGATGATCTGGGAATCGAGCGCAATACAGAATATGCCCTTGAACAGGTATATGCGGTGATCGATGAACATTATAAATCCGGACTTCCGGTGATTATTACAACCAACCTCACCATCAATGAAATTAGAAATCCTTCAGATGTGGCGCATGCCAGAATTTACAGTCGTGTTCTGGAGATGTGTACACCGGTGCATATTGGCGGCGGTGACAGACGAAGAAGTATCGGTATGGATAAACAGAAGACAATCAAGGAGGTGCTGGACCTGTGAAAAAACAGCGGCGAGTGTTCTATCCATTTTGGAGAAAAGATGACAGGAAATGTCATCACTCTCTGAAGGAGGTACAGAACTGTGGAAAATACAGAAATTACAACTTCACACCTGGAAGAAGAAAAGGGCGTGCCAGAAGAAATGGCTGATCAGGTTATTCAGGTGAAATTATCAGAATTGCACCCTTTTGAGGGGCATCCCTTTAAGGTGCTGGATGATGAAACTATGGAAAATACAGTCGAGAGCATCAAACAGATTGGTATTGCAGTGCCGCTCCTTGTAAGGCCAGATCCATATGGTGGATATGAGATTATTTCAGGACACAGGAGACAGCGTGCTGCTGAACTTGCAGGTTTGGATAACGTATCGGTTATCGTGAAAGATCTGGATGACGATGCAGCTATCATTCTGATGGTAGACAGCAACATTCAAAGAGAAAATCTTTTGCCAAGTGAAAGGGCATGGGCTTTTAAGTTACGGCTGGATGCAATGAAACATCAGGCAGGAAGACCGACAAAAGAAAATTCGTGCCAAGTTGGCACACATTTACGTTCGGATCAGGAATTAGGGGAAAAAGTTGGAGAAAGTGCTCGTAATGTACAGAGATATATCCGCCTGACAAATCTGATCCCCGAGTTGATGGATATGGTGGATGAGAAGCAGATTGCTTTTAACCCGGCGGTGGAGCTGTCCTATCTGAAGCCGAAAGAACAGAGAGAATTTCTTCTTGCGATGGAATCAGCACAGACAGCACCATCTCTTTCACAGGCACAAAGACTTAAGAAGCTTAGTCAGGAAGGAAACTGCACCTTGAGTGTTATGTGTGACATCATGAACGAAGTCAAAAAAGATGAGTGGGATCATGTGACTATCAAAAACGATGTCCTGCGTAAGTATTTTCCAAAGTCATATACCCCGAAACAAATGGAGGATACGATTATCAGGCTGCTGGATCAGTGGCAGCGAAGAAAACAGCGGGATGTAAACCGCTGAGAATTGGAGGAAGCATAAATGGTGAAGAATAATAGAAAGCAGTATTCCAGAGAGGACGCAATGAAATCTCTGGAGTTTTTACAGAGTGCAGTAGATGGAATCCGTCACGTAATGATTGGCATTTTATCTGAGCGTATGGAAGCAGCACAGAATCTGGAGCCGGAGGAAGATGATGAATTTCCGCCTGTGGTAATGGCGATTAATCCAACAGGCTTTGTGGATGTATTTTCCTGTGGCGAGTTCAGAAAAATGATGGAAGAGGACGATACATTTGCTGCTCAGGATCTTGTTTTTGAAGAACAGATCTTCCTTCGTTATAACGAGGAAGATGTCGTGGAACTTGGCGAAAATCGATATCTGCTGGGAACCGCAGTTGTTTTTGAACTGGATCAGGATGGCAATGAGGTGTCGGTAACCCATGATACCATCGAGAACGTGTTTGATTATGTTGAAGCTAATCTTACCTGCATTGAGGTAGATGAGCTTACTATCCCAGCATTCCGTTTGAATGTGTAAAAAAGAATTGCAGTATGTGGAAAGGAGAAATAGCTCATGCAGGAAGAAGTGGAAAACAGAACTGTAAATCTGGCGATATCAACGACCAGGCTGACCGGCAGAACTCTGGTGACTGCGTTTAATGCATGGAAACGTCATCATGATGCTAAGGCAAATATGAAAGCCCAGCTAGATGATACTCCTCATGGAAAGCAGACTATAAAGGAACTGATTGGTCAGGATCAGGGTGTAAGCAGCATTCCGATTGGCAGTACCGGAATCAGAGATTTTGAACGAATTGCCAATAAATGCGGTGTCGATTATGCCATTGTCAAAGATAAAGCTGAGACTCCGCCGAAATATCTGGTTTTCTTTAAAGCCAGGGATGCGGATGCACTGACACAGGCTTTTACAGAGTACAGCAGTCAGCAGCTGAAAATGCAGAAAAAGCCGAGCATCATAAAACAGCTCCAGAAGCTGAGAGCTATTGTAGCTTCTATTCCGAACAAGGTTCGACAGAAGACACCGGAGCATGATCTATGAGTACAAAAACAAAGAAGCTTTTAATCCTGAATCTGCCGTATGTGCTGATCGGGCTTTTTGCAACGAATATATGGGAAGCATGGCGATTAGCTGAAGGGGCAGATATGTCTGCAAAGCTATTCAGCTTTTTTGCTGCAATGGGAACAGCCTTTTCCAATCCGTTGCCGAGCCTGCATCCGGCTGATTTGCTATTTGGTTTATGCTGCGGAGCGATTCTTCGTTTCGCAGTATATATGAAAGGCAGAAATGCCAAGAAATACAGGCATGGTCTGGAATATGGTTCTGCCAGGTGGAGTGCATAATCTTAAGTGTAAAGAACTCTACATGGACGCACAGGAGGATATGCACATGAATGATTACAACAAAATCACAGCCCTTTACTCCCGCCTTTCCGTAGGGGACGAGGACAGGGACGGCGGCGAGAGCAACAGCATACAGAACCAGAAAATCTTTTTGGAGAACTACGCCAGAGGGCAGCACCTAACCAATATCCGGCACTACATCGACGATGACGAAAGCGGCAGATTTTTTGACCGTTCTGCCTACTCCCGCATGATGGAGGACGTTGAAAACGGAAAAATCGGCGTTTGCATTATGAAAGACCTTACCCGCTGGGGGCGCGACTATCTCCAAGTCGGCAACGCTATGGAGATATTCAGACGGAACAACGTGCGTTTTATCGCGGTCAACAACGGCATTGACAGCGAGAAGCCCGACACATTGGAGTTTGCGCCCTTTATCAACATCATGTCGGAGTGGTACGCAAAGGACATCAGCAAGAAAGTGAAAACGGGCATTAAGACCAAAGGCATGAGCGGAAAGCCGATTGCCACCGAAGCCCCCTACGGCTAT